>JADMIO011167809.1_pt1 | contig 22475 bp, 18 predicted proteins | sample 8958161 | NCBI WGS metagenome assembly JADMIO01 (sample SAMN16585339, study PRJNA669376) | soil metagenome | isolation source: Crop rotation soil | place: USA: Cullars Rotation, Alabama | collected 2011 | reverse complement strand
GGCGAAGGCGGCGCGCCTGGCCGCGCTCGCCGCCGCCGGCCGGCGCGTGGCGATGGTCGGCGACGGGCTCAACGACGCGCCGGCGCTCGCCGCCGCGCACGTCTCGCTCGCCCCCGCGCTCGCCGCCGACGTGGCGCAGAACGCGGCCGACGTCGTGTTCCAGGGCGAGCGGCTCGGCGGGGTGATCGAGGCGATCGACGCCGCGCGCGGCGCCGCGGCGCGCGCGTGGCAGAACCTCGCGCTGGCGCTCGCCTACAACGCGCTGGCGGTGCCGCTGGCGATGGCGGGGCGCGTCACGCCGCTGGTGGCGGCGGTGGCGATGTCGTCGTCGTCGATCCTCGTCGTCGCCAACGCGATGCGCGCGGGGCGGAGGCGCTGATGGACAGCCTGCTGCTGCTGATCCCCGTGGCGCTGATCCTCGGCGCGCTCGGCCTCGCCGCGTTCCTGTGGGCGATGAAGAGCGGCCAGTTCGACGATCTCGATGGCGCCGCCGAACGGATTCTGTGGGACGACCAGCCGCCCGCCGGCCGCGCGCCGCCGGGCCCGAAGGAGACGTCACGATGACCGACCGTGTCAGCACCTGGGTGATCGCCGCGATCGTCGGCGTCTCCGGCCTGCTCGCGCTGCTCATGGCCGCCCACGCGACCGACGGCGCGGCGCTCTGGTTCGGCCTCTCCGGTTTCGTCGCCGCGCTCACCTTCGAGTTCTGGCTGATGAAGCGCAGCTTCGACGCCGCCGATCGCGGCAGCTGAGCTTCGCCGTTGCGGCCCGGCGGCGGGGGCGCTTCAATGCGCGCGCCGCGCCCGGAGATTCGATGACTCGTCGCGTCGTCCGGCGCCGCCCCGCGCGGGGCCGCGCCGCCTGAAGATCCGATTCCAGCTCGGGCTCGGGGTCGCGGTCAGCCTGCTGCTCGCGGCGACCGTCGCGGCGCTGGGCTGGGCGACGTTCCGCAGCACCCGCGCGGCGATCCTCGCGCTGACCGCGCAGCGCGCCGACGCGCTGCTCGCCGGGCTCGAGGCGCGCGTGCGCGCGCACATGGCGGTCGCGCCGCCGGCGGTCGAGCTGGCGCGCGTGCTGGTCGGCGAGGGGCTGCTGCCGCGCGATCCCGATTCCCTGGCGCGCGCCTTCGTCGCGGTGCTGCGCGCCAACCCCTCGCTGTCCTGGGCGAGCTACAGCGACGCCGAGGGCGAGTTCACCGGCGCCTACCGCGCGCCCGACGGCGCGATCCGCATCAGCCGCAGCAGCGTCGCCGCGCGGACGCTGCGCGAGTCCGCTCTCGGGCCCGACGGGGCGTGGACGCCGTCGCTGGCGCGCGACGACTACGCCTACGATCCGCGCGAGGACGCCTTCTGGCGCGCGGCGGCCGAGCGCCGCGCGCCGACCTGGATCGGGCCCTACGTGTTCTACGACGAGGGCGTGCCGGGGATGACGCTGGCGGCGCCCGAACTCGGGCCCGGCGGCAAGCTGGCCGGGGTCTTCACCGTCGATTTCAACCTCAACATCCTGTCGCGGTTCGCCGCCGAGCTGGCCTTCGGCGACAGCGGCGAGGTCTTCCTGCTGGGCGGCGACGGCCTGGTGGTCGCGCATCCGCGGCTGCGGCTGGTCGAGACGCCCGACGGCGGCAGCGCCGGCAAGCTCGTCGGCGTCGCCGACATCGCCGATCCGGCGCTGCAGGACTTCGCCGCCGCGCTGCCCGCCGTCGCCGGCGGCGCGCGCGCCGGCGTGTTCACGCTGGAGCGCGGCGGCGTGCGCCACCTCGCCGGTTGGCGCGTGGTCGACATCGAACCCGGGCTCGCCTGGACGGTCGGCGCGCTGGCGCCGGAGGCCGAGTTCCTCGGCGTGCTGGCGCGCAACCGGCTCGCCGCGGGGGTGATCGCGGTGACCGCGCTGGCGGCGGGGCTGGCGCTGACGCTGGTGCTGGCGCGGCGGGTGTCGGGGCCGCTCGCGCGCCTCGCCGCCGAGATGGACGAGATCGGCCGCTTCCAGCTCGACGACCGGCCCCCAACGCGCACGCTGTTCCGCGAAGTGGCGCGGATGGACGCGGCGCTTCTCGGCACCAAGGGCAGCCTGCGGTCCTTCGCGCACTACGTGCCCGCCGAGCTGGTGCGCACGCTGCTGGCATCGGGATGCGAGGCGACGCTCGCCGGCGAGACCCGGACGCTCACCGTCTACTTCTCCGACATCGCCGGGTTCACGACGCTGGCGGAATCGCTGACGCCGGCGGCGCTGGTCGAGCATCTCGGCGTCTATCTCGACGAGATGACGCGGATCGTGGCCGCGGCGGGCGGCACCGTGGACAAGTTCGTCGGCGACGCGATCATGGCGTTCTGGGGCGCGCCGCTCGACGACCCCGACCACGCCGCGCGCGCCTGCGCGGCGGCGCTCGAATCGCAGCGGCGGCTCGCCGCGCTGCGCGCTGAGTCGCCCGGCACGCCGCTCGCCGCGCTGCACGCGCGCGTGGGCATCGCCACCGGCGAGGTGCTGGTCGGCAACATCGGCTCGCACGCGCGCTTCAACTACACGGTGATGGGCGACGTCGTGAACCTCGCGGCGCGGCTCGAGGGACTCAATAAGCTCTACGGCAGCGCGATCCTGGTCGGCGAGAGCGTGATCGCGGCGGCGGCCGAGCGCGTCGTGGCGCGGCCGGTCGACCTCGTCCGGGTCAAGGGCAAGCGGCGCGGCGTCGTCGTGTTCGAGCCGCTGGCGATGGCGGACGAGGCCGGCGCCGAGGCGGCACGCGCGACCGCCGCGCGCTTCGCCGCCGCGCTCGCCGCCTACCGCGCGCGCGACTTCGCTGCGGCGTCCGCGGCCTACGAGGCGGAGGCGCGGGCGCGGCCCGACGACGCCGTCGCCGAATTCCTGCTCGCGCGCAGCCGGCGCCTCGAGCGCGCGCCGCCGCCGGCCGCTTGGGACGGGACCCACGTGGCCGAGGAGAAGTAGCCGCCGCCAAGGCAAACTGCGGAATTCCGGCGCGCCGATTGACATTTTATAAATTTGGACGAGGATGCCGGGCGGGGAGGGGAAGGCCCCGCGGCGATGACGAAGCTGGTCCGGCTCGAGGCGATGGCGCTGCACGCGCCCTTCGCGCGGCTGTTCGGGGGCATCGACAAGGTCCCGCCGTCGCTGCTCGCGCCCGCCAGCCACTTCCGCAAGATCCCGCGCAGCGGCCAGTTCTCGACGCTGGTGATCGCCGAGAGCGACGACGGCGCGCTCGGCGTCGGCGAGGCGTTCGGGCTGCCGCATGCGGGCGCGACCGCGGCGCTGGTCGACGGCGTGTGCGCGCCGGCGCTGGTCGGCGAGACCTTGGCCGAGCCAGCGGCGATGCTGTCCGCCCTGCGCGACTACCTGACCGCGATGGGTCACGGGCGCGGGGTGGCGATGGAGGCGCTGTCGGGCGTGGACATCGCGCTCTGGGATCTCGCCGCGCGGCGCGCCGGGAAGCCGCTCGCGACGCTGATGGGCGGGACCCCGGGCCCGCTGCCGACCTACGTGAGCCCGGTGCCGTTCCTGCCGACGCCCGATGAATCCGCCGACGCCGCGCGCGCCTTCCTCGCGCAGGGCTTCACCGCGGTGAAGCTCAAGGTCGGGCGCGGGATCGCGGTCGACATGCCGCATGTCGAGGCGGTGCGCGCGGCGCTGGGCGCGCACGCGCTGCGGCTCGACGTCAACTGCGCCTACGACGTCGCCACCTCGATCGCGTTCGCGCGCGCGCTGAAGCCGTTCGACATCGCCTGGCTCGAGGAGCCGATCCGGCCCGACGATCCCGCGGCGCTCGCCGAGATCCGCCGCGCCGCGCCGATGCCGATCGCCGCCGGCGAGAACGAGTTCACGCCCGCCGCCTTCGAGTCCTTCGCGCGCGCGGGCGCGGTCGACGTGCTGATGCCCAACATCGCCCGCGCCGGCGGGGTCAGCGGGCTGCGCGCGATCGGCGAGATCTGCGCGCGTCACGGCGTCGGGCTGTCGCCGCACGGCGTCGGCTCGGCGGTCTCGGTGGCGGCGGCGCTGCACGCCTGCCGCGCGATCCCCGCCTTCACGATCTACGAGGCCAACCGCCTGCCCAACCCGCTGCGTGACGATCTCGCGCGCCCGCCGCTCGCGCTCGACGCCGGCCGGCTGGTGGCGCGCGACGCGCCCGGCCACGGCGTCGAGCTCGACTGGCCGCTGGCCGAGACCTACCGGATCGCGCCCGCCGCGACGCCCTCGCGCGCCGGTCATGCTCGCGCGCGCGCCTGAAGCGGCCGTCGAGCCGCCGCTGGGCGCGCCCGGCGCGCGGCTGGTCGACCGGCTGCACGGCGCGCTGGTCGAGGCGATCCTCGATGGCCGGCTCGACTCCGCCGGGCGGCTCTACCCGGGGCGGATCGCGGCGCGCTTCGGCGTCAGCCCGACGCCGGCGCGCGAGGCACTGATGCGGCTCGCCGCCGAGGGCGTGATCCGCGCGGTGCCGCGGCGCGGCTTCCACGTCCGCGACCCGAGCCCCGACGAGGTGCGCGACCTGTGGCAGGTGCGGCGCGGGCTCGAGACGCTCGCCGCCGAACTGGCGGTCGAGCGGCTCGCGCGCGGCGCGGCGTCGCTCGACGCGCTCGAGGCGCTGGAGCGGCGGCTGCGCGGCGCCGAGGCGATGCCGGGGCGCGACCACCTCGAGCTCAACGGCCGCTTCCACGAGACGCTGGCGGGGCTCGCCGGCAACCGGCTGCTCGCGACGATGTTCGCCTCGATCCGGCTGCAGCTGATCGGGGCGCTGATCAAGCGCGGCCGCCGGGCGCCGGGACCGCGCCTCGCCGCCGACGTCGCCGAGCACCGCGCCATCGTCGCCGCGCTCAAGCGCCGCGACGCGGCCGCGGCGCGCGCCGCCGTCGCGCGCCACATCGACCGCTCGCTCGCCGACGCGCTCGCCGATCTCGCGGCGCGCGCGCCCGGCCCCGACACGGCCTATACCCGCGAAAATCCGAGTCCGAAAAGGAGGAGACGATGAACGCTCGCCTGACCCGCCGCGGCCTCGCCGCGCTCGCCGCGCTCGCCGCCGCGGCGCTGTTCGCGCCGGCGCCGGCCGACGCGCAGACCACGCTGCGGATGTGGACCTTCCTCAATCCCGCCGGCAACGCGCCGCGCGAGCAGGCGCTGGCGCAGATCATCAAGACGTGGGAGGCGAAGAACCCCGGCGTCAAGATCGTGGTCGAGCCGCAGATCTGGGACCAGATGACGCCCAAATTCCTCGCCGCGCACCGCGCGGGGAACGCGCCCGACCTGATCTGGGTGGTGACCGACCTGCTCGGCGACGCGATCAAGTCCGGGTCGCTCGCCGATCTCAACGAGCTGTTCCTCAACAAGTGGCCGGCCGAGGCGATCGCCGAGCGCAAGGACGGCTACTGGAAGGCGTGCGAGGACGGCGCCGCGGTGCGCTGCCTGTTCCACAGCCGCAACTTCTACGGCCTCACCTACCGCAAGGACTTCTTCGCCGAGGCCGGGATCGATCCCGACAAGCTCACCACCTGGCCCGCCTTCATCGAGGCGGCGAAGAAGCTGACGGTGAAGGACGCCTCGGGCAACGTGACGCGCTGGGGCTTCGGCCAGCAGTTCAGCGAGACGCTCGCCGACTCGCAGATGATGACCTCGATCATGCTGGCGAAGAACGGCGACCTGTTCGAGAGCAACGGCCGCGCCAAGTGGGCCAACCCGGCCGGCATCGAGGCGTTGACGCTCGAGACCGACATGGTCACCAAGCACGGCGTCACGCCGCGCCAGGCGGTGACCTGGACCGCCGAGGATCTCTACGAGCAGTTCGCGGCCGGGCGGCTGGCGATGTTCTGCTCGGCGGTGGTGCGGCTCTCGACGATGCAGGCCAAGGTCGGCAAGGAGAATGTCGGCTTCATGCTGTGGCCCGGCGTGGACGACAAGAAGCACGGCGGCAGCGTGATGGCCGGCTGGGCGGTGGGCGTGTGGTCGGGCGGCAAGAACAAGGCCGACGCGGCCCGCTTCCTCGAGCACATGTCGACCGGCGATTCCGACAAGACCTGGGTCGAGGTCGGCGGGCAGCTGCCCTCGGCGCCGTCGACCCTCAGGACGATGGGCGACTTCATGGCCAAGCCCGAGAACGCCTATCTCGCGATCGCCGCGCAGGGCGTCGTCGACTACGGCTGGATCTCGCCGGTCGCGTTCGGCGTCGGCGGGTTCCGCCAGGCGCTCAACAAGGCGGCGCAGAACGTGATCGTCAACAACGTGACGCCGCAGGCCGCGCTCGAGGAGGCCGAGCGGCAGTTCAACCGGCAGAACAACCGCTGACCGGCGCAGGCGGGGCCGGCCGGCGCGCGGCGCGCGCGCCGGCCCCGCGTCCGCGATGACCTCGAACCGGAGCCTCGGGCTGGGGCTGATCGCCCCGGCCTTCGCGCTGTTGGCGCTGGTGCTGATCTCGCCCGCGGCTTACGGCGTCTGGTTCACGCTGTTCCGCATCGAGTACGGCGCGCCCACCGACTTCGTGGGCCTGCAGAACTACCGCTCCCTGGTCGAGGAGACGGCGTTCGCGGCGCTGGTCTCGCGCAGCGCGGTGTTCACCGCCGCGGCGGTGGCGATCACGGTGGCGATCGCGCTGGCGCTGGCGACGTGGATCGACCGGCTGCCGCAGCGCCAGGGATTCATCGTCCAGGTGATCGTGATCGTGCCGTGGATCATCTCGACGGTGGTGGCGACGCTGCTGTTCCGCTGGGTGTTCGTCAACGACATCGGCGTCGCGGTCTACCTGTTCCAGCGCCTCGGCCTCGGCAATTTCGAGCCGCTCAACTCGGCGGCCGGCGCGATGGCGCTGCTGGTCGCGGTGTCGGTGTGGAAGCGCATCGGCTACGCGGTGATCGTGCTGCTCGCGGGCCTCAAGAGCATCCCCGGCGAGCTCGAGGAGGCGGCGCGCGTCGACGGCGCCGGCGCCTGGCAGACCTTCCGCCGCATCACGCTGCCGCTGCTCAAGACGTCGCTGTTGCTGGTGGTGATCGTGCTGACGCTGTCCAACCTCAACACCGTCGAGACGCCGCTGGTGATGACCGGCGGCGGGCCGGGCGACGCGACGCGCATCCTGCCGATGGAGGTCTACGAGCTCGCCTTCGCCAAGTACAATTTCGGCGCCGCGGCGACGCTGGCGATCATGATGTTCGCCGCCAACGTGCTGCTGGTGCTCGGCTACGTGCGCCTCGCGCGCTGGAAGATATGACCATCGGCCGCCGCCCCGCCGCGGCCGCGGTGCTGATCAGCCTCGGCTTCGCGCTGCTGATCGTGCTCAACCTCGCGCCGCTGGCGTGGGGGATTCTCACCTCGTTCAAGGGGCAGCAGGACCTGCTGCGCTTCCCGCCGGTCCTTTTCGACTTCGCGCCGACGCTGGACAACTACGAGCGCGCGGCCGCGGTCGGCGTCTGGCGCAGCCTCGCCAACAGCCTCGGCTACGCGCTCGCCACCGTCGCGCTGGCGCTGACCCTGGCGCTGCCCGCCGCCTACGCCTTCGACCGCTACGAGTTTCCGCTGCGCCGGCCGCTCTTCCTGCTGGTGGTCGCCTGCATCCCGCTCTCGCTCGGCGCCGCCGCGCTCCTGATCCCCAACTACCTCTACTTCTCGCGGCTCGGCCTCACCAACCAGTGGTTCACGCTGCCGCTGATCTACGCCGGCTACCACATGCCGATGGCGATCTGGATCCTCAAGGGCGCGATCGAGGCCATCCCCCGCGAGCTCGACGAGGCCGCGATCGTCGACGGCAGCACCTGGCGCGGCATCCTGGTGCACGTGATGGTGCCGCTGACGCGGCCGGCGCTCGGCGCCGCCGGCGTGCTGCTGTTCGTCGGCGCGTGGAACGAATTCGTCGCCGGCTCGGTGATGGTCGATGCGCCGGCGCTCAAACCGATCCAGCCGACGATCTACTCGTTCATCGGCTTCTTCGGCCGGGAGTGGGGGCCGCTGACCGCGTCGGCCACGCTGGCGATCCTGCCGATCCTCGTCGCCTTCGCCTTCCTGTCGCGCCACATCGTCTCGGGGCTGACGCAGGGCTCGGTCAAGGGATGAGCGATCTCGAGACGACGCGCTGGGACGCCATCATCGTCGGCGGCGGCAGCGCCGGCTGCGTGCTCGCCGCGCGGCTGAGCGAGGACCCGTCGCGCAAGGTGCTGCTGCTCGAAGCGGGGCGCGACCTGCCGCCGGGCGCGGTGCCCGATGCCTATCTCGACATGTACCCGGGCCGCGCCGCGTTCGATCCCGCCAACCACTGGGACGACGTCGCCGCGTGGATCCAGCCGGTCGGCCACAACGCCCCCGAGCGGCCGCCGCTGCGCCGCTACGAGCAGGCGCGGGTGATGGGCGGCGGCTCGAGCATCAACGGGCAGGTCGCCAACCGCGGCACGCCCGCCGACTACGACGAGTGGGCCTCGCTCGGCGCCGCGGGCTGGGGCTGGGACGGGGTGCTGCCGTTCTTCCGCCGGCTCGAGCGCGACCTCGACTTCGCCGGCCCGCTGCACGGCGACCGCGGACCGATCCCCATCCATCGGGTGCCGCGCGAGCGCTGGCCGGGCTTCTCGCGCGCCGCCGCGGCGGCGTTCGAGGCCAAGGGCTGGCCCGACATCGAGGACCAGAACGGGCGCTTCGAGGACGGCTGGTTCCCCCAGACCCTCTCCAACGACGGGACGCACCGCGTCTCGGCCGCGACCGGCTATCTCGACGCCGCCGCGCGGCGGCGGCCGAATCTCGCGATCCGCGCCGGCACCGAGGTCCTCGGCCTCGTCGCCGAGGGCCGCCGCGTGACCGGCGTCGCGATCGCGGGCGACGGCGGGCGGCTGACGCTCGCGGCGCGCGAGACGATCGTCGCCGCCGGCGCGATCCATTCGCCGGCGCTGCTGCTGCGTGCCGGCATCGGCCCCGGCGGCGATCTCCGCCGCCTCGGCATCACGGTCCGCCACGCGCTCGACGGCGTCGGCCGGAACCTGCAGGAGCACCCGGGCATCTCGATCGCGGCGTGGCTCAAGCCCGAGGCGCGGCTGCGTGCGACGCGCCGGCACGGCCACGTCGCGCTGCGCTACAGCTCCGGCGAGCCTGGCTCGCCGCGCTCCGACATGTGCATGACCGCCTTCGCCAAGTCGGGCTGGCATCCGGTCGGCGAGCGGATCGGCACGCTGCTGGCCTGGATCAACAAGGCGCATTCGCGCGGCCACGTGACGCTGGCGGGAGGCGGCGAGCGGGCCAACCCGGTCGCGGCGTTCAACTTCCTCGCCGATCCGCGCGACGCCGCCCGGCTGGTCGCGGCGGTGCGGCTGATGGCCGAGCTCGCCGCCGCGGCGCCGCTCGCGGCCTGCCTCGAGCACGCCTCCGCCTCGAGCTACACCGGCTTCGCCAAGGCGCTCGGCCGCCAGACGCTGCGCAACTGGCTGCTGACCGCGCCGACCGCGCTGGCGCTGGACCGCGTGCCGGCGCTGCGGCGGATGGTGTTCGAGCGCTTCGTCGCCGGCGGCACGCGCCTCGCCGATCTGCTCGCCGACGCCGACGCGCTCGAGGCCTATGTGCGCGCCAACGCCTTCGGCCAGTGGCATCCCTGCGGCACCTGCCGGATGGGTGGCGCGGGCGACCGCGACGCGGTGGTCGACCCGCGCAGCGCGCGCGTGCACGGGGTCGCGGGGCTCAGCGTCGTCGACGCGTCGCTGATGCCGACCGCGCCGCGCGCAAACCTCAACATTCCGGTGCTGATGATCGCCGAGAAGATGGCGGCCGCGATCGCGGCGCGCGAGAAGGCTCAGACCGCGGCGGCGTGACGGGCGGGCGCCGCGCGCCGGCGCGCGTCGAAGGCCGCGGCAACGACGCGGACGAACGGCCGCCCGGCCTCGGGGACGACGAGGCGCGCGCCGTCGAGGCGGACGAGGCCTTCGGCGGCGAGCGGCGCGAGCGCGTCGAGATCGTCGGCGAGCGCGGGATCGGCGAGCACGTCGTCGGCGAGATCGACCGCGAGGTCGCACATCAGCCGCTCGATGACCCGCGCGCGGCGGCGGTCGGCGTCGTCGAGCGCGATCCCTCGCGCCGTCGCGAGCCGCCCGTGGCCGATCGCCGCCGCCCAGTCCTCGACCGTCGCGGCGTTCTGCGCGAAGCCGTCGCGGAACGCCGAGATCGCCGACGCGCCGAGGCCGATCAGCGTCGTCGACGCGTCGGTGGTGTAGCCCTGGAAGTTGCGACGCAGCCGGCCCGCGCGCGCGGCGCGCGCCAGCGCGTCGTCCGGCCGCGCGAAATGGTCGAGCCCGACGCGGACGTAGCCGGCGGCGGCGAGCGCGTCGGCGGCGGCGCGCTCGAGCGCGAGCCGCGCCGGCGCGTCGGGCAACCCGTGCGGCTCGAGCCGGCGCTGGTGCGGCTTCATCCACGGCACGTGGGCGTAGCCGCACAGCGCGACGCGGCCGAAGCCGAGCGCGGCGACGCGCGCGACCGTCGCCTCCATCGTCGCCGGCGTCTGCAGCGGCAGCCCGTATATCAGGTCGCAGCCGATCGCCGCGATGCCGCGCCGGACAAGCTGCTCGACCGCGGCCGCGACACGTTCGGGCGGCTGCACGCGGCCGATGGCGCGCTGCACCGCCGGGTCGAGGTCCTGGACGCCGAGATTGACCCGCGTGACGCCGAGCTCGGCCAGCGCCTCGACGCGGGGCTGGTCGAGGCCGCGCGGGTCGATCTCGACGGCGAACTCGGAACCGAGTGCGCGCGGCAGGTGGCGGTCGATCGCGCCCACCAGCCGGGCGAGCAGGCGTGGCGCGAGGATGGTGGGCGTGCCGCCGCCGAAGGCGAGGTGACCGAGACGCGCGCCGCCGGCGAGGCGCGCGGCGACCAGCGCGAGCTCGGCGATCAGGCGGTCGACGTAGCCGGCGAGCGGCGCGGAATCGCCGACGATCCGCGTGTGGCAGCCGCAGTAGAGACAGAGCCGCCGGCAGAACGGGACGTGGACGTAGAGCGACAGCGGCTCGCCGGCCGGCACCGCCGCGAGCCAGCGCGCGGCATCGGCGGCGCCGATCGCCGGCGTGAACTCGGCGGCGGTCGGATAGCTGGTGTAGCGGGGGACGCGGCTTTCGGCGAGCGCGACGCGGTCGAGCGCCATGCGCGAAGTCTCGCATCGGCGACGCGCCGCGCGGGCTGCGGCGCGCGGTCGCGCGTCAGGCGGACGCGGCGCCGCGCGGGCCGTTGGCGACCGGCGCGCCGGCGGGGGCGGGCGCCTCGACCTGATCGTCGCGCAGCCGCGAGCCGCGCAGCTCGCCGGCGGCCTCGAGGATCGGGTAGGCGACGGAGGTCAGGTGGCTGTTGATGCGCTTGAGGTCGCGCACCACGTCCATGTGGATCGCGCTGGACTCGATGGATTCCGGACGGCCCTCACGCAGCCGGCGGAAATGGCTGTCGGCGGCGGCGAGCTCGGACTCGCGGATCCCGCTCTTCTCGCGCAGCAGCTTGCGCGCCGCCGCGGTGTCGCGCGACATGAAGACGTTGAAGGCGAGCTGCAGGTTCTCGAGCACGCGGCCGTGCAGCCGGCGCAGCTCCTCGGTGCCCTCGGCCGAGAACGCGGTGCGGTTCTTGATCTTCTTCCCCGCCAGCTCCATCAGGTTCTTGTCGATGATGTCGCCGACGTGCTCGAGGTTGGTGACGAAGGTCAGGATCTCGACGTAGCGCCGGCTCTCCTCGAAGCTCATCTCGGCGCGGCTGACCTCGATCAGGTAGAGCTTGATCGCCTCGTGCAGCTTGTCGACCGTGTCGTCGGCCTGCTCGACCGCGCGCATCAGCTTCTGGTCGTTCTGCGCCAGCACGTCCATCGTCTTGCGCAGCATGTCGGCGACGCGGTCGCCGAGGTTGAGCGTCTCGCGCGTGGCGCAGGCCAGCGCCTCGGTGGGATGGTCGACCAGCGCCGGGTCGAGGTAGCGCGGCTGGCCGGCCTCATCGCCCGCCGGCCGGTCGGGCAGCGCGCGCTCGGCGAGCCGCGCCACCGGCCCGGTGAGGCCGAGGAAGACCGCGGCCACCGCGAGGTTGAACAGCGTGTGGAAGTTGATCGCGAGGCGCGCCGGATCGGCGTCGAGCGGCGCGAGCAGCGCCAGCGCCGGCGCGATCAGCGGCACCGCCGCGACGGCGCCGACCCCGCGCATCAGCAGGTTGCCGAGCGGCACGCGCCGCGCCGCCGGCGGCGCCCCGGTCTGGCTGACGAACGGCGCCAGCGCGCCGCCGACATTGGCGCCGAGGATCAGCGCGGCGGCGAGCGCCGGACCGACCACGCCGGCGGCCGCGAGCGAGGCGATGACCAGCACGATCGCGAGGCTCGAATGCGCGGCCCAGGTCACCAGCGCGCCGGCGAGCAGCGCCAGCACCGGCTCGCCGGCCAGCGCGCCGAGCACGGTGGCGAGCGCCGCCGACTGGCGCATCGGCTCCGAGGCCTGGCCGATCAGCCGCAGCGCCAGCAGCATCAGCCCGAGCCCGATGGCGATCCGCGCGACGTGGCGCGGGCGCTCGCGCCCGCTGCCCATGAAGGCGAAGACGCCGCCGCCGACGGCGAGGAAGGCGATCGGGCCGAGGTCGATCGAGAGGACCTGCGCGGCGATGGTCGAGCCGACATCGGCGCCGAGCACCATCGCCAGCGCCGCCGCGCCGGCGATCAGCCCGCGCGCGGCGAAGGACGAGACGATCAGCGTGGTCGCGGTGGAGGACTGCACGAAGCCGGTGATCACGAGCCCGGTGCCGAAGGCGCGCAGCTTGTCGCGCGAGGCGGCCGCCAGCACGCGCCGGATCGGCGCGCCGAAGGCGCGCGTCACGCCGGTCCGCACCATGCGCACGCCCCACAGCAGCAGCGCCACGCTGCCGAGCAGAACGACGAGGAGTTCGGTGCCGTGCATCGCGTCGGGTGCGGGCGATGGTAGACCCCGCGGGCGAGCCGCGGGACAGGAAAATTACGGTTTCGTGACGGCGCGCGGCGCCGGTGAATCGGCCGCGGCGGCGGCGATCGCCATGAACGCGTCGACGACCACGAGGTTGCGCCGCGCACGCAGGCAGACGGCGTACTCGCCGACCGCCAGCGCGGCGTCGGCGACGGCGAGCGCGCGGAAGCGGCGGTCGGCGCCGAGCTCGCTCTCGAACACCGCGCCGGCGCCGAAGCCGGCGGCCACCGCCTCGCGCACGCCCTCGCGCGTCTCCACCTCCATCACCGGGCCGAGCGCGATGCCGGCCTCGCCCACCGCGCGCTCGAACACCTCGCGGGTGAACGAGCCGCGCTCGCGCATCACCACCGGCTGGCCGGCCAGCTCGGCGAGCCGCACCCGCCGCCGCGCCGCCCAGGCGTGACCCTCGGCGACGAACAGCACCAGCCGGTCGGAGCGCAGCCGCACCGCGTCGAGCCGCGCATCGGGCGCGACCTTGGCGGTGACCGCGACGTCGACGTCGTCATCGAGCACGCGCTGCAGCGTCTCGGCCGAATTGCCGATCGCGAGGCGGAAGGTGAGGCCGGCGTGGCGGCGGCGCAGCTCGGCGAGGATCGGCATGGCGTGGAAGGCGTTGTCGCAGGCGACGCGCAGCAGCCCCGCGGCGAGCGCCTTCGACCCCCCCAGCACCGCCTCGGCCTCGTCCTCGATCGCGCCGAGCCGGGCGCTGACCGCGAACAGCCGCTCGCCGAGCTCGGTCAGCGCGATGCCGCGCCCGCGGCGCTCGAACAGCCGCACCGCGTAGGCCTTCTCGAGCGCGCGCACCTGGCTCGACAGCGTCGGCTGGCTGACGCCCGCGGCGGCGGCGGCGCGGGTGAAGCTGCGCTCGCGGGCGACGGCGTCGAAGGCGCGGAGCCACGTCGGGTTCATATGGAGAGTCTCTATGGATCGCATAGAGACTATGAATTTGATTTATGTCCGTCCAGCGGCGAGGATCGGTTCGTTCCCGATTCCGAGGCCACGATGACTGCTGCCCGCTCCGAGACCGGCGACCCGTTCCTGCTCACGCCCGGCCCGCTGACCACGTCGGCGAGCGTCAAGCGCGCGATGGTCCACGACTGGGGCTCGCGCGACGCCGGCTTCATGCGGATCAACCGCGAGGTGCTGGACGCGCTGGTGGAGGTCGCGGGCGGGCGGGGCACCCATGTCGCCGTCGGCATGCAGGGCAGCGGCACCTTCGCGGTCGAGGCGATGCTGACGAGCTTCGTGCCGCGGAGCGGCAAGGTCGCGATCCTGATCAACGGCGCCTACGGCCAGCGCGCCAGGAAGGTCTGCCAGGTCGCCGGGCGCGCCCATGTCGCGCTCGAGACGCCCGAGGACACGCCGCCCGATCTGGTCGCGCTCGAGCGCCTGCTGGCGAGCGACGCCTCCGTCACCCACGTCTTCGCGGTCCACTGCGAGACCACCTCGGGGATCCTCAATCCGATCGCCGGGATCGCGGCGATCGTCGCCGGGGCCGGGCGCCGGCTGCTGATCGATTCGATGAGCGCGTTCGGGGCGCTGCCGATCGACGCCGCCGCGGTGCGCTACGACGCGCTCGCCGCCTCCTCGAACAAGTGCCTCGAGGGCGTGCCGGGGATGGGCTTCGTGATCTGCCGCGAGGAGGCGCTGCGCGAGACCCGCGGCAACGCGACCACGCTGGTGCTCGACCTGCTCGAGCAGCACGAGGCGATGACGAAGACCGGCCAGTGGCGTTTCACGCCGCCGATCCACGTGATCGTCGCGCTGCACCAGGCGATCCAGGAGTTCCGCGCCGAGGGCGGCCAGCCCGGCCGCGGCGGCCGCTACGGACAGAACGCGCGGATCCTGATCGATGGCATGCGCGCGCTCGGCTTCGAGACGCTCCTGCCCGACGCGCTGCAGGCGCCGATCATCGTCACCTTCCGGATGCCGGCGGATCCGAAGTTCCAGTTCCAGCGCTTCTACGACGGCCTCAAGGACCGCGGCTACGTGATCTACCCTGGCAAGCTGACCGTGGCGGACAGCTTCCGGATCGGCTGCATCGGCCGGCTGGGCGCGGCCGAGATGCGCGGCGCGCTCGCGGCGGTGCGCGAGGTGCTCGGCGAGCTCGGCGTCACCGCCTGCGCGCCCGCGGCGGCGGCGTGAGGCGGCGATGATCGCGGTCAACGGACGGCGCTACGCGCGCCCCGCCGCCCCCGTCGTCGTCGTCTGCGTCGACGGCTCCGAGCCCGGCTACGTCGAGCGCGCGGTCGAGGCCGGCGTCGCGCCGTGGTTCCAGCGTACCCTCCAGCGCGGCACGTCGCTGGTCGCCGACGCGGTCGTGCCGACCTTCACCAACCCGAACAACCTGTCGATCGTCACCGGCGCGCCGCCGGCGGTGCACGGCATCTGCGGCAACTTCTTCTGGGACCGCGACGCCGGCGCCGAGGTGATGATGAACGACCCCAAATTCCTGCGCGCAGACACGATCTTCCGGGCGGCGCAGGGCGCGGGGCTGACGGTCGCGGTGGTGACCGCGAAGGACAAGCTGCGCGGACTGCTCGGCAAGGGGCTCGCGCTCGCGCCGGGCCAGGCGGTGAGCTTCTCGTCCGAGAAGGCCGACAAGGCGTCGATCGCCGAGAACGGCATCGACCGCGTGCTCGAGATGGTCGGCAGGCCGCTGCCCGACGTCTACTCGGCGGAACTCAGCGAGTTCGTGTTCGCGGCGGGGGTCAGGCTGATGGAGCGCTGGCGCCCCGACCTCGCCTACCTCTCGACCACCGACTACATCCAGCACAAGCACGCGCCGGGGACGCCGGTCGCCAACGCCTTCTACGCGATGATGGACGGCTACCTCGCGAAGCTCGAGGCGCTGGGCTGCACGATCGCGCTGACCGCCGATCACGGGATGAACGCCAAGCACGACGCGAACGGGAAGCCCGACATCCTGTTCCTGCAGGACGTGCTCGATTCCTGGCTCGGCGCGGGCGCGGCGCGGGTGATCCTGCCGATCACCGATCCCTACGTCGTCCACCACGGCGCGCTCGGCTCCTACGCCACCGCCTACCTGCCCGCGGGCGCCGACCTGCCCCTGCTGGTGAAGCGTCTCGCCGCGCTCGACGGGATCGAGCTCGCGCTCGATCGTCGCGCGGCCTGCGCGCGCTTCGAGCTGCCCGAGGACCGCGTCGGCGACGTCGTCGTCGTCGCGCGCCGGCACAAGGTGATCGGCACCTCGCCGTCGCGCCACGATCTCTCGGGGCTCAAGGAGCCGCTGCGCTCGCACGGCGGGCTGAGCGAGCAGAAGGTGCCGATCATCGTCAACCGCCGGCTCGCGCTCGAGCCGGGCCGCGCCTGGCGGAACTTCGACGTCTTCGACCTGGCGCTCAACCGCATCGAGGGAAGGGTCGCCGCATGACCGCGCTGCGCGCCGTCGCCGGATCCACCGTCCGCCACGAATCGATGCGCATCGGCGGCCGCAAAGTCGACGCCGAGAAGCGCATCGACGTGCTCAACCCGTACACCAACGAGGTCGTCGGCACCGTGCCCGACGGCTCGGTCGAGCACGCGCGCGAGGCCTTCGCGATCGCCAAGGGCTTCAAGCCGAGGCTCACGCGCTACGAGCGGCAGAAGATCCTGATGGCGACGGCCGAGATCCTCGCCAAGCGGCGCCAGGAGCTCGCCGCGCTGATCACCGCCGAGTCCGGGCTGTGCATCAAGGACTCGCTCTACGAGGTCGGCCGCGCCTACGACGTGTTCAGCCTCGCGGGGCAGCTGGCGATCAATGACGACGGCGAGATCTTCAGCTGCGACATCACCCCGCACGGCAAGGCGCGGCGGATCTACACGACGCGCACGCCGCTGCTCGGCGTGATCACCGCGATCACCCCGTTCAACCACCCGCTCAACATGGTGGCGCACAAGGTGGCGCCGGCGATCGCGACCAACAACCGCGTCGTGCTCAAGCCCACCGAGCTCACGCCGCTGACCGCGCTGGCGCTCGCCGACATCCTCTACGAGGCCGGGGTGCCGCCCGAGATGCTGCAGGTGGTGACCGGGCTGCCGGGCGCGTTCACCAACGAGCTGATCACCAACCCGAACTGCGACCTGATCACCTTCACCGGGTCGGTGCCGGTCGGCAAATCCATCGCGCAGAAGGCCGGCTACCGCCGCACCGTGCTCGAGCTCGGCGGCAACGACCCGCTGATCGTCATGGAGGACGCCGAGCTCGACAAGGCGGCGGAGCTCGCCGTCGCCGGCGCGACCAAGAACTCGGGGCAGCGCTGCACCGCGGTGAAGCGGATCCTCGTCGTCGAGGCGGTCGCCGACGCCTTCGCGCCGCTCGTCGTCGAGAAGGCGCGCAAGCTCAAGGCGGGCGACCCCGCCGACCCGGCGACGGACGTCGGCACCGTCATCACTGAGCAGGCGGCGACGCTCTTCCAGCGCCGCGTCGAGGACGCGGTGCGCGAGGGCGCGACGCTGCTGCACGGCAACGACCGCCGCGGCGCGGTGTTCCCGCCGACCGTGGTCGACCGCGTGAGGCCGTCCTCGGAGCTGGTGCGCGAGGAGACCTTCGGGCCGGCGATCCCGATGATTCGCGTGCGCGACATCGATGACGCGATCCGGACCTCGAACGGCACCGCCTTCGGCCTGTCGTCGGGCGTGTGCACCAACCGCCTCGACTACGTGACGCGCTTCGTCAGCGAGCTCGAGGTCGGCACGGTCAACGTGTGGGAGGTGCCCGGCTACCGGATCGAGATGTCGCCGTTCGGCGGGATCAAGGATTCCGGCAACGGCTACAAGGAGGGCGTGGTCGAGGCGATGAAGAGCTTCACCAACGTCCGGACGTATTCGCTGCCATGGCCGGCCTGACGGGGCTTCCGGCCGTCTCGGGATTGGAATAAGACTGTCACGGGACGACCGTAGTTTCGACGCGGTCGAACGGCTCACGCGAGGAGGGGGAACCATGCTGAGGCGAGTCCTGTTCACGGGCGCGGCGGCGATCGCGCTCGCGCTCGGCGGCGGCGAGGCCGTCGCGCAGAAGACGAAGGTCACCGTCTACACGGCGATCGAGAACGAGCAGATGCCGGTGTTCAAGCAGGCCTTCGAGGCCGAGAACCCCGACGTCGAGATCGCGTGGGTGCGCGACTCGACGGGAGTGATCACGGCGCGCTTCCTCGCCGAGAAGGGCAACCCGCAGGCCGACGTGATCTGGGGCCTCGCGGTCACCAGCCTGATGCTGTTCGACGCGCAGGGCCTGCTCGAGGGCTACACGCCCGCGGGCGGCGCCGCGCTCAAGCCGCAGTTCCGCTCCACCGCCAACCCGATGAGCTGGACGGGGATGGACGCCTGGATCGCGGTGCTGTGCGTGAACTCGGTCGAGCGCCAGAAGGCCGGGCTGCCGATCCCGACCTCGTGGAACGACCTGCTCGACCCGAAATACAAGGGCCAGTTCGTGATGCCGCACCCGGCTTCGTCGGGCACCGGCTACCTCGCGATCGCCGGCTGGATGAAGGCGATGGGCGAGAAGGGCGCGTGGGACTACATGGACAAGCTGCACCAGAACGTCGGCGTCTACCTGCACTCGGGCTCGGCGCCCTGCGTGCAGGCGGCGCGCGGCGAGCGGATGATCGGCCTCGGCTTCGACATGCGCGGCGCGCAGGAGAAGAGCAAGGGTGCGCCGCTCGAGCTGATCGTGCCGAAGGAGGGTTCGGGCTGGGACATGGAGGGGACGGCGATCGTCAAGGGCACCAAGAACCTCGCCGCCGCGAAGAAGGTCGCCGACTTCGCCACCAGCGTGAAGGCGAACCAGGTCTACGGCCAGTACTACGCGCTGGTCGCCTCCCCGGCGGTGCAGAGCGCGCCGCAGAACTATCCGCCGGCGGCCGAGCCGTCGATGCTGCCGCTCGATCTCAAGTGGATGGCCGAGAACCGCGACCGGATCCTGGCCGAGTGGGAGAAGCGCTACGGCAGCAAGGCCGCGCCGAAGTGATTTCGGGCTGAGCGTCGCGCGCCCCGGAACCTCGCGGGTTCCGGGGCGCGTCGTCGTCGGGGGCGGGAGCGGGTGACGGACGCGAGCTATCTCCGGGTCGAGGGGCTCACCAAGCGCTTCGGGTCCTTCACCGCGCTGGCGGGCATCGACCTCGAGATTCGCCCCCACGAGTTCGTCTGCTTCCTCGGGCCGTCGGGCTGCGGCAAGACCACGCTGCTGCGCGCGATCGCCGGCCTCGACCCGCAGAGCGAGGGTCGGATCTGGCAGGGCGGTCGCGAGATCTCGGCGCTGCCGCCGTCGGAGCGCGACTTCGGCATCGTCTTCCAGTCCTACGCGCTGTTCCCCAACCTCACCGTCGCCGCCAACGTGGGCTACGGGCTCGTCTCGCGCGGCCGCGGCCGCGGCGAGATCGCCGCGCGCGTGGCCGAGCTGCTGGCGCTGGTCGGGATGCCGGAATCCGGCCCCAAATACCCCGCGCAGCTCTCGGGCGGGCAGCAGCAGCGCGTGGCGCTGGCGCGCGCGCTCGCCACCTCGCCCGGCCTGCTGCTGCTCGACGAGCCGCTCTCCGCGCTCGATGCGCGGGTGCGGGTGCGGCTGCGCCACGAGATCCGCGAGCTGCAGCGCCGCCTCGGCCTCACCACGATCATGGTGACGCACGACCAGGAGGAGGCGCTGACGATGGCCGACCGCATCGTGGTGATGAACCAGGGCGTGGTCGAGCAGATCGGCACGCCGCTCGAGATCTACCACCGGCCGGCCAGCGCCTTCGTCGCCGACTTCGTCGGAACGATGAACTTCCTCGACGGCGCCGTGGCCGGCCCCGGCCGCGTCGCGGTCGGCGGCCTCGGCCTCGCCTGCGACACCGGCGCGCTCGCCGCCGGCGCCGCGGTGCGGGTGTGCGTGCGGCCCGAGGACGTGGCGATGCGCAACCTCGCCCCCGACGCCGCCAACGCCTTCGAGGCGTCGATCGACGAACTCGAGTTCCTCGGCTCGTTCTGGCGCGCGACGCTGAGCGCCAACGGCGCCGGCGTGGCGCTGACCGGCGACTTCTCGCCCAACCTGATGCGCGACCACGGGCTCGCCGCCGGCAAGCGGGTGCGCGTCGCGCTGCCGCCCGAGCGGCTGCTGGTCTTCGCGCGCGCCTGATGGCGAGCGCCCTCGCGCTGCCGCGCGTCCGGGTCCGCGCTTCGCGCGACGACCTGATCCAGCGCGCCGGCATCCTGGTGCTGGTGCTGTGGCTCGGAGCGACGGTGGCGGCGCCGCTCGGCCTGCTGCTGGCCAAGAGCTTCCAGAACGGGCGGGGCGACTTCGTCGGCCTCGCCAACTACGTGCGCTACTTCTCGACGCCGGCGCTGTTCGCCTCGCTCGAGAACAGCGTCGGGGTGGCGGCGATCTCGACCGCGATCGTGGTGCCGCTCGCCTTCGTCTACGCCTACGCGCTGACGCGCAGCTGCATGCCGGCCAAGGGGCTGTTCCAGGCGCTGGCGCTGATCCCGATCCTCGCGCCGTCGCTGCTGCCCGCGATCTCGCTGATCTACCTGTTCGGCAACCAGGGCTTCTTCAAGTCGTGGATGTTCGGCAACTCGATCTACGGCCCGGTCGGCATCGTGATCGCGCAGGTGTTCTACTGCTTCCCGCACGCGCTGATGATCCTGGTGACCGCGCTGGCGATGGCCGACGCGCGGCTCTACGAGGCCGCCGACGCGCTCGGCGCCTCGACGACGCGGATCTTCTGGACGGTGACGCTGCCGGGCGCGCGCTACGGCGTGATCAGCGCCGCGTTCGTGATCTTCACGCTGGTGATCACCGATTTCGGCATCGCCAAGGTCATCGGCGGCGGCTTCAACGTGCTCGCCACCGACGTCTACAAGCAGGTCATCGGCCAGCAGAACTTCGAGATGGGCGCGGTGGTCGGCATGATCCTGCTGGCGCCGGCGCTGCTCTCCTTCGTCGCCGACCGCATGGTGCAGCGCCGCCAGATGGCCGCGCTCACGGTGCGCGCGGTGCCGCTGGTGCCCCAGCCCGCGCCGCGGCGCGACGCCGCGCTGTTCGCCTTCTGCCTCGTCATGGCGGGCATCATGCTCGGCGTGCTCGGCATCGCCGCGTGGGGCTCGCTGATCACCTACTGGCCGTACAACCTGTCGCTGACGCTGGCCAACTACCAGTTCGACCGCCTCGACGCGTCGGGCTGGGGCGCGTACTGGAACTCGCTGCGTTTCGCCGGCTTCACCGCGGTGATCGGCACCGCGATCGTCTTCCTCGGCGCCTACCTGGTCGAGAAGAGCCGCGGCTTCGTCGCGGCGCGCGGCCTCGCGCAGCTGCTGGCGATGCTGCCGCTGGCGGTGCCGGGGCTGGTGCTCGGCCTGTCCTACATCTTCTTCTTCAACGCGCGCTGGAACCCGTTCAACGTCATCTACGCGACGATGGCGATCCTCATCGTCAACACCATCGCGCACTTCTACACCGTCAGCCATCTCACCGCGGTCACCGCGCTCAAGCAGCTCGACGCCGAGTTCGAGTCGGTGTCGCAGTCGCTCAAGGTGCCGTTCTGGCGCACGTTGACGCGGGTGACGATCCCCGTCTGCCTGCCGGCGATCCTCGACGTCGCGGTCTACATGTTCATGAACGCGATGACGACGGTGTCGTCGGTGATCTTCCTCTACGGCACCAACACCAAGCTCGCCGCGATCGCGATCATCAACATGGACGAAGCCGGCGCCACCGCGGCCGCGGCGGCGATGGCGATGACCATCGTCGCCACCTCGGCGGTGGTGAAGGCGCTGCACGTGGCGCTGGCGCGCGCGCTCGAGCGCACCACGCACGCCTGGCGCCGCCGGTGACCGCGCGATGAGCGAGGCGCTGCCGCGCGCGGCGCGCGCGGTGATCGTCGGCGGCGGCATCGCCGGCTGCTCGCTGGCGTACCACCTCGCCAGGCTCGGCTGGCGCGACGTGCTGCTGCTCGAGCAGGGCCGGCTCACCAGCGGCACCACCTGGCACGCGGCCGGGCTGGTCGGGCAGATGCGCTCGACCCGCAACATGACGCGGATGAGCAAATACGGCATCGAGCTCTACGCGACGCTCGAGGCCGAGACCGGCCTCGCCACCGGTTGGAAGCAGTGCGGCTCGCTCAACGTCGCGCGCACGCAGGAGCGGATGATCCTGCAGCGGCGGATGCTCGCCGCCGCGCGCGGCTTCGGCGTCGAGGTGCACGAGGTCTCGCCGCGCGAGGCGGGCGAGCGCTGGCCGCTGATGCGCACCGACGACCTCGCCGGCGCGGTGTGGATCCCCGGCGACGGCAAGGCCAACCCGACCGACCTCACCCAGGCGCTCGCCAAGGGCGCGCGCAACCGCGGCGCCAAGATCATCGAGGGCGTGCGCGTGACCGGCTTCGAGCTGCGCGACGGCCGCCTGCGCGGGGTGCGCACCGACCAGGGCGAGATCGCGTGCGAGGCGGTGGCGATCTGCGCCGGCCAGTGGTCGCGCCAGCTCGCCGCGCTCGCCGGCATCGCGGTGCCGCTGTTCTCGGCCGAGCATTTCTACATCGTGACTTTCCAGCTTTCCAGCACAGTGGGATCCGAAGCTTGGAATTCACGTGACTTGAAGTCGCG
>JADMIO010960099.1_pt1 | contig 22475 bp, 14 predicted proteins | sample 8958161 | NCBI WGS metagenome assembly JADMIO01 (sample SAMN16585339, study PRJNA669376) | soil metagenome | isolation source: Crop rotation soil | place: USA: Cullars Rotation, Alabama | collected 2011 | reverse complement strand
GCCGCCCTTCGTGCGGCGGCTACAGCAAGCCAGTCAATTCCGATACCGGTAGTGGCCTGATTTACCGGCGATGTAGAGTGCGCTTACCCCGATCTGATCGGGGAAGCGCAGAGTTTTTGGACGAATTCGGTTTCCCCGGCCAAGCCGGGGTAAACCGACGCTACATTTCGCCGGTAAACCCGTGCCGTTGACCTCGCTCAACGGCTCGTGCTAGGTTGCGCGTCGGTTCGGGCCGTGGCTCAGCCTGGTAGAGCGCTTGCTTGGGGTGCAAGAGGTCGAGAGTTCAAATCTCTCCGGCCCGACCAATTCAGGCCGGAGGGGATGCAACGCATCCCTGCCGGCCTGAACTTTTTCGTGTCATGAGTGTTGAACTTGGCTCCGACAGAGCCATTCATTACGAGCGGCGAGGGCAGCCGCGAGGAAAGGCTGGAGCGAAGTGACAGCTCCCGCAGGGACAAGGCCGCGGGAGCGGCCGAAGCAAATCTCTCCGGCCCGACCATTTTTATCCCATCCGTGAAATCCGCGTAATCCGCGGTACCCCCGCTACCTGCGACTTGACCGCCTGATTCCCCCGATGGATAGTGCAACGCGTGAACGGTCCTGCCCGCGATAAAATTGGCGACTACGAAATCCTTGAGGCGATTGGCCAGGGATCCCGGGGTCGCGTCTTCAAGGCGAAGTGCGTCGCCACGAACAATCCTCGCATTGCGAAGGACCAGGTCGTTTCCCTCAAGGTGCTGCATCTGCCGGGGCAGGACGCGCGGGATGCGGACCGGTTCAAGGAGCAGGCGGAGGTACTCTGCCACCTCGCCCATCCCAACATCATCAAGTACCTCGACGTCTTCGTCTGGCGGCCGGGCGAGTGGGACGAGGTGCGCTGCCTCGTCACGGAACTGCTCGAGGGCGAGACGCTGGACGACCGGATCAAAAAGTGTCCTCAGGGACTCGAGTGGGCCGAGGTCAAGGTGTACTTCCAGCAGGCGACCGCGGCGCTCGCGTTCGCTCGGGCCAGCGGCGTGCTCCACCGCGACATCAAGCCTTCCAATATTTTTCTGACGAAGGATGGCGCGGTCAAAGTCTTCGATTTCGACATCGTCCGGAAGGACGAGGACGGGCAGCAGAGCACGGCGGCGTGGAAGGGGACGTTCGACTACATGGCGCCGGACTTCCTGACGGTCCAGCATTTCCGCGGCGACGAGCAGTCCGACATCTTCAGCCTCGGCATCTGCTTCTACGAAGCGCTGACCGGCAAGTTGCCGTTCGAGCCGCTGACCAAGGGCGCGCACGTCGCCTACCTCAACCGCTGGTTCAGCGGCGAAAAGCCGCCGGAGCCCTCGTTCCGCCCCGCGATCTTCCGCGTCCTCACCAACGCGCGCCGCTTTGTCGAAAAGTGCATCCACCCGCAGCGCGAGCAGCGGTTCGCGACGTTCGCGCAGGTCGAGGAGGAACTCGGCCGGATCCACTACCGCCGCATCAAACACGACGAGAAGGAGGAGTACGAAATCCAGTCCGTCCTCGGCCGCGGCGGCTTCGGCGAAGTCTTCTTCGCACGGCGGCTGCGCGACGGGATGAAGGTCGCGGTCAAACACCTCTTCGCGCAGAAACAGTCGGAGCGCTTCCTGCGCGAAGCGAAAATGCTGCAGCGGTGCGAGCACCCGCACATCTGCCGGTACATCGACTTCTTCGTGATCAAGTCGACGACGGAGGAGCAGTACTACCTCGTGCTCGAGTACCTCGAGGGCATGCCCGCCGCCGCGCTGCGGTACCGGATCAAGAAGGAGGGGCAGCTGCCGGTCGACGAGGCGGTCCCGCTCTTCATCAACTACCTCCGGGCGCTGCAGTTCCTGCACGAGGGGAAGAAACCGATCATCCACCGCGACATCAAGCCGACCAACCTGTACGCGCCGCGCGGGCGGCCGGACCAGGCGCGCATCTTCGATCTCGGCGTCGCGCGCGATGTGACCGGGACCGTCACGTACGGCGGTGTTCCCGGCACACTCGATTACATGGCGCCGGAGTTCGCGAAGCCGGGTGCCGATCGCGGTTCCGCGCAGTCGGACCTCTACGCGCTGGGCCTCTGCCTCTACGAAGCGGTGTGCGGGAAGCCGGCCTTCGAGAAGCTGCCGACGGAACTCAACACGGCGTGGACCGAGTTCCAGCGCCGCGCGAGCACGCGGCGCGACCTCAATTTCGATGCGCCGGTCTTCAAGGAAAACCCGCGGCTCGCCGCGGCGATTCGGAAAGCAACGGCGCCTGACCCGGAAGACCGGTTCGCCTCGGCGCGCGAAATGATCCGCGACCTCGAACTGGTCATCGGTATTTCGAGCGCGGATGCCGAGGCGGCCACGATGGTCACGAGCGCGACGGCGCCCTCGGTGAAGGAACTGCCGTCGCTCGAAAGCCAGGTCGACGAGGCCACGCCGACGCCCACGCCGTCCCCCGCTCCGTCTCCGAACAAGGTGCGGATCGAACCGCCGCCGAAGCCCAGGGAACGGAAGAAGGCGCCCGCTCCGGCGCCGGCGCGGGCGCCCGAGCCGCCCGAACCGCACGAGCACGACGCCCCGACGATGGGCACCCGCGTGGACGGCGTGAACCACGAGGGCCTCCGGTGGGCCGCGCGCCAGCGCGCGATCAAGAAGGCCCTGATCGGGTCGTGCATCCTGATGGTCGCGGCGGGTATCGCGTTCGTTGGAATACGCATCGTCACGGGACTGCCGGTCAAGAGGGCGCAGAGCGATGCGGAGTCGATCGTCGCGGACCTGAAGGCGCCTGAGGCTTCCGCCGCCTACCTCGAGAAGGTCAAGGCGGGCGCGGCCAAGCTGCGGGAATATTCCGACCGGTATCCGAAGTACAAGGCGACCTGGCGCGAGGAGGTCAGCACGGTCGAGGGCTACGCGCGGCGCGTCCCGGACAAGTTCAAAGAGGATTTTGCGCTGGCCGCCGTGAACAAGAAGTCGGACGACGTCGCGCGTCTGCTCAACGAATGGCAGCAGGTGGGCGGCGACCTCGCGCTCATGGGCCTGTCGTCGGAGGACTACGAAGAGCGCCAGGATTACATGACCCGCATGAGCAACAAGGTCCAGTTCGACCAGGCCGTGGCGGAGGTGAAGTCGAACATTCCCGAGAAGATTGCCGACGACGCGAGCCTCAAGCAGGCCGAGGCGGCGGCGATGGGGTACCGGACCATCGCGGGGAAGGCATGGGAGGGCATCAGCCCGGACGAGCGGAAGAAACAATTCGACCAGGTCCTTGCCGCGATCACCACGGCGGCCAACGCGTATTTGTCCGGCCTCACCGCCGCCGTATCGGACAAGGTGGGCCGCGGCGAGAACGTCGACTCGGAACGGGCCGCCTTGGCCGGACTTCCCGACCAGGCGCCTGCGCTCACCGCCCTGGTGAGGCCGGCGTATGACGACGCGATGAAGGACGTCGACCAGGCGCGCGCGAACACGGAGGGCACGCGCGAGGCGAAGCAAATTCTCGCGGCGATTGCGTCCGTGAAGACGGTCGGCGAGCTGGACCCGGCGCTGTTGCAGTACGCGGCGTGGACGAAAAATCACAAAGGCCCGCTGGCCGACGAACTTTCCAGGAGCATCGCCGACGCGTTCACCGCGAAGTACCGCGATTTTGTCATGGAGGAGTACCGCCAGGCGCGCGCCGATTACGATGCGCTCCGCATCACGGAGGGCTCGGACCGGCAGAAAAATCTCCAGGTGTTGTTGACGCTGGTGCCGGAGAAGTTCGGCCGGCAGGACCTTGCCAAGATGGACGTGGAGTTGACCGCGTTGCAGAAGGACGCCGCGGCGCGCGTCGAGAAGGCCGATGTCCAGAAGAAGCAGCTCCTGCAGGATCAACAGAAGAAGGACGCCCAGGCGGTGGCGGCCCGGAAGGAACGCGACCGGCAGGAAGCGATAGCGGAAGGCGAGCGCCGGTTGACGGAGCTGGAAAAGAAGGCCGACGCGACGGACACGCATCAACTCAGGGATGCGGTGAAGTATCTCGCCGAGTTCGATACGAACCTGCTCCAGGTGGCCTCGGTCAGGAAAGCCTGGGATTCGGCGGCGGCGACGTACGGCAAGCTCATCGACACGGCGATCGTGCAAAAGGACCCGCTCGAAAAGCGCGCGGAACGCGTCGATGACCTGTTTCGGATTGTCAACGGGCAGGGCGCGGACCTGGTGCTCGGGCCCGGCATCGCGGCCATGAAGACCAAGCTGGATACGCAGAAGGCAAAGTTCATCCTGCGACTCGCCAACCAGTCGCAGCAGATCCTGACCGTCTCGAGCGGCGAGATCCTGCGCAAGACCGTTATCGCGCCGGGGCAACGCCTGGATATTTCGCTCGCGGCGCGGAGCGACAATGCGGGTGCGCCGTTCGTCATCGAGGGCGGTGAAGGGTACAAGCCGCGCACGAAGATCGTCGGGCTCGTGAGCGGCGGCGGGCTGGAACTGGCGCTCAATGCGCTCGAGCCCGCCGAGGTCGAGAAGATACCCGTCAAGACGGCGGAAACCGAGGCGAACGAAACGGGCGTCTTCCAGATTTCCGTCAGCCCGAGGACCGCCATCGTTTCCGTCGACGGAGCGGTCGTCGATCAGGGCAACCTGACGGTCAGCTCCGAGGACAACCACAAGCTCCACGTCGAGGCGCCCGGCTACCAGACGTACGAGCAGTACTATCGCGTTGGCACCGGCAAAACCAAAACCATCGACATCCTGCTGACGAAGGAAAAAAAGAAGTCGGGGTTCTTCTAGACGATGCGATGCCGTCGCGCCATCGCCTGGCTCGCGTTCTTCCTGACCCTGGCCGCCTGGCACATCCACATCGACAAGACCGGCGATCGGAACTATTTCTTCAATTCCGACATGCTGACCCTGGAGACGCTCTACCGCGACGTGGTCGCTGGAGCGGACCTCTCGACGTGGCGATTGAGCGGCGCCCCGTCCTTCTTTCCCGACATGCCGCTTTACTTCGGCATCCGCGCGGTCATTCCGCCCCTGCACTGGTCCGTTCTGGCGTACGGCCTCGCTCTTTTCATGCTGACGACAGCCGGCTGGATCGCCGTGGCCCGCTTCATAAAGATCGACGAAGCGTTTGTCATCCTCGGGATAGCCGTCGGCTCATGGATCGCCGCGCTCGGGACGTTGCATGTCTCGAGCCTCTACTTCCTCGCGAACACGAGCCACTCCGGGATCCTGATGCTCATGCCCTGGGCGCTGCTGCTCACGCTGCAGCTCGCGACCGAACCATGGACGCCGCGGCGCATCGTCCTGTTGTGGCTCTTGATGTTCCTGGCGTCCGCCTCGGACAACCTGTTCATTCCCCAGGTCGCCGCGCCGCTGTGCGTCCTGTTTCTCTTTTACGCGTGGCGGCGCAAAACGACGTGGAAGGCGTCCGCCGCGTTCATTGCTCTCGCGGCTTCCGCGATCGCGGGCGGCGCCATGGGCGCGAAGGCGATCGTCCGCTATTCGGTCATGGCCAACTACGTCAAGGCCGGCGCCGTTGTCAGCCCCGAACTTCGCGCGGCCTACCTCGCGTGGTGGCAGGAGCTCTGGCGGCGGTGGCCCGTGCACGCGGCCATCGTCGTCCTGTTCCTGCTCGTCGCCGCGGTTGTGCTGGTCCGCAGCAGACGCGAGGACGCCGACCTTGCCGCCGGCGGATTCGCGGTCTTCTGTCTGGCCGGGGCGGCCGCGAACTTCGCGGTCCTGGTCGCCGCCGGCATGGCGGACGCCGCGAGCGTCACGCGGTACATGATGGCGACTTTTTACATTCCGATCTGGTGGGGCTGGCCGTTCATCGTCCGGGCGTGGGCGGGATGCCGCATGTGGATGGAGGGCGCGCGAGGCCGGTTCGCGGCCGCCGCGCTCGCGCTGGTCGTCATCGCGGCGACGCTGCCGTGGATGCGCGACGTGAAACGGCTGGCGCATTACGCGCATTACGACCCGAAAGACGTCCGCTCGCTCGATCACCAGCTCGCGAAGCGGCATCTGCACAATGGCATCGCCGACTACTGGTCCGCCAAGTACGTGACCTGCCTGTCGCGCCACGACGTGCGCCTCGCGCAGGTCCTCAGCTCGCTGGCGCCTTTCTTTTGGGTCAACAACTGGGCGTCGTTCCGGATGGAGCCGGATTTCGTCGTCGTGGACACGGAGCAGCACAGCCCGGATCACCATCTCGACCCGCAAAGAATCGTGGAGCACTTCGGCCCGCCGGCCGACTACTTCGTGTGCGGGCGTTACCTCGTTCTCGTTTACGACCGGCCGTCCGACCGCGACTTCCACCGCCTGTTCGCCGGCCTCGGCGACAAGCCCTGACGCGATGTTTCCAACGATTGCCGCGTGAGCCGCGTAGGCCGTGGCAACGCGGCCGCACGCGGGAAAAATCGACCCCAAAATTTCCAATGATTGGAAATCGGCGGGGCCCCTCGCCCCGTTGAAACGGGGCGAGGCATGAGGCGGGGGATTACTTCGGCGACACGGTGATCGGCTCGCTGCGCTGGCTCTCGAGGTTGTCCATGTCGACCGCGGACACCATGATTCGGATCGGGCTCTTGAGGTTCGGCCATTCGACCACGAAGCTGGGGGTCTCGCTGACGGCGTACGGCTCAAAGCTGAATACGCTCTTCGTGTACAACTTGTACGCCTTGATGTCGGGCTGTTCGGGCGGATCCCACGAGATGCGGACGCCGGCGTCGACGGTTTCGAGCCTGAGGTTCGTCGGCGCGTCCGGGATCGGCTTGGCGCGGCCGGAAATGGTCTGGGACCAGGGGCTGACGAGGCGGTCGACGTCGATCGCCTGGATGCGGTAGCGGCGCTGTACGCTCTGGTCGAGGTTCGCCTCACGCGCATGCGCGAAGCCTTCACCTTTGATCGCGGGAACGGTCGCAAGCCATCGGAAATCGGTACCGTTGTTCGAGGCCTCGACGGCGTACGCCACGATGTCGGTCTCGGCATTCGCCGGCCACGTGAGGTTGATCGCGTGCGGGAGATTCGTCGTCGTGTCCGGCGCCGCCGGTTGGGCGGGGGAGGCTTTCGTCTGCGACGAGGCCGGGTCGGATGCGGACGACTTCGCGTAGGCGGTGTTGAACGCGATGATCTTGTAATTGTAGACGGTGTCGTCCTTCAGCAGGCTGATATCCGGGAATTGTTTGTGACCTCCCCGGTCGACGTAGCTCGTCGTATCGCGGCCGCCGACGCGCCCGACCAGCGAATAGTCGCCGTCGCCCTCCGCGCGCCAGATTTCGTAGCCGAGGACCTTCTCATCGGGCGAGGCCTGCCAGGTCAGCGGCACTTCGCGCGGCTGGCGGATCGAGACCTTCACGTTTTCGACGCGCGGCGGGACCTCGCGCGTTTCCGCGCTGACGATTTCGGAGTCTTCGCTCTCGGCCGTTACGTCGTTGACCGCGCGCACGCGGTAATAGTACGTTTCGTCGTCCTCCAGGTTGCCCGGGTCGTTCTTGCCGTCGAGGAAATGGGGCTGGTTCCGGTCGCGCACGTCGCCGATTTTCTCAAAGGGGCCCTTCTTCGAATTGCTCCGGTAAATGTCGTAACGGATCACGTCCTCCTCGGGGCTCGCGTCCCACGTCAGGGGAACGCATCGCACCTGCCGGCTTTCGGTCTTCACGTTCTTGGGCGCATCCGGCGGCGGCATCGTGGTCACTTCCACCGGCTCCGTCGGCATGCCCGCCGAGTTGACGCGGTTGATGGTCGTCACGCGGTACTGGTAGAGCGTGCTGTCCTTGAGCGTCGATGACGCGGTGCCGCCATCCATGTATTCGACGCCCGGGACTTCGGCGATCGTTGCGAAGGCGTCGGGTTGCGCGGCCTCGGTCCGCTCGACCCGGTACTTTACCACGCCGTCGGATGTCGACGGCGACCACGTCAGTTTCACGCCGCGGGATTTTGGCGCGGTGACTTCGAGGCCGACCGGCGCGTCCGGCGGCGGCGCGGTCGTGCTGCTGACCGTCTCCCCGTACGCGCCTTCCGCGCCGCGCGAGGAAACCGCAACGAGCCGGTAGTAATAGGTCGTGTTGTCCAGCAACGGCTGGCCCTCCGCGCCGCGGTCGGTGTAACTGCCCTTGCGCGAGGTCGCCTCGCCGATGCGCTCGAAACCGCTCTCGGCCGACAACGAGCGCTCGATGCGGTACGTGTCCGAAGCGTCGCTCGGGATGGCCCAGGTTATGCCGACTTCGCGAAGGCCGTGCTGGGTGGCGGCGCATTCCCTCGGAACGTCGAGCGCGCCGGGATCCGATGACCGGTTCGTCGCGCATCCGGCGAAGCCGAGGAGCATGAACACCATCATCAAGTGCACGTGAACGGGTTTCATGATGCCACCTTTCCTATTGATTCGGTTGCTGCGACGCGGTCGATGACGACCACATCCGTTTAACGATGGGATCGCCCGGCAGGCCCACTTTCAAGATCTCGTCCCGCAATTCGATCTGCTTGGCCGGCCCCGCCAGGTCGTAGGCCTGGCTGAGATCGCGAAGGCGCGTCCGCGTGTCCTGCATGTGTCGGACAAGGTACGCCTCCAGCGGTTCATCTTTAACGTTGAGGGTCGCCGGGTTTTCCGCGAGCCGGTACGCGATGCCCGCCGCCATCATCGCTGGCCGGTCCTCGAGCTCCGTGGCCACGCGCAGCATGCGCTGCACGAGATCATCGCGCGCAGCGAGAATATCCTTCAAGTGGTTGACCCGTTCCTGGAGCTTGCCGGCAAGCAGCCACGACGTTTCCTTCTTGGCCGGCGCCGGGGCGCCGGAGCTGGCCGGGGCCGTGCCCGTGCCCGGCGCATTGTCCAGCCGCGTGACGCCGTAGGTCGAATTGACCGGCGTGAGCTGCACGGCCCAGTCTTCGTTGGCGAAGAACGCCTGGATGGACTCGACGGCTTCGATGATGCTCTGCGTCTGGAACAGGATGGTCGGGAACGGCGCGTCCAGTTTTTCCTTCCACGGCTGGCGCAGCGACATGGCGACCATGTACTCGTAGAATTCCTCGATGCCGAGGTAGCGGTCGTACTCGCCCGAGGCTTCCTTCCTGCTCCGGCGCGGCATCGGGTAGGAGAGGGAATCGCAGCCGAGCATTTTCGAGAGCGCGTCCTTGTTCTTCCACGCGAGCATTTGCGGCGGCGTCTTCTCGTCCGGGTTCGCAACGAGTTTGTCGACCTCGCGGAACAGGTACATGAGCTGGTTGATCTGTATGTTCAGCTTTTCCTGGTTGTTCTCGATGGCCGTGCGGCACGCGGAGACGCGGGTGTCGAGCGCGCACGCGCTGGTCGAAGGCAGGTCCAGCGTGACCTGCAGCGCGTCGCTGAATTTCATGTCGTGCGCGAGGTCCAGCGCATGGGCCAGGCGGTCGTAGCTGCCCGCGAGCGCCTTCACCGGGTCGAGCATGAGCTCGCTGCGGCGCTTCAGGAGCCCGCGCGAATTCTTGTACGTCTCCTCCAGGACGTGGATCGTGTTCACGAGCGGCGGCGGCCACGCGCTGAGGCTGTCGAGCGCGGCTTCGAGGTCGTGGCTCTCGGAGAGGAACAGCTCGAGCTTGCTCTGGATGTCGATCAATTCGGTGCGCGCCTTGCCGAGGTACTCGGGAATGTCGCCGGCGTTGGATGCGAGCACGCTCTTGACGCTCTCCAGTTCGGCCTGCAGCGAGGAGCCGCCCGCCTCGTCGCCGCGCAGCGCGCCGTCCGCGCGCAGCAGCGTATCGAGCAACGTCTTCGCGCGGAGCGCCTCATTCTTTACATCCGCCGCGTCCGGGCTCCAGGTCCACGCGTCCTGCTTGAGCGTGGAGAGCGAGCCGAGGTCGCGCGAGGCGCGGACCCAGTCGCCGTCGGTCAACCCGGCCTGCGCGCTGTGCCACGTCGTGAGCGTGCCTTCCCACAGCGTGACCAGCCGGCTCAGGTCGGAAATCTCCAGCTCCCGGTTCGCCGCGCCACGCGCCTGCGCCGCCTTGTCCATGAACTTCCGCGCCTGGTCGAAATCCTCGTCGGCCGATGCGGCCCGCGCGCGATCGAGGTAGGTCTCGGACGCGGGTTTGAGCCGCTGATAGCCCCCGTAGAGCGCGGTTACGACGAGCACCGTGGCGACGACGATGCCGACGCGGAGCCAGACTTTCTTGTTCGAGCGCTTGGTCGTGCCATCGTAGAAGCGCGCCTCGAAGTGCGCAAAGGCCACCTTGTCGCCTTCCTTGAGCAGCCGTTCCTGCCCGGAGCGCAGGGGCGTGTCGTTGACCGACGTCCCGTTCTTGCTGCCGAGGTCCTTAATCCAGCAGCTCTTGTCCTCCTTCATCACGATTTCCGCGTGATGCCGCGACACGAGCATGTCGAGGAGGATGAGCGATGAACTTGGGTCGGAACCGACGGTGAACGTGCCCGGCCGGATTTCCTTGCGCACGCCGCGGCTTTTGCCGGACAGCATGACGATTTCCGGGATGACCTCGACCGGGCCTTCCGCTCCGCCGGCTTCCGTGGCGACGATGCACGAGCCCACGCTCACGCGCATGCCCGGCTTCAGCTTCAGCTTCTTGATCTTTTTGCCGCGGTAGTACGTCCCGTTGGAGCTGTCGAGATCCTCGATGAAAACCGAACCGCCCTTGTGCGAAATCCGCGCGTGGTGCGAACTGACGTCCTTGTCCTCCGCCGGCACGCGCCAGGCGCAGTTCGAACTGCGCCCGATGTCGATGTCCTTGTCGAGACCCCCCGAGTCGGTCTCGAAAAGATTCACGCCCTTATGTTCAAGTCTGATCAGCATGAGAATTCAGGAATCGAAGATACTGAATTGAACCACGGATGCACACGGATTAACACGGATTCTGATTTCCGAACATCCGTGTCCATCCGTGTTTATCCGTGGTTGAAAAATCACCACTTCCGCACTTCATAAAACCGCTGGTCGCGCAGGTCGGAGAAGACGGCTTTGCAGAACTCCGCGATGCGGCGCACCCGGTCGTCGTCGCCCTGCGCCAGGGCGGCTTCCTTCTGCACGAGCTGTTCGTTGTACCACAGCGCCTTCTTGCTCCGGAGCGAGACGAGCATCTCGAGCGCATCCTTCTCGTCGTCCGCGTTCTTCTCGACGACCGATTTCCGCAGCGCGCCGACGAGCTGCTCTTCCACGCTGTCCCACGTCGCCGGCGCGAGCCGCCGCAGTTCCTCGTGGCAGCGCGCGAGGATGTCGGCGGTCGACACCTTGGGGATGTCGGGCGAGCCCTCCCAGTGCGAGCGCACGAACTCGGTCGTGGGTTCGATGAACCGGTTGTAGAGAATTTCCTCCGCGCGGGCGCGGTCCGACGAGTGGACCTCGGCGCGCACGACGATGAAGCGCCGGCCGTGCCGCAGGATGCTCGCGAGGCCCGACCAGGAACCGTCGTCCTGCCGCTGGTAGGGCAGGATCTTGAAGAGCACGCCGTTGTCGTCCCCGAGGAACAGGTTCACCGGCAGCGGCGTGTCGATGTTCCATTTCGACTGCTCGGTGCTGACCTGTGACTTCCAGCGCGCGATCGAATCCTCCATCGTCTCCTGCGCGTACTGGTCGTCCACCGTCTCCTCGAGCGTGATGCGGAGCGGCATGTCGTGGTTCTGGCCGAGCGTGCAGGTCACCATGAGTCCGCTCGGGATCGTCGTGACCTTCGCGTCATCGGTCTTGGGATACACCAGCGCGTAGCCGCCCTGCGGCGCGTCCTCGCGGCCCTCGATCATTTCCCCGTCGGCATCCGTCGGCCAGGAGACCGACGTTTCCACCGGCTTTTGCCGCGTCAGGAAAAGCGCCGGGCCGATGCCGACCACGACCAGCACGCCGGCGATCAACAGCACGCGGTTGCGCGAGCGGTGCCGCTCGACCGCGCGCAGGAACTCGATCTCGTCCTGGCCCGCCGCCCGCGTCTGCATCGCGCGGGTCATGCCCTCGGATTCGCCGACCCCGCCGTTGGAAAGTCCGCCGCCCATCGAATGCCCGCCGCCCGTCGCCGCCTCGCGCGCCGCCGCCATCGTGTTCACGTCCGGCGCGGACGGCCGGGGCGCGGGCCGCGGTGTCGCGCCTTTTCCGGTCGCGTTCGTCTGGCGCTCCTGCCCGGCTCCGGTGACATCCACATCGTCGCCGAATCCCTCGCCGGTCTTCGGTCCCTCCGCCTCCGCCTCGGCACTCACCTCGACGGTTTCAAAGCGGACGACGGTCGACTTGCCCAGCGTCATGCGCTGCCCGGATTTAAGCGTGGTGGGAGCAGCGATCGCCTTGCCGTCGATGACCGTCTGGAACCGGCTCAAATTTTCCGCGACCACCTCGCCGTTCTTCACCGTGATCCGGACGTGCTGCCCGGAGACATCTGCCGCAGCCAGGCGGACCTTCGCGGAAGAGGAGCGTCCGATGATGACTTCGCCGTCGGAAAAATCGAAAGCCGCGCCCTGGGGGTCGCCTTGTTCTATGGTGAGACGGTACATGATACTTTCTGAGAGGTCACAGATCAGAGGTCAGGCTGACCTCTGACTTCTGATCTCTGACCTCTGGCTCCTCATTCTCCCATCACCGAGTGAATACGCAAGAACACCGGAGTGAAGATGATGATAAAAACCGCCGGCATGATGAACAGCGCTATCGGGATGAGCATGATCGACGGGGCGCGCGCGGCTTTGCGTTCGGCTTTGTGGAAGCGCATGCGGCGGCTTTCCTCGGCCTGGAGTTTCAGCGTCTCGGCGACGCTCGAGCCCATCTCGGTGCTTTGCACGATGGCGGTGACGGCGGACTTGAGTTCCGGGAGCTGCGTGCGGCCGTCGAGTTCGCGGAGCGCTTCGACGCGGGATTTGCCCAGCTCGGCCTGGCGAAGCATGACGGCGAATTCCTGGCGGAGCGGGCCTTTCGGGCCTTCGTTGACGAAGAGCCTCACGGCCGCGCCGAAATCCTGGCCCGCCTGCATCGCGACGGTAAGCAGGTCGATCGCGTAGGGCAGGGCCTTGGAGATCAGCTCCTGGCGGGTTTTCGCCATGCGTTCCAGCCACAGCTTGGTGGGGTAGACCCAGCCGAGGAAGCCCAGGCCGATCGCGGCGGCGATGGCCCAGCCGGCGCTGCCGTTGAAGATGAACGTGCCCACGCCGCCGAGGATGAGGAGCGCCAGCGCGGCCAGGCCCTGCGCGCCGCGCATCTCGCGCACGCTCAGACGGTCCGACAGCGAGGCGACGATGAGGTTGTTCTTCACCTGCTCCGCGTCCTCCGGGAAGGCCCGGTTCACGGTCGGTTCCAGCATCGCGCCGATCGTCTCGATCTCCATCCGGAACGCCTTGAACAGCGGCGGTTTCTCCGCGGCGTCTTCCGGGCGCTCCGGTTCGCTGCCCTTGAGAACCTTGAACCCGCCGGTGACGAACAGGAACACGGCGAGGAAGCAGAGGAGTTTGACGAGGAAGAGTTCCATAAGATGGGTCAGCTCGGAGATGACAGACGACAGATGACAGACGACGGAAAAGAAAAAACGTCATCCGTCGTCCGTCGTCCGTCCTCTGTCGTCCGCTTCATACCTCCACCGTCACGATCTTGTTGATGATCACAAATCCCACCGTCTCGAGCGCCACGACGACGCCGAGCATGATCCAGCCGGTCTGCGTCTGGACCATCGGGCCCATCAGTTCGGGGTCGATCAGGTACAACAGGATGAACGCGACCATCGGCGCGGCGGCCATCGCGATCGCCTCGAACCGGCCCTGCGCGGTCATCGTCGCCAGCTTCTCGGCGAATTCGATGCGCTCGCGAATCGTCCCGGTAATCTTGTCGAGCACCTCGGCGAGGCTGCCGCCGGCCTGCAGGGTCACGCGCACGGCGGTCGCGAGCAGGCGCAGGTCCTCGCTCGGCATCCGTTTGCAAAGTTTGGCGAGGCCGTCCGGGAGGTCGACGCCGAGGCGGTATTCGCGCAACAGCAGGCCGAATTCCTCGCCCATGACGCCGCCCATGTCGCGCGTCACCATCTCAAGGCTCTGCGGCAGCGCCGCGCCGGAGCGCAGCCCGTTGGAAATGCCCATGGTCAGGTCGACGAGGCGCGACTCGAATTCCTTGCGCCGCAGCGCGACCTTGCGCCGCAGCCACAGCTTGGGAACCTGGAATGCGGCGGCGCCGACGAGGAACGTCACGAACGCCAGCGTGAGCGGGTTGAGCACGCCCACCGCAATCAGGATCGCACAGGCGAGCCCGCCGACCAGCATCGCCGAGGACCACGACGTCTGGAGCAGCTGCTGCGGCGTCGTGAACCGGAAGATCGCCTCGTCGGCCGACTCCTCGTCGTCCGGCAGCCGCGACTCCAGCTTGCTCAATCCGACTTCCGCGAGCAGGGGCATCAGGACCCACACCGATGCGGAGACAGCGACGAAGACGAGGATGAGGACTAACGTCTCGTTCATAAAATCCGAAACCCGAAAACCGAAATCCGAAAAGTTGGGGTTTCGGATTTCGAATTTCGGATTTTCATTTGAATATGCTCATATCGATCCGCAAATCGCCCTTCACCCGCAATTCCTCGATGAAGCGCGGGATATTGCCGGTCGCCTTGAAGTGGCCCTCGACCTTGCCTCCGGCGCCGAAACCGGTCTGCTCGAAAACGAAAATGTCCTGCATCAGGATCGTGTTGCCCTCGCGGCCCGTGATCTCGGAGACGTACGTGATCTTGCGCGTGCCGTCGACGAGGCGGCTTTGCTGGACGACGATGTTGACGGCGGAGGCGATCTGCTCGCGGATCACGACGGACGGCAATTCGTAGCCGGCCATCATGACCAGGTTTTCCAACCGCATCAGGCAGTCGCGCGGCGTGTTCGCATGGATCGTCGTGAGCGAACCGTCGTGGCCCGTGTTCATGGCCTGGAGCATGTCGAGCGCCTCGGGGCCGCGGCACTCGCCGACCACGATGCGGTCCGGCCGCATGCGCAGCGCGTTGATGACGAGGTCGCGGATCGTCACGCGGCCCTTGCCCTCGATGTTGGGCGGGCGCGATTCGAGTCGGACGAGGTTCTTGTGGCCGAGCTTCAATTCGGCGGAGTCTTCCATCGTCACGATGCGCTCGCCCGCGGGGATGAATGCCGAGAGGATGTTGAGCAGGGTGGTCTTGCCCGAGCCCGTGCCGCCCGAGACGATGCAGTTCTGGCGCGAGCGGACGGCCTCGGCGAGGAAGTCGGCGATCGGCTTGGTCATGCTGCCGTACGCGATCAGGTCGTCGGTCGACAGTTTCTTCTGGGAAAATTTCCGGATCGTGAGCGACGGCCCGTCGAGCGCGAGCGGCGGGATGATGGCGTTCACGCGCGAGCCGTCGGGCAGGCGCGCGTCGACCATCGGGCTCGCCTCGTCGATGCGGCGGCCGAGCGGCTCGGTGATGCGCTGGATGATCGTGATCAGGTGGCGGTTGTCCGAGAACCGGATTTTCGTTTCCTTGAGTTTGCCCTGGCGCTCGATGAAGACCCGCTGCGGGCCGTTGACCATGACTTCCGTGATCGTGGCGTCATTCAACAGCGGCGAGATCGGGCCGTAGCCGATCAGCTCGTCCATCAGCGCCTGCCGGATCGTCGGCAACGGGATGCCGGACGGCAGCTCGTGGCGGAATTCGCGCAGGACGCCGTCGAGCGCGGTTTCGAGCTTGCTCTTCAGCTCGTCGTCGATCTGTTTCTGGTCGACCTGCGGCAGCTGCAGCTTCGTCAGGATCTGTTCGTGGATCTTGCGCTTCAGCGCCATCATCTCTTCGGAGTAGAGCACTTCCTGCGCGGCAAACATCTGGTCGTTTTCCTCCGCGCGGGCCTGGGGAGCGGCCGCGGGTGAAGGGCGGGGTGGCGGCGCGGCGACCGCAGGCGGCGCCGCCTTCTCATCCGTCAGGAAAACGATCGCCGTGGTGCCGAGCAGGATTTCGTCGCCGTTCTTCAGCGGCATCGGCGCGTCGATCTTCTTGCCGTTGACGACGGTGCCGAAGCTGCTGCCGCGGTCGGCGATGACGAACCCGCCGTTCTCCGTGCGCACGTCCGCGTGCTGGCGCGAGACCTTGTTGTCCGCCAGCACGAGGGCGTTGTTAGGCGCGCGCCCGATCGTGATCGGCTGCTGCGGGTCCAGCGTCAGTTTGCGGCCCGTGTCCGCCGGCGCGCCTGATTTGATCTGCAACAACGGCATAACCACCAACTCATTTTTTACAGGAAGTACGCGAAGATCACGAAGGGCACCTCAGCGAACTTGGCGATCTTCCTGTGGAATTCTTAAAAGAACCGCTGGAAGCCTTCGCTGTCCTTCTTTTCCTGCTTCTTCTGCTTTTCCGTCTCGCTGACGGGCTGTTCGGCTTCCTGCTTGGTCTGTTCGGCGGTGTCCGAGAACTTCGTGCCCGGCATGCTCGCCGACGTCATGGACGGCGAGATCAGGATCAGGACCTTGCGGTCTTCGACGAGCTGGTCCTTCTCCGAGAAGAGGAAGCTCAGCAGCGGAATGTTGCGGAGGTACGGCACGCCTTCCTTGGACACCTTTTCCGACAGGTCGTTGATGCCGCTCATGACCAGCGTCTTGTTCAGCGGGACGTTGACGGTGTTGAAGAGGTGCTCGCGCTTGAGGTCGAAGTCCTGCCCGATTGGGACGGGGAAGCTGAGTTCGAGATCGAGATCGAGCGACGCCGTGTCCGCGGTGACGAGTCCGCCCTTGACCTTCATGATGAAGCCGTAGTCGACGTCCTCGAGGTCGCCCGAAGTCTGGCCCGAGACGCGCACTTTGAGCGTGCCGCCGCTCTGGTATTCCTGCCAGTCCGGCGCGTCGTTCTTGAAGGTCATGTGGCCCTTCGTCACGCGGCGGCCGGGGCCGCTCCCGGCGAACATGCGCAGCGTGCCGGCGAGGCCCGAGCCGATGGTGTAGGAGCCGCCGATGCCGGAGGTGCCCGCGTCGAGATCGCCCTTGAACGCCGCCGCCGTCGAATCGACGATGAGCAGGCCGTTCTTCACGAGGTTGATGCCGGTCTGCTTTTCTTCGGACTCCGTCGTGTTCAGGAACGCGACGTCGAGTTCGAGGAGCGAGGGGATCACCGCGACGTTGATGATGCCGTGGATCTTGTCGTCCTTCGCGTCCTCGCCGGCCTTGGTGACGGCGAGCCAGCGCTGGGCGGAAACGACGTTCTGGATATTGGCGAGATCGTTCCGGCTGAAGACCGAGCCGTTGATGAACAGGTTGTTGCCCGAAACTTCCACCGTGAGGTAGCCCGGCTGGCCGGAGAGCGGATCGCTGCGGTCGACGACTTTATAGCCGGCTTTCTCGAGGTCCTGCTTGAGGCCGACGAGGACTTCGGGCGCCGGGCGGAACGTCGCGAGGTTGGCCACGCGCTCGCCGTACAGCGTCACAACTTTCTGCAGCAGGTCCCAGTGCGCGACGTTGTTGACCTCGCCGCGGATCACGATGCGGCCGAGGCTCTCGTTGAGATCGACCTCGGGCACCTCGTCCAGGTCCCGGCGCATCGCGCTCAGGATCGATTTCACGTTCTCGACGACGTTGACCGTGAACGTCGCGAACGCGTTGCCGCCGCCCTTGACCTGCAGGTCCGTCTCGCCCGCCACCAGCCCGATCACGCGCAGGTTCTGGTTGTCGAACAATTCCACCTTCGCGACCTTGTCATCCGCGATGCGGTAGCTGGAAATGACGAACGGCACCGCCACCACGTGCATTTCACCCTCGGTGAGGGAGATGGTCTTTTCTTCCTGGGCGAACGAGGACCCCGCCGCCAGCAAGGTTGCTGCGAAAAACATCGTCGCGATTCTCATGGCTTTCTCCCTTGTACGCGGCGCGCTCGGCGAGCGCGCCCTACCTTCGCGGGTAGGGACAGTTCGCCGAACCGTCCGCCGATTGTTCTACTTCGTCACCGTTTCCACCTTGCCGGGCACGGCCGGCACGGTCACCGACTTCAATCCATTCAGCAGCGATCCAAACGTCTGTTCATCGACCATGCCCGCGTCGAGCCGGTTGATCGCGGTCTCGTCGCCGGGGCGGCGGAGCGCGAGCGTGAGCGCCACGGCCTGCCGTTCGGCGGCGATCAGCGCCTGGGCCTGGGGCGGGGGAAGAGCGAGGAGGATTTCGCCGGTCGGGCCTTCGCCCGCCTCGGTCGGCCGCGTGACGTCCAGCACGCGCACGCGCGGGAACAGGACGAGCGTGGCCTGCTTGGTCATGTTCGACGCCTCGGCGGAGACATCGACCTGCTGCGACGAGGTCTCGATGCTGAACGTCCCGATCACGGCCACCTCGTCGCCCGGCTGGATGAATTTCGAGATGCCGCTCTCGCCCACATTGAGCGTTACGGCCCATTCGCCTTCGCCCACGATGTTCGCCATGCTCTTGCTGAGGCCGATGTCGGAGAGGAGGATGTAGTCGCCGCCCGCGATCGAGCGCAGCGCCTTCTGGCCCTGGATCATGGAGTAGGTCGACCACGCGATCGCCTGCGCGGGCCGCGCGGACACGACGACGACTTTCTTCATGAACGCGTCTTCCGTCAGCTCTTCGCCCGCGGCGATGTCGCGCGCGGCGGCGACGACGGAGAGCGTGTCCTCCTTCGCCTCGCGCCGCTGCGCGAGCAGCCGGCTGACGGCGAAGACGGCGGAAAGGCCCAGCAGGACGGCGAGCACGAGCGGGATGTAGTTCTTCATAGGTGTATCAGCCTTGCCTTATTTCATTTTTTCCAATCGTTGGAAAGTTTTTCATCGGGTTTTCCAATCGTTGGAAAACCCGCGGACGCCGGGTCACCCCGCGCGGCGATTACGCTTCTCCCAGATAAAACGTCGACGTCCCCGGCGCGTCCTCCGACAGCATCAGCAGCAATTTGCGCTTCCCCTTGGTCCACGTCGACAATTCCGCGCGCTGGCCGGGCGTCCCGGTCGGGATCGCGCTTTCCAGTTTCCAGCCCTGCCGGCCGAGGCACACTTCAAAATCCCTCCGCGCGACGCTCAGCGAGACCGGCAACTCGCCGGACAATTTCCAGCGCTGCCCCGTGTCGTCGCGGTCGTGGATGACCGCCTCCTTCGGCAACTCGATCCACGGCTTTTCCGCCGCGACGATGCGTGGCTCGTCGGCGTAAAGGGCCGCAATCGAAAAGAACATGGTTGCGATTGCCACGCATCGGCGTACGCCCATGCGCCGAAACGCCGACACCCCGATACGCAGGTCAGTCGCTCCAATCCACGAATGTCCCAAAACGTTTGTACTCCTTCGCGATGGCGAACTTGTCGCTCTTTCCGCCCCCGCCGCCGCCTTTCTTCTTCCCGCCCATGGCGGGCCAGAAGCCGGCGAACCGGACGCTGATCCAGTTGATTTTGTCGAGGTCCTCCGTGCGCGAGCCGCCGCGCATGGCGATGAGGTGCGAGCCGTCGCGGCCGGTCATCGTCTCGCTCTTGGATATCCGCACGTCGAGCGGCGCGTCCCACGTGACGCCGGCATTGATCATCCCGTGCGTCCAGTCCGGCATCGTGATCTTGGCGCGGGTCATCGCGGAAACCTGCGTGTACCAGCCGCTCGACTTGGCCTTGATCTTGATCTTCTTGATGTCCTGGTCGCTTTCCTTGTTGAAGAGCTTCTTCCAGATGTCGAATTCGGTCGCGCTCGCGCCGCCGTGGCGGTTGCCCTCGTTCCACGCCGCATACCGGTCGGCGACGAGCAGCCGCTGCCGCGCCAGATTCAAATCGCCCAGCCAGAGCGTGCCGCCGATGAGGACGAGGAAGATGGGGATGGCTATTACCGTCTCCATGAGCACAGACCCTGATTTCGTGTGGGCGTGTGGGCGTGTGGGTGTGTCGGCGTAGGATTCCCACGCCGTTACGCCGAAACGCCCATACGCCGACACTGGCTTAGTGATAAACAAGCTTCTCCACTCCATTGTACGAAATCTTCCCGTCCATTCCCTTCGGGCCCTTGTCGTCCGCGATGTCCCTCAGGCCGGTGTTCTCGCCCTTCTTGTAGAGCTTCTCCCATTTCGCGGATTTCCAGAGCTTGTTGAGGATGTCCGATGCCGTTTCCTTCTCCCAGCGGCCGGCCCTGGGCGTTGCGCCGACACTGGAGCCGCCGGGAGGGCGATTCTGCCAGCCGGCCCGGCGCGGCGACCACGCGCGGTGCAGCGGAATCAGGCAGGCGTCCCAGTCGCGCTCGGAAAGATTGTTCGGCGAGAGACCCTGCCAGCCCGAGTTGTCCGCCCACCACTGGGGGACCTCGTTGACGGGAACCACGGGGTCGTACTCCTGCTCGAAGCTGTCGACCGTGTAATTGTACGAGCCGTCCGGCCGGCCGTGGTCGCGGTAGCCGGCGCGCGCCGCGGCGACGCCCCACGCGTAGTGGCCGCCGCCATCCTTGCCGGGCGGGACGGTGTAGAGGCCGTAGATGCCGTCGGGCTTCTTGTGCCGGAACATGAACTGGAACGGGTTGTTCATCTTCCGCGCCACGCCCACGACGATCGCGCCGGGTTTTTCGAAGTACTGCGGCTTGAGCTCCTGCGGTTTGCATTTTGCCGTCTCGAAGAACGGCTTGATGTAGGCGTCCTTGCCCTGGACGGAGTTGTGGCCGGTGGTCGGGATCGTCGGCGCGCAGAAGGGCGGGGCCGGGATGATCTCCCAGCTGTTGCCGTAATAGGTCCACTCCGCCTCGAGGGTGTTGCCGGCCTGCTGGTACTTGCGGCCGATGCCGCTCTCGACAAACCACACGTCGGTCCCGGCGCCGAACAGGTCCTTCGCGTTCGTCCCCCGGCCGAACACGCAGCGGAGGAACGCGTGCTCGCTGTCCATCACCTTGAAGCACTTCTTCGGGTCCGTGAGCAGCGCGAACCGGATGTCGGCGGTCTTGCTCTTGGACAGCTTGTCGATCTTCAGGTCCTTGATGTTCGCCTTCAGCGACCGCTTGACCGCCTTGTGGAGTTTGTCCTCGAGCTTGTCGATGATCGACTTCTCGGCTTTGTTCATCATGTTGATGTTGAGCGTGGCTTTGATGATGGGGCCGATGTTCTTGAACGCCTTGCCGGCCTTGATCGCGTTGATGACGGTCTTGATGTCCTCCCAGTCGTGCCCGTTGAGCTTCATCGCCTTGCGGTGGCTGATGTAGCTCTCGCCGCAGAACCAGTCGTCGAACCCGGTGAACGGCCCGAGCGAACACGTGCTGAGCTTCGCGCGGAGCTGCACCTTGATGAAATCCTTCGCCCAGCCGATGACCGACTTGAGCAGCCACGCGTTGACGATGAAATCCATCTCCATCTTCACCTGCTGCGCATAGGTCCAGCCCATCGCGAGGTTGAGCGACGCGATACGGCTGAGCGCATCGGCCTGGACCACGGCGGCCGAGTAAGCCGCCGCGTCCGCCGCGTTCTGCACCTCGATGCGCTCGCGGATCGTCTCGCCGACCGCGTACACCGACGACGAGATGACGAAGAGCGTGAGGAACATGACGACCGTCATCGCGAGCACGACGCCGGACTCGTCTTTCCAGAGGCGGAGACAGAAGCTGTTGAGTTGTCGAAGCATATTCATTTCTTCTGTAGCCGTCGCACGGAGGGCGACGCGGCCCTTCGTGCCGCGGCTACAGCGGTCAGATCACCATCCCGTCTTCACGCCACCTCCCGGCGGGCTCCCTCTCCAGTTGCCCGATGCGATGACGGTCTTGTACGGCTTGGGCAACGTCACCGTCGCCTTGAGGCGGATGTGCGGGTAGGGGGTCTTGTCCAGCGTGCGGTGGGCGTCGTCGGTCGGGTCCTTGTTCTGTTCCGCCCACGGCCGGTCCTCGTCCCACGGGTTCATGCCCCACGCGATGACCGGGCCGACGATCGGCATGACGAGCGCGAAATCCTGTTCGACCGTCGCCTCGACGTTCCAGTTGTCGAACTTCACGACCGCGCGCGCCTTGCGTTCCGCCGCGTCGCTCCCGGGGATCCGGCCCCAGTTCGGGATGTTGAGGTCCTTGATGCCGAGCGTGGAGCCGCCGCCGAGGATGGACCACGCGCAGACCTGCTGCGCCGCCTTGCAGCCGGCCCACGTCGCCTCGGACCGCGCGAAGCCGCTGAACCCGTTGCCGATGCTGCCGAGCTTGGTGAAGGCATCCTGCAGGCCGTCGTAAGCCAGCTCGTCCGACACCGGCCAGCTGTCGTTGTTCTGCGACGGCCCGCCCTCGTCCGTGACCGTGACCAGCCCCGCGCGCGCCGCGCAGTACGCCGCGTACTCGGTGACGAGCCGCGCCATCCAGAGCTGCGCGAACTGGACGCAGGCGCAGATGAGGAGGAGGAGCAGCGGGAGGGCCATCGTGAACTCCAGCATCACGGAGCCGCTGCGGCGTGTGTGCGTATCGGCGTGCCGGCGTATCGGCGTCGGAACAGCAGCTATAAGCTCCGTATTCATTTTTCAACAACGCCCAAACGCCGATACGCCGTTACGCCCATACTCTTCATGCGAGGAGCGCCGCGACGAGTCCCACCGCTATGGGCACGCTAAACGGCATCCTTTCCAGCACATTGGGATCCTAAGCTTAGAATTCCACGTGGACAAGTTGTCGC
>JADMIO010361675.1_pt1 | contig 22476 bp, 20 predicted proteins | sample 8958161 | NCBI WGS metagenome assembly JADMIO01 (sample SAMN16585339, study PRJNA669376) | soil metagenome | isolation source: Crop rotation soil | place: USA: Cullars Rotation, Alabama | collected 2011 | reverse complement strand
CCCGGCCCGTCGCTTACGCTCCGGGCGTTCGCCACGCAAAACGGTCCACCGGACCGTTTTGTAAGGCGTGGCGAACCCCTCCCGCCCCAGCCAGTTCTTTCCTGCCCGAGGGGAAAATCGGGATCCCCGGCCCGTCGCTTACCCTCCGGGCGTTCGCCGCCCGAGTTAACGATTTGGGGCGAAAAGGCCAACCGGCGGCGCGCAAAGATGCCAAGCTCTGGCGGAGATTCGGTAGCGGGACGATGACGGCGGCTTCCTCACAACGAACCTTGGACGGTATCCAGTTTGGGCGCGCGGTCGCCGCCATATTGGTGGTGCTGTATCACGGCGGCAGAATGCTGCCCCAATATCTGGGCAATATCGGCCTGGCCAAATATTTCGAATATGGCAATGCCGGGGTGGATTTCTTTTTCGTCCTCAGCGGCTTCATCATTTTCTATGTCCATGGCAAGGACATCGGCCAGCCGGCGCGGCTGGGAAATTACCTGATGCGGCGGTTTACCCGCATCTATCCGATTTATTGGGTGGTTACGGCCTTCGTCATCGCCCTGCTGGTGGCCAAGAGAGATTGGGCGAGCCTTGCGCCCCTTCATGTCCTGCGCTCGCTCATCCTTTTCCCGGACAGTTTCGATCCCTTGGTGGGTGTCGCCTGGACCCTTTGCCATGAAATGACATTCTATTTGGTGTTTGCCGCCTTGATCGCTTCCCGCAAGATCGGAGCGGCTATCGTCCTGGCCTGGCTTGCCCTTGTGATCGTGGGAATTTTCCAGCCACATCAGCAAACCAACATCAAGTTCCTGGAATCCCCCTACCATATCGAATTCGTGCTGGGCGCTTTCGCGGCCTATTGTGCCAGAAAATATCCCATGACCGCCGCACCGGCGCTGGTACTGATCGGACTCCTGGCCTTTGTGATCGTGGGGCTGCAATTCAACGATCTGGCGATCAAAGTTCCGGTTGCGGGCCGCCTCCTCTATGGCATGGCGTCGACCTTGATCATCTTTGGCCTGGCGGTGTGGGAAAAAAGCGGAAAAATCTCATTTCCGCGCTGGGCATCCTTCCTGGGGGCGGCGTCATATTCGATCTATCTGTTTCACGTCTATGCACTGGGCTGGATCGGCAAGGGGCTGTCAATCGTCTTTCATCCCAATTCCGCGCCAAACCTGCTTTATCTGGTGTCGGTTGCAGGGGCGACGGCGGCAGGATGCCTCTTGTATCAAACCGTCGAACGACGGTTGATGATGATCGCCAGGGGACTCAAGCGTCCGCAGCCGGCGACGGCTGCCCCTTAAGGCTAAAACACGTCACAGACGAATAAGGAGACTGTTCAATGGCAGGCATGACTGTGTTCGCGCCCATCCTGCTTCTGTTCGCATCCAACATTTTTATGACCTTTGCCTGGTACGGCCAGCTCAAATTTCCCAATGTGATCCTGTGGCAGGTGGTTCTGGTCAGTTGGGGAATCGCCTTTTTCGAATATTGCCTGGCGGTGCCGGCCAACCGCATCGGCCATCAGGTCTATTCCGCCGCGCAGCTCAAGACCATGCAAGAGATCATCACCCTGCTGGTGTTTGGCGTCTTTTCGGTCACTTATCTGGGTGAGAGCCTAAAATGGAATCACATGGTGGCATTTTTGTTTCTGTGCGGGGCGGCATTTTTCTCGTTTCACAAATGGACCTAGCGTCCGGTCCATGCTTTAGCGCACCGACTGATATCCACCCCGCACACCGTGCGGCGACAAAACGAATTGTCCAACGCTGATGTGGCGGCAACGGAATGCTCCTGCGCTTTGCAGCAAATAATATTCCCACATCCGGCAGAACCGCTCGCCGTGCCTCTTGGCCATCTCGGCCCGGTTGGTCTGGAACTTCTCGTTCCAGGCCATAAGGGTCTTGTCGTAGAAAACACCAAAATTATGGACGTCTTCCACGACAAACAACCCCTCGACGGCCGTGGTGATCTGGCCCACGGACGGCAGGTCTCCGTTGGGAAAGATATATTTGTCCTGCCAAGCGTCGATCGTGGGATAACGTTCGTTCTCCCAAATCGTGTGCAGAAGAAACAGGCCGTCGTCTTTCATATAACGGCGGGCGCACTCGAAATATGTCCGGTAATTTTTCGAGCCCACATGCTCGAACATTCCCATTGAGACAAGATGGTCGGCTTTGGGGCCGCTATATTTGCGGTAGTCCTGCAACATGGGATGTGCCGTCATGCCCGCATAGCGGTTCTTGGTGTAATCGACTTGCACCGGTGAAACCGTTACACCGAAACATTCCGCGCCATAGCGTTCCGCGGCGTAGCCGATGAACGATCCCCAGCCGCAACCGATATCCAAAACACTATCCCGCTCTTTCAGGCCGATCTTGCGGCAAACAAGATCAAGCTTGGCTTCCTGCGCATCGTCCAAGGTCGTGGCGCTGGCCCAATAGCCGCAACTTCCCGTCAAACGCCGGTCGAATGTCGCCTCGAATATATCGACGGGCAGGTCATAATGAACGTCGGCCGCTTGCCTGGCGCGGCTGACGGTCTGACGGTTCTGGAGGCGGGAAACCATGATCAGCAGGGCAAGCGGCAAGGTCATGCCCAAGGTGGCGCCGAGACGGTTCGAAATCACCCTGTCGAAAAACTGGTCGAGCGCGTCGCAGTCCCAATCCCCATCCATGTAAGACTCGCCCAGTGCGAGCGAGCCGCCCGCAAGGATGCGCCGGTAGAAGCGGTCGCGATGAACCCTTATGTCCCATGGCCGTGAACCGCCAATTGCCACATCGGCAAGCGCAAACAGCTCGATAACCCGCCGGGAGCGGTCGAAACTGCGCATCCATCCCGGAGATGGCAGGGTTAGGTCCCCCTGGCCCGGCGCCAAGGGGGTGCGAATACTGTCGGAGGAAATTGGATCTGTCATGAAAATCGCAACTCCACCAGGGCCTGATAACCAACGAACCGTAGCATGGTTTCCAACCATTGGACCCTTTGGTCACAGCTCCGGCTCACTTTTGTCCTTCCATTAATGAGCCCGAGGGATAGGCTGCTGCCGGGCGGTCTCGGGGGGTTTCATGCGGATAGTCTTTTGCGCAACGCTGGCGGCGTCGCTCACTTTGCCGGCGCTGGCGCAAACCGGGCTGCGTCCCGATCAGCTCAAATTCCGCGCCCTCTATAAGGAATTGGTGGAAACCAACACCACCCTCTCCGCGGGCAGCTGCACCCTGGCGGCGCAAAAGATGGCGGCGCATTTGAAGGAAGCGGGCTATCCCGACGCCGATCTGCACCCCTTTAGCGTCCCCGATCACCCCAAGGAAGGCGGGCTGGTGGCGGTCCTGCCCGGCAGCGATCCAAAGGCCAAGGCCGTCCTGCTGCTGGGCCATATCGATGTGGTGGAAGCCAGGCGCGCGGACTGGACCCGCGACCCCTTCACGCTGATCGAGGAAAACGGGTTCTTCTACGGACGCGGCGCTTCCGACATGAAGGCCCAGGTCGCGGCCTGGGTGGACACGATGGTGCGGCTGAAGGAGGAAAACTTCAAGCACCGCCGCACTGTCAAGATGGCGCTGACCTGCGGCGAGGAAAGCGCCACCGCCTTCAACGGCGCGAACTATCTCGCCACCCATGAGCGCGGCCTGATCGATGCGGCTTTCGCCCTGAATGAAGGCGGCGGCGGACGCCTGGACGCCACCGGCAAGCGGCTGGCATTGAGTGTGCAGGCGGCGGAGAAATATCCTCAGAGCTACCGGCTGGAAGTGACCAATCCTGGCGGGCATTCCTCGCGGCCCGTGCCCGACAATGCCATCTACCCTTCCAGGCCAGCGACATCACCCGCGCCTATTTCGGCAGAATGGCGCCGCAGGTGGGCGGTGATATGGGCAAGGCCATGACCGCTTTCGCGGGCGGCGACATGACGGCGGCAAAGACCCTGGCCGCCGACCCGACCAACAATGCCGTCCTGCACACCACCTGCATCGCCACCATGCTCGATGCCGGTCACGCCGAAAATGCCCTGCCCCAGCGCGCCGGCGCAACCGTCAATTGCCGCATCTTCCCCGGCACCAGCGCGCAACAGGTGCGCGCGAAACTCGAGGAGCTGGTGGCCGATTCCGAGGTCAAGGTGACGCTCATGCCCGCGCGCAGCGGGGAGCCCAAAGGCCCGCCGCAACCCCTGGCACCTGAAGTCTTCAAGCCGGTGGAAACCGTGGCTGCCAAGATGTGGCCCGGCGTGCCGGTTGTACCCTTCATGTCAGCCGGCGCCACCGATGCCGCATTCTTGGCGCCGGCGGGCATTCCCACCTATGGCGTATCGGGCATGTTCGGCGAGGCCGATGGCAATGGCGCGCACGGGTTGAATGAACATATGCGCGTCAGATCGTTCTATGAAGGACGCGATTTTCTCTATCAAGTGGTGAAAATCTATGCCCAAGAAAAATAACTAGGCTAAACAAGCCGGGGGAACCCCATGCAAAGATTTATCGGCGCCGCCTTGGCCGCGGTAATCGCCGTTCCAGCAACCGCGCAGCCCTTGCGGCCCGATCAGCAGGCGTTCCGCGACATCTATAAGGAACTGGTGGAAACCAACACCACCTTGTCGTCCGGCAGTTGCACCCTGGCCGCCGAACGCATGGCGGCCAGGTTGAAGGCGGCGGGATATCCCGACGCCGACCTGCACCGCTTTGCCGTGCCGGATCATCCCAAGGAGGGCGGGCTGGTGGCGGTGCTGCCGGGCAGCGACCCCAAGGCCAAAGCCATCCTTCTTCTGGCGCATCTCGATGTGGTGGAAGCCAAGCGCGAGGACTGGACCCGCGACCCTTTCAAACTGATCGAAGAGGATGGTTATTTTTACGGCCGCGGCACCGCCGACGATAAATCCCTGGCCGCCATCTGGGTCGATATCATGCTGCGCTTCAAGCAGCAGAAAATCGCCCATCGCCGCACCCTCAAGCTGGCCTTGACCTGCGGTGAAGAAACCAACGGCGCCTTCAATGGCGCGAAATGGCTGGCCGCCAACCAGCGCGCCCTGATCGATGCCGAATTCGGCCTTACCGAGGGCGGCTGGGGCTCGATGGATGAAAAGGGCAAGCGTATCGCCCTGGGCATCAATGCCGGCGAAAAACTTTCCCAGAATTTTCAGTTGGAGGTGACCAATCCCGGCGGCCATTCCATGCGGCCGGTGAAAGACAATGCCATCTATCGGCTGTCGGCGGGGCTTCTGAAAATCGGCGCCCATGACTTTCCGGTGCAGGCGACCGATGCCTCGCGGCAATATTTTGCCCGCATGGCGCCTTTGACGGGCGGCGCGATGGGCGCGGCGATGACGGCATTTTCGCGCGACCCCGCCAAGGCGGCGGCGGTTTTGGCCGGCGATCCGCGTTACAATGCCACCATGCGCACCACCTGTGTCGCCACCCTGATCAATGGCGGTCACGCCACCAATGCCCTGCCTCAGCGCGTCACCGCCAATGTCAATTGCCGCATTTTCCCGGGCACGACGATTGAGGCGGTGCGCGGCAAATTGCAGGAACTTGTCGCTGATCCCCAGATCAAGATCACCGCCCAGGCAGCGCGCAGCGAACCCTCCAAGGCGCCTGCGTTGACGGACGCGATTATGAAACCGATCGTCAGCGAAGCGGCCAAACGCTGGCCGGGCGTGCCGGTCATCCCGCAGCTGGAAATCGGCGCCACCGATGCCGCTTTCATGACTCCGGCGGGGATTCCCACCTATGGCTTTACCGGCATATTCTTCGAGCCGGATGGCAGCCGCTTGCACGGGCTGAATGAACGCATCCGCGCGCAGGTGCTGTATGAGGGCCGCGACTTTCTGACCGACCTGGTCAGCGCCTATGCGAAATAAGCGCTCGTGATACTGGCCGCGCCTGCGCTCAATGCAGCTTCAATTTCGGCCGGACGATATGATTGACATGCCCCACCAAGATCAGCGCCAGGCCCTTGAGCCAGCCGTGAATGGCGATCAAATGCATGCGATAAAGCGAAACATAGACGAAGCGGGCCAGCCGGCCTTCGATCGCCATGCGCCCGCCGATCAGATTGCCCATTAGCGAGCCCACGGTGGAGAAATGGCTGAGCGAAACCAGCGAGCCGTGATCGTGATAGACGAAGTTGCGCAGCTTCTTGCCCTGGATCAGGGCCCGGAGGTTGGCAAATGCCACCGCCGCCATCTGATGCGCCGCCTGGGCGCGCGGCGGCACCGGCTTGGTTTCACCCTCCGGCACCAGCCAGGCGCAGTCGCCGATGGCGAAGATGCGCTCGTCCTTGGTCGTCTGCAGGGTTGGCTTGACCACCAGCTGGTTGCCGCGCACGGTTTCCAATCCCAGATTGGCCAGCATATCGGGGCCCTTCACCCCGGCCGCCCATATCCGCAAATCCGCTTTGATCAATTCGCCGGATTTGGTGATCATGCCATCGGCTGTGGCTTCCACCACCTGTTCGCCGGTGACGACCCGCACCCCCAAGGCTTGCAATTCCTTGTGCGCCGCTTCCGCCAGTTTTTCCGGCAAGGCCGGCAAGATGCGCGGTCCCGCCTCGATCAAGGTCACCTGCAAGCGGCTTTCGTCGAACACTTCCAGGCCGTAATGGCGCAGCTCCGAAGCCGCGTTGTACAGCTCCGCCGCCAGTTCCACGCCGGTGGCGCCGCCGCCCACAATATCCACCCGCACCATGGCATCGGCCTTGGGATTCTCGCTCAAGGTGCGTGACACCCGCAGGCAATGATCCAGCAGCTTGGAGCGGAAGCGGTCGGCCTGCAACCGGCTGTCCAGGAAGATGCAATGCTGCGCCACGCCCTTGGTGCCGAAATCATTGCTCACCGAACCCACCGCCAGCACCAGATAGTCATAGCGGATCCGGTGGCGGCCCATGATTTCGCGGCCGTCTTCATCCCGGATGGGCGCGATCAGCACATGGCGGCTGTCCCGGTCGATACCCTCCATGGCGCCATAGAAAAAGCGATAACCCCAGGCATGGCCATGGCTGCGATAGCCGACCTCGTCGAGATTGGCGTCCAGCGATCCGGCCGCCACTTCGTGCAACAAGGGCTTCCAGATATGGGTGCGGTTTTTCTCCACCAGAATGACGTCGAATTGCGCCCGCCCGAACTGGGCGCCCAGCCGGGCCGCCAGCTCCAGCCCGCCGGCGCCGCCGCCGACCACGACAATCTGGGTTTTGCGCGCTTCGCGCGCGGGCGGCGTTTTCATGCGACCAGAGATATCATGCTGCAAGCTTTCCTTGCTGCGCTTTTTCGGTCAGTCTGCCCCGCCAACAAATATTGAGAGCCGTTCATGACCGATTTCCGCATCAGCCTGGACAAGGCCAACGCCATCATTACCGCCACCTTCGCCAAGGGCCGGGAAGCCGGGATGAAGCCGCTTTCCTGTGTGGTGGTGGATGCCGGCGGTCATGTCATCGCCTTCCAGCGCCAGGACGGTACCTCGTTCCTCAGGCTGGACATCGCCCGGGGCAAGGCGGCGGGCGCGCTGGCCTTGGGAGTCAATTCCCGCCGCATCGGGGAAATGGCGGCCGAACGGCCCAGCTTCATCGCATCGCTGGGACACCTGGCGGCCAACGGCCTGATCCCGGTCGCGGGCGGGGTGATTGTCAAAGGTCCCGATGGCCTGCCGATCGGCGCGGTCGGGGTTACCGGCGACACATCCGACAATGACGAGATCGCGGCCCTGGCTGGCATCGCCGCGGCGGGACTCACGGCGCTATAGCTTTATTCGGACGGCACGCGGCTGCTCTATCGCCGGTTCAAGCGATGACCGGCTCCGCCACATGCAGCCGGCGATTGGGATTGACCACAAACCAAGGAAACATGCAGACGAAACATATTCCCGCCGCGACATAGAAAGCGTGCTCCCAGCCATACCATTCGGCGAACAAAGGGGTCAGCGAGGCGGTAGCGGCGCCTGATATCTGTCCCGCCATGTTGATCAGGCCGGAAATCACGCCGGTATAGGGCCCGCCATAGTCGGCGGCGAAAGCCCAATAAGTTGCCTGGCCGAGATAGCAAGCACCCGCCCCGCCCGCGAGCACCAGCACCGCAACCGTCGTATTCTGAGCCTGGCTGCCCACGATCAGGAAGGCACCCGCCAGGAACAGGGTGAAGGCGCCCCATAGGCTGCGGCCGACATACTGACCATAATGCTTGACCAGCCAATCGCTGATGACACCGCCTAGCAAGCAGCAGGTCGTCATGGCGATGAAAGGCAACATGCCGAACAAGGCGCTGCTCTTGAGATCGAGGCCTCGCGCGTCTTTCAGATAGATGAAAAACCAGGTGTGGAAAATAAAGGCGACATAGCAGAAAGCGATGTAGGCCAAAGCCGCGCCCCACACATCCTTGCTGGTGAAGATACTGAGCCACGGCACCGCCGGCATTTTGCCTTCCACCTTGAGAGGCATGTCCTCCATGATGTGGGCCTTCTCGGCGGCGGTGACTTTGGGATGCTCGGCCGGCGTGTCTCGCGCCGCCCGGTACCAGATGACGGCAATAACCAGCCCGATGGCGGCGGAGACGTAGAAAACCGAATGCCAGCCCCAATTGTAAACGATGAAGGCGACCAGCGGCGGAGCCGAACCGGAGCCAAAGCCGACACCACCGAACACCCAGCCATTGGCCTTGCCCCGCTCATGGCTGGGAAACCAGGCGGCGATGAACTGGTTGGAAGAAGGGTAGGCCACCGACTCGCCCAGCCCGAGGATGAACCGTACCGCGATCAACACCCAAAGCGAGCCGGCCATGGTCGGCGGCACCAACGCGGTGGCGACGGATAATGCGCTCCACCAGATCAGGCCATAGGTCAGGGTCTTGCGCGGGCCCAGCTTGCCGACAATCCAGCCGGCGGGAATCTGGAAGGCGGCATAGCCCAGCAAGAAGGCGGAAAACACCCAACCCAGCTGGATCTTGGAAATGTGATAATCCGCGGCAAGATAGGTTCCGGCGATGGAGATGTTGCTGCGGTCGATATAGACCACGGCACTGACCACGAAGATCAGCATGATGAGCAGATAACGGATCTTGTTCGACATATTCCCTCACCGCGGTTTTCTAATGGAGCGGCCATGCCGGCTCACGATTTGAGAGCAGCAAAGCCGATATCGGGCCTTTCGTCAAAGGCTTGCGGGAAAGCCCCTTTCAGGCCGCGAAAACGCGCCACAACCGGTCCAGGTCAGATGCGGGACCGGGGCACGCGCGATCCCAAAACAGCCGCCATTGTCCAGCGGCAATGCGCCCGGCCCGGCGCACTGGAATCGGGCCGTCCGATGCCCCATTATGCCGCCGCTCTCCGGGCAAAGCCGGAGGGACAATCTCACAATTCGAGTCGGGAATATGCATGTCAAGGAAGCTTGAAGGAAAAACTGCGCTGATCACCGGCGCCGCGGCGGGAATCGGCCGCGCCACCACCGAACTGTTTCTCGCCGAAGGAGCCCGGGTGATCGCCACCGACCGCGACCTCAAGGGCCTGGACGGCTTGGCGGCGGAAAAAGCGCAACTGGACGTCACCGATGCGGGTGCCATCGCCGCCCTGGCAAAAAAGACCGGCAAGCTGGACGTGCTGTTCAACTGCGCGGGTTTTGTCGAGAATGGCACCATTTTGGATAATGACGACGCCCAATGGCAGAAGTCGTTCGAGATCAACGTCTATGCCATGGCCCGCATGATCAAGGCCTTCCTGCCCGCCATGATTGAAGGCGGCGGCGGCTCGATCATCAATGTCGCCTCGGTGGCTGGCTCGATCAAAGGCATTCCCAATCGCTGCATCTATGGCGCCAGCAAGGCGGCGGTGATCGGCCTGACCAAATCGGTGGCGGCCGATTTCGTCACCAAGGGCATCCGCTGCAATTCGCTCTGTCCCGGCACGGTGGATTCGCCGTCCTTGCAGCAGCGCCTGCGCGATACCGGAGATTATGAGGCCGCCCGCAAGGCCTTCACCGCCCGCCAGCCTTTGGGCCGGATCGGCACCGCCGAGGAAATGGCCAGCATGGTACTTTGGCTGGCCAGTGACGATTCCACTTTCGCCACCGGTCAGAATTTCATCATCGATGGCGGCATAACTATTTAATTGTCGCGCCGGCAGGCCCTGCGCGGTGCTGTGCACCGCGCAGGGCCTGCCGGTCGCTCATCTGCCGCATTGACCTTTGTCATGGGCGAAGCGAAAATCCGCCCATGCAGAGGCTTTTCCGTTTCGCGCGGCATGTGGCGTTTATCGCCCTGGTGGCGCGCGCTCTGCTGCCCGCCGGCTGGATGCCCGCCGCGCAGGGCATGACGATCTGCTCGGTCGAGACTGCCGGCCAGAAGGACCAGAAGGCGCCGGCGGAAAAGAGCACCCATCACGACATCTGCCCCTTCTCGGCCGCACCACATCTGGCCTCTGTGCCTGACCTGCCACAACTGACTCTTCCCGCTTTTCATGCCTTCGCCGCCGCCACCGATCAACGCTATGCGGCAACAGTTGCGGCCCGCTTCTCGCCCGCATCGCCGCGCGCCCCGCCCCTGAACGCCTGAGCCTTTCAAGCGCGCCTTGAGGCGCGCGCTCACGCATTTTAGGGGAATCCCATGCCTACTATTTCGCGCCGGATGGCGCAGTCTTCCATTCTCGCCTTGCTGTCGCTGACCGGCACGCCGGCTGTCGCCCAGTCCATCGGCCGCGGCCTTCAGCCGGAATATGTCATTGTCACCGCAGATCGCGCCCAAAGCGCCGACCCGGCGGCGACGGATGTCCAGATCACTGCCGCCAAGGCGCAGGAGCAGATCAACACCGTCAATACCGAGGACATGCTGAAATTCGCGCCCTCACTGATCGTGCGCAAACGCCATTATGGCGATACCCAGGACCCCATCGCCACCCGCACTTCGGGCCTGGGGGCGAGCGCCCGCAACCTGATCTTTGTCGACGGCATCATGGTCAATGCTCCCATCGGCAACAACAATAGCGCCGCCAGCCCCCATTTCGGCGTCGCCGCGCCCCAGGATGTCAGCCGTATCGATGTGCTGTATGGACCGTTCGCCGCCCGCTATGCCGGAAATTCCACCGGCGTGACGGTGAATATCACCACCCGGATGCCGGATCATTTCGAGCTCTATGCCGACGCGCTGGGCGCGGTGCAAGACTTCCATCTCTATGGCACCAATTCCACCCCCGGCACCTGGCAATTGTCCGCTGGGATGGGGGACCGGATCGGCGCCTTCAGTTGGCGCCTCTCGGAGAACCATATGGACTCCACGGGCCAGCCTCTGGGTCTGGCGACCCTGACCCGGCCCGCCAGCCCCAGCACGGCCGGCACGGTCCTCACCGGCGGAGTCAGCGATTTCAACCGCACCGCCGCGGCCATCGTGGATGTGGGCGGCACCGGCATCGAGCATCAAGTGCAGGACACCACCACCTTGAAGCTGGGGTATGACTTGGACAATGGCTGGAAACTGTCCTACCTGGCCAGCCTGTTCCGCCAGGACGATGCTTCCAATGTCGACAGTTGGTTGCGCAATTCCTCCGGCGCGGTGGTTTATTCCGGCAACAGCAACATCAACGGTTATAACTACAACATCGCCGCCAGCACCTTTTCCAACAACGTCTACAACACCCAGCAGAGCCAGTTGGCCCAGGGCCTGACGCTGACATCGGCCCAAGACGGCGACTTTGCCTGGGAAATCATCGCCAGCGATTATGCCTATCTCAATGACAAGCAGCGCGTCCCCACCACGGCCCTGCCCGCCGCCTTCAGCGGCGGCGCCGGAACCGTCAACCGCATGAACGGCACCGGCTGGTACACCTTGGACGCCAATGGCGTGTGGCGGGGCTGGAGCGATCACGAAATCTCGTTCGGGCTGCACCGCGACGCCGAGACGTTCGCCCAGACACGCAACAACCTCACCGACTGGATCGCAGGCGGACTGGGCACGGTGGTCAATGCCGCCAAAGGCCGTACCGCCATCAATGCGGTTTGGGCTCAGGACATCTGGACCCTGCTGCCTGACCTGAAGGCATCGCTGGGCATGCGCTATGAAGATTGGCGCGCCTATGCGGGCAACAATTTCTCGGCCTCACCGGCCTTGAATGTCAGCCAGCCGCGCATCTCCGCCAGCACCTTGTCACCCAAGGTGACCTTGGCCTGGCAGATTTCCGATGCCTGGAAAATGACCGGGTCATGGGGCGTCGCCTATCGCATGCCGACCGTGACCGAACTTTATCAGGCGGTCACCACCGGGGCGGTGCTGACGGTTCCCAATCCCAATTTGAAACCGGAACGCGCCAGCTCTTATGAACTGGCCGCCGAACGGCGCACAAGCAATGGGCTGTTGCGCCTGTCAGTCTTTGAGGAAGACATCACCAGTGCCCTGCTGTCGCAGTCGGCGCCGTTGCTGCCGGGCTCCAACATCCTGTTCAGCTTTGTGCAGAATGTCGACCGCACCCAGGTGCGCGGCGTCGAATTCGTCATCGATCAATATGACGTCTTGTTCCCCGGGCTGGAACTGATGACCAGTGTCACCGCAGCCGACGGCCGCATCCGCCAGGACAATGGCTTCGCCGCGGCAGTGGGAAAATTCCTTCCGGGGGTGCCCAAGCTGAAAGCCAATGCCCTGGCCACCTATAGGCCGGACGACAGATGGTCGTTCACCCTTGGCGCGCGCTATGCCGACCGCAGTTTCGGCACCATCGATAATAGCGATCCCATCTCCCAGACCTATCAGGGCTTTGCCGGTTATCTGGTTGCGGATGCGCGCGCCCGCTATCAGCTGGACGAAAACTGGAATGTCGCTCTGGGAGTCGACAATCTCAACAACGACAAGTACTTCCTCTTCCACCCCTTCCCGCAACGGACCTTTGTGATGGAAGTCCATTATCGACACTAGGCGGAGTTTGCGATGAACGACCTGCTGGCAATGTTCGTAACAGTGTTCCTGGCCGAGTTCGGCGATAAGACTCAGCTGGCGACGCTGCTGTTCGCTTCGGAGCGCAAGATGTCGCCGCTGATGGTTTTCGCGGCTTGCGGCGGCGCGTTGCTCCTGAGCGCCGCCATCGCCACCTTCTTGGGCACCATCGCCAGCCGCTACCTGGCTGGCGTGCCCTTCAAGTTGATCGCCGGTATCGGCTTCATCCTGATCGGCATCTGGACGGTGGTGCAGTATTATAAGGGCGCTTGATCTTGGTCGCGCCGGCAGGCCCTCCGCGCTGGCTTCGCCACCGCTCCGGGTTGCCGGCCGCTCTTGAATTTGGTCGCGCCGGCAGGCCCTCCGCGCTGGCTTCGCCACCGCTCCGGGTTGCCGGCCGCTCCTAGCCGCGAAACCGCTTATCCAGCCGGGCGATCATTTCGGCCGGGGTGAAGCCCAGCGCTTCCAGGCGGCCCGAACGGGCCAGCAGCGCCAAGCCGGTCAGTGCCGCCGCCACCAGCACCACATCGCATTGGCTCTCGCGGCTGTTGGACGGCAGGCCGCTGGCATCCGACAAGGCCTTGAGCGCCGCGATCAAGCGGCCGTTGAACAGGCGCTCGGCATCGCCGCCACCTGAACCCGCCAGCGCGGCCGATGCCGCCGCCATGGTTTCGGCGCCGCGCAGCAGTTCCAGCGCCACCGCGCCCGCGCCCGCCAGGCCGCTGCCGGCGCCGCGCATGGCGCGCGCCAGCGAGGTCAAATCATCCGCGGCCAGCGCCAGCAGCAATTCGTCCTTGTTGCGGAAATAGCCGTACAGCGCGGCCGGCGCGAAACCCGCTTCCGCCGCCACGCCGCGCAAACTGAGATCGCGGGCGCCATCGCGCGCGGCCACCCGCCGCGCCGCATCCAGGATCGCGGTCCGGGATGCCGCCCGGGACACGTCGCGCTGCCGCCGCTCCTTGGGAATTCGAACCGCCGCCTCAGCCATGGCGGCATGATAGATGATTCTCGGTTCCGCCGCGCCCGGCGCCCGCGGCGTGCCAAGCGCGGCAAAAGGAATCAGCGCCCCCGATCCGAGAACCAGCGGTCGGCATAGCGGACCAGCAGGCCGGCCACCATCAGGCATAGGCTGATGCCGTAAAAGGCGTCGGGCCGATGCGGGCCGTAAATCCGCGACAGGCCCATCAGGGAATAGCAAAGCCAGAAATAGCCCGCGGCGGTACCCAGCAGCACGCGGCGAAATTTGGCCGGGATCACCGGCTTGTCGCCCAGCCTCTTTATGGGCGCGGCGGTCAGCGCCATCACCGCGACCACGCTGCCGCCGAACAGCACCATCAAAGTGGCGCCCGGCGACAGGCGGATCACATTGGGCAGAAAAACCGACAGCAGATAGACGCCGTAACTGGCGCAGAAACCCCAAATCAGCTTGCGGCCCAGGCTCTCGGGTGGCGTCAGGGTGGGAAAGAAACGTGCCGCCAAGCGGCAGAGCGGCCCCGCCACCAGGGCCGCAAAAAATACCAGGGAGGCGTAACGCCAGGCCAATTGACTGCCCAGGCGAAAGCCATTCTCGGCAAAGCCCCGCAAAAGAATGGCGCCAAGAACCAGTGCCACCGCGCCGACGGTGATGGAACCCACAAGGGGACCAAGGGTCAATTTGAGGCGGGGAACTCTGATGCGGCCAACCAGGGCCGTGTTATCCAGGGCAACCATGAAAGGCGAAAATTCCCGCAAGAACTGTTGCGGGATACAACGCGCGAAACCGCCAAAAAGATGCCGTGATTAGCGGGCCAGGGCCACGGCAAAGCCTTCGACCGGCTGGCTGGCTTCCCGGCGCGGGGCCGCCGCCATCAGTCCCGCCATGCCCAATCCAAAGCGCCGCGCAAGCTCGCGCAAATAGGCTTCACTGTGCCGCCAGCGCCGCTTGGGACCCAGTTCGAAGCCGGTCCCCTCCGCCTTCTCCACCGTGAACAGGAAAAAACCGTCCGGCAAAAGGCGGCGGCGGGCAGCCTCGAACACCGGGGCCAGATCGCCCAGATAGACCAAGGTGTCGGCGGCCAGAATCAAGTCATAATTCGCTCCGTCAGCCGCGAGTGAAGTTTCCAGATCCCCAACCTCCAGGTGATCGTAAATCCTCCGCGCCCGCGCCTTTTCAATCATGGCGGGCGACAGATCGACTCCATCCAGCCGTGACGCCAGAGGCTTGAACACCGCTCCGGCCAGGCCGGTGCCGCAACCCAAATCCAGAATGGCGAGTTCGTTCCTGCCCGGCATCACCATGGCGGCGAGATCAAACAGGATTTGCGGCGCGGCATAAGCCAATTGCCCGATCATGCGTTCGTCGTAGTCGGCGGAGAATTGATCGAACAGATGGCGGACATAGCCGGGATCGGAGCGGGCCGCCGCCTTGATTGCCTGGCAGGCCGCGAGCATTTCCGGCGGCGGGTTTTCCAGGGCGCGGAGATTTTCCAGCGCCTTGTCGGCCTCGCCGGCTTTGAGCCAGGCCGCCGCTATCAATTCGCGGGCGCGCGCAAGATCGGGATCCAGCCGCAACGCCCGCTGCAGTTCGGCGATTGCCGTGGGCAGAAGATCCGCCGCCAGCAAACTTTCTCCCAGTGCCAATATTGCCACCGCCACATTGGGGTTTAGAGAGACGGCCTCGCGGGCTTCGGCCATTGCGGCATCGCTATTGCCGGCGGCCAGCAACGCCTTGATCAGGGTGAGCCGGGCCAACAGCCCGCCGCGCCCGTCCGTCAGCCGCGCCTTGAGGCCGCGCGCCGCTTCCTGCGCCTTGCCCGAAGCGATCAGCGCTTCGGCAATCTCGATAGGGTCTTCATCCGTCAAGCAGAACTTCTTCAATCCAGCAAACACAGGCCGTTATTCAGAACCACTGTGCCAGCACGCTCCTTGACCGAGGCGCGATAGGAAATGGTGCCGCCATCCTTCCATATCTCCACCACCAGAGTCTCTCCGGGGAAAACCGGCTTGGAGAAACGCACATCGAACTGCTTGATGCGCGCAGGCTGATAGTCCGCCATGGTCGAAAGCACCGCCCGGCAGGCGGTGCCATAGGAACACAAGCCATGCAGGATGGGACGCGGAAAGCCCACCAGCTTGGCGAAATTGGGATCGCGATGCAGCGGATTGCGGTCGCCCGACAGGGCATAGAGCAGCGCCTGGTCGGCGCGGGTGTCGCATTCCTTCACCAGGTCGGGTGCCCGCTCCGGGAGGGCATGCAAGGATGGCCCGCCCTCCGGCGATCCACCGAAGCCGCCATCGCCGCGCGCGAAGATGGAGGAGACGATGGTGAAGAGCTTGTCGCCGCTCCCCGCCTCCCGCGTCACCCGTTCCTGCACCAGGACCGCGCCCTTGCCCTCGCCCTTGTCCAGGACCGCCAGCATGCGCTCGTCCGACACCACCTCGCATTTCGGCGGCAAGGGTTTATGGAAGGTGATGCGGCGCTCGCCATCCACCACCAGCGCGAAATTGATCTGCGATTTTTGCGGCATGCGTTGGCGTTCGGGCGGCGCTTCGCCACGGCCGATCACGCTGGCGAAGGTGGGAATCACTTTCAACCCGTTATTCTCATAGACGAAGGGCAGTTCCTTTTCGTCCAGCGGATCGCGGCCCATGCCCACGCCCAGGGCATAGAGCATGACGTCTTTTTCGTCATAACGCGCCGCCAGCCCGGTGGCGCCGGACTGCATCATGTCGTCGTAATCGATGGCCATGTTTCACCGGAGATATTTGCGCCAATCTAACCCCTGTGACGGGACGACGCCATGACCCGCCTGCTTTAAGTGGCCACGACAATATGCGGCAAAGCCGAAGCGAGCGGAATGCCGTTCCTGTCGATGCAGGAGCGCGCCGTGTCATAGCCCTCCTGGATCGCCCGGTCGAATTTCTTCCAGTCGCGCAACTGGATGTCGGGCATGGGTGGCTCGATCAGATAATCGCATTGCTCGCGCACGATACGGCGCTGGGCTTCCGATCCGACCGTCCCCGAGCGCATCAGGATCGAGACGATCGAGGGATTGCCCCGCATGCGCTGGCCCAACAGCCACCACCAGGGCCGTTCGCCATAACGGCTGTCCTGGGCCTGGAGATCGATTTCGCCGGTAATGTCGCAGGCGATGATCGGGCCCGCGCCATGCGCCTGTTCGCGCATCACATCCACCGGCAGGTTATTCATCACCCCGCCATCCACCAGCAGATGGCCGTGATGGGTGACCGGCGGCAGGATGCCCGGCAGCGCCACGCTGGCACGCAGCGCCCGCCACAGCTTGTCGTCGCGATGGATATGGATGCGGCCGGTGGTGAGATCGGAGGATACCGCGAAAAAGGGCAGCGGCAATTCCTCGATGCAGACTTCGTCGAAATGCTCGCGCAACCGGGCACTGACCTTCTTGCCGCGCACCAGCGCGATCAGCGGCAGGGTGAAGTCCGACAACGGATTGTCGTCGACAAAGACGGCGCGCATGCGTTCGCGCATTTCCTCCAGCCCCCATTCCCGCGCCAGGCCGGCGGCAATGATGGCACCCATGCTGGTCCCGCCCAATTGGTCGAAGGGTACGCCGGCTTCCTTCAACGCCTTGATGATGCCGATATGGGCAAAGCCCCGCGCCCCGCCGCCCGCCAGCACCAGGCCGACGGCGCGCCCGGCGATGAAGCGCGCGACCCGCGCCACATCCGCCTGATGGCCGGCCCGCAGATGGTGATGGGCGCGGAACAAGCCGCTGCGCACCGAAAAATGCTCGGGCAGCACGGCGCTGGCGCCGTCGGGATGCAGCAGCAACAATTCCGGCGGGCCGGAAGCGCGCTCCTTGAAGGCCGGCAGATCCAGCGGCGCCAGCGGCAAGGGCTGGTTGGCGCGGGCGAGCAGGAAAATGCGGTCCGCCTGACGCAGGCAAAGCTGTGTCCAGGGACTGTCGGGCGCGTCGCCGCGATAGAACACCACGTCATGGGCCTGTTCGAAGCCATTGAACCATTCCGCGGTCTGGTCGCTGGCATTGGCGTCCAGAACGGCGGCGCGGCAGCCCATGCCGGCCAGCGCCATGGTCAGGCGCTGGGCGATGGGCACTTCCGACAGACCATCCTGCAACGGCACGATGGCGAAGGTCTTGGGTTGCGACTTGGGGCTGCGGCCGCGATTGGCGTCCTTCAGCCGCTTCACCAGCATTTGCATCAGGTTCATCATCACCCGGGGATGGCGGGCGACCAGCGCTTCAAAACCGTCGGGACTGATGCGCAACAGTTCGGTGTCGCGCAGCGCCACCAGTTGCGCGGAATGGCTGCTGGAGCCGGCGATCAACGACATCTCGCCCACCGTCTCGCCGGCCGGGATATGCGCCACCATCCGGCGCTGGCCGCCTTCGTCGGAAACAAACACGCCCAGACTTCCCGTCACCACCAGGAACAAGGCCGCGTTATTCTCGCCGTCGCGCTCCAGCAAGGTGCCCCCCGGAAGCGCGAACCAGTTGGCTTCGGCCAGCAGATTGCGCAAGGCGGCGTCGCCGACATTTTCCAGCAACGCGAAACTCTTCAGCCGCTCGTACAGCGCTTCGGGATAGACGGTCTGCTGGCCGATGCGGAAGGAGGACAGGAACGCCATACGCATCCTTTACCTCATGCCTTCCAAAGTCACCAAGCGGTCCAACCGCCATCGACATTGAGACAGGCGCCCGTCACAAAGGACGAGGCCGGTGAGGCCAGGAAAAGCAACGGCCCGGCGATCTCCTGCGCCGCGCCGATGCGGCCCAGCATGGTGCGCTCCGCCAGCCGCGGTTCCAGCCCGGGCGGCATTTTCCCCGGTTGGGGAAAGGGGCCCGGCACCAGGGCATTGACGCGAATCTTTTCCGGACCCAGTTCGGCGGCGAGATGGCGGGTGAGTTGCTCCAACCCGGCCTTGGCGGGGCCATAGTGAAACGGGCTCTGCTGCTCGCGCTTGTCGTACAGGCCCGCGACCGGCGCGACCTGGCCATAGATGGAGGAGATATTGATCACACTGGCATCCCCCGATGCCGACGCCGCAGCTTTCAAGGCAGGCAAGGCCGCGCGCACAGTTTCGAAGGCGCTGGTCACGGTGGCGGCATAGGTTGCCGCGAAATCCTCCGGACGCAGCTGGGAAAAAGATCTGCCCGCCATCATCCCGATATTGTTGACCAGCACATCCAGCCGCTTCAGGCCGCCGAAAAAGGCGTGGATTTTGGCGACATCATGGGCATCGAAGCTGGCGGCCTCCACTGAGAGGCCCTGGGATCGCAGAGTTCCGGCAAAGGCATCGAGCGCGGCCGAGTCCCGTCCGTTGACGATGACATGCGCCCCCGCACCCGCCAATGCGCGGCTCATGGCCGCGCCCAGATGGCCGCGGCTGCCGGAAACAAAGGCAATCTTGCCATCCAGACGGAAAATATCCTGCGCCATACCAGCCGCCCAAAGTCGAGCAGACAAACTGCCAGCGCAGGGTAAATAACTGTTTACGAAGCTACGGAACTCTGCCCACCTTCCCCAAGCGCGCGTTAGCGCTTGCATGGGAGGTGGCCGTCGCAGCGCGCAGGCGCTGCGGCATAAGCCGGAGCGCCAAGCAAAGCTGCGAAGGCCGGAAGGGATATTGCTGCGATGCAGCATTTACGGGCCGGACCGCCTTATTGGAAACAGGCCTCGGCCACAGTAAAGTTGCAAATATTCTCACAATAGGACACCCACAGGGGCTGCTTCGCCGGCCAGCGGGCCGAACTACAAAAGGACGATTTTCCATGACCAGTAAATTCCTCATCGCCACCGCATCGGTGAGCCTGCTGTTGGGCGCCAGCGCAATGGCCGCCGACGCGCCCAAGGCCCCCAAACTCACCCATTCCATCGCGGTGGCACTGACCGACGCCCAGAAGGCGATCGGCGCCAAGGATTGGCCCACGGCGCTGGCGGCCATCGATAAAGCCAAGGGGGTTTCCGGTGCCACGCCATATGACACTTTGATGATCAACCGCTTTGCCATGGGCATCCATGTCGGTATGGGCGACATGGCCGCGGCGGATGTCGACGCCGAAGCCGCCGCCGATGTCGATCCCAGCGCAATTCCGGATGCCGACAAGGCCGCGGTGTACAAGCCGGCGCTGCAATTGGCGGTGAACGCCAAACATGCCGACAAGGCCGTGAAATACGCCAAGCTGTTTTTGGCCACCACGCCGCCGCCCAGCGCCCAAGACCAGGCACTGGCGACCATGGCGATCTATCAGGGCGGCGATTACGCCACCGCCACCTCCATCGCCCAGAAAAACATGGACGCCGCAACCGCCGCCGGCCAGAAACCGGCGCTCAGCGACCTGCAGATCATCATGAATTCGCAAGTCAAGCAGAACGACCAGCCGGGCGCCGAAAAGACGCTGGAAACTTTGGTCGCCAATTATGGTCAGCCGCAGGACTGGAATCAGCTGATGGCCGTTGCGCTGACCACCAAGGGCATGCGCGACATCGACTATATCTATATGGGCCGCCTGATGTTCCTGCAGGGCGGCAATATCTCGGCCGCCGATGCCTCTCTGATCGGCTCCACCGCCAGCAAGCTGGGCTTCCTGGGCGAAGTCGTGGAAGCGCAAAAACGTGGCGGCACAGGTTTCACGCCGGCTGATGCCAAGGCCGACGCCGACAAGAAGACCATTCCGGCCCAGATCGCCGCGGGCCAGAAGCAGAACGGCCTCTATAACGTGAAACTGGCCCAGGCTTTGTATGGCTATGGCATGTATCCGGAAGCCATCGCCGCCGCGCAACTCGGCAAATCCAAGGGCGGCGATCCCGATGCGACCGAAGCCGATATGGTGATCGGCGAGGCGCAGGCCGCGTCCGGCCAGTATGCCGCCGCCGCCACCACCTTCGCCGCCATCCAGGCGCCCAATCCGGCATCTGCGCGCGTGGTGCGGTTGTGGGGCTATTTCGTCAAGTCAAAAGCGTCCCCCGCAACGGCGGCCGCCAAGTAAGGGCATCTCACACCAGGGGGCGCGGAAAACACCGCGCCCCTTTTTTCTTGTTTTGGGGCCAGCATGAATCTGGTGGCGGGTTTCGCGCCATTCATCCTGTTCACGATACTGTCGCGCCTGTCGGTCGACTTGGCGCTGTGGATGGCGTTCGCCACCGCTTTTGTCGTCACCATCCGGGATTTCGTGGAGAGCCCCAGCTTGCGCTGGCTGGACGCGGGCAGCCTGGTCTTGTTCGCTCTGCTGGCCATGGGCCGCGGCTTTCTGGACCCCGGCCTTTCCCTACCCTCGGTGCGCTTCATCGCGGCCCTGTCGCTGTTTCTGTTGCTGGGCCTGCCCCTGGTTTTGAAACGTCCCTTCTCGGTGGACTATGCCCGGCTGGATCCGCGCGAAGCAGGCTGGCCGCCGGCGCTGTTTCTGCGCGTCAATTATCTGGTCTCGGCGACATGGACCATGGCCTTCGCGGTGATGGCAGCCGCCGACGGCGCCGTGACCTTCGACGCGGGATTGCCGCTCTATGCCAGCGTCGCGGTCAGCCTTGTTGCCCTGGCTTCGGCGATTGCTTTCACCTTGCGCTATCCGGCGCTGGCCGCCAGCCGGTTGAGCAGCTAGATTGTCGGCATGAAACAGGCCGTGATTGTCTCGACCGCGCGGACCGGGCTGGCGAAATCGGTCAGGGGCGGTTTCAACCAAACCCATGGCGCGGTGATGGCCGGCCATGCCATCAAGCATGCCATCGCGCGCGCCCGCCTGGATATGGCGGAAATCGAAGACATTTATATCGGCTGCGGTTTTCCGGAAGGCGCCACCGGCAACAATATCGCGCGCGAAAGCGCCATTTGGGCCGGCTGCCCGGTTTCGACCGCCGGCGTCACCGTCAACCGCTATTGCTCCTCCGGCCTCAATGCCATCGCCATGGCGGCGCAGCAGATCATGACCGACGGCACCGATATCGCGGTGGGCGGCGGGGTGGAATCCATTTCCCTGGTGCAGATGGGCGGCATCAATCTCAAGAACTTCACCGAAGAGCATCTGCTTGCCGTCAAGCCGGCCTTGTGGATGACCATGATCGAGACCGCCGAAATCGTGGCGGAACGCTACGGCATCAGCCGGGAACGGCAGGACCAATATGCCCTGCAAAGCCAGCAGCGCACGGCGGCGGCCCAGGCGGCAGGCAAGTATGACGACGAAATCGTGCCCTTGGCCACCAAGATGAAAAAGATCGACAAGGCCAGCGGCGCCGAAAGCCTGGTCGACGTCACGGTGGCGCAGGACGAGTGCAATCGCGCCGACACCAGTTTGGAAGGATTGGCCGCGCTGAAGCCGGTGCATGCCGGCGGCCAGCAAGTGGCGCAGGGCAAATATATAACCGCCGGCAATGCCTCGCAGTTCGCCGATGGCGGCAGCGCCTGTGTGCTGATGAATGAGAAAGTCGCGGCCCAAAAAAATCTCAAGCCGCTGGGCATCTTCAAGGGCTTTGCGGTGGCCGGAGTTGAGCCGGACGAGATGGGGATCGGCCCCGTGCTGGCCGTTCCGCGCTTGTTGTCGCGTCATGGTCTCAAGGTGGGCGATATCGACCTGTGGGAGTTGAACGAAGCTTTTGCCAGCCAGACGCTCTATTGCATGGACAGGCTT
>JADMIO010871515.1_pt1 | contig 22478 bp, 19 predicted proteins | sample 8958161 | NCBI WGS metagenome assembly JADMIO01 (sample SAMN16585339, study PRJNA669376) | soil metagenome | isolation source: Crop rotation soil | place: USA: Cullars Rotation, Alabama | collected 2011 | reverse complement strand
GCCCGCCGCGGCGGTAGATGCCTGCCGTCAAGTCGGCGCCGCGTCCACCTTCGCCGTTTGCGCCGTGGCAGTAGGTGCAGTGCGTTTGAAACAGCGCACGGCCCTGCTGCACGTCCGCCTCGGATGAAAACGGATTCGTCTGCGGAATCGATTTCAGGAACGCGTCGACTTCTTCAACGGGAGCCGGCGGCGCCTGTGCTCGAGAAGAGACCGGCAACGCGATGATCAGGGCGATGACACTGCCGCTGAGCCAAGCAATTCGAGGCATTGAATCTCCTCTGTGTGTGTGTAGGGATTTTCCAGTTTTTTGGAGCAATTTGTTGTGACAATTTGTCACAAATCTACACCACCCCGTGCCGTATAGTCACTTCACTCAACAGCTTACCAGCAGGGACTCAACGGAGGTTCAGGCATGCGAGCATGCGACGTCTGGCGCAACATTTCTCTCTTTTTTCTCGCTGCCGTGATGATGAGCGCGATGCCCGCGCCGGCGCGCGCTCAGGGCGTCGGCGCGATTGCCGGCACGGTCACCGACGCATCGGGTGCGGTCCTGCCCGGTGTGACCGTCACCCTAACGAGCGCGCAGGGAACGCTCGGCGGGAACCGCGAGGCGATCTCCGACGAACGCGGCAACTATCAGTTTCTGCGGCTGGTGCCCGGCACCTACAAAATCCAGGCGGTGCTGCAGGGCTTCCGGCCCTTCGCGCTCGAAGACATCCGCGTCAACTCCGACACGACCTCGCGCGCCGACGCGAAGCTGGAAATTGGCACGATGGAAGAAGGGATCGTCGTGAGCGGCGAGGCGCCGCTCCTCGATACCTCATCGGCGTTGAAGCAGACGGTGCTCACGCAGGAAGTTCTCGAGTCGCTGCCGAATCGCATGGATGTCTGGGCGATCACGCGGATGATTCCGAGCATCGTCGTCAGCAAAGTGGACGTCGGCGGATCGGAGTCGTTCCTGCAGTCGGGCGTCACGGTGCGTGGCACCGACAACGAAGGCGGCTACAACATCGACGGCATGGACGTGTCGAGCCTCGACGGCGAAGGCGACGGCGCCACGATGTATCTCGATCCGTATGCGTTTGCCGAAAGCAATTTCCTGGCGGGCAACAACCCGGCCGAATCGCCGCGCGGCGGTCTCGTGTTCAACATGGTGACCAAGACCGGCACGAATCAGCTGCACGGCGGCACGATGTTCAGCGGCGCGAACCGCAACATGGGATTCAAAAACTATTCGAACGAGCTGCGGTCGCAGCTCCTGGCGACGTTGTCGCCGCTGATACTCGCCATCAAGCCCGACATCCAGCCGGGCGCCGACATCCATTACATCTGGGACACCGGCTTCTGGCTGGCGGGGCCGATCAAGCAGGACAAGCTGTGGTTCTCGACGTCCTACCATTATCAGAAGCTGCTCCAGTTTTTCCTCGGCAGCTACAACCCCGATGGCACGCAGACGCCGGACGATCATTACCTTTACACCACGAACAACAAAGTGTCGTGGCAGATCAATCACAACAGCCAGTTCTCGTATTACTTCACGCTGCAGCGCAAAGTGAACGGCCATAGAATCGGCGGCAACTTCGCCGATTCGCGCGCGTCGAACAGCAACAACAAATATCCGACCGTGCATCAGGTGAAGTGGAACTCGTCGCGTTCGTCGAAGCTGTTGTTCGACGCGTCCAGCAGCATCTTTCAGGTCGACGACCGGTTCAGCCGCCAGCCGGATGTGCAGATGGGCGACATCGCGCGCTTCGATTCGGTCACCAACTACGCGACGGTCGCGCTCGGCACCTACAGCAACAATCCGATGTTCCGCGGCGTATTCCTCGGCAGTGTCAGCTACTTCACGCCATCGCACGACGTCAAAGCCGGATATTCGATGAACTACGCCAAACGCACCGGCAACGTGTATTCGACGTCGGACATGCGCGCGATTTACCGGAGCGGCGTTCCCGACTCCGTGCAGACCTACAACACGCCGGTCAGCTCGGTCACGCAGGATAGGGAGCAGGGGCTGTATATCCAGGACAAGTGGCGTCCATCCCGCAAGCTCACGCTGAACCTTGGGCTGCGGTTCGAGACCAACTACGGATGGATGCCCGAAACCTGCCAGCCGCAAACCGCGTTTATCGCCGGTCAGTGCTTCGCCGGCATCAATGGCGCTCCCGACTGGAAAGCCGTGAATCCACGGTTCTCGATGGTGTACGACCTGGGCGGTGACGGACGCACCGCGCTCAAATTCGCCGCGAATCGTTACGTTGTTCCTGTCGGCGTGCAGGTGGTGGGGCGCGTCAACCCGGTGCGCGACACGAACGACACGCGTCAATGGCTGCCCCAGAGCCGTTGCGGCGAAGCGGCGACGCTCGGCTGCGACCGCAATGGCGATCTGATTCCGCAGTTGAACGAGCTCGGCCCGTCATCGGGTTACAACATCGGCACCACTGCCCGGTACGCCGACGGATACAGCTGGCCGAATGCCAACGAGTACACGGTCGAAATCCAACGGCAGCTGCCGGCGAATCTGGTCGTGTCGGGTGGATTCACACGCCGCGAAAAGAGGCATCAGCTCGGCTCGCGCAACGTGAAGGTTCCGACGTCGACCTACATTCCGTTGACCGTCGTGGAAGCCAACAGCGGCAAAACCGTCACCGTCTACAATCAGGCGCCGTCGCTGCGCGGGCAGCTCGACACCGTGTGGGATAACGATCCCGAGATGGACAGCACATACAACGGCGGCGACATCACGCTCAACAAACGCCTCAGCAACCGCTGGATGCTGACCGGCGGCATCAGTCTCGGCAAGAACGTCGGCTACGTCGGCCCGACCGACCTGAACAATCCAAACTCGGCCGAGTTCCGCCGCGGAATTCAGGGTGATGACGTGCCGTTCTCCTTCCGGCTGTCTGGTCTGTACGAGCTGCCTTACGGCATCTCGATGAGCGGATCGTTCCAGCATCAAGTCGGCTTCCCTGAATTGACGACGGTATCGGTTGGCAACAATACTGTTGCGCTCACGCAGGGAACCCAGGCCATCACCATGGAACCGCGGGGCAACACGCGGTACCCCGATCTGAATCAGATGGACCTCAGCATTCGCAAAGCGATGCGGCACGGCAAAGCGGTGTACCAGCCGCGCATCGATCTATACAACGTCACCAATGCGGCCACCATTCGTACGTGGGTGACGCAGCTTGGGCCGACGTACCACCGGCCGAGCGCCATACAGCGCGGCCTGTTGATCAAGCTCGGGATGAACGTGGACTTCTAGGGGTCGGTTGAAGGAGAGCTGTATGAGGATGAGTCGAGTATTGTTGGCGGGATTTTTCGTCGTGGTTCTTGGATTGTGTCTGACCGCGCCGGCCTTCGCACAAGGCGTGGGCGCGATTGGCGGAACGGTAACCGACTCATCGGGCGCCGTGTTGCCTGGCGTGAACCTTTCATTGTCGAGCGCACAGGGCGGGACCCTTGGCGGCAGTCAGGAAACGATCAGTGACGCGCGCGGTCAGTATCAGTTTCTGCGGCTGGTGCCTGGCACCTACATCGTCAAGGCGCAGCTCGCGGGCTTCCGCACCGTCGAACAGCGCGGCATCGTCGTGAACGCCGACGCCACCGCTCGCGCCGACGTGCAAATGCCGATCGGTCAGTTGGAAGAAGGCGTGGTCGTCTCCGGCGAGGCGCCGCTCCTCGATACGACGTCGGCGCTGAAGCAGACAGTGCTCAGCCAGGAAATTCTGCAGACGCTGCCGAACCGGATCGACGTCTGGTCGATCACGCGCGTCATTCCGAGCGTCGTCGCCAGCAAGGTCGACGTTGGCGGGTCCGAGTCGTTTCAGCAGTCGGGCATCCAGGTGCACGGCACGAACAACGAGAACGGCTACTACATCGACGGCATGAACGTGTCGAGCACGCAGAGCAACGGAAGCATCGCCACCTTCTATCTCGATCCGTACGCGTTCGAGGAAGCGAACTTCCGCTCCGGCAACGGACCGGCCGAGGCATCGACGGGCGGTCTCGTGTTCAACATGATTACCCGCACCGGCACGAACCAGCTGCATGGCGGGTCGAGCTTTGCCGCGACGAATCATTCTCTCGGGTTCGACAACGTCGGAGAGGATCTGCGGAAACAGCTGCTCCGGAACGTGCCGGCGTCGGTGCTCGCCGCACGTCCCGATCTGAAGCCGACCGCCGACATCCGCTATCTGTTCGACTACGGCGGGTGGCTCGCGGGCCCGATCAAGGAAAACAAGCTGTGGTTCTCGACTTCGTTTCATCACTCGCAGATTCTTCAGTACTTGGTCGGCAGTTATAACCCCGACGGCACGTCGGTGCCCGACGACAACATGCTGTGGAATCTGTCCGCCAAAGTCTCATGGCAGGCGAGCCAGAAGAGCCAGCTGTCCTACTTCTACATTCTTCAGTTCAAGAAGAACGGCCACCGCGCCAGCACGACGCAATTCGTCGAAACGGGCGCGACCGTGCGGAACACCAAGTACCCGCAGCTGAACCAGGTGAAGTGGACGTCGGCGCGCTCGGCGAAGATGGTGTACGACGTGTCGGGAAGTCTCAATCGCGTCGACGACTATCAACCTTGGCCGAAAGAGGGAGACAGCGCCAACTGCAAGGCGTCGGACAGCCGGTTTGGTTGCTTCAACGGTCTGATTGCCGGCCAGGATCAGGTCACCAACACGCTGCTCCGGATTCTGCCGACCTACCGCGACCTGCCGAACACCCGTATTTTCTTCCAGGGCAGCGCGAGCTACTTCACGTCGAGCCACGACGTGAAGATGGGCTATCAGTTCGACTACGCATGGAACGAAGTCATCAACTTCTCGTCATCGGGTCTGCGCGCCAACTACCGTGCCGGCGTTCCCGATTCGGTCAACACCTACAACACGCCGACCGATGCCATTCCCGAGAACATTCAACAGGGGTTGTACATCCAGGACAAATGGCGTCCGTCACGGAAGCTCACGTTCAACGGCGGCCTCCGTCTCGACACCGACCTCGGGTGGCAGCGTGCATCGTGCCAGCCGAAGACGCCGTACGTCGACGAACGATGCTTCCCGAAAATGTCGGGTGTTCCGGACTGGAAGGTTCTCAATCCGCGGTTCTCCGGTGTGTATGACCTTGCCGGCGACGGGCGGACCGCCATCAAGTTCACGGCGAACCGGTACATCGTTCCGGTCGGCAGCGCGGTTCTCGATCGCATCAATCCCATTTCGGTGGCGAACGACTCCCGCGTCTGGACAAAATGCGCCGAGGGCCAGACGACTGGCTGCGATCTGAACAACGATCTGTTGCCCCAGCTCAACGAGCTCGGCGCCTCGAGCGGATTCAATTTCGGATTCCAGGACCGGTATCTTCCCGGTTACAAATGGCCCTGGGCGAAAGAGTACACGGCGGAAATTCAACGGCAGTTGCCGCGCAACATGGTCGTGACCGCCGGCTACACGCGCCGCGAAAAGCGCGGCAACCTCGGATCGCGAAACCTTCTCGTTCCCGAGTCTTCGTATATCCCGCTGACGGTCACCGAAGTGAACAGCGGCAAGACCGTCACGGTGTACAACCAGGCGCCCGCGTTGCGCGGTCTGCGCGATGTCGTGTGGACCAACGAGCCGGCACTCGACAGCAATTACGACGGCGGCGACATCACGCTCGACAAGCGGATGAGCAACGGCTGGATGATGACCGGCGGAATCAGTATCGGAAAGACCGTCGGTTACAACGGGCTGGGTGGATCGTGCGCCACGTCGAACTCGGCGACCCAGTGCGCGACCGACCTGAACAACCCGAATGCCAAAGAATTCAGCCGCGGCATTTTCGGAAACGACACACCGTTCTCGTTCCGGCTGTCGGGCATCTACGATCTGCCGCTCGGCATCTCGATGAGCGGCACGTTCCAGCATCAGAAGGGGTTCCCGGAAACGACGACCGTCTCGATTGGGAACAACACGGTCGCGCTGACGCAGGGAGCGACAACGATTACGGTGGAGCCGCGCGGCACGACCCGGCTTCCCGATTTGAACCAGCTCGATATGAGCTTCAAGAAAATCCTTCGCGCCGGCGGCAAGACATTCCAGCCGCGGCTCGACATCTACAATCTGCTGAACTCGGCGACGATCATCAATCGTACGACGACGCTCGGGTCGAGTTACGGCGCGGTGAACGGCATTCAGCGCGGCGCGCTGATCAAGCTCGGGATGAACGTCGACTTCTAGGTGATAGGGAAACTAGAAACTAGGAACTAGGAACTAGGAACTAGGAACTAGGAAGTTGGGGGCCGCCGGGATGTTTGTTCCGGCGGCTTTTTTTCGAGGGGTGCACTAAGTGAAAATCACGCTTCTCTTGGTCCTGGTCTCCCTCACCATCCCGATTGCGGCCGCCGCGCAATCAGGCAGCGCGTATGTTCCTCATGAGAAGGTCAACGCGGCGCTGGCACGCGGCGGGCAGTTGATCGCAGATTCAAAAATTCGCGTCGCCGGCGGACACCATGCGAAGGCAGGCGCGTTGCCGACCGAAACAGGAACGACGATTTTTTACGTCACTGACGGCGCGGGTCAGCTGACGGCAGCAGGCAAGACACAGGTGTTGAGCAAAGGCGACGTCTTCGTCGTGCCGGCTGGTACTCCGCGGTCATTCACGAGCGTGTCGCCATCGATCAGTTACTACGAGGTCGTGGTGCCAGTTCACGATACGGCGGCCAAGGCCGAAGTGACCTACGTCGCGCACGATAAAGTCGCCGCCACGTTGAAGAAAGCCGGACCGCTTGCCGATGTTCCCAATGCCCGCGTGTCGGGCGGATATCGCACCGGCCCCTACGCGCCCGAAGACTACCGTCCCGACGTCGAAGTCCACGTCAAGGAAGCCGATTTGTTTTACGTCATCGATGGTACCGCGACGCAAGTGCTCGGCGGCACCGTCGTCGGCGGCAAGGACACGGGGCCCGGGCAGATTCGCGGATCGAAAATTGACGGAGGACAGACGTACCATCTCGCCAAGGGCGACGTCATGTGGGTGCCCGCTGGCGTCCCTCACTGGTTCCCCGAAATTCCGCAGCCGCTCAGCTATTTTCTGGTGAAAGTGTTTTACTAAGAAGCGAGTGCACAAAGGCAGCGTCAGTCCCGGCCGCTTGCGCGTCGTCTTGGACGCCGCCTTGTGATCACCGCTGAATCTGTCCGCCGTCGTGCTCGACGACGACCACCGACGCCATCGGATCGGGTATCGGCCGCTCGATGTCGAGATACGCGCGGCCGTTTTCTTTTCTGACGCGGACAGGCACGGCCCCGCGATCGCCGCCGAGATAATACGCGCGCGTGACGGTATTCTTCATCGCGGGCAGCTCGAACGGCACGCGCGGCTCGGCGAAGAACGTGATGTACAGCTTTCCGGGCTTCGTCGTGTATCGATAGTCCGTCTGCCGGTACGCCATCGGATCGCCGCGAACATCCTTCCGCACTTTGCTGATCTCGCCGAGCTCGTCGCCGAACGGCGTCGGTCCCGCGCCGTACACCGCGTCGCCGTTCACCTGCAGCCACCGCCCAACCGTGCGCAGCACGTCCTGGCTCGCCTGCGGAATCGTGCCGTCGGCCATCGGTCCGACATTCAACAGGTAGTTGCCGCCTTTGCTGACGATGTCGAGCAGCTTGAACGTAATCTCGCCGGGAGATTTCCAGTCGGTGTCGTCCTTGCGGTAGCCCCACGTGTGATTGATCGTCGCCGGCGTTTCCCACGCGGCTCCCTCGATGTTCGGCGGCACGACGTTGTCGCCCGTGCTGATGTAATCGCCTTCGGCGCCGAGGCGCCCGTCGATCAGCGTATTCGGCTGCAGCTCGCGGACGATTGTGGTGAAGCGCTGCGCGCGATCTCCGGTCATCATTCGTGGCGTATCGAACCAGATGAGCGCGACCGGTCCGTACTGCGTCAGCAGTTCCCGCACCTGGGGCTCAGCCTTGCCGCGCAGGTACGCGTCGTAGTCTTTCTTGTCGTCCGGGCCGAAGTCCCACGTGTTGCCGGCGCCGCCGGGCTCGTGCCAGTCCTGGGATTGCGAATAATAAAATCCCAGACGCATACCCTGACGCGCGCACGCGTCGGCGAGTTGTTTCAGGATGTCGCGCTTGTACGGCGTGGCGTCGACGACGTTGTAGGGGCTCGCCTTCGATCCGAACATCGCGAAGCCGTCGTGATGCTTCGAGGTGATGACGATGTATTTCATGCCCGCATCTTTCGCGAGCGCGACCCACTGGTCGGCGTTGAAATTGACGGGATTGAATTGACGCGCGAGCTGCTCGTATTCCTTGACCGGCACCTGCGAACGGAACATCACCCATTCGCCCAGGCCGAGGCTGCGAACGCCTTTCCATTCGCCGGCGGGAATCGCGTAGAGGCCCCAATGAATGAAGAGGCCGTATTTGGCGTCGCGAAACCATTTCAGCCGCGCTTCGCGCGCGGGATCGGATTTGCCGAGCACCTGGGCCGGCGGCGCCGCAGGGCGCGTCTGCGCGAGGAGCGATGCGGCGGAAATCAACGCCGCAGCCGCGGACAAGCGCCATCGCATGTGCACCTCTCTCGTGGCTGAAGGGTTAATAAAAGCGGTAAGCTACCACGGTCCGACCTCGACGACCGTGTCGATCAACACGTCAGCTCGATCGACACGGGGCGGGGTGCCTGGTTGCGCCGCGCGCAGCGGCGGCGCGAACACTGAAGATGATGCGGCTGTGCCTGACAATGCACGGCCGGAGCCCTCGGCCATGGAGCCAGAAAATATGCCGGCGTTGGAAGCAGCCGCGAGGACCGGCGGAACCACAAGCGGATCGAGCAGGACGACGCTGGAAACCAGGCGCACGGACATTGACCGTGGGCAATGTGATACTATCCTTTACCGGTAAAGTCAAGTCACTTTAGCGATAAAGGTAAGACCAAAGGCGTAACCATGGCGCAACCGACGATGAAGCGGATCGCGGGCGAGCTCGGCGTGTCGGTCACCACGATCTCCAAAGTCCTCAACAATCACGGCGATATCAGTGAAGCCACGCGAGATAGGGTGCTCGCCAAAATCGAGGAGCTCGGTTACCAGCGCAACGCCGTCGCCCGCAGCCTCACCCTCCGCCGCACCCACACGGTCGGCATCGTCATCCCCGATCTGATGCACTCGTTTTTCGTCGAGATCATTTCCGGCATCGAGCCGATCGCCAGCGCGCGCGGCTACGGTTTGCTCTTGTGCAGCTCGGCTGAGGATCCCGATAAGGAACGATCCGAGCTCGAAATGCTCCGCGGCCGTCAGGTCGACGGCATCGTGCTCGCTTCCGCGCACGGTTCGGCGAACGACGATCTGTTGACGCAGCTCACGACGTCCGGGACCGGCCTCGTGATGATCGATCGCGACGATCATCCCGAAGTCGAGTGCCACCGCGTGCTGACCGATGACCAGCGCGTCGGCCTGCTGGCGACGACGCATCTGGTCGAATCGGGACGTCGCGCGATCGCACACATCGGCGGCCCTGATATCGAGCACGCGAAGCGCCGCGAGCGCGGATGGCGCGAGGCGCTGCGCATCGCGGGCATGAAGCCGCACGCCGACTGGTTCGTGCAGGCGGGGTTCATGGACAGCGACGGATATCGCGCGATGAAAAAGCTGCTCGGCGTGCAGCCGAAGATCGACGCCGTGTTCGCGGTGAACGATCCGGCCGCGATCGGCGCCATGAAAGCAATCTGGGAAGCCGGTCTCCGCGTCCCCGAAGACATCGCCGTCGTCGGCGCCGGCGACATCGCCATGGTCGACATGCTGCGCGTGCCGCTGACGACGATCAGCTGGTCGCGCCAGGATCAGGGCAAGAACGCCGCCGAACTTCTGATGAACGAGCTCGACGACGAGCAGGGCGCCGACCTTCCGCGCCGCGTCATCATTCCGCCGCGTCTTGTCGTTCGCCAGTCGTCGGGCGCGCGATGATTCGCGAGCCGCACCGCCGATTCAACCCGCTCCGACGGGAGTGGGTGCTCGTGTCGCCGCAACGGACGGCACGCCCGTGGCAAGGGCAGATCGAACCCGCCGCCGACACATCCGTCCCGCAGTACGATCCCACGTGTTACTTGTGCCCCGGAAATGAGCGCGCCGGCGGCGTGAGGAACCCGCCGTACACGTCGACATTCGCGTTCGACAACGATTTTCCGGCGCTGAGGCCGGAGGTCACGGCGAGCGCGCCCTCATCGACGAACGAGCTGCTCGTGTGGAAACCCGAGCGCGGGGTCTGCCGTGTCGTGTGTTTTTCTCCGCGCCACGATCTGACGTTATCGCGAATGGACAACGCGGCCGTCCGCGAAGTCGTCGAGATGTGGGTCGCCGAGTATCGCAGGCTGTCGTCGACGCATCCGTGGATGAATTACATTCAGGTGTTCGAGAATCGCGGCGCGATGATGGGCGCGAGCAACCCGCATCCGCACTGCCAGATCTGGGCGACCGAATCGGTGCCTGGCGAGCCCGCGCGCGAACAGCACTCGTTTGCGGACTACGCCGATCGGACGGGGAAGTGTCTGCTGTGCGACTACAAGGACGTCGAGCTGTCCGACACCGAGCGGACCGTCTGCGAGAACGACGCATTCCTCGTCGTCGTGCCCTTCTGGGCTGTATGGCCCTTCGAGACGCTCGTCGTCAGCAAGCGTCACACCGGCGCGATGCACGATCTCGACGATCGAGAGCGCGATCTGCTCGCGGATATTCTTCGACAGGTGACGGTGCGCTACGACGCGCTTTTTCAGACGCCGTTTCCGTACTCGATGGGATTCCATCAGCCCCCGCTTCGCGATCCGCGGCCCGATCTGTGGCACTTCCACGCGCACTTCTATCCACCGCTTCTGCGTTCAGCTACCATTCGCAAGCATATGGTCGGGTTTGAGCTGCTCGGCTCTCCGCAGCGGGATGTCAATCCCGAAGATGCGGCGGCTCAGTTGCGCGAGGTTCACACGAGCACGGCATGACGCGATCGGCATACGGCCGCTGGACGCTCGCGATCGCGGTGATCGCCGGAACGCTCGGTGCCGCGGTTGGCGGACAGACACCGGCGGCGCACAAGAAGTTGCTTGCGCTCGGAGACACCCACACGGGCTTTACGCACGACTCGATTGGCCATGCGCTCGCGGTGATCGATCGGATTGGCCGCGAGTCTGGTGTGTACGACACGTATATCCGCACCGATTCGCAGTGGATCACCAAACAGCCTGTCGCCGCGCCGGCACGGAACGCGAGAAATCTCAACGACTTCGACGCCGTGTTCCTGTTCATTTCGGGCGAAGGCGACTGGAGCAACCAGCAGAAGGCCGACTTTGTGTCGTTCGTCAAAGATGACGGCAAGGGCGTCGTGGGCGCGCACACGGGCAATGCCGCGTTCTACGAGTGGCCGGAGTTCGGCGAGATGATGGGCGGCTATTTCGACAATCATCCGTGGGGCATTTTCGAGGGCCGAGTCGTGGTCGATGCACTCGATTTTCCCGCGATGAAACACTTTGGTCCGGCATTCTCGCGAACCGAGGAATATTACGTGCTGCGGGCGAAGCCGTATTCGCGCGACAAAGTTCGCGTCCTCGCGCATCTCGATCCCACCGGTTTGGATTTGAAGAATCCGAATCTGCACCGCACCGATTCGGATTTTCCCGTAGCGCTCGCCCGCACGTATGGGAAAGGCCGGACGTTCTGGTCCAACTTCGGGCATGCCGCCGATACCTGGGACGATCCTGCGATTCAGAAAATGTACCTCGAGGCCATCAAGTGGGCGATGGGGCTGACGCCCGGCGACGCCGCCCCGCGAGCACGATGAAACTGCTGCGTTATGGACCGGCCGGCAGCGAGAAGCCCGGCATGCTCGGACCGCGTGGTGAGATCCTCGATCTCTCCGGCATCGTGTCCGATATCGCCGGCGAGGCCTTGCTGCCCGAGTCGCTCGACAAACTTCGCAAGATTGATCCGTCGGCGCTGCGGCCGGTCACGGGCAGCGTGCGCATCGGACCGTGCGTGGGTCGGGTCGGAAAGTTCATCTGCATCGGATTGAATTACTCGGACCATGCCGCGGAGTCCGGCATGGCGATGCCGGTTGAGCCGATCCTGTTCATGAAGGCGACGTCGGCGGTCTGCGGTCCCAACGACAACATCATCATTCCGCGCGGATCACAGAAGACCGATTGGGAAGTCGAGCTCGGCGTCGTGATCGGAAAACCGGCGAAACATGTCGAGCGTGCCAACGCCATGGCGCACGTCGCGGGCTACTGCGTGGTGAACGATCTGTCGGAGCGGGCGTTTCAGCTCGAAGGGACCGGGCAGTGGGTGAAAGGCAAGAGCGCCGATACGTTCGGTCCCATCGGTCCCTGGCTTGTGACAACTGACGAAGTACCGGATCCGCAGAACCTCAATCTCTGGCTCGAGGTCGACGGGCATTCGTATCAGCGCGGGACGACGCAGCACATGGTGTTCGGCGTGGCGTATCTCGTCAGCTACATCAGCCGGTTCATGAGCCTGCAGCCCGGCGATGTCATTTCAACAGGCACGCCGCCGGGAATCGGCATGGGACAGAAGCCGCCGGTCTATTTGAGGCCTGGCAATCGCGTGCGGCTCGGCGTCGATGGGCTGGGGGAGCAGGCGCAACTCGTTGTCAGCGACATGAGCCCAGAGCCGAGAACCTAGAAGTCAAAGAGCCGGCTCATCTTCACGACGAACGACTGACCCAGGATCGTCGCCGGCGTTGCGCGCGATGTGTCCTGCTGATTGTTGTAGACCAGAAACAGCCCCGTTCCGCTCCGGCTGAGCAGCGCGAAGCGGAGATTCGACGAAAAAGTCGACGCCTGACTGTTGTACTGGAGCAATCCCTCGAGACTCGCGAACTGCGTGAACGAGTAACCCACTTTCATCGGAATCAGATCGTTCGTGAAATCACCGAAAGGCAATTTCACGACGTCCCGATTCCAGCCAATCGATGTGGTAAATCGCGCGCCGATGCGTACGCCATACGTCGACGTCCAGCCGATGTAGCTGCCGCCGGCATAGTACCCTCCGAGCGGGGCGCGGATACTGAACCACACGGGCGAGCTGGGATCGGTATCGACCTCGACGACCCATTGATGCCACGAGTAATCGCCCGCGGGAATGACGACCGTTCGTCCGGCGGCATTGGAAAAGACCGGAAACGGCAACCGGGGATTGTCGCTGCTCGTGGTCCACGAAATCCCGAACCGCCCTCCGTTGGTTTGCTGGATATCGAATACGTGCCAGTGCGAAGACGCCGTCGACAGGTGGCCATCGAGATCCCAGAACGCGTTGTAGAACGCGTGCGGCGACCAGCGGCGGATCCAGTCGCAGCATTTTGGATCGTAGGTCATCATCACCCGGCTCGTCATTGCGCGGTAGGCTTTGCGCGACACAAATCCAACCTCGGGATTGAATTGATCGCCGACCTGCGCGTACCCGCCTGATGCGCTCCACAACGCATTGGCGTAGCTGTAAAACGCGCGGCCCGCATAATCGGATCCGCCCTTCTTCGGCGGCGAATCGGTGCGTGCCAGAAACGCGAACAGCTTGCCGTTTGGACTGGTCTGCCACGCCGCATCGACGCCGTACGCGCGGTTGTAGTCGTCCGCGCCGGCGTGGCGGCCCGTCGCTTCGCGGTTGACCACAATGGCCCCGACGTACGAGCGTCCGATCTCGCGCTGGACGCGGGCGACCGAAAAATTGTTCGACGGGGCGATCACCGCGCCCGTATTCAGGTTGACGGCGGAGTCGGTCTGCATGTTCAGCACGCCGATGTTGTAAGCCCCGGCTTTGCCGCTGACTCGTGCGCCGCCGAGAATCGGAATCGGCGCGCCATCGGGACCGATGCCGATGCGGCGCGAAAAGAACAAATCGATCGCCTGCGGTTGACCGAGCTGGAACGTCTGTGCGTTTTCGAGAAAGAACGGTCGCTTCTCCGGAAAGAAGAGCGCAAACCGCGTCAGGTTGACCTGCTGCTCGTCGGCTTCGACCTGCGCGAAGTCGGTGTTGACCGTCGTATCGAGCGTCAGGGTTGAGCTGATCCCGAATTTCGCGTCGAAGCCGGCTTTGCCGTCTTTGTCGGTCTTCTTCACCGCCGAAGTGGGAATGTCCGCGACGCTCCCAAGGCCATACGGAATCACCTGGAATTGCCGCCGCTCGGGAAGGTCGAGTCCGGTCAGTTTCCCCGCGACAGACACACGGTGCAGGTTGTAGCCGCGCGGTACGGGCGCAAGAAATACCTGCTCGTTGCGCCTGCGGATATTGCGCATCACGTTCACGCCCCACGTCTGATTCGTGCCCGGCCGATAGCGCACGGTCTTTAGAGGAATGGCAAACTCCGCTTCCCAGCCGCGATCGGTAATACCCGCGCGGACGGTCCAATCGGCGTCCCAGTTCGCGTTGAAGCCGCTAATCTGTCCGCCCTGCGAGCCGGCGCCTCCCGACCGAACGGTCGATCCGCTCGTTTGTGCCTCGTTCATCACCTGACCGTCGTACTCGATGCCGAAGGGGTTGGTGCCGAACACGAACCCGTTGAGTCCGTCGTTGAGCGTGTCGAGCAGGATCTGCACCGAGTCGGTGTCGTTGAGATCGGCGTCACGGCGGCTTTGCGAGACGATGATGCGCGCTGGCTCGCGGTCGAACGCGATGACGCCGATGTACAACGTTGTCTTGTCGGCGAGGAAACGGATTTCGGTGCGCTCGCTCGCAGGAAGACCTTCGTCGGGCTCCTGCTGAATGAACGCCGTGAACGGCTTGGCGTTATTCCACAGGTCCTCGTGCACGCGCCCGTCGATCGTCGGGTGCTGCCCGTCTCTCAGCGTGGCGACTTCGACGGTAGGACGTTCGGCTGGCGGTTCCTGCGCGAATCCATCCGGAGGAAGAACCAGAGTGGCCAGACACACCACTATCAACACGCGTCGGTGGCTCATGTCTGATGTGCGCTCTCGTAAAAAGGGGTCGGGTGGGTTTCCCTAATTTCCGCAGCGGGAGTATGGCCGAAATCAGGGACCGGCGTCCAACTAATGAATCGAAAAATCGCGGAGCAGCCGTTGCGCCGCGTTGTGGCCGGCGCATCCGATGACCGAGCCCGCAGGGTGGGTGCCGGCCGAGCACGAATAGAGGCCGGCGATCGGCTGCGCGTAGGGCAGTCGATCGGCAAATCCAAACGAGTTGTCGACGTGGTGAATATGCCCCGCGGTGATGCCGAAATAGCGCTCGATCGATTTCGGGTGCAGCACCATCATGTCGACCACGAGATCGCTCGTCCCCGGAGCGAACCGATCGCAGATCGATAACAGGTGTTTTGCGTATCGCTCTTCCTCGGCCTCCCACGTGGTCCCTTTCAGCTCGTACGGCACCCACTGCACGAAGAGCGCCGAGCTGTGATGACCTTCCGCGTCCTTCACTGACGCGTCGATCGTGGAATGGATGTACCACTCGATGGCGGGAAAGTCGGGCAGCCGTCCTTCCTGCACCGCGCGGAACGATTCGACGAGGCTTCTGGTCACGACGTCCTCTTCCGGCAGCAGATGAATCGTGGGCCCGTAGTGCGTCGTTCCGTCGGGAAGACACGTGAACTTCGGAAGCCCCTTCAACGCGAGATTCAATTTGAACGTGCTGCCAGGCTTCCGGTAGCCGTCGAGGCGGGCGTTGTAATCGGCCGGCAGGTTTTGCGCCCCGACCATGTCCCGCATACGGAAGGGATCGGCGTTGACGACGACGGCCTTCGCCCACACGACGTCGCCGTTTGTCGTGATGACGCCGCGAACCAGATTTCTTCGTACGAGAATTTCGCGGACGCCACGGCCGGTCTCAATCCTGGCGCCGCGTTTGCGCGCAGCGTCGGCGAATCGCTGCGTGATCGTGCCCATGCCGCCTTCCACGATCATCCAGGTGCCGCCCGATCCGGGAAGCCGGCACATGTTGTGGACGAGGAAATTCATACCGGTACCCGGCGTGTCCCACGTGCCGTACAGGCCGCTGAACCCGTCGGTCACCGCGTACATGGCTTTGACGAGATCGCTCTGAAACTCGAACCGGTCGAGGTATTCGCCGACTGGCCGGCGGCATAAATTCACGAATGTCTGCCGCAACGCGGGACGCACGAATCGCTCTGCCGTCTCCTCGATCGACACCGGCTCCTGCATCCATGACGCGGCGATGTCGTCCCGCAGCGCCGCGATCTCCGATTCCATCGCTTGATTCGCTTTCCAGTCGCGCTCGGAAAAAAATTTCAGAAATTGATCTTTTGCGGCACCTTTGTCGGAGCCCAGGAGCAGGTATCCGCGATCGAGGCGCGGAAGGAAGTAATAAGGATCGCGGCGTTTGAGGGGAAGCGAGACGCCGGTCTTCTCGAGGAGTTCCGGCGGCATCAGGCCGAGCAGATACGCCCCGGTCGACGTCGTCAAGTTGGGCGCACGACGAAAGGGCCGCTCGGATCGAGCGGCCCCTCCAATGACTTTCTGTTCTTCGAGGACGAGGACGTCGAGTCCTCGCTCGGCAAGCATCAACGCCGCAACGAGCCCGTTGTGTCCGGCGCCGACGACGATGACATCAGCGCTTAATTGACGCGGCTCGCGCTCCACCCTTGGCCCTGGATCGTATTGCCGTTGACGCGGCCGGTGTACGTCGTCCCGCCGGCGGTGAACGTGACGGTCTCGCCGTTCACCTTGCCGTCGGTGATCGGGGTCGAGCCCAACGTGCCCGTCAACTTTTGAAACTGCTGGGTCAGCGTTAAATTGCCTTGCGGCATCTTCCAGGTGCCCTGCACTTTTGCCGGAATGATCCAGAGCAGCGCCGTGCACCAGCTGACGCATGGATTGGGCACCGAGAACGTCTCGTCCGGTTCCCAGTCTTCCATCGTGAACGTGTTCGACACGACGCGCGTGCCTGGCTTGAGATTGAGCAGCGTCGGGCGAAGCTGCATGTTGATGCTCGGCAGCAGGAACATCGTGATGACGGTCGCCTTCGACAAGTCGGTCTTGAACAGATCGGCCTGCATGAAGGTGGCTTTGCCGCTCACGCCTTCCTTCTCGGCATTCTTTTTCGACAGCGCCACCATGTCGGGGTTGTATTCGATTCCGACCGCGGTTGCGCCCCGTTTGGCGGCGGTGATGACCGTGCGTCCATCACCGGATCCAAGATCCATCACGTAATCCTGCGGTGTCACCTTCGCCATATCGAGCATCTTGTCGACGAGCGCTTGCGGTGACGGCACCCACACGACGTCTTTGCCGGGTTGTCCCACGCGCGGTTCGAATGGCGCAGTCGTCGCGGGTTGCTGGGCATAAATAGGGGAAGCGATGCTCGTCAATAGAAGAGCGAGCAGAGTCATCTTTACAGCACGCAATGCATTCATTGGGGTGGCTCCTCGGGGGGCTATTGTATATGCGACGGCACCCCCGACGTCACGGGGTAATATCGATCGCGTGCTGACCGTGCGATGGCTACCGTTCCTGGCCTTAGTGGGAGGGGGAACGCGGAATTGAAAATTGAAGATTGAAGATTGAAGATTGATTGAAGATTGAATGAAGATTGAAGGATTGGAGCGACCTTCAATCTTCAATTTTCAATCTTCAATTGTTATTTTCGAGCATCGCCAGCGCACGTTCCCGACACCTCTTTAATACTCTGCACGGTGAAGACGCCGTTGGCGAACGTCGATGCGTTGTCGACGCCGGGTTTTCCGCTGCCGCCCGCGCCGCCCGTTCCGCGGACGCTGTCGGGGACCGCGGCGGGCATGTTGCCCGCGGGTTTCGTCGACAGTCTGCCTGTGACTTCAACGCGCTTGTTCGCGAACTTCGACAGATCCACGCTCTTGTCGGTCGCCTGAAGTTTGTACGTCAGCGTCTGTGTTTTGTTCGCCGCGGGACTGCCCTGCGGGTTCAAGAGCACGAATCCCTGGCCTTGCGCGCTCTGCACGCAACCCATCACCGTCGAGACGCCGTTTTTCGCCGGCGCATTTTTCGCCTGAGCGCCGAGCGCGATTACCGCACCGATCACCGCAATTGCGGTCACGGCCGCTTTCCTCATGTTGAGCTCCTCCGAAGCCGGACGAGATGCAATGTGTTTACCGTCCGGCGTTGAACAGTGTCTGGCCTTCGCCTTGCACTTTTCGAGATATCTGGAGGAGTCAATGTTCAACAAGACAACGAAATCGCTCATGGGGGTGGCCGCAGCGCTGACACTGTGTCTACCGCTGCCGGCAGCTGCCCAGAGCCGTTCCTGGACAGCACTGAAGTACATCGAGCCCGGCACGTCGATTCCGGTCAGGACGACGCAGGCGATCGATTCGTCGACACAGGACGGTCTGGTGTACACGGGCGTGGTCGACCAGGACGTGCTCGATCGCGAGGGCAATGTGGCGTTGCCGCGAGGCTCAACGGCCGAGCTGGTCGTGCGCCGCGATTCGAACAACGAGCTCGTGCTCGACCTGGATTCGGTGACCGCGAACGGACAACGCTATGCGGTCGATGCGACGCGTCATCCCGTCGCCAAGGGCGGCATCGACATCAAGAACAGCAACATCGGCAATAACGAAGAAACGCTGAAGCACGTCGGCGGCGGCGCGTTGCTCGGCACCGTCATCGGCGCGGTCGTCGGCGGCGGTAAGGGCGCGGCGATCGGTGCGGCGACAGGCGCGGCAGTGGGCGCCGGCGCGCAGATCCTGACCCATGGCCGCAAAGTGAGTGTGCCGGCCGAATCGACGCTCACGTATCGTCTGCAGAGCGGCCTCGACCTCGGCGTGCCCGATACCGGCTACGACCGCGAGGGGCGGCATTACCACCGCTACAATTCCAACTAACCGTTGCGTTCGGCAGGCAGGGGGGCACCCCCCTGCCTCAATTTAGGCACACCCATTGCTGTTCTGACGGGCGGTGTCTACAACACGTATCCATTCAATACAAACGGCTTCGGATGCAGTGCCCGAGCATGTGTCCGTTCCTGAGTCATCTCTCGACGCGCGGACGGTCGCGCTCGTCATCATCGCCGTCGGCGTCGTCATTTTCCTTCTGCAGCAGATGCAGACGCTGTTCGCGCCGATGGCGTTCGGCATCCTTCTCTTCTACGCCCTCGATCCGATCGTCGATGCGTTGGAGAACCTGAAAATTCCGAGATGGATCGCCGCCGCTGCGGCACTCGGTTTAACCGTCGGCATCCTTGGCGCCGGCGCATATGCGTTGCAGGGCCAGGCGATGACGGTGATCAATCAGTTGCCCGACGGAGCCCGCCGGCTCTCGGCGCTCGTCGAACGAAAACCGCGCGAAGCGCCGGGCCCAATCGAACGCGTGCAGCAGGCGGCCGAAGAGCTGCAGAAAACCACCGAACCCGCCAAGACTCAGCCAGGCGTCGTGCGCGTGCAGGTGGAAGAGCCGTTCAGCGCGACGACATTTCTCTGGTCGGGATCGCTGAACGTGCTGTCGGCGTTCAATCAGCTGTTGATGATCCTGATCCTGACGTATTTCATCCTGCTCTCCGACAAGTTGTTCAGACGGAAATTCGTCGAGCTCGCCGGACCGCGCCTCACGAAAAAGAAAATCACCCTCGAAATCATCGACAGCATCTCCTCGCAGATCGGACGATTTCTGCTGGTGCAGGTGTTCACGAGCTCGGTCGTCGGCGTCGTCACGTGGATTGCGATGCGCACGATGGGGCTGCATCAGGCAGCGTTGTGGGGGCTACTCGCCGGCGTCTTCAATTCGATTCCGTACTACGGCCCGCTCATCGTCAGCGGCGGACTCGCGGCGGTCGCGTTTCTCCAGTTCGGGACGATCGGGATGACGCTCGCGGTCGCGGGGATCGCGCTTGTGATCACGTCGCTCGAGGGATGGATCCTGACGCCCACGCTCATGGGTAAAGTCGCCGAGATGAACCGCGTCGCGGTATTCGTCGGCCTTTTGTTCTGGAGCTGGGTCTGGGGCTTCTGGGGAATGTTGCTCGCCGTGCCGCTGATGATGACGATCAAAGTCGTCTGCGATCACGTCGAAGACCTTCAGCCAATTGGCCGTTTTCTCGGCGACTGATTCCGTCAGCGGATCGCGAGGACGCCGAGACCGATCAGTCCCGAGAGAATGAGATAGATCGCCACCAGGTAGTTCAACAGCCTGGGAAACACGAAAATCAGGACACCGAACAGAATCGCCAGGACGGGGCTGAGCGTCGCAGCCGTTAATACCATCTGAAACCTCCGGCCTGCCCCTCGCAAGGTTCGGGCCATGTTAAAGTTCTTGCCATGAAAATTCAGCATCTCTTGGTGGCCGCGAGCGCCGTGTTGCTCGTCACGGTCGGGTTGCAGTTCGGGGCGCGCGCCCAGGGAACGGGCGACGGTCCGCAATTTACCGGTGCGAACGAACTGATGCGGCCGGCCAACTTTCGCGAATGGATTTTCGTCACCTCGGGCTTGGGGATGACCTACACCGAAGCGGCGCCCGGCGCGCCGGCGAGGGTGCCGAACTTCACGAACGTCTATGTCAATCCCTCGTCATACCGGAGCTTTGTGAAGAGCGGTCAGTGGCCCGATGGGACGATGTTCATTCTCGAGATTCGCCAGTCGCAGAGCGAAGGCTCGATCAACAAAGGCGGTAATTACCAGTCGGGGCTGGTCGCGATGGAAGCCTCGGTGAAGGACTCGTCGCGATTTCCGGGCAAGTGGGCGTATTTCAATTTCGGCGGACGCGATGCGGGCATGAAAGAGAAGGTAGAAGCGCTTCCAACCACGGCAACCTGCTACGCCTGCCACTCGACAAACGGAGCCGTCGACAACACGTTCGTGCAGTTCTATCCCACGCTGCTCGACGTCGCGCGAGAGAAACATACACTTCGAAAGCCAGAGTGACCGCTCATCTCGTTTCGTGCGTGGCGCTCGCGTGTGGATTGAGCGTGCCACCGATGGCGCGCGCGCAAGACATCACCGTGCCGACGCGCGACGAGAACTGGAAGCAATGCCGCGGCAACAATCCCGACCAGCGGCTCGAAGCGTGCCGGTCCCTGATTCACTCGGGACAGGAAACACCGGGCGACCTGGCGCGCGCGTATTACTACCGCGGCAGCGCCTACCGCGCCAAGAAAATGTTTCAGCCGGCGATCGAAGATTTCAATGAAGCGATCAAGCTCGATCCGTCCTTCGTCGACGCATACGGCGACCGCGCGATCACGCTGACGGCTGCCGGGCGTCTGATGGACGCGATTCCCGACTTCACGCATGTCATCGAGACTGATCCAAAAACGAGCTACGCCTTCTACGATCGCGGCCTGTGCTACGAGCTGCTGGGCCTGGACGATCTCGCCATCGAGGACTTCACGTCGGCGCTGGCGATTGAACCCGACGAACCCTACAAATGGGAGCGCCGCGGAACGATCTATTTCCGCAAGGGGCAGCTCGACCTCGCGCTCGCGGATTACGAAAAAGCGCTGACCCTCGACCCGCAGTACCCGCCCGCGTTGTACGGGCGCGGCACGGTGAAAATCAAGAAAGGCGATCTTGCCGGCGGCGGCGCCGACATCGCCCAGGCCAAGCACTTTCAGGAAACCATCGACCGCGAGATGCGCCAGTCCGGCGTCCGCCCGTAAACACCCTCGAATCGCACCCGCTACGGACTCCCGATTGCATCGGTCATGGACGGAGGAGTCCCCATGACACGAGTCTTCGCGGCGCCGGCTGCCATCATCATCCTGGCGGTCACGCTGTCCGCCTGTCATCCGGGCCCGGTGCTCAGCACCGAACCCAACCACGCCGGCGGGACGATCGCCGGTATGGTGCGCGCCACCGACGGCAGTGTCGGCCTGACGACGCGAAAAGTGACCATCGTGAATACCAAAACGGGCGAGAAGTTCGAAGGAACGACGGGACCGAACGGCGGTTACACCGTCAAGGTGCCCGAGGGCACGTACCGGATCGAGGTCGAGACGCGCGCGGGCGAAGTGGTGACGAAGAAGCCCGACGACACGCAGGTCGACAACGGCGATCTGGATTCGGGCCGTGATTTCGAAATCACGGTAAGGACGGCGGCGCGGTGACGCGCCTCCGTCAGTTCGCCCAGGGTGTATTGCTGAAAATCAGTTCGCCCCGTTCGGGTCGGGTGGTGGTCGCTTCCAGCCGGCTGTAATACCACCATCCGGCGATTGCGGCACCGAAGCCCATCAACATTCCAGCAGCTAATTTAGTCATGCAGTCGAATAGGCAAACGGCGTGCCCGTTTGCGGCCTTGACGGCACGGGAGGTTTGTTCATAATATACGAATAAATGCCGCGCAAACTGTTGACCGATTTCGAGCTGATGTTGCTGCTCGCGATTCTGCGATTGAACGACGGTGCTTACGGAGTGCCGATCGCGCGCGAGATCGAAGAGACGACCGGACGCCGGGTCATCCTCGGAGCGGCGTACACGGCACTCGACCGTCTCGAGGAGCGCGGGCTCGTGTCGTCGACGATCGGCGATCCCACGCCCGAACGCGGCGGGCGCGCGAAGCGG
>JADMIO011298074.1_pt1 | contig 22480 bp, 20 predicted proteins | sample 8958161 | NCBI WGS metagenome assembly JADMIO01 (sample SAMN16585339, study PRJNA669376) | soil metagenome | isolation source: Crop rotation soil | place: USA: Cullars Rotation, Alabama | collected 2011 | reverse complement strand
GGCTCGAGCGACGGCACCACAACCGCCTCCGGCGCGGCCTGCACTTCCGGCTCGAGCGACGGCACCACAACCGCCTCCGGCGCGGCCTGCACTTCCGGCTCGAGCGACGGCACCACAACCGCCTCCGGCGCGGCCTGCACTTCCGGCTCGAGCGACGGCACCACAACCGCCTCCGGCGCGGCCTGCACTTCCGGCTCGACCGGCGGCACCACAACCGGCTCGGGCGTAGGCACGGGCTCCGGCGCCACCTCTGCCCCTTGCTCCTCCCCTGGCGGCTTCGGCGCCGGCGGGTCGAAGGGCGGGAGTTCCAGCGGCGGCGGGGGCGGTGGAGGCGCTTCGGCTGGCTCGCTCTGCTCCTCGCGGAATACCGGAGGCCACGCGACCCCGCGGTCGGTGTCGCAACCATTCACGTTGCCGACCAGCGCGACCACGCTGTCCCGGATCGCCTCGTTATCCACCCGCGACCAGGTGTTCCAGCCGTTGAAATACCCGGTCGTCACCGCCGCCACCTTCCCCTCGAATAGCAGCGGACCACCCGAGTCCCCCCCATCGGTGATCGTCTCGTCGAGGAAGTAGTACGAAGACATCAGCTCGTTGCTCGCGTTCTTCTCCACCCGGGCCTCGATGTTCCGCTTGAGGTGCCGGTCGAGGTAATGCACGTTGTTCGCCGGCGCGTAGCGCACGCCGCCGACCACCGTGAACCTGCGCAGCGCCTCCAGATCGGCCGCGGGTGGAACGGCTGCCACCTCCGCGTAGCTGTCCACCTCGTATCCGGTGTCGTCCAGCACCAGCAGCGCCACGTCAGAGCTGTCGTCGAGAAAGGCCTGCCATTCTCGGCGCGGAGCATTCTCGACCGGGAACGGAACATTCGTGCCCGGACCGAGCGGAATCACGCGGCAGACGCGCGGCCGGTGATCCTGCGTGTCGGTCTTGACCCGCATGAAAAACGGCGCCGAGGTGTTCACGCAATGGCGCGCGGTCAGCACCAGATACCGACTGATCAGCGAGCCGGTACAGTTGCGGTCCCAGGAGTAGGTCGGCTCGACGATGCCGGTGCCGATATTGCCCCAGGCGTTCTCGATGTGTACCGCCCACGGAAATTCGGTGGTCTCGGCACCGCGCCGGATCTCCTGGGTCGTGCCATCGATGTGTGGCGACGATGTTTGTGACTCCGTACAGCTCGCCACCAGGGCGATGCCGCACACCAGTGCCCCTGACTTTCCAACCATGACCTCGCACGTCCTCTCCGGGCCCCACGCCCACACCCAGACTCCCACGCGTTTTTGCTCCGGCAACAGAACGCCATACCCGCTCGGCTAAAATTCGCGCGCAGCTCGGGCGCTTCGACCCGCCCGCGCCATCGCCCTCCGATGTTGTTGCGTCGGCCGAGACGACCGGCATTACCCGAATGACGCCGCGGGGCGAGCTCGGCTAGAGTCGTGCGCGGTGTTCGTTCGCCTCGCCGCCCTCCTCTCCACCTGCGCCACCTGCGCGGCCGCTTGCTCGGCGGCGCCGCCCGCGCTGGAGAGCTGCGCGCAACCGCTGGGCGGCGTCTGGCAGGACGGCGACGGCCGCCAGTACCACCTGCTCGACCAGGGCCCGACCCTCGAGCTCTATCCGATCTTTCCCAGCCCTCCTCCACCCGGAGCCAGCACCACCGCCGGCGTCTACTCCGCTCTGGTCTACGACTTCACCCGCCACCCTTCCGATCCGGAGCTTACCGGCGAGCGCTCCCAGTGGCTCACCACCCCGACCGGCGATCGCCTGCGACTGAAGATGCCGGCGCGCATCCGCAGCTGTCGCGATCAGAGCCTGGCCCTGCTCACCGGCAGCGAAAGCAGCGATCTCTCCCGCCTCCGTTGAGCTACCCTGCCGTCATGGTCCCGACCCGCACGACCGGCGAGTAGAACACCTGTGAGAATCGGCCATAATTCCAGCATGACCGCCAGCCCCAGCCTGGATCGGCTCGTCGATCGCCTGGTGAGCAGTTATGAAAACGGGCCGCGCTCCCTGATCTTTCAGAGCGAGTATGCGCTCCCGCAGGTCGCCGAGGTGGTCGAGTGTTTTCGCCTGGCGCGTGCCCTGCTCTTCCCCGGCTACGTCGAGCTGCCGCAGCCCGGTACCTCGGTGCGCGAGTTCGTGCAGGCCAAGCTGCACTCGCTGCGCCAGCGCCTGGAGGAGCAGCTCTTTCTGGAGAGCTACCACCGCTGTCGCCTCAACGGCGGGGACGCCCCGCTTCCCGACTGCGGCGCGGTGCGCGAGGAGGCGGGCGCGATCGCCGACGCCGTGCTGCACCGCCTGCCCGACCTGCGCGAGGCGCTCGCCGAGGACGTCATCGCTCACTACGAAGCGGACCCGGCGGCCACCGGCCTGGACGAGGTCATCTTTTGCTACCCGGGTGTGTTCGCCGTCTCCGCCTATCGCGTCGCCCACGAGCTCTACATCCTGGGCGCGCCGCTGCTGGCGCGCATGATCACCGAGCACGCCCATGAGCGCACCGGCGTCGACATCCACCCGGGCGCCAAGATTGGCCGCGCCTTTTTCATCGACCACGGCACCGGCATCGTCATCGGCAAGACCAGCGTGATCGGCGATCGCGTGCGCATCTACCAGGGCGTCACCCTCGGCGCGGTGTCGCTGCGCCACGCCCAGGACTACCGCGAAAAGAAGCGGCACCCGACCATCGAGAACGAGGTGATCATCTACGCCAACGCCACCATCCTGGGTGGCGACACCGTGATCGGCCGCGGCGCCGTCGTCGGCGGCAACTGCTGGGTCACCCGCTCGGTCCCGGCCGGCGCCCGCGTCACCATGAACGAGACCGGCATCGAATAACTAAGGGGCCGCGCCCGCGCGCGCAGGCTACTCTCCCGGCTGGCGCCGTCCTTTCATCCACCGCGAGAGGTTGGTTCGATGTCCCGCACGTCTTCCCTGTTCCTCCCGGTCCTGCTCCTTTCGCTGCTCGCTCCCGCGCTCGCCCGCGCCGACAGCGAGCTCCCCGACATTGCCCCTGGTCTCTGGGAGACCGAAGAGGTGCAGGTGGTCGACGGAGTGGAAAAACCGGCGACCACCCACCAGGCCTGCTACCGGCCGGAGGAGGTGAAAAAACTCCTCCAGCAGGTGGAAGAGCTCGCCAAAGCGTTCGGCCGCGACAGCTGCAAGCTCGACCTCAAGGTCGACGGCGACGTCGCGACCACCAGGGTCGATTGCCACCCCTCCGAGCAGATCTCGGTCAAAGGCAGCGGCAAGACCCGGTTCACCCGCAAGAGCTTCACCGGCACCATGAAGATCAAGATGAAGATCGACATGCCGGAGATGAAGAAGCGGCAGGTGATCGAGTCGACCTCGCGCGGCCGCTGGGTCGGCAAGTGCCCGCGCTGAAACGCGCACAAAAAAATGGGGAGGGCGCTATCGCCCTCCCCAAGGGGGGGAGGCAGGCGCACTTGCGCCTGATAGATGAGTAGGAAGGGAAGCTTTTGGGGTTGCCTCTCGCAACCGCGGGCGTGGAATTACCTCACGACGCAGCGCAGCACAACCCCAAAGTGAAAATTTTCTTCTTATACCCGGATCACGAGCTCGAATATCTCGTCACAGACGAGAGAGCTCCTGATCGATCACGCGCGCGATCTTCTTTTCGTCCCCCTTTTCGTAGCCGGCGTGCACGTGCGCGACCACTCCGTTGGTGATCACGAACACGCTCGGCATCTTCGGAGGATCGTAGCTCTCCACCGCCGACTTCGACGCGTCGTAGGCCGCGTGCACCCGGCGCAATCCCGCCGCGCGCACGAACTCCTTCCCCTTGTCGCGCTCGTTGTCGACGTTCACCGCGATGAAGAGCACCTTCGCCTTGCGCGTGTAGTAGCGCCCCGCCAGCTTCTCCAGCGCCGGGAGCTCTTTTGCGCACGGCTCGCACCAGCTGGCGCCAAAAGTTACCACCACCACGCGCCCGGAAAAGCGCGGCGCCGGGAGCTCTTTACCCGCGCCGTCGGTCAGCTTGGCCAGCGCCGGCGCTTCCGCCCCGGCCTTCACGTCGGCGCGCGCGTCCGCGAGGCCGCTGCCGGCGATCGCCACCCCGCACAGAACCGCCAGCGCGTGGCGAATCAGTGTCCCCCGGTGGCGAGCGCCTCGTCGATGAACAGCTTGACGTACTTGGGCCGCTGCGGCCCCGCGTATGAAACGCCGTTGATGAACAGGGTCGGCGTCGACGACACTTCCGCCGCGATCCCCTCGTTCTTGTCGGCGGCCACGCGCGTCGCCGCCGCTTCGTAATCCTTCTCGAACTTGGCCATGTCGAGCCCGATCGCCTTGGCGTGCTCGAACAGGTCGGAGCGCCCGTGCTTGGCGATGTCGTCGAACAGGCGGTCGTGCATCGCCTTGAAGTTTTTCAGGCGCGCCGCCTCATCGGCTCCTTGCTGCCAGGCCGCCATCGCCGCCTGCGCCGCCCCTCCGGAGTCCGGATGCTTGTCGGTGAGCGGAAACATCTTGTAGTAGATCGCCACGTCGTGCGGGAAGTTGCCGAGCGCTTCCTCCAGCACCGGTTTGAAACTGATGCAGGCCGGGCAGCCGTAGTCGAAGAACTCGACCAGCACCACCTGGGCGTCGCTCGGGCCGACGTGTGGCACGTCGCTCAGCTGGAAGGTCTTTGGCTTCTTGTCCGCCTCGCGGTAGCGCTCCTCGTAGAGCTCGCGCACATCCTTGTTGGTGGCGCCGTCTTTGAGCATCTCGACCACGTAGGTGACCGCGAAGCGCGCGCGCTGGCAGGTCGGGTCGCTGTTGCGACTGGTGCGCAAGCTGTGCGCCTTGCCGCACGGCGAAGCCAGCCGATCCACCAGGCGCTCGAAGCGATTCTTCTCCGCCTCCGAGAGCGACGACAGATCCGCACCTTCGACCGGCTTGCGCTTCTCTGGTGGCGGCTCGGATTGGTCGAACTTGGTGGCGGGAAGGCTGTCTACATCCGACTCGTCGTCGGGTTTCGCCGAGCTCTTCTTGCCGCAGGCGGCGCAACCGACGACACCGACCAGAAGTGCCGACAGAACAGCGGAGTGTACATATCGATGCACGCTCAGGTTTTAGTGTAGGAATCCCGCGTTTTCAAGCATTCGCCGGGATTGACTCGACGCGTCACGGCTGCTAGTTCTGGGAAACTGACCACTCCGTGATTCTGTCCCCTTAAAGGAGGACTCCTTGAAAATCCTCTGCCCTCTCAAACGAGTCCCGGATCCGGAACTCAAAACCAAGATCAAAGACGGAAAGATCGACCTCGATAACGCCCAGTGGGTGGTCAACACCTTCGACGAGTACGCCGTCGAGGCGGCGTTGCGCCTGCTGGAAAACGGCGAGAGCGGCGAGCGCCTGAACGACAAGGACGAGGTCGTGGTGGTCAGCATCGGCCCGGACGACGCCGGCCAGCAGCTGCGCAGCGCGCTGGCGATGGGCGCCGATCGCGCCATCCTCATCCAGGGAAAAGACTCCGAGATCGACGGCGGCACCGTGGTCACCACCCTCATCAAGGTGATCGAGGCGGAGAAGCCGGACCTGATCTTGATGGGCAAGCAGGCGGTGGACGGCGACTCCAATCAGGTCGGTCAGATGCTGGCCGGGAAGCTCGGCCTTCCCCAGGCCACCTTCGCCGCGCGCATCGAGATCGGCAGCGACAAGAAGTCGCTGCTGGTTGGCCGCGAGGTGGACGCCGGCGTCGAATTCAAGCGCGTGCCGCTCCCCGCGGTGGTCACCGTCGATCTGCGCATCGTCTCTCCCAAGGCGGTGCAAAACGGCGCTACCCCGGAAGCGCACGCCTACCAGGAAGGTCCGCGCTACGCCTCGCTCAAGGGGATCATGAAGGCGAAGAAAAAGCCGATGGATCAGAAGACGCTCGCCGACTACGGGGTCAAGCCGGCGCCGGTGCTGGTGGAGCGCTCGGTCGAGCTGCCGCCGGCGCGCCCGCCCGGCCAGGTGGTCAAGTCGGTAGCCGACCTGGTGAAGAAACTGCACGAAGAAGCAAAGGTGATCTAGGCCATGGGCAACATCCTCACCTTCTGCGAGATCTCCGGCGAGAAGCTGCGCCAGAGCTCGCTCGCGTGCGTCAGCTTTGCGCGCGCCGCCGCCGAAAAGCACGGCGGCGACGTCGTCCTGCTCCTGATCGGCAAGGGGGCGGCCGCGGCGGCGCCTCACGCGGCCGGCTTCGCCAAAAAGGTGCTGGTGGTGGACGATGCCCGCCTCGAGCACCCGCTGGCCGAGACCTACGCGCCGATCATCGCGCGCGTCGCCAAGGAGCAGAGCGCGGCGGTGATCTGCGCCACTGCCACCTCGATCGGCAAGGACGTGATGCCGCGCGCGGCCGCGCTGCTCGGGGCCGGGATGGCCTCCGACATCGCCGCTATCACCGGCAAAAACCAGTTCCGCCGCGCCATCCTCGCCGGCAACGCCTTCTCGGTGGTGGAAGTGACCGGCAGCCCGATCCTGGTGACGGTGCGGCAGAGCCAGTTCGACGCCGCCGCCGAGCTCGGCGGCAAAGGCGAAGTGCAAAAGATCGACGCCGGTGAGATCAACGCGCTCGGCGCCGAGTTCGTGCGGCTGGAGAGCACCAAGAGCGATCGTCCGGATCTCAACGACGCCGACGTGGTCGTCTCCGGCGGCCGCGGCATGAAAAACGGCGAGAACTTCAAAGTGCTCGAGCAGCTCGCCGATCTGCTCGGCGCCGCCATGGGCGCGTCGCGCGCCGCCACCGACGCCGGCTTCGTCCCGGCCGACTGGCAGGTCGGCCAAACCGGCAAGATCGTGGCCCCCAACCTCTACTTCTGCGTCGCCATCTCCGGCGCCATCCAGCATCTGGCTGGCATGAAGAGCAGCAAGACGATCGTCGCCATCAACAAGGATCCGGAGGCGCCGATCTTCCAGGTGGCCGACTACGGTCTGGTCGAGACCTGGGAGAAGGCAATCCCGGAGCTGGTCGAGGCGATCAAGAAGGTTAAGGCCTCCCAGCACTGATGTAAGGCTGTGTCGGGCTGGCGTGGCGGAATGGCTGCGCCGGCCGGATCGTTGACTCCACTCACACCGGATTCTCGACCTGCGCGCGCTCCCGTGACGCCGCTTCACCCAGCCGTGTTACGATGGCTCCCCGTAGGTCCTTTCCTGAGGAGAGCCAGAGGATTACCCGATGAGTCACGATCCGAACGATCCAAATAACCGCTACGGCTGGGGGCAGCAACCGGGGCAGGGCCAGCCCTGGCAACAGCCGGGACAACCGGCGCAGCAGGCCCAGCCCTGGGAGCAGCAACAGCAGGCCCAGCAGCAACAAGCCTGGCAGCAGCAGCAGGCGGCGCAGCAGCAGCAAGCCTGGCAGCAGCAGCAGGCGGCGCAGCAGCAAGCCTGGCACCAGCAGCAACAGGCAGCGCAGCAGCAAGCCTGGCAGCAGCAGCAACAGGCGGCGCAGCAGCAGGCCTGGCAGCAGCAGGCGGCGCAGCAGCAGGCGGCGCAGCAGCAGCCGTGGCAAGCACAACAGCAGCAGCCGTGGCAGCAGCAGCAAGCGCACGCGCAGCAGCCCTGGCAACAGCAACAGCAGCAGCAGGCGCAGCAGCCCTGGCAGCAGCAACCGTTTCAGGCCGGCTCGAGCGCGCTCGGCGGCGCCGTCGCTTCCGATGCCAGCGGCCGTTCCATCGAAGGCGCAGTCGCCACCGTCGGCGTCAACGAACGCGTCACCTTCATCCGCAAGACGTACATGCACCTGCTGGGCGCCATCCTGGTGTTCACGGGGCTCGAGTTCGTCTTCCTGGGGCCGCTCAAGGCGAACGTTTCCGATCGCATCACCATCTGGGCGCTGGCCGGCGGCCAGTACAACTGGCTCATCTTCCTCGGCCTGTTCATGGGGGTGAGCTGGATCGCCGATAAATGGGCGCACTCCGCCGTGTCGCGCGGCATGCAGTACGCAGGACTCGGCCTCTACGTGCTCGCCGAAGCGATCATCTTCATCCCCCTGCTCACCGTCGCATCGAATGCGTCGATGGGCTTCGGCGGCGGAGACAAGGTCATCCCGGCCGCGGCGATCGCCACCCTGGTGATCTTCGGCGGCTTGACCGCCGCCGTCTTCATCTCGCGCAAGGACTTCTCGTTCCTGCGCGGCGCCCTGTGCACCGCCAGCGCCGCCGGTCTCGGCCTGATCCTCGCCGCCTGCCTCTGGGGCTTCCAGCTCGGCATGATCTTCTCGTTCGCGATGGTGTTCCTCGCCGGCGGCTACATCCTCTACTACACGTCCAAGGTGCTCGCCCACTACCACACGCAGCAGTACGTCGCTGCCGCTCTGGCACTCTTCTCGGCGATCGCGCTCCTGTTCTGGTACGTGATCCGGATCTTGATGTCACTCAGGCGGTAGGCCCGCTTCCTACCTGTACGACCTGCCGGGCGCGCAGCCACTGCGCGCCCGTTTCATTTTCGGCCTGCTATACTGGAGGCGCTTCATGTCGCCGCCTGTGGCAGCACCAGCGACGCGTGCGGCTTCGCAGAAAGCCGCAAGCTCGCTCCGCGAGGTCGAAGCCAACATTGGCCGCGTCATCCGCGGTAAGTCGGATGCGATCCGCATGTGCCTCACCGCGCTTCTGGCGCGCGGGCACCTGCTCATCGAGGACATCCCCGGCGTCGGCAAGACCACGCTGGCGCGCGCCCTGGCCGCGTCATTGGGCGGGATTTTCCGCCGCATTCAGTTCACCAGCGACCTTCTGCCTTCCGACATCCTCGGCGTCTCGGTCTACAAGTCCGACCGCCAGGACTTCGAGTTCCGCTCCGGCCCGATCTTCGCCAACGTGGTGCTCGCCGACGAGATCAACCGCACGACGCCGCGCACCCAGTCGGCGCTGCTCGAGGCGATGAGCGAAGGACACGTTTCGGTGGACGATGTCACCCATCAGCTACCGGATCCGTTCCTGGTCATCGCCACGCAGAATCCGGCCGAACACTTCGGCACCTACCCGCTCCCGGAGTCGCAGATGGATCGCTTCCTTTTGCGCATCCGGATCGGCTATCCGGGGCGGGAGCACGAGCGCCAGGTGTTGCGTGAGCGCCGCGCAGCCGATCCGGTGGTAGACCTCGAGCAGGTGATCGATCACGCCTCCCTGCGCGTGCTGCAGGACGCCGTCGAGGAAGTTCGCATCGACGATCAACTCCTCGACTACGCCATGAGCGTGATCGAGGAGACGCGCACCGCCCCGGCCCTCGCGGTCGGCGTCTCCACCCGCGGCGCGCTCGCCTGGTACCGCGCCGCGCAGGCGTTTGCGGTCGCCGACGGGCGCGACTACTGCGTTCCCGACGACCTCAAGCAGCTCGCCGCCCCCGCGCTCGCCCATCGCGTGGTGCTGGCCGCCGCCCACGAATCGCTCGGCCGCGCCCGCGAGGAAGCCGAGCGCGCCATCGGCGACATCGTCTCGCGCGTGCCGGTCCCGGCATAAGGCGCCGATGGGGCTATGGTCGCGCATCCGCCGCCTGCGACCTCCGCGGCGGCTTCGCCTGACCCGCGAAGGGCGCTACTTCGTCGCCATCACCCTCGGCATCGGCCTGGCCGCGGTCAACACCGGCAATAACCTGCTCTACCTTCTGCTCGGCTGGCTGCTCTCCATGATCATCGCCAGCGGCGTGCTCTCCGAGACCGCGCTGCGCCGCCTCAAGGTGTCGCGCCACCCGCCGCCCCAGCTGCACGCCGGTCGGCCGTTTTTGATGGAGATCTCGGTCGAAAACGGCAAGCGGCACCTCGCCTCCTACTCGATCGAGATCGAGGACCTGGTCGATGGCCGCGCCCTCGACAAAAAGTGCTACTTCCTCAAGGTGCCGGCCGGCCGGCAACAGCGCACCTCCTATCGCCACACCTTCCACCGCCGCGGCCTCTACCACTTCGACAACTTCCGGATCGCCACCAAGTTCCCGTTCGCGCTCTTCATCAAATCGCGCCTGGTCGGCGAGCTCACCGAGGTGATCGTCTTTCCCGAGGTGCGCGCCATGCCGCCGCCGGCGCCGCGCGCGCAGAACCTCGGCGAAACCGCCCACAGCCGCATCGGCCGGCGCGGCGAATTCTTCGGCCTGCGCGAGTATCGCGAAGGGGACGATCGCCGCGCCATCCACTGGCGCTCCTCGGCGCGCACCGCGCGCATGCTGGTGCGCGAGTACGAGGAGGAGGCGCAGCGCCGGGTCACGCTGTTTTGCGACAACTCGCTCGCGGAAGGGGCCAGCGCCGCCGACGAGGAGGCGCTCGAGCACGCCATCAGCCTGACCGCGTCGCTGGCCAGCTCCTACGTCCATCTCGGTTATCAGGTTCGCCTGGTGGCGCGCGGCGCCGCCCTGCCGTTTTCCGCCGGCCCGGCCCACCTGGTGCGCATCCTGCGCGCGCTCGCCCTGCTCGAAACCGTCACCGTCGACGTCCCGTTCGCGGCGGCCACCGAGCGGCGCGGTGAAAACATAATGATCCTGCCGCGCACCGGCAGCAGCGGCAGCGGCAGCGCTCCCGGCCCACGTCCTGCCGCACCCCCCGGCGTCACCCACGTGCTGGAGGCGGGATGAGATTTGCGATCGCCCACAAGCTGACCAGCTACCTGATGATCGCGTTCTCCTTCGGCGCGCTCATCCTCTCCAACGAGGTCTCCGCGGTCCCCAGCCTGATCGCGCTCGCCGGCATCGCGCTGAGCTGGTACTGGGAGGCGCCGCGCATCGATTTCAGGCGCTACGAGCGCGCCTGGACCGCCATCTCGTTCCTCGCCCTCGCCTATTCGGTCTTCGATCTGCTCAGCGGCGGCGACGTTCTCATCGTCGGGGCGCACTTCATCCTCTACCTGGTGGTCGCCAAGCTGTTCAACCGGCGCACCTGCAAGGACTACCTGCACGTCTACGTGCTCAGCTTCCTCATGCTGGTGGCCGGCACCGTGCTCAACGCCGAGGTCACCTACGGCCTGTTTTTCCTCGGCTACGTGGTCGTCTCCACCTGGGCGCTCATCCTCTTCCACCTGCGCCGCGAGATGGAGGACAACTTCTTGCTCAAGCACTCCGACACCTCGTCGGAACGAGTCCAGGTGGCGCGCATCCTCAACTCGCGTCGGATCGTCGGGCGCAGCTTCTTTGTCGGCACCTCGGCGGTGTCGCTCACCGTCTTTTTCGCCTCCACCGTCATGTTCCTGGCCATCCCGCGCATCGGCTTCGGGCTGTTTTTCGCCCCCGGGCGCAACGGCGTCTCCATGGCCGGCTTCTCCGACGGCGTACAGCTCGGCGGCCACGGCGTCATCAAGGACGACGACACCGTGGTGATGCGCGTCAAGATGGACGGCAATTTCGCCGGCGCCGAGGCGCTCGACCTGCACTGGCGCGGCGTCGCCTTCGACTACTACGAAAACGGCGAGTGGCTGCGCTCGCCGCGCGCGCCGGCTACCCGCCGCCTGCTCACCCTCGAAGAGGGCATGTCGCGCCACTACCTGCTCTACGATCGTTACGCCCCCGCGCGGCCGGCCAACCTGCTGCGCGGCACCTTGCGCCAGGAGATCTATCTCGAGCCGCTCGGCTACGACGTGCTGTTTGGCGCCTCCATGCCGAACGCCTTCGAGTTTCCGACCGGCTGGCAGGAGCGCGCCCGCAAGGAGCGCAACGACGAGATCCGCCATCCGCACCAGTCCGGCATCAAGTACACGGTCTTTTCCACGGTGACGCCGCCCAGCCCGGCCCGCCTGCGCGCCGCGCGCGGCCCGCTCCCGGATGGATACAACGTCTATCTGCAGCTCCCCGACGAGCTCCCGAATTCGGTGCGCGAGCTCGCCGTCGAGATCACCCGTGGCGCCACCAACAACTACGACCGCGCCGTCGCCATCGAGAGCTGGCTCAAGAGCAACATGAGCTACACGCTCACCATGGAATCCCCCGGCAACCGCGAGCCGATCGCCTACTTTCTGTTCGAGCGCAAGCGCGGCCACTGCGAGTACTTCTCCTCGGCGATGACGGTGATGGCGCGCGCCGCCGGCATACCGGCCCGCAACGTCAACGGCTTTCTGGGCGGCGAGTGGAACGAGTACGACGAATACGTCGCGGTGCGCGCCGGCGACGCCCACTCCTGGGTGGAGGTCTTTTTCCCCCAAGAGGGCTGGGTCACCTTCGACCCGACCCCGGCTGCCGCTGCCTCGGCCGGCCTGCCGCGCGGCGAGCTCGGCTTTCTCGATCGCATGCGCCGCTTCACCGACACGCTGCGCTTCAAGTGGTTCCGCTGGGTGATCGAGTACGACCTGTATCGCCAGATGAACATGTTCCGCGAGATCGGCGGCTGGTTCAAAGGGGGCGGCGACACCTTCCGCAACGGGGCGAACGGCGCGCGCGAGTTTCTGCGCGAGCATCGCGCCGCTGCCATCGGCGTCGTCGCCGGCGCGCTCGTCGTGGTGCTGGCGGTGTTCGGCTGGCGCCGGCGTCGCGGCGAGCCGCTCATCGGCGCGGCGCGCGGCGCGCGCGGTCGCGCCGGCCCGATGGCGAACATCTACCGCGCCACGGTCGCGCGCCTCTCGCGCCGCGGCTATCCGCGCACCCCGGCCACCACGCCGCGCGAGCACGCCGCCGCGCTCACCCGCCTGAGCGCTCCGGGCGCCGCCTCGCTCACCGAGCTCACCGAGCTCTACTACCGCGCCGAGTACGGCGGCGATCTGCCGGCCGGCGCGCTCGACCGCGCCCGCGCGCTGCGCGCCGCCATCGAAGCAGCGCTGCGCGACACCCCGCGCCGCCGGCCGGCCAGAGCCTAGGCGCTTCCAGGCGGGCCCAACTACGGTTGGCCACAGGCTAACTACCGGCCGTTCTGGCGATCCGCCCCGGCAGCCACTGTCAGTTTGGCAGCTTCATTTGCCGCTGCGGGGGAGCGCGTGGTAGCAATCTTCCTAACTTGCGCCGCCAGCTGGCGGCATTTCGCTTGCACCAGGGCACCTAGCTTCATGCGCACCGGCTCATCCCTCGCAATTTTCATTCTGGTCGCCGGCTTCGTGCTCGCGGCCGAAGCTCCGGCTGCACTCGCACAGGGGACCTTCTCCGGCACGGTCAACATCGAGATCCGGATCCCTCCCCCCGGCAATCCGATGGGAACGCCGATCATTCCCAACTCGCAGCAACAGCTCGAGTACTTCAACCGCGCCAACTGCGTTTGCAACCAGAACTTCTTCGCGTTCCTCACCGCGCAGAACGTGCCGCAGAGCGCGATCCCGGCGCAGATCTGGGTCGGCACCAACTGCGCCGACGATCAGCTGCGCCCGATGCAGTGCGCACGCATCACCGACATCGCCGACGTGCGCACCCTGCGCACCCAGACCTCGTTTCCCATCCCGCTGGCCAAGCTGGCTGCGCCGATCACCGGCACCTGCCCGGCTTCGGTGGTCAATAACTCCGTCTACGTCCTGGTCGACGTCAACATGAACGGGACGAGGATGACCTCGTTCACCAAGCAGATCTCGGTGGACGCCCAGGCCCCGCCCGAGGTCAAAGAGCTGCGCCTCTCCGGCGGCGAAAAGGCGGTCGTCTCCTCCTGGAAAATTCCGGACGAGCGTCCCGACGACATCTTCCAGTTCCAGATGCTGTGCGCCCGCGCCGACGGCAGCGCGTCAGCCAACGACCACCTCGGCGGCACCGCCAAGTACGCCACCACGTTCACGGTGTGCGCGACCGAAGAGGCCGGCAGCGTGCCGCGCGCGCCGGCCGGCACCACAGCCAATCCCGCCGCGCTCCCCGACCCGCTGCGCACCCTCAACCCGGCCAACATCTGCGCCTCCGCCAGCGGCGGCAGCAACACCTCGCTGCGCGCCGAGAAGCTCGAAAACGGCATCGACTATCGGGTCGTGCTGGTGATCGCCGACAAGGCGCTCAACCCGACCGCCCTCGACCTCGGCGTGATTCGCCCGCAACCTTCCATCGATTTCTGGGAGAGCTACCGCGCAGCCGGCGGCGGCGCCGAAGGCGGCTTCGGCTGCCAGGCCGCACGCGGTGATGGCTCGCTCGGCCTCGCCATCGTCGGCGCCATCCTGCTCGGCGCGCTGGTGCTGCGGCGCAGGCGCTGGCCGGCCTCGCTGGTCGCCGTCGCCATCCTCATCACGCAGGTCGCGAACGCCTCGGCGCAGCCGTATTTCGATGAGGAGCCGGAGAATTCGAATGCCGGGCCGGCGATTCCGCACTGGAACGTCGGCGTGAAAGTCGGCCCGTACTTCCCGGAGGTCGACAGCGAGCTGCCCGCCACCAGGCCGTTCCGGACCGCCTACGGCAAGGGGCCGTTCGTGATGGCCAAGGCGGACCTGGACCGCTACTTCTTTTTCCCGCTCGGCCAGCTCGGTCTTACCGCCAGCTTCGGCTTTCTGCAAAAGAGCGCCAAGGCGTTCGAGGACAACGGCGCCGGCCAGATCCGCGTCGACGACAGCGGAAGGCCGGTGCGCTCCCAGGGAGATCGCACCAGCTTCTGGCTGGTGCCGGCCTCGGTCGGCGTGGTCTATCGCTTCACCGAGATCGACGACCGCTGGCACATCCCGATCGTCCCTTACGGCAAGGCCGCCCTCGCCTACTACTTCTGGTGGGTGACCGACCCATCCGGCTCGATCGCCGAGGCAAGCACCGACCCGGCCTGCAACCCGAGCACCGGAGCGATGTGCAGAACCACCGACGGGCTGGGCGCTTCTCTCGGCTTCGAGACCACCGTTGGCCTGGCGGTGCGCGCCGAGCGCATCGATCCGGATACCGCCAGCGCGCTCACCAACGACCTCGGCATCGAGCACGCAGGGCTGTACGTCGAGCTCCTCTACGCCAACGTCGACGGCTTCGGCAAAAGCGACAAGCTCTCGGTCGGCGACCTCACCTGGTTTGGCGGCATCAACTTCGAATTCTGAAACGTCTCCTCGCACCATCAAGCTGGTGCTCGAGTATGACGGCACCGGCCTGGCCGGCTGGCAGCGACAAAAAAACGGCCCCTCGGTTCAAGAGAAGCTCGAGACCGCTCTCACCGAGATGTGCGGCACGCCGATCACGGTCTCGGGCGCATCGCGCACCGACGCCGGCGTGCACGCCCTCGGTCAGGTGGCGAGCTTCCAGACCAGCGCCACCATCCCGCTTTTCGGCTTCCGCCGCGGCCTCACCAGCAAGCTCGGCCCGCAGGTGGCGGTGCTCTCCGCCGAGGAGGTCGCCCCGGGTTTTCACGCCCGCTTCAGCGCGCGCGGCAAGCGCTACCGCTACGTGCTGCTCTGCCGCCCGGACCGCTCTCCGCTGCTGCGCGATCGTGCCTGGCACCGCCCGCTCCCGCTCGACCTCGCGGCCATGCGCGCGGCTGCGGTTCCCCTGATCGGGGAGCAGGATTTTTCCGCGTTCCGCGCCTCCGGTTGCACCGCGCGCCACGCCATCCGGGCCATCCACTCCGTCACCATCACCGAGGTGGGGCGGGAGCTCCTCCACCTGGAGGTGGCCGGGAACGCTTTTTTGCGCAACATGGTCCGGATCGTGGCCGGGACCCTGGTCGAGGTCGGCGAAGGCAGGATCCGGGCAGCGGATGTAGCTGAAATCTTGAGGAGTAAGCGGCGGGAGCGGGCCGGTCGGACGGCTCCGGCCTGCGGCCTTTACCTCCTCGAAGTCCTTTACTAGCCGTGTAAGATCGGGCGGTCCCGAGGCGTTAAGGAGATGCCTGTGGCCTCCGAGGCAGCCGCAACGGCGAAACTGGAAGAAGAGCGGCGACTGATCGAGGAGGCGCAGGCCGGAAACCTCGACGCCATGCGCCCGATCTTCGAACGATATGCAAATCCGCTCTATTCGAGCGTGATCTTGCCGCGCCTGGGCGACGCCGCCACCGGCGAAGACGTCTTGCGCGAGACGTTCATCACCGCCATCGAGAAGATCCAGAAGTTCCAGTGGAGCGGAAAAAGCATCTACACCTGGTTGCGCCAGATCGCAATCAACAAGGTGTACGACGTTCATCGTCGCTCCAAGCGCTCCCTCAAGCTGGTCGAGACGCTGGCGCAGGAGTCGCCGTCCGCCACCGCGCCGGAGCAGCGCGCCGACGCCATGCTGATCGCCGCGCAGGAACAGAGCCAGAACCGGCAGCGCATCGATCAAGCCCTGGCGGCGCTCTCCGACCGCTATCGCCAGGCGATCCAGCTGCGTCTCATCGACGAGCTCCCGCGCGAGGAGTGCGCCGAGCGCCTGAACGTCACCACCGGAACATTCGACGTGCTGCTCTACCGGGCAGTGCGCTCGTTCCGCAAACAGTTTGGCAGCAGGTGAAGGCATGAGTCGCGACAAACACAACGGCGACAGCACGATCCCCGAACCGGATGCTCCGGCGGCGGCGGCCGAGAAGGCGCGCGCCGAGGGGTTCGCGGCGCTGGTCGATAGCCTGGTGAGCGGCGACCCGCTGCCGCCGGCGATGGACTCCGACGATCGCGCCCTGCTCGAAACCGCCACCATGATCGTGGCCAGCACCCGCGAGGTCGAGCTCGCCCCCGGCCGGCGCCAGACGCTGGTGGAGGAGGCGCTCGAGCGCGCCATCCTCGGGCGCCGGCACAGCAGCAACACGCCGGTGCCGACGCCGATCCCGACCGAGATTTTGCCGGTGCCGCTGGCGAGCCGGCGGCGCGCTGCCCAGCTCATCCCCTGGGCGGTGGCGGCGGTGGCAGCGGCGGCGGCGCTGCTGCTCCTGTTCATGCCCCCCCAGACCATCGAGCAGCAGCGCAACCCCACCGCGCCGGTGGCCCGCGCCTTCCGCTCGCGCCCGAGCGACGCGCTGATCGGAAAGATCCAGCCGGCCGAGGCGCAGCAAGCCAGCGAGCGGCTGGATACACTGTTTGCAGATCGCATGGACGGTTATCGCGAGCTGCGCTTCCAGCAGAAGCTGGGAGGAGTACACACGCCATGAAGCGTCTCGCCTTGATCGCTTTGCTCGGCGGGGTTTGCCTCTCCGGCCTCTCCGGGCTCTGCGGGTGCGGGCGCGACGCGCGCGACGATGGCGCGCGCTCGGCCACCGAGCTCGCCGAGCCGGAAACGGTGCTGAGCGAGCCGCTCATGATCGCGCTCTCGCAGGCGCGCAACTATCACCACAAGGCCGACGTCTATCTCAAAGACGGCAAGCTCGAGGAAGCGATCGACTCGGTGCGGAGCGTGCTCTCCATCCCGTTCCCCGACAGCGCCGCCGAGGGGGAGGACGTACTGCTCGACGCGCGCGCGCGACTGGCCAAGCTGCTCTTGCGCCGCGCAGCCGCTCCCACTCCCGGTGGTCGCGACGAGGCGCTCGACGTGATCGATGCCGGCCTGTCTGGCAAGCCGCGCAATTCGTTTTATCTGGCCAACCTCTACCGGGTGCGCGGTGAGGTGCTGGAAGCGCGCGCCACCGGCCTGGAGGCCTCCGACGCGGCGGCGGCGCGCGACCTGCGCGTGAAGGCGATTGAAGCCTTCGACCGCTCCATCGTCCTCAACGAGGAGCTGCTCAAGAAGCTCGCCCGGGAGCCCGCGCAATGAAACTCCAGCTCTCTCCGGCCACCTTCGGCCTGCTGCTTCTCTCGGTTGGCGTCAGCGCCTGCGGAACCGCCAGCCCGCAATCGAAAGCGACCCCGGCGATGTCGCCGCCGAACCTGATCGGCCCGCACGATCGCGAAAAGCAGGATATCCAGGATCTGTGGATGCAGATCCGCGAGTGGCGCGTCGAGAAGGGCTGGGGGACCGAGCCGCCGCGCGACATGATCCGGCAGATCCGCCGCATGAGCGTACACCAGCTGCGCATGTGCCCGGCCAACCCGGAGCCGCGCACGACCTCCTGCCGCGACGTCTGCAACATCAGCGAAGCGATCTGCGACAATGCCGAGAGCATCTGCCGGATCGCCGCCCAGCTCGGCAACGACTCCTGGGCGCAGGAAAAGTGCGAGAACGCCAAGGCCTCCTGCAAGGAAGCGACCGAGCGCTGCTGCGAGTGTGTGGTCGCCGAAGACGCCAGCGGCGCCAGCGGGGCCAGTAGCGGTGTGGCCGGCCCGAAGTAGGGCTACTTCATCTCGACGGTGATGTTCCAGATTGGCAGCGCCTGGTCGGAGGAGCCGCCTTTACTGGCGTCGAAGTTGAACTCCACCCCGGGCAGCGTCGCGCTCCGGCAGGTGAGGAGGTCGATGTCGTCCACCTTGTTGCGCTCGCAGCGCAGGTCCGGATAGAAGCCTTTGAGCTCGCGGTAGCGGGTCCCGACCTGCGCGCCGTGTGCATCGCGCGGGCCCGGGGCGAGCACCACCGCCATGGCGAGCTTGCCGCCTTCGCCGCCGACCAGGCGCACCAGCTCCACCAGCTTCTCGAGCACCAGGATCTCCTGGTAGACGACCTTGCCCCCCTCGCGCTCCTCGAACACGCGCACCTCGTACGCCGTCGGCACGCGCTTGCGCACCGCCTCGAGGGTAAACGGCACATTGCCGTCGAGCGGGCCGATGGCGCGCGCACCGATGGCGAGCGGATGTGGTTTGAGGGCGGCGCCGCCGTCGCTCGCCGCGCCGCTTCTGAGCGTCGGCGCCTCCTGCCGCCGGCACGCGCTCGCCAGCAGCGCCGCCGCCGCCAGCACCAGCAGGCCGGTGCGGGTCACACCTGGCAAGAGACCCCGAGCGGGACCCGCGCCACCATCTGCCCGGTCGCCGCGATCACCGACTGCCAGAGCGATCCACACGGGTCGATGGTGCGGCGGCAGCGGGTCGCCTCTTCGAAGGGCACCGCCGTGAACGCCTGGTTCCAGTAGCCGATCATCGCCGCGGTCTTGCCGGCCATCGCCGTGTGCACGGCGTGCTCGCCGAGCTGCAGGCAAAACTCGGCATCGAGCGCGTTGGCCGGCAGGCTGCGCAAGATGTAGCTCGGGTCGATGTAGCGCACGTTGACCGTGAGCCCGCGCCGCTTCATCTCGGCGCCCATGCGATCGCGCAGAAACACGCCGATGTCCCCCAGCCTGGCGTTGCCGGAGGGATCGCGCTCCTCCCCGCCATCGACCAGCTCCTGCCCCGCCCCTTCCGCCACCACGATGACGATGTGATCGCGCCCGCGCAGCCGCGCCTCCACCGCCGCGTACACGCCCTCCTCGCCTTCGAGCGAAAACGGCACCTCCGGCACCAGGCAGAGGTTCGCCTCGTTGTTGGCCAGACAGGCGTGCGCCGACAGAAAGCCGGAGTGCCGGCCCATCAGCTTGACCAGCACCACGCCGCCGCGCGCCGCCTCCGCCTCGGTGTGCCCGCAGACGATCACCTGACGCGCCGCCTCCACCGCGGTGGCGAAGCCGAAGCTGCGCTCCACCCAGAGCAGGTCGTTGTCGATGGTCTTGGGCACGCCGATCACGGCGATATCGAGCTTGCGCCGCGCGATCTCTTCTACCAGCGCCTGGGCGCCACGCAGCGTGCCGTCCCCGCCGATGGTGAACAGCACGTTGATGCCGAACCGCTCGAGCACCTCGACCATGCGCGCCGGCTCCTGCGGCCCGCGCGAGGAGCCCAGAATGGTGCCCCCCAGCCGGTGGATCTGCTCGACCGCCGCCGGCGTGAGGTCGAGCGGCGGCAACTCTTCGGGCGCGGCGATGCCGGCGTAGCCGTAGCGAAAGCCGAACACTCGCTTCACTCCGTAGCCGTAGTGCGCGTTCATCACCAGCGAGCGGATGACGTCGTTGAGCCCCGGGCAGAGGCCGCCGCAGGTGACCACGCCGAAACCAGTGTGCGCCGGGTCGAAGTAGAGCTGCGGGCGCGGTCCGGCGCGTTCGAAGCTCTGCGGTTCCCCCTCGCCGCACCGGCTGCGCTGCAGCTGCGCGAGATCCGTCGAGGTGAGCACGCGCTCGTCCGGCCGCAGGAAGCGAACCCCCTGCCGGCCGAGCAGGGGAGACGGGAATCGCGCGTTCCCGAGCGAGCGGGTCTGGAACGTCACCGGCCGGAAGATACCGCGTTTTCGTGATAGCTACCTGCCATGACCGAGTCCGATCGCCGCACGGCCACCATGGTTGGCACCAGCGCCATCGGCATGTGGTCGACCCTCGCGCTGCTCACCCGGATCTGCCAGGGGATCCCACCATTCCAGCTGACCGCGATGGCGTTCACTCTCTCCGGCACGCTCTCGCTACTAATCAGCTGGCGCAAAAAGGAGCCTTTTCGTCTCTCGCTGTCCCCGGCGGTGTGGGGCCTCGGCATCTACGGCCTGTTCGGCTATCACCTGCTCTACTTCATCGCGCTCGGCAATGCGCCGGCGGTGGAAGCCAATCTCATCGCTTACCTCTGGCCGCTGCTCATCGTCCTTTTCTCGGCGCTGCTCCCGGGCGAGCAGCTGCGCTGGTTTCACGTCGCCGGTGGCGTGCTCGGCTTCTTTGGCACCGCAGTCCTCATTACCGGTGGCGGCTCGTTTGCCCCCGATCCCCGCTACCTTTTCGGTTACGCCGCGGCGCTCGCCTGCGCCTTTACCTGGTCGAGCTACTCGGTGCTTTCCCGCCGCTTTGGCGCGGTTCCGACCGCCGCCATTGGCCGATTCTGCGCCGTCACCGCCGTGCTCGCCTGGGGCTGTCACCTCGCCGTAGAGCGCTTCGTTTCACCCGCCGCGGCCGCCTGGGGCGCAATCGCCGGGCTCGGACTCGGCCCGCTCGGGCTCGCCTTCTTCGCCTGGGATCACGGGGTCAAGCGGGGCAACATTCGAACCCTCGGCGTGCTCTCCTACGCCTCGCCGCTGCTCTCCACCCTGTTTTTGTGTGCGGCGGGTGAGGCGCAGCCGAGCGCGATCCTGGTGCTGGGTTGCGCGCTCATCCTCGGCGGTGCAGTACTTGGCTCGCGCGGATGAGCTGCATCACGGCCATCGGACCAACTGGCGGTTTCGCGGCCACCGCGTCGGCTGGCAGCGTTTTGCCTCAGCCCGAGGCGATGGGTAGCAGCACTGGGGTCCCGGCTCGCCCGGGAGCAGATCGCTCGTTTATTCAGCCCGGCGCTCCACCAGGATGACGACGGCGCCAGCGTCACCATGACCTGATCAGTCGACGCTGCGATACCAGTCGGTCCCCTCGGGGGTATCCATCAGCTGGATCCCCTGAGCGGCCAGCTCGTCGCGGATCACGTCGGCAAGCTTGAAGTCCCTGGCGGCGCGCGCCTGCTCGCGCTCGCGCACGCGGGCGAGCAGCTCCGGCGCGATCTCCGGACGCTGGAACGCCTCCACCCCGAGGCCGAGCACCCGGTCGAACTCGCCGATCAGCGCCAGCCGCTGCGGCTTCTCCAGCGCCGCGTCGCGCGCCATGTCCCAGACCACGCCGAGCGCGCGCGACACGTTGATGTCGTCGCACAGAGCCTGCCAGAAGCGATCGCGGTAGCCTGCAACGGCCGCGCCGCTCATTTCCGGCGCGCCCCCCTTTTTGCCGAGCTTCTTGCTCTCGATCTTCCAGCCGACCACCAGGTTCTTGAGCGTCTCGAAGGAGCGGCGCGCCTGCTCCAGGTTCTCCCAGGTGAATTTCAGCTCGGAGCGGTAGTGCGCGCCCAGGCAGAAGTAGCGGTAATGGAGCGGATCGAAGCCGCGGTCCTCCACCGTCTTGAGGCGCAAGAAGTTGTCTCCCGACTTGGCCATCTTCGCCTTGTCGATGACCAGAAAGTTGCAGTGCATCCAGACGTTGACCCACGGATGCCCGAGCGCCCCTTCCGCCTGCGCGATCTCGTTGGTGTGGTGCACCGTGATGTGGTCGATGCCGCCCATGTGGATGTCGATGCGCTCGCCCAGGTATTCGGTCGCCATCGCCGAGCACTCGATGTGCCAGCCGGGAAAGCCGCGTCCCCACGGGGAGTCCCACTGCATGATCTGGTTGGGGAACTTGGAGCGCGAGAACCAGAGCACGAAGTCCTGCGGATTGCGCTTGCTCTCGTCCACCTCGATGCGCGCCCCGGCCTCGAGATCGTCGAGGCGCAGCCGGGCCATCTTGCCGTACTCCGGGAAGCGGGCGATGTCGAAGTAGACGTTCCCCTCGGCCAGGTAGGCGAAGCCGCGCTCCTCGAGCTTTTTGACCATCGCCTGCATGTGCTCGATGTGCTCGGTGGCGCGGCAGGTGACGGTCGGGGGCAAAAGGCGCAGCTTCTTGCAGTCGGCGAAGAACGCCTCCTCGTAGTAGCGGGCGATGTCCCACGGCGATTTGCGCTCGCGCGCCGCCGCCAGCGACATCTTGTCGTCCCCCTCGTCGGCATCCGACTCCAGATGCCCGACGTCGGTGACGTTCATGACGTGCCGCACCTGATAGCCGGACTCCTCGAAGGCGCGGCGGATGACGTCTTCGGAGACGTAGGTGCGCAGATTGCCGATGTGCGCGTAGTTGTAAACGGTCGGCCCGCACGTGTAGAGGCGGATCACCCCGGGCTCGATCGGCTCGAACTTCTCTAGCCCCCCGGAGACGGTGTTGTGCAGCTGAAAGGTGCGTGGCTTGGCCGTAGACATGGGGCGCCGGGACATTATCATACGCTCGTGCCGCGCCCGTTTTCCGCGCTTGCTGCCGCCGCGCTGTGGCTCGCCGCCG
>JADMIO010803696.1_pt1 | contig 22481 bp, 24 predicted proteins | sample 8958161 | NCBI WGS metagenome assembly JADMIO01 (sample SAMN16585339, study PRJNA669376) | soil metagenome | isolation source: Crop rotation soil | place: USA: Cullars Rotation, Alabama | collected 2011 | reverse complement strand
CTTTCCCGCGGCGAGGGTGGCGGCGGTGGGGGTGGGGCAGCAGCGCCCGCGGCTCCGGCGGCAGGCGGCGAGGCACCAGCAACGAGCTGATCAGTTTGAACACAGACACCGGCCCAGCCGGTGACGCAGGATTCGGAGTAGCTAGTCATGATGATCCACGACATCACCGCCCTCGCAGGGCCCTACAAGAACCGCAAGCGCGTCGGGCGCGGCGAAGGGTCAGGCCACGGCAAGCAGTCAGGCCGCGGTAACAAGGGCGCCGGTTCGCGCTCGGGCAACGCCGCGAAGAAGGCCTTTGAAGGCGGCCAGATGCCCTACTTCCGGCGCCTGCCGAAGTTCGGCTTCACCAACGCGCCATTCAAGGTCAAGTTCTGGACGGTCAACCTGGGCGACATCGTCAGCCACCCCTCCTTCAAGAGCGGCGGCGCGGTCTCGGCCGAGGCCCTCATCAAGGCCGGCCTTGTCCGCGATGAGAGCCGTGACCTCAAGATTCTCGGCAGCCTCGGCAAGGAGAAGGCCCTCAAGGTCAAGCTGCAGGTGGACGCCTCGCGCGTCTCCGCCTCGGCCCGCAAGATGATCGAGGATGCGGGTGGCAAGGTGACCGAAACCGGTACCCGGCGCGACCGCACCCGCGGCATCGACCGCAACTCCGAAGACAAGGCGCCGAAGAATTTGACCAAGAAGCTCAAGCGCAGCAAGCCGAAGAAGGCGGTCATCGTCGAGGACGAGGCGCCCGCGGCGGAAGAGCCCAAGAAGGGCTGAACCAGTATCTCTTAGTTCATCAACGGCACGAGCTCAGGCTCGTGCCGTTTTCTATTTTGAGTTGCGAGTAGTATGCAAGCGTGAGCAAGCAGCGCGTCTACCTCGATACTTCAGTCATCAGCGCTATCGGAGATGAACGGGCTCCGGACAGGCAGCGCATGACGCAAGAGTTTTTCGCGCGCCGTGCGGAGTTTGACTTGTTCAGTTCTGAACTAACCAAGGCCGAGATACAAAAAACGCGCGACCCTCAGCGCCTGCGATCAATGCTCGACGAGCTTGCAGCAATTCCCTTGCTCCCAGTCAGTGCGGAAGCAGTTGAGTTGTCGAGCCGATACATCGCTGCGCTGGCTCTTCCTGAGGGCGCTCCAGAAGACGCCCTGCACGTCGCAATTGCCGTGCTGTCTCGCCAGGACGTCATCCTGTCTTGGAACTACAAGCACTTGGTGAATCAGCGTCGGCGGGCCTTGCTTGACTCAGTCAACGTTCGCTTCGGGCTTCCGCGGATATCTATACTTACTCCGCCTGAGTTGTGACCCAATGCAAGTGCCGACCCCCCCCATCCCTGAGTACTTCGAATACCGGGATACCGCCGTGTCGGCTGGTCTTACGCCTGTGCAGTTGGCGGCGATTATCCAGCTCTATGAGAAGGACTATCCCGGAGACCTGATGCTCCGCGAGCTGCACATCCTGCGTGCCTGCAACGCGCTGGCACAGGGTCGTACCACCCTGGAGCGGCTCCTTCACCATTCGGGCGACCTGGCCGCCTGAACGCGGGTTCGGCCACCGCCAAAAACCCGACTTCCACCCCCGCCCTGCCTACCCTTCCCGCCCGGCCCTGAACGCCAGGTCCGGCTCTTTCTTCGGTTCCAGAAAGGCCTTCTTCCATGCTGCAGACGTTGCTCAACGTCTTCCGAGTCCAGGAGCTGCGCAACAAGGTGCTGTTCACCTTGGGGATGCTGATCGTCTTCCGGATCGGGCACTGGATCCCTGTCCCGGGCGTCAACCAGGAAGAGCTTGCCAAGCTCTTCGCCAACGCCCAGCAGTCCGGAAGCGCTTTCGGCAAGCTTGCCCAGTTCGTGTCGATCTTCTCGGGCGGCAACCTGTCGCACTCGACCATCTTCGGCCTGGGCATCATGCCCTACATCACCGCCGGCATCATCTTCCAGCTGCTGGCCACGGTCATGCCCCAGCTCAAGAAGCTCCAGGAAGAAGGGCCCACCGGCCGCCAGAAAATTTCCGAGTACACGCGCTATACCACCGTCGCGCTGTGCGTGGTGCAGGGCATCGGCTGGCTCGCCTACCTCTCCAACCTTGGCATGATCTACCCCCAGTGGCTCACCAGCCCCTTGTGGTGGGTAATGGCGGTGGGCGCCCTCTCGGCCGGTACCGTCTTCCTGATGTGGCTTGGCGAACAAATCGACAAGCACGGTATTGGCAACGGTGCCTCGATGATCATCATGGCCGGCATCCTCGCCGGCATCCCGCAGGCACTGACCATGGTCAAAACCAGCTTCGACCCCGGTGATGCCGGCAAGATGGGTTGGCTCGGCTTGGTCCTCCTGATTGCAGGCTTTGTCGGCGTTGTCGCCGGCGCGGTCATCATGCAGGTGGCCCAGCGCCGCATCCCCGTCCAGCAGGCCAAGCACACCCGCGGCCGAAAGGTCTATGGCGGCCAGCGCAGCTACCTCCCACTCCGCATCAATCACGGCGGCGTAATGCCCATCATCTTCGCCAGCTCGCTGATGATCTTCCCCACCGTGATCTTCACGCAGCTCAAGGAGTTCACGAGCAACCCCACTCCCAGATTCGGTGCCGGCTTCTGGCAGTTCATGAGCGACAACTTCCACCCGGGCGCCTTCCTCTACGTCGTCAGCTACATCCTGATGATCTACTTCTTCAGCTACTTCTGGATCACCGTCCAGTTCAACCCCGAGGAGATGAGCAAGCAGCTCAAGGAACACGGCAGCTTCATCCCCGGCCTGCGCCCCGGCCCGCGCACGGCCGAGTACCTCGAGGTTGTGATGAACCGCATCACCTTCGTGGGCGCGGCGTTTCTGTCGATCGTTGCCGTGCTGCCGACGGTGGTGAACCAGTCGATGAACATCGACTACTCGGTGACGCAGTTCCTGGGCGGCACGGGCCTGCTCATCGTCGTGTCGGTGTGCATGGACTTCCTGCAGCGGGTCGAGGCCAACCTCCTGATGCGCAACTACTCAGGCTTCCTGGGCGGCGGCGATGATGGGGGCAGCGGCGGCCCCAAGCTGGCTGGACCGCGGTTCTAGTCTGGGTGGCCCGGCAGTCCCTTGCCGGGCTCCGAAATATGGCGATTCCCATCAAGACGCCCGGAGAGATCGCAGCCATGCGCTCCTCCGGGCGTCTTGCTTGGTCCATCATCGAGGAGGTCGCGAAAGGCTGCCGTGTGGGCGTAACCAGCCGCGAGCTAGATGCACTGGCGCGCCAATGCATCGCCCGCGCCGGCGCCGAGCCACTGCTCCTGGGCTACACCTCCGCGGACAACGTGCCCTTCCCCGGCGCCTCGTGTATCTGCATCAACGAAGAAGTCGTCCACGCCGTTCCGAGTGATCGCATCGTGCGCGAAGGAGACGTCGTCACCATTGATGTTGCCGTGCGAGACACCGCCGGCTGGTGCGCCGATGCGGCCACCTCCTTGATCGTCGGTGCCAACCCCCGCGCCGATCGCTTAGTCCAGCTCGGCAAGCACGTGCTCAACGCCGCAATCGCCGCCGCTTCCCCCGGAGTCCGCTGGTCACAGGTAGCCACGGCCGCAAAGCAAGCAGTGGGGGACGGCTTCACTCTCGTCCCCGGCTACTGCGGCCACGGCATCGGCCGCTCCATGCACGAACACCCTCGCGCCTGCTTCGGCTCCGTAAAACCCGCCGACGACTTCCGCCTCCTCCCAGGCATGGTCATCACACTCGAGCCCATCGTGGTCGAAGGAAACCCGGAGCTGGTCACCCTCGACGACGGCTGGACCGTTGTCACCGCAAACCGCGCCTGGGCCGTCCACGAAGAACGAACCATCGCCATCACCCGCACGGGCGCTCAGCTCCTCACGGCATAGCCCGCCATCACCCCGATTCCCGTGCTTTGCCGCCTGATCGCTGCTACCCTCTCCATCTCACCGGGGCTAACCCGAACTCAGGAGCGACGCAAAGAGCATGGGCAAACAGGACGACAAGTTCACTTTCGAGGCGGTGGTCACCGAGGCCCTGCCCAACGCCATGTTCAAGGTGCGCCTGCCCAACGAGCAGAAGTCAGAGGTCCTGGCCTACGTCTCCGGCAAGATGCGCATGAACTACATCCGCATCCTCCCCGGCGACCGGGTGACGGTCGAAATCAGCCCCTACGACCTCTCCAAAGCCCGCATCACCTTCCGCCATTGACGAAGTCGGAAGTGGGAAAGCGGAAGTCGGAGTCAGACCGACGGCACCCCCCCCAAATGTCCCCCCGGGCTGTCTATCCACCCCTCTTTTTCCGCCTTCCGACTTCCCACTTCCGACTTCCCCCAGGCTTCCCACTTCCGACTTTGCTGCCTAATATCCCCTCCCCGCCGTCCCGGCTTGGGTTTGGTTTGCATTGGGGCGGTTTTTGGGCCAAGAGGAAGGTGACCTGTGAAGGTGAAGGCCAGCGTCAAGCGGATGTGCAACTTCTGCCAGATCGTGCGCCGCAAGGGCCGCGTTCGCGTCATTTGCAAGGCGGACCCAAAGCACAAGCAGGTTCAGGGCTGAGGTAGCACGCAGAGAGGTTTTCCATGCCACGTATCGCCGGTATCGACGTCCCAGACCGCAAGAAGATCTACTTCGCCCTCCAGTACATCCACGGCATCGGCCCCAAGTTCGCCGCCGACCTGTGCACTGAGGCCGGTGTCAACCCCGACCAGCGGTCCAACGAGGTGGATGAGCAAAAGCTCGCCCAGATCAACGCACTCATCGACAGCAACTACATCGTCGAGGGCGCCCTCCGCCGCCAAGTCAGCCAGAACATCCAGCGTCTGAAGGACATCCGCTGCTACCGCGGCGAGCGCCACCGCAAGGGCCTCCCCGTCCGCGGCCAGCGCACCCAGAGCAACGCACGCACCCGCAAGGGCAAGAAGAAGACCGTCGCCGGCAAGAAGGGCGTCAAGGCCAAGTAATCAGTCCAGTCATCATCGAGTTGCGGGGACGACCCTCTACGGGTCGGACGATCCGCGGAGGTTTGAATGTCCAAGAAGGGCAAGATTCGCAAGAACGTGGTCCGCGGCATCGCGCACATCCGCGCGACCCAGAACAACACGATCATCACCATCACCGACACCAACGGCGAGACCCTCGCCTGGGACTCGGCCGGCACCATCGGCTTCAAGGGCGCTCGTAAGAGCACTCCCTTCGCCGCCACCCGCGCCGCCGAAACCTGCGGCAGCAAGTGCCGCAAGATGGGCATGAGCGAAGTTGAGATCCGCATCAAGGGCGCCGGCTCCGGCCGTGAGTCCGCCGTCAACGGCCTTACCGCCGCGGGCCTCCGCGTCACGGCCGTCGAAGACCACACCCCCGTCCCCCACAACGGCTGCCGCCCCAAGAAGCGCCGCCGCGTGTAGCACGGGCGTCCCGCCCGTGTCTTGTTTCTCTGACTTCCACTGGTATCTTGCCAGTTCACAGTTTGAAGGCCAGGAAAGAAGGGAACGCGTCCTCGGCAACGCGTCTTCCCGCAAACCTGAGCCATGTCACAGAGCTTTGCCGAGAAAGCGAGTGTTGACTTATGACGACGCGTGTACGTTGGCGGGGCCTGGAGTTGCCCACCCGGGTCGTAACCGACCCCAAGTTCAAGAGCGATACCTACGGCCGTTTCTCGGTTGAGCCCTTCGAGCGCGGATTCGGCACCACCGTTGGCAACAGCCTCCGGCGCGTGCTCCTTTCCAGCCTCGAGGGCGCTGCCGTCTCCTCGATCAAGATCAAGGGCGTCACCCACGAGTTCAGCCCCTTGAAGGGCGTCATGGAAGATGTCACCGACATCGTCCTCAACGTCAAGAACCTGGTCGTCAAGCTCGAGGGTGAAGAGTCCAAGACCATGAAGCTGGCCGCCCGCGGCCCCGGCGAAGTCACCGCCGACATGATCCAGGCCGACACCGCCGTCAACATCCTAAACAAGGACCTGGTCCTCGCCACCCTTACTGATGCCGTGGACTTCGAGATGGAGCTGGTGGTCAGCAAGGGTCGCGGCTATGTCCCCGCCTCCGAGCAGTACAACACCGGGGAGGAGCAGGAAATCGGCCTGATCGCGGTCGACGCCATCTACTCCCCCGTCCAGCGCGTCCGCTACAAGATCGAGGACACCCGCGTCGGTCAGCGCACCAACTACGACAAGCTCACGATCGAGATCTGGACCAACGGCACCGTCCCGCCCGAAATGGCCCTGGTCGAGGCCGCCAAGATCTTCCGCAAGCACCTCAACCCCTTCGTCCAGTACTTTGAGCTCGGCGATGACCGCGTGAGCGAAGAGGCGGCAGCCGCGGCCAACGTGGATGAGGACCTCATCCGCAAGCTCAACATGCCCATCAGCGAGCTCGAGCTCTCCGTGCGGGCCAGCAACTGCCTCGAGTCCGCCCGCATCGAGACCGTCGGCCAGCTCGTCACCCAGACCGATGCCGAGCTCCTCAAGCTCCGCAGCTTCGGCCGCACATCCCTTCGTGAAGTCAAGCGCAAGCTCCAGGACATCCAGCTGGACCTGGGAATGACCCTGCCCGAGGGCTACACCGTTACCCCCGCGCAGTTCCCCGCCTGAGTTTGAACCACTAACCCCCGGGGCACCCGTCCCCGGGCCTTTCGAGATCGGAGTCAGTCATGCGTCATGGCAGAGCGGGATACAGGCTGGGTCGGCGTACCGCCCACCGCACCTCAACCCTGCGCAACCTCGCGGCAGGCCTCTTTGAGCACGGCCAGATCGTCACCACCATCCCCAAGGCCAAGGCCGTCCAGCCCATGGTCGAGAAGATCATCACCGCCGCCAAGAAGGGCGACCTGGCCTCGCGCCGGCGGATCATCGCCAAGCTCGGCGGCGACCGCATGGGCTTCGATTGGCTCTACCTCGCCAAAAAGCCCAGCGATGCCGAGAAGGAGCACGTCCAGAAGCTTCGCGATCAGGCCGCGGCGTTCTTCGAAGTTCCCGACGGCGGTAAGGTCGAGCGCAACCGCTACGGCGAGCTCCGGGCCGCCCCCAAGATCGTCAAGCACATCTTCGACAACGTCGCCCCGCGCTTTGCCGAGCGGGCCGGCGGCTACACCCGCATCGTCAAGCTCGGTCGCAAGCGGATCGGCGATGGCACAGAACTGTGCGTCCTCCAGTTCGTCGGGGCCGAGGACGGCGCCGAGATCGGCGGCCGCCCCAGCCAGCGCCGCCGCATCGGCGACAAGCGGGCGACCTTCTACGCCAAGCTCCGCAAGGGTGACAAGGCTGCCCCCGCGGCCAAGGAATAGCCTTTCCAGGCGATAACTCAAGTGCGAACCACGCCCAGGGTGTCCCTGGGCGTTTTTATTAGGTACTAATCAGTGTTGGTCCAAGTCAGCCGGTTCGGCTAATCTATTCACCACCTGCACCCCGCTGGGGCCGCACGTCAATGAGCAACCCTTTAGGAGTTCGAGCAATGAAGATCGTGAAGGCAATCTGCGTGCTGGCCTGCTGCGCCGGCGTTTCCCTCGTCGCTGCTGGCTGCAGCACCTCCCACACCGGCAGCGCCGGCGCCGTCAGCGCCAAGAAGGCCGACTGCTGCTCTGACAAGAGCGCGGCCGACTGCGCCAAGGAGTGCGCCGACAAGAAGGCCACCACCAAGGCCGGCAGCATGGGCGCTGTCAGCGAGAAGAAGAGCGGCTGCTGCTCGGGCGCCAAGACCAACTAAGTCTTCGCCTTACAACTTTTCCCAAAAACACCGCACCCCGCGAAAAGGCCTTGGCCTCCTCGCGGGGTGCGTTGTCTTCCACGAGCCCCCGACCCCCACGAACCCTCACGAACCCTCACGAACCCCACAAGCCCCTGCGAGCCCCCCACGAGCCCACGAGGCATGTAGCTCTTAGTGCACCAGGTTTGTCGCGGCTTCGATCGCCTCGACCACCTGCCGCACCTGGAATGGCTTCTTCAAGAATCCGTCATAGCCCGCGCCCTTCAGCGCCTGGCTCTGCCCATCGGTGAGCTTCCCGCTCATCGCGACAATCTTCGTGAACTGCAGCTGCTCGTTCTTCCGCACGCTCTCGGCAAACGCCTTGGCGTCCGCATCAGACAGGTGGATGTCAAGCAGCACCACATGCGGCTTGAACCGCTCGCACTCCATCCCGGCCGAGAACGCCGACACCGATGTGCGGATCTCATAGCTGGTCTGCTCGGTCAGAATCCGCGCCAGCGTGTCGACCACTTCCTTCTCACCATCCACGATCAGCACCCGCGTGCGCCCCGAGGACAATCCCTCGAGCGGAATGCCGTGGGCGCGCATGAACTTCATGAGCTCGCTGCTGGGAATCCGGCGGTCCCGCGACCCCGGAATGCGATAGCCCTTGAGCGACCCCGAATCGAACCACTTGGAGACCGTCCTGGGGGCGACGTTGCAGATCTTGGCTACCTCGCCGGTTGTCAGGACTTCTTTGTCGAATGGCATGTCTCACCTCACGGGGGCACTACTGGGGCGCAGCCGGCCAACGCCAGCTGGAACAAAGCCCGGGTTGGGAATCGACCACAAGTGAGGGCCGGTTCACTTATGACGGCGTTCAACGCGCAAACTCCGCGTTCTGGGACGCATATTGCCCAGACCTCCCGGACCGCAGAGAAGCCCTTCGGGACTCACCCCAAGACAGGCCCCATAGGACCCGCCAAACCAGCCCTTCTCATCCCCTGTTTGCACCACCCCCGAATCCCCTTCCCATGCTCTTATAACTCTCCCTTTGGACGCAACAGGGGCCTGTTAACCCACGAACCAAGTTGACGCCCTTTGCTCTGCTCCTGTAAAGTGCGGAGCTTGGGTGGGCCCGCATTGCCCTGGGTTTGGACTCCTAGGGCGACAGGCACCGCATCCTCTCAGGGAGCCTCTTGTGACCAATCTCAGTGCTATCGCCGCCCACTCCGCGCGGGGCTTGTTCCGTGGCCGCCTTGCCTCCCTCGCGGTCTGCGCGATGCTCGCCGTCGTTGGAACCTGCACCGGCACCGGCGCATACGCCCAGGGCGCAACCCCACCCGAGCCCAACACCGGCGCACTCGGCAAGAAGGCGGCCACTGACGCCGAGCTGCTCGCCGACTTCATCCACTACACCGTCATCGCAAACTATGACCTCGCCGCCGCCAAGGGCCAGGAGCTGCTCAACCGCAAGCTCAGCAACGCCGACTTCGTCAAGCTGGTCGATTCGACCCAGGGCGGCACGACCAAGTTCACCGACACCGCGATGCGCGCCATGCGCAACCCTACGGTTGCGCCTGTTGCGTCGGCCCTCAATAAGGCCTACGAGACCGGTATCCTCGAGCGCGCCAGGAACCCTGACCAGATCACCAAGAACATCCAGGACCTGCTGGGCAACGCCCGCACCAAGGACCTGGCCCGCCGTCGCCTCTACGAGGCCGGCGAGTACGCGATGACGCAGTTGGTTGAAAAGTTCCTCGACCGCTCCAACCCGCAACTGCAGGTTGAAGTCCAGATCGTCATGCGCAACATGGGTCGCCAGGCCATCATCCCCCTCGCCACCGCGATGATGAGCGTGCCTCCGGCTCAGCAGGAGCAGATCGCCGACCTCCTTGGCCTGATTGAATACCGCACCAGCCTGCCTTACCTCAGCGATCTCGCCTCGACAACCAAGTCCGATTCGGTCCGCAGCGCGGCACTCCGCGCCATCGACCGTCTCGGCGGCGCCACGGGCGACTGCGCTGCCCTGTACCGCTCCCTGGCCGAGGCCTACTACAACGAGAAGAGCGAGCTGACGAGCTTCCCCGGCGAGGAGCACCAGCTCCTCTGGACGTATGTGCCCAATGCGGGCGGCCTGATTCCCACGGCGATCCGCACCCCCGTCTACCACGAGGCCCGCGCCATGTCGCTCCTGGAGCGCGGCATGACTGTCGAGCAGGCCACCGGCGGTGTGAACCCCGATAGTTTGGCACTGTGGATTTCAGCCAACTTCTCCCGCGAGATCGACACGCCCCCCAACTACATCAACCCTGCATACCCCGTCGCGGGAGCCGCCCCTGCCGACGCCAAGCCCCGCCGCACCGCCATGTACTTTGCTGTGGCTGCCGGTGCTGACATTGATCAGCGCGTCCTGGCCCGGGCACTGGACTCAAAGGACACTCAGCTCGCCCGCCGCGCCCTCGCCGCGGCAGAGCAGACCGCAGGTGGCCATAACCTCTGGGGCGATGGCACGGGCCGCATGCCGCTCCTCGAGGCCATCACCTACCCCAACCGCCGTGTTCAATATGAAGCAGCCCTGGCCCTCGCCGCGGCGCAGCCGCAGATGGCCTTCAACGGCTCTGACCGCGTGGTCCCCGCCCTCGCGTCCAGCATCCGCGGCGCCTCAACCCAGTACGCCGCGATCGTCGCCATCGACGCCGAGGTGTATCAGGGAATGCGCCGCCTGCTGACGGGCATGGGCTACACCGTGCTGCCGCAGGGCCGTGCGATTTCGGACCTTCAGGAGCCAATCGCCGAAGCCCCTGCCGTGGATCTGGTGGTGGGTGCGGGCCTCAGCGCTGACAAGGTGCCGGCATTGATTGAGCAGGTTCGCGGCTGGACGAAGATCTCCGCCACGCCGATCCTCGTTATCACGAACCCCGAGTCTTATGTGGCGCTCCGCCACCGTTACGACACTGATTCCACTGTTGCAGTCCGCCAGTCCGGTGTGCCAAACGATGCCATGACCAAGGCGATTACCGACCTGGTCAACACGGCATCCGGCGGCCCCATTACCGACCAGGAGGCGCGCGAATACGCCAAGCGTTCCCTCGCGGCCCTGCGTGATCTGGCTGTCTCGAATAATGCCGTGCTCAATGTGTCCGATGCCGTGCTGCCGCTGATTGGTGCACTGGCCGACCCAGGCTCAGCCTCTCGTATGCAGATTGCTGAGATCCTCGCCCGCGTCGGTCAGGAGCGGGCCCAGCGGGCGGTAGTCGATGCGGCCCTCACGGCAAAGGGCGCCGACAAGGTCGCCCTGCTCGGCCTCGCCGCAGACTCCGCCAAGCGCTTCGGCAACCTCCTTGAAATCCGCCAGGTCGCCCAGGTCGTCGAGCTTGCCTCCAAGGGCACCGATGAGGAGGCCACGGCCGCCGCCGGCCTGATGGGCGCTCTCAAGCTCGAGCAGAGCGAGCTCGTCACACTGATTGTCAGCAAGAAGTAGTTCCTAGAACTCGTTGCGTCTACTCAAGGGCCCCGCTTCAGCAGGGCCCTTTTCTTTGGCCCATCTCCGGCCAAGCCCTCGCCCATAACAACCCGATTGCCCGCATGCCGCGCCCGCGTGGGCGTCAGCGTCGTCACACGCGGACATGCCGCGCCAGCTTGTACCCCGACCAGCGAATGAATGCCCCCGGGCACGACGATGCGGGAGGGGTCCGAGCACTCTCACGCCGGTCTTGTCACCGCGCTGTGGGCAGGCCCGGATAACGCCGCCCCGCCGGGGGACGGCACAGCAGTGCGTGGCCGCGGGTGTACCCGGCACGGAGCATGAGGGACGTTTGAAGGAGTGTGAGCTATGAGGAACCGGATTCGTAAGGCATTCACGCTAGTCGAAATCTTGATCGTCGTTGTGATCCTGGGCATCCTGGCCGCGATCGTTGTACCCCAGTTCACCAACGCAACTCAGGACGCCCAGACGGGCAACCTGCGCGCTCAGATCAAGAGCCTGCAGAACCAGATCGAACTCTTCAAGGCCCGCACCAACAGCTACCCCACGCTCGCTCAGATGACCGCCAACCCCGCCGACGGCACGACCAACGGCTGGGGCGCGCTCATCGATGGTGGCTACATCAAGAAGGCCCCCAAGAACCCCGCCGCTCCTTCGGCTGACCAGTGCAAGGTCTCGGCCGCGGGTGGCGCTGGCTTCGGTTGGGAGTACAACGCCGCCACCGGCGAGCTCGGCGCGACTTACTACACCGAGGCGACCGACACCCTCACGCCGGGCGTTCCGTAACTCTCTGACTTTCTCCTGTGGGGCCCGCGGAAGCGGGCCTCCAGGCTTTCGGATGGGGGCCCCACAGACGGGTTCCTCAGGCCGCGAACCCTGTGTCTGTGTGTGTCAGTGAGTCAACCGAAGGAGGAAGTGAATGCGTACGAGAATGAACAAGGCCTTTACGCTCGTCGAAATCTTGATCGTCGTTGTGATCCTGGGCATCCTGGCGGCCATCGTCGTCCCCCAGTTCACCAACGCCACTCAGGACGCCCAGACGGGCAACCTGCGTTCGCAGATCAAGAGTCTGCAGAACCAGATCGAACTCTTCAAGGCCCGCACCAACAGCTATCCCACGCTTGCCCAGATGACGGGCAACCCGGCGGACGGCACGACCAACGGTTGGGCCGGCCTGATCGACGGTGGCTACATCAAGAAGGCCCCCAAGAACCCCGCCGCTCCTTCGGCTGACCAGTGCAAGGTCTCGGCCGCGGGTGGCGCCGGCTTCGGTTGGGAGTACGACGCGGCCACCGGTACCCTCGGCGCGACCTACTACACCGAGGCGACCGACACCCTCACGCCCGGCGTTCCATAACCCGGCTGAGCTGATTGACTCTCCGCCGCGGGAGGCCGGAAGGTCTCCCACGGCATTGCAAGTGCGTAGGAGGCGGAGCAGTCCGCCGGGAGGGCAAGATGATCAACAAGCCCAAAGCATTCACGCTCGTGGAAATCCTCATCGTGGTCGTGATCCTCGGGATCCTGGCCTCGATCGTGGTGCCGCAGTTCGCAAGCGCGACCTCCGATGCGCAGAAGACGGCCATCGCCGACCAGGTCGCCAAGATCCGCCGCATCATGGCCGTCTACTACGTCACCAACGGAAACGTGTACCCGAATATCACCGCTGGCGATGGAACCTGGGGCGAGTTGGTCGCGCCGGGTAGCTCGTACATGCGCAAACCGCCCGCGAACCTGTGGGTTGGTGGCGCCGGCGCCACGGTGATCCTGATCCGCAACACGCCCGACAACGCGTACCAGAACGCCTACGGCTGGATCTTTGACCCCGCGACCGGCAACATCTGGGCCGGCGGCTTCGACGGTTTCGATCAGCCGTTCCCAAGGCCGTGACATAAGTCCCAGCGGGCCGGTTCGGCGGGCCCTGTGGGGGCTGGACCGGCCCGGGGTGGGACGGGGAAGGGCCGAATAACAAAGTCACGTGATTCACGCGGCTCATCGCGGTGGAACAAACGGCCGATGTCGATGGAAACCACGAGGATTCGGACCATGAACAGCACCGCAACCGTCGCCACTCAATCCGGCCCAACCCGCTCGCAACGCCTGTACACCAACACGGTGCTCACGCTGGTCGCCGGCCTGCTCTTTGCCATGAGCCTCGACCGCGGGCAGGGCTCGCTCATCAGCCAGGCCAACGCGCAGCAGGGCGCTCACTCCGGCGGAGATGACGGCACCGATGAGGCCGGGCGCACCAACGCCGCCGAGCAGCGCAAGGTCATGATCGCGGAACTGCGCACGCTCAGCTCGCGGATGCAAAACCTCGAGACGATGCTGAGCAAGGGGATCAACGTCAAGGTGACCGAGATGCCCCCCATCCAGATCAACGACCGGTCGGCTACGGAGAAGAAGGACGACCGCAAGGCGACCGAGAAGCAGCACTAGGTGACCAGGCTCGCGCGTGGGATCGGAGGACGGGCCATGCGCCATACGTACCCAGCCATGAGAACCAAACTGAACCGCGCGTACACCCTGATTGAAGTGCTCGTCGTCGTGACGGTCCTGGGGATCGCCGCGGCCATGGTCGTGCCGTCCTTCGGGCAGACCGGCGTGCTGCGGGTGCAGGGCGCCATCCGCACGGTGGTGGCGGACATCGCCATCGCGCAGTCGGATGCGATTGCGTTCCAGAAGGGGCGGGCCATCGTGTTCCACAACGACGCGGGGCGGCCGCGGTACGTGGTGTGCGAGGTCAACGGGTCGAACATCGATGAGAACCTTGACAAGATCAAGGAAGAGCACTTCACGGGCAACCAGTTCGGCAACTTCCAGTTTGAGAACATCAACCTGACCAACAGCATGCTGGTGCTGGATGAGCTGGGCGGGCCGGTGGCGGCGCCGCAGAGCAGCACGCCGGCGGCGGCGCAGTCGTTTGACATCGTGGGCTCGGCCCAGCGGTTCCGGATCAACATCGAGGCGTACACGGGCAAGGTGACGGTCGCGTCGCTGCCGCTGTAAGCCGTGGGAGGCACCATGTCGCCGTGCAACAACAACTGCAAGACCAAGCGCGGGTTGACGTGGTGCGTGATTGCCATGTCGTCGTTCGCGCTGTTGATCTGGGCGAAGCTGCGGCTGGTTACGGGCGTGCCGCGGACGGCTTATGCGGTGCCGGATGAGAACAAGTCGAAGCCGGCGCCGACACCTGCGGCGAACGTGAAGCCCAGCGCGCCGGCTAATCCTTAACGCCCTCTACCCGCTTGGGGTCGGTGTACTTGGTCAGGGCCTTTTCCAGGTCCACGTTGTGGATATTGGCCAGGGTGGTCAGCCAGGCGATGACGTCGGCGAACTCTTCTTCCAGGTTGGCCCTCTGAGCAGGGGTGGGGGGTTGGGCTTTGCCCAGGGCGTTGTCCTGGAGGGCGGTGGCGAGCTCGCCGACCTCCTCGATGAGCCACATGAAGGTGCCTGGGACGCCGCGGGCGGAGTCGGTGGGGAAGTAGCGGTCGCGGATGACACGTTGAAACTGGGCTACGGTGAGGGCCATTCCCAAGGCTAGTCCTGTGTCATGTGTCCTGGGTCCTGTGTCCTGGGTCGGGGAGGGGGGATTGGGTGCAATCCATGCTGTGAGGGACTTGCCCGGTGGGGGGTGGGCGCTACACTTTCCCCCCATGCTCCGGAGGGTTTCCGGGGCTTGTCTTTTGGCCCTGTAACCCCCTTTCTGAAGCGACTATGCCCACAATCAACCAGCTTGTCCGCAAACCCCGCCGCCCGGTGGTGACCAAGTCGAAGGTGAAGGACCTGGCTGAGTCGCCGCAGAAGCGCGGCGTGTGCCTGATTGTGCGCACGACCACGCCGAAGAAGCCCAACTCGGCTCTGCGGAAGATCGCGCGTGTGCGGTTGTCCAACGGCAAGGAAGTGACGGCGTACATCGGGGGCGAAGGGCACAACCTGCAGGAGCACTCGATCGTGCTGGTGCGGGGGGGGCGTGTGCGGGACCTTCCCGGCGTGCGGTACCACGTTGTGCGCGGGGCGCTGGACTGCCTGGGCGTCGAGGGGCGCAAGCAGGGGCGGTCGAAGTATGGTGCGAAGAAGGGGAAGAGCTAAAGAAGTGGAAAGTGGAAAGTCCTGAGTCCTGAGTGGACCGGGAAGAGTTTGTCGGCAGTAATCGTGGTGGCCTGCCCGGCTGGCACGGTGAACAGTGATGTGGGGCTCGAGGGAGTTCCGCCCAGCCAAGGAGATATTCGAATGGGCAGCAAGTCGTTTACAGCAGCGGAAACACAGTTGCGTCCGGATCCTCGGTTTGGGGATCGGGTGTTGTCGCGGTTTATCAACTGCATCATGTATGACGGAAAGAAGGCTGTCGCGCAGCGGTGTGTGTATGACGCGATGGACATCATCCAGGGGAAGCTCGCCAAGGAGACAGCTCCGGAGGCGCCCAAGGAAGCGATCGTGGTGTTCCAGAAGGCGATTGAGAATGTGAAGCCTTTCGTCGAGGTTCGCTCGAAGCGAATCGGCGGCGCGAACTACCAGGTGCCGATGCAGGTGAGCCGGAAGCGGCAGCAGAGCTTGGCGTTCCGATGGATCATTGAGGCAAGCCGTGGTGAGAAGGGGAGGCCGTACGCGGCACGGCTGGCGGATGAGCTGTACTCGGCGGCGAAGGGTGAAGGGAAGGCGATGACGACGCGCGATCAGACACACCGGATGGCAGAGGCGAACCGGGCGTTTGCGCACTTTGCGTGATCGAAGATTGAGAAGAGTTTTGAGGGGCTCAGCCTTGTGGTCGGGCCCTTTTTTTATTTCAGGGGTCGGGGGAGATGAGGGCAGGAAGTCCTGAGTCCTTAGTCCTGAGTCCTGAGTCGGAGAGCGCGGAGCTGAAAGACGGTGGAGCGGTTGAAGTGGGGTGGTAGCCGTTGGTGTGGGCTCCTACGACCCTTTCAGGGTCGGGGAGGTTTTGGTTGGTTGGACCGGGGGTGTTGCTCGCTTGCTTCCACCCCCGGCTACGTCCTGGCAGCCCTTCGGGCAGCGGAGTGGTGGGGGTGGGGTGGTGGCCGTTGGTGGTGGGTGGGGGGGAGGCTGCGACGGTGACTTTGTCGTCGTCAGCACGGGCCGAGGATTCGCCGCGGCGGATGGCACCGGGAGGGGTGACGGGCTCGGGCTCGGGGTCAGGTGTGGCGTTGCGGCGGGCGTGGAGTTCGGCGCGCATGGCGATTAGGTCGAGGGGGGAATCGGGAGAGGGAGCCGGCGCTTGCGCAGAGTGGCGGTGATTGAGTTCGGAGGTTGCACCCCGCTCATTGCATTCGGGGCTCGTATTGGCGTGGGGTGACGATGCGGCCTCAGTGGTCGGGCGCTGAGCCATGGGCTGGAAGCCCATGCTACTTTTTTGTGGGGTGGTGCGGGGGTGGAACCTTGTGAGTTGGATTAGGAGCCAGGCGGCCTTGCGCGCGGTCTCGCGGGAGCGGCGGCGGCAGCTCTGGAGCTTGTGGTGGTTGCCGGGGATGGGGGTGCGGGTTTCGTCTTCGATGACGGCGTCGACGATGAGCTCGAGGCAGTGGACGGCTTTGTGGAGGCGGGAGATGGCGAGGTTGCGGGTGCGCGCGGCAGCTGTGGAGTTGAAGAGCTGTTGACGTTCCTGGATGTCGGGGCGCGCGAGCCAGAGGGAGAGGGCGGTGAGGGAGGTTTTGTGGTTCTGGGCGACTTCGATGAGGGAGAGGTAGGGGGAGTCGAGCTGGTGGAAGAGGTCGGAGAGGGAGGATTCGGGGGGGTCGAAGAGCTTGGGGATGGGAAGGGAGGAACGTCCTGGGTCCTGTGTCTCGCCTCGGCGAGTCTCCGACCTGGGTCCTGAGTCGGGGGAGCGGAGTCCTGGGTCGAGCAGAAGTCCTGGGTCCTTAGTCTCGCCTCGGCGAGTCTCCGACCTTAGTCCTGAGTCGGGGGGAGGGGAGGGTGGAGAGGTTGTGGTTGCGGTGCTGCCTTCGGGTGAGCGCTGCGAGGCCTGGGATGGAGTGCCTGGGTTTTCTGGGCGGCGCGAGGGGCAGGTGTGGCAGCCGGAGTGTGCGGGGGGCGTGGTCGGGAGTTGAGTGAGGGAGATGGGGCGGTTGAGGGTGCAAGATTGGCCCCGTTGGTCGGGGGTGATGGGCGCAGGTACGGCCTCGGTATTCGTTGGCTGCTCCACGGGCTGGAAGCCAGTGCTACTGGGGATGGTGGGGTGTGCGATCAAAGTGTGGCCCTCTACCCAATCCCCCCATGACCACGTTTGTGCGCGCTTTTTGGAATTTTGGAGGCGCAAAAAGTTGATTTGGTGCTGGAATTACCGAGACGAAAAAAAAGTGACAAAATTGGAAGGTGTGTTGGCGCGCGAGCCACTGGTGTGCGCACAAACGTGGCAGGCTGTTGCAAGTGGTTGGGGGACGGGGAGATGCGGAGGGGGGTGGCGATTGGAGCGCAGGAACGCGGATTCGGCAGTGTCAGCTCTCAACCAGCAGTGACTTGGAAGAACGGACAACGTCCTCGGGTGCGATGGACAACCGGGGCGCACCGTTGCTATCGGTGCGACGCCAATGCTGATGTAGTTACTTGCTATTCTGCTTGGCCCAAGCACATACGGAGCCATGCATGAAGTTGTCGATGGTGCTTCTGAGGTGGTACAAATCATTCAACATCAGCTATCGCTCCGAAGCGGTTCCTCGGATTGCGTCCCAATCCCGGCCTTGGAATGCGATCGATGTCGGCAACGAACTCGCGGACGACTATCCATTCATCGAGATCCCGCTCGAACAGGACATCACCACCATCGTTGGAGGCAATGAGAGTGGAAAGTCTCATCTAATCAGTGCGATAAGCAAGGTGCTGATTGGCGTCGGTGTGAAGCGCGACCGTTTTAGCCAAACCGACTTTTGTCGGTACGCAACAGTACCAAATCAAGATGCGACAAGGTGGCCCAACATCGGGGTTCATTTTAAGCTAGACACAGATGAAGGCATCGACGAAGCGAAACGCATCAAAGATGCAGTGCCCAGCATCCAGTTCGCACCAGAACATATTTCAGAGTTCACGCTTATTCTCGGCACGTCACGAGAGGGCATTGTCGGCCACCTCTTTGTGAATCGTGCCGGTCCAGGCATTGCGCTTACATCGGATGATCTGAAGAAGCTGCGCGGTCACCTTCCCAGGGTCCAGTTCATTGATGCAGAGGCAGCCTTACCCGACAACATGACTTTGCTTGAACTGCTAGCTGCCTGTGATCCAGACAAGGAAATTCGGACGAGTCGATTTGGTTCGGCCGTCGCCCAAAAGGCTGCGGAACTCCTTGTGGACTTCAAGGTCGAGCCGAATGGCACCTTGTCAGCGGAGCAACGAACGAAAATTGAGAACGTGCGATCAACTCTGGTGGTGAACCGCGTTGATTTGAGCGCGGATGCCCGTCTTGCGGCCACATTGTTCACCGACATCCTTGATATCACGTCGACAGAACTAAAGCAGGTGCTTGATCAACCCGTTGCGGAGCGGGGTTACTCCGAGTACTTCTTACGACAGTGGAATGACAAGATTTTCGAACGCCTCGACCTGGCTCATTTCTGGCAGCAAGATGATCAGGCCTCTATCGAGCTGATCTACAAGGATCAAACCCTCTACTTTGACATCACTGACAAAACCGGTGCAACGTATACCTTCAAGGAGCGAAGCTCGGGACTTCGATATTTTTTAAGCTACTACATTCAAGCTAAAGCACTTGAAAGGAAGGGGCGCGATCGGCATGCGATGATCTTAATGGATGAACCAGATTCTTTTCTCTCAATCATTGCGCAGCACAATCTACTTGCGGTCTTTGAGTCTATTGTCGGCCGAGAAAGAGCGGCCGGACGTGCACAGCTGGTATACACCACCCACTCTCCGTTTTTGATAAATAGAAACTTCCCTCGCCGCATCAGGGTTGTCGTTAAGGAGGAAGCGGAGGAAGGTACACAGTACTACGGAAAGGGCAGCGCACGCAGATTTGAACCTGTTCGATCTGCTTTGGGTATCGACAGCGCCCAGACTCTCTTTATGGGCGCGACCAACTTGGTCCTTGAGGGTCTAACCGATCAGTATCTGATAAACGAGGTCGTGCGGGCATTGGCCACACCGGAGAACGCTCAAGACTACTTGGATCTAAACGCTGTTGTTGTTGTATCGGCGGATGGAGTATTCAACATCGAAAAGGTGCTCGCCGCATCCCAGTGGGGCGAGGAGCCAGTGCCGGCGACCGTTGTGCTAGTTGATGGGGATGCTGCAGGCAAGCAGGCGATCGCCGACATCTCTGGCCAAACTGAGGGTAAGAGAAAATTGATTGATGCAGACTTTTGTATACCGGTTGACACCAGTATCCATGAGTCCCTGAAGGGCAGGGTAGTTGAAACGATCGAGGACCTCATTCCTCGCGCGGTTTATGTAAAAGCATTCCACGAGTACGTCAAAAAGTGGCATGTGGATGTCATCAAGCGGTCTGGAAGCAAGTTGGAAACGCTGCTTACTGCAGCCACTCGCGATTCCACCATTGCTAACGTGGCCTGCGTGAGAAAAGTTACGGCTTCTGTCGACGGACTCGTAGAAGATTATGACAAACTCGGCGTATTGGAGGAGGTGATCTGTTTGGTGAGAGCATCTGCCGCTGCCGAAAATAAGGATGTGCAAGCGTTTATCGACACAATGAAGGTGCTGTATAGGCGGTTGAATGACACCGTCAATCGCAGTCGTCAACAGGCAGCTCGCAGCAGTATGTCAACCAACGTAAAGCGGCTGATTCGGGAGTTTGTGAGGGTGCGGGAAACAGGCTGCGCGGTTATCGAACTGCAGCGACATTTGCAGCGACTTGCTCGCGAAGGTCGCGCGATTCACGGCATCGGCGAGCGGCTTGCGGTCGCCGTTGAATTCCTAGAGAGACAAATTCAGCAGGTGGAACAAACTGGCCAAGCGTTCTTAACGGGAGATGTGTGGACACGCTGGAGGGGAGCGTTAGAACGAATTCGGCGAGAGCCGCTGGATCCACAATCGGTCGAGGCAGAGCTTACAGTGAAATCGTAGACGCCCCATTCACAATTATGACAGCGCCCATGTGCCTCGAGCCGCTGGGTCCGCTGGTGCCATGGTTGCTTCTCTTCGAAGCAAATCGGCAGCCCACCGAAGTTCGTATTGCCACTCAAAGAAGTAGTCACCAGCCGCTTGAATATCGGCTCCATGATTCTGCCATACTCGCCGGGCTACTTCCAAGTGCACGGCAGAACCCCCCAGTTGCTGCAATGCTTCGAGCACCCATTGACTCATTGTTGAACGGCTGATTGACATGGCTTCAAATTACCACAATCTGTCCCAACGCCGGGCCTTTGAAGCAGGAGCGGAGTAAAGAGGTCACAAGCCCCGCTGGGGCGGGATTGTGAGTGGGGGCGTGTTCCAGGGGTGGTCGCTGGGGCGACGCACCCCTGGCAACCATCGCTCGCCCCAATGGGGCGAAGAGGGAGTAGAAGAAAAGTAGAGATGTGAGGCGACAACCAGGGACGGCGACCTTCCCTGGCAACAGCCGAGCGCCCCGACGGGGCGAAGAAGTGGGCTGGCAGACTTCGGACCCGTCACATTCGTTCCGGGCTCGTAACGAACGTCGCGCGCGGTGAGGGCGGGGGAGGGGACGGATTACTTTGCTTGCGCGAAGTGCTCGTAAACGCGAAAGAAGGGATGGATTACTTTGCTTGCGCAAAGTGCTCGTCGGATGCGGAGGCGTGGAGGGCTTCGATTGCTGGCGCAATCGGCTCCATGGAGGAGGAGTGGGGAGGGTGGGGGTTAGTCGGCGTCGGGGTTGAAGTCGTTGACCGTTTTTAGGACGGCGGCTTCTAGTTCGGCGCCGCCTCGGTCGAAGCTGAGGGCTAGTTGGGGGCGGGCGATGGGGACGGGGAAGGTGTTGGGGGGGAGGTGTTGGAGTTTGGACCAGTCTTTTTCGGTGACGAGGAGGACATCGGCTTTGTGAGCTTTGATTTCTTGGACGAGGCGCTGGACGACGTCGGGGGTGAAGTCGGCGTGGTCTTTTAGGAGGGTGGCGCCGAGGATGTGACCGCCTTCGGTGTGGCCGACGCGCCAGCGGGCTTGTTTGATGAAGGGGTCGGGGTTGCCGATGGCGCAGGCGATGTAGACCTGCCTGCCGCGGAGCCAGTCGACATCCCATTCGTGCTCACCGTCTTCGGCGACGACGAGGATGCCGGACCAGACGTGGCGGCAGACGGAGACGTAGGCGTGAGGGGGGACATCCCAGAGGCGGTTCTCGAGATCGAGGGCTTGCTCGCGGGGCACGGCTTCGGCGTGGGTGAGGACGAAGGCGTTGGCGCGTTTGAGGGACTCGATGGGCTCGCGGAGGAAGCCGGCGGGGAGGAGGCGGTCGACGAAGGGGTCGCGGGTGGCGTCGATGGCGATGATGTCGAACTGGCGGGCGATTTGGCGGTGCTGGAAGCCGTCGTCGAGGAGGACGACGTCGACTTCGGAGCCGTGGGGAGTGGAGAAGAGCTTGATGAGGCCGTTGATCCGGTTGGGTTGGGCGACGATGTGGAGGGAGCGCATGGCGCGCTTGTAGACGGCGGCTTCGTCGGAGTCGGGGCCGTCTTTGCCTTGGGGGTTGTAGCCGCGCATGGCGACGGCGGGCTTGTGGCCGGCGTTTTCGAGGACACGGGCGAGGTGGAGGACGAGGGGGGTTTTGCCGGTGCCGCCGGTTGACAGGTTGCCCACAGAGATGACGGGGCGGTCGAAGGTGATGACGCCTTTGCGCTTATCGAAGCGGCGGTTGCGGCGGGAGATGATGCCGGAATAGATGGAGGCGGCGAAGTCGGCGAAGAACCCGGACATAGGGGGCCGGCGAGTGCGGGCCAGGGTGTCGTCGAGCTTTTCGGGGGGGGAGGTCATCGCCGTGGTGGAGGCGGGGAGGGGTCCTGTGAGTTTGAAGGCGATGAGGATACAGGGATGGGCGGGGAAGTGGGGGAGTGGACAGGATTAAGGGATGCGAGCTGGGCGCGGGCGGCGGCGAGTTGCCGGCGGAGCTCGCGGCGGGCGGAGAAGGACATGAACCAGGTGTTGATGATGTCGCCAAGGGCGAGGAGGAGGACGAGCAGAACGAGGCCGGCGACGATGGTCCAGACCATGACGAAGAGGCGGGGGCGTTGTGGGGAGGCGATGGCGAAGGCGTAGGCGATGAGGGGCGTGGTGAACATCATCAGCAGGCCGTTGACCTTGCGGATGCGTTTGCGCGAGGGGGGCATGTCGGCGCGGTCGAGGGCGAGGACGTGACCTGCGATGACGAGGAGCGTGAGGATGGAGAGGGGGATGACGAGCCAGGCGGGGGCGATGGGGCCTTGGGTGAGGGGGGGAAAG
>JADMIO011419553.1_pt1 | contig 22486 bp, 15 predicted proteins | sample 8958161 | NCBI WGS metagenome assembly JADMIO01 (sample SAMN16585339, study PRJNA669376) | soil metagenome | isolation source: Crop rotation soil | place: USA: Cullars Rotation, Alabama | collected 2011 | reverse complement strand
AGCAGGCCGCCATGTACGGGCCGGCCGCAATGTATGGGCAGGCGGCCATGTATCCGCAGGGGATGCAACCCGTCGCTTACATGCCTACGCCCGCTACGGTTCAGCCGCAGACGCCCGGTCCCTTTCCCGGTGGGCCGACGCCTGATGTGCATGGGGCTTACGGCTACATGCCAGCGGAATATGGCGCTGCCGGCTACGGACAACCTGGTTATGGACCCGCAGGATACGGAAGCGCCGGAGCACCCGGCTATGCGCCGGATCCTTACGCTGGCGGGGCCCCGGCTTACGACCAAAGCGGTTACGCGGGCGGTGGTCCTATGGGCGGTGGTCCCATGGGCGGTGGCCCGATGGGCTACGACCCGAATTGCGATCCGAACAGTGGAGCTTGGGGACTTCCCGGCAGCGAAGTCAATGGACAACACCTACCGAACGGACTGCTAGGCGACGTGCTGGGTCTGATCGCTCCTTATCCGGATGGCGGCTGTGCCGCGCCGCGGTGGTACGACTTCGCCGTCGATTACATGATGATGAAGCGCGACAACAGCGGTCGCAGCCAGGATTTCACGTCCAACGGTCTGAACGGCCCCGTCGTGCTTACGACCAATAATCTGAACTTTGCCCAATTTCGGCCGGGCTTCCGCTTGTCCGCCGCCATGCAACTCATGGCTGCCAACAGTCTCGAATTCACCTACTTCGGGCAGTTCAACTTCACCTCGCAAGCCGCGGTTCATAGTGCTACTGGCAACCTGTTTTCAGTATTCAATGGTTTCCCAGTGATACCGGGGTTGCTGGGACAATTTCCCGAGTTCAACAATGCCGACTTTCAGCAGATCAGCTACCAATCGACGTTCGACAGCTTCGAAATCAACTGGCGAAAGCGTTGGATGTCGCCGAACTGTCGTTACCAAGGCTCGTGGACGCTGGGTGTCCGGCATTTCATCCTGGATGAAAAATTCCGCTACTCATCGAGCTCCAGCATCAATGGTTTTCTGCCGAACGTGGGACCGTTCGTCCCTGCACGCGGTCAGGATGACACCGACACCACGAACAATCTGACCGGTTTTCAGATCGGCACCGACGCCTGGATCTGCATCTTGCCAGGATTGCGGGCTGGCGGTGAGTTTCAGGGAGGCGTGTATGGCAACCACATGAACATCAATACGACGATTGGCAACAATATCCCCAACAGCGGCGGCGTTTTCCGGGAGCAGCTACAGTCCAACGACGTCTCGTTCATTGGCCAGGCCAATTTGCTGGCGACGTACCGGTTTAACTACCAGTGGTCAGGCCGCTTCGGTTATCAATTCCTCTATGTGGATGGCGTGGCTTTGGCTTCCGAGAATTTCAATCCCACGGCCCCTCGTGTCACTCCCTTGCACGTTCCGCGGATCAACGACAACGGCAATGTGTTCTATCACGGCTGGAACGTGGGCCTCGAATACATGTGGTAGGCGCGCGACCCCACTCCCAGTGGACGGCTCGCTCCTCGAGTCGTCATGGCAGTGTTTGGGTTGCTAATCGAGAATTCGCTTTAATCTGAGCGAATCATCTCGCTGGCTGAAGCCGTCGCCACGGGCCCGTTTTCGCGCCATAGCTCCTGAGCCAGGGTGCGGAACTTCGCATCCGCAGGAAAGCGATTGATTCCCGCGTCAATGGCTCGCCGTGCGCCGGCCCAATCTCCCGCGGCGATCTGCGCCGCAGCCAGCTCTTGCAGCACCGCGGCCGGAGCATTGTTTCGGTCGGCGGCTTTTGCGAGCAAGCCGACGGCATCGGCGTGACGGCCGAGGGCGACGAGCGCCCGGGCCTGACGAATGGCAATTTCGGTCGCCTGGCCGGGCGGTGCGTTTTGCGCGAATGCCTGCAAGGTCGCTAGTGCTCGCTGGGGACGATTTTCCTGAACATAGATTTCGGCGATCGCGAGCTGCACGCCGGGAAGCGTATTGTCGTAGCTCAACGCGCGGTGAAAGCTGGCCAGCGCCTCGCCACGATTGCCCTGAGCAAATAGCAGCTGGCCGCGCAGGGCCCATGCCGATCCGAGTTGATTATTCGAAATCAGCGCCTGGTCTGCCTGCGCCTTGGCGCTCTTCAAATCGCCCACCGACCGGTACATTTGTCCGAGTCGCACGCGTCGGATCGGGTCGCCGCCCGACAACCGCACCGATTCTTCCATTTGCGCGATCGCCTCTGGCCACGCGCCGCGCTGCCACATCGATTCAGCAAAGCCGGCATGGGCACGTTCGTCGCTCGGACATTTCAAAATCGCCGTGGCGAACAGCGATTCGGCCCGATCCCATTGATTGCGCTGTTGAGCGTCGATGCCTTGCAGCGAGAGCTGCCGAGCGGCAGCGATGCTCTCATCCGACACCTTATGGCTATGAAAGGCGCGGCAGCCCATTAGGACCGCCGCGAGCGCAAATATGACAAAGCGATTTGCTGGCATGAGCGCAGCGCCGAAGCTAGATTTCTCCACTTTGCGGGAACTAGCAGATTGCCGCATTTTGGGCAATCGTAGCGCCGCGCGCGTAAATCTACCGCGAGCACTTTGCTCTCGGCCGCTAGCACTATGCCGCCTGTCGCAGAAGGCGGGTTAACGGCTTATACAGCACATTGCGCTTGGCCGTGGCCGCAAACTGCTCGAAGGACAAGATTGTCGGTCCGGGGAGCTTGGCTTCCAAATCGGCGACCGCGCGGCCCAGGCCGGCCCCATACCGCTGGACCTGTCGCGCGTAAATCACATCTCTCGCGGCGAAGAACGGCCGTATCGTGCCGCTGTTTTTGGTGGATCAGCCCAACCGTGGCGGGGTCGGCGAGTCGCTCCTGTTTGATGCGGTTATCGGTGGCTAAATTGGTCGACTGATAGCACCGCTCGAGCCGGTGATCCGCCGCAATAATTCACGCCGTCTGGTCTCCGCGCAATCGCGCGCTGAGAATGAAAGCAGCGCCAGCGTCGGGCGCCAGACCTACTTGAACCATTTGAGAGCCACGTCGTTAGAGTCATTCATGCCAGCGATTTACGAAAACATGGGCGTCCGGTTTCTCTATCCAGAGAACTGGTCGATCACCGACGAAGAAGACGATGGCTGGCCCTCCACCGTCACGCTGCAAAGCCCGCAAACGGGATTCTGGTCGCTGCACGTCTATCCGCCGGGTCACGACGTGAAGGCAGTCGTGAAAGAGTTGATCGGGGCAATCCAGGCCGAGTTTACCGACATCGAAGTCCTGCCGACGAAAGAAACCTTCGGCGAAACAGCGACCACGGGCGTTGATCTCGCGTTTTTCTATCTCGACTTGCTCGTGGAAGCCAAAATCCGCTGCTTGCGGACGCCATCGGCGACTTTGATTTGGCTCTATCAGGCCGAAAGCCGCGAGTTTGAGACGCTGGAACCCGTCTTTCAGGCGATTGCTGTCAGCATGCTGCAGACGCAGGTGCCGTTGGTCAAATAGGGCGGTTGCGAGCAACTGTCGGGAACGGCCGCCGTGCCGTACCGCAGAGCGTGGCAGACTCTAACGCCCAGCGAAGCAATGCCAGTCGTTCCGGTCGTGCCGGTTCTTCCGTAGGTTCTCGATTTGCCGCTTTTACCGGGTCGAAGCAATCAAGGAGACCACGCGCCGAGTCTGCGCGCACGCTGCCAGCACGGCGAGCCTGAGCTTCCGCCGCCGCTGCCAATTCCGATCCTCCGTTGCTTTTAATGCCTCTTTGTCGCCAACGCCGAAGTTCGCTCTGCCTGCAGATTGCCTGCTGGTGGTTGCTACTCGCAGCCAGGTCGGCTGCGCAAATGGACTTCCATGCGGGCAGCCTGATCGATGGTGGCAATTCGATCGATGGCGCCCGGCCCCCGTCGCCCGCGGCCACGTTTGCTACCCAATTTCCCGAACTTCTTCCGGCCCCGCCTCCAACTCTGGGCAGCGGCGGCGCCGGCTATCTGATGGTTCCGTCTGGCGACCCAGAGGGAGTCGCCTACCACTTGGGCGGCCAGGCCCGCGGCTACTACATCAACGATCAGCGAATCGAGTTCACGGGACTGGAAGCAACCTTTGCGGTTGAAGGCGTCATCAACGGTGGCGTAACGCAGCGGTCGGGCGATTGGGACTTGTCGCTGGAGACGCAAATTTTTCTCAATCAGCCGTTCGACAAGAATGTTTTCATCAATTCGGCCCAGCGGCGTTCGTTTGCGCCGAATTTCGACATCGACCCGTTGCAGATCTCACAGCTTTATCTGGGGGCCCGCAACGGCGACTTTTACACGGCGATCGGCCGCCTCGTCACGCCGTTCGGTCGCTTCTATTTTCCGAACTACCGCAATAACTTCGATGATTCGCCGTTCATTCGCTCGGAGTCGATACTGTTTCGCGAGACGGGCGTCCTCGTGCAGTGGGATCCCGACCCCTTGGTGTTCACCGCGGCGCTCACCAACGGTAGTTTTTTGCAAGACACGAACTCGTCGAAGGCACTCATCGCTCGCGTCGGCATCGAAGAGTCGTGGTATGCCTTCGGCAGCAGCGTGAAATGGCAGGACGGTAACGGGTCGGAGACGCAAAAGGTCTTCAACAACCACGTCGGCGTGGACGGAATGCTGCGGTACGGAAATTGGACGCTGTCGGGCGAAGCGATCTATGACGAATACGGCCTCCGCCGCCCGGGCACGCTGCCCTACAAGATCACATGGGGACGCAGCCTCTATTTCCGCGACCTCAACAACGGCCTCAACACTCCCATTCCGGGCTGGGGTTATTACGTGAACCTCGGCTACGAAGGTCCCAACTGGACGCTGGTGCTGAACTACGGCGATTTCTTCCCTGGTCACGTTGGCGACCGCCGGCAAGATACTGCGACGCACCGCGGCCTGATCAAAGCCAGCCGCCACTGGACACGGCATTTCGAAACTTACGCTGTCGTGCTGTTAGAAAACGACTTAGATCGCGCCTTCGACCGGCTGCCGCGCGTGGGGCAATATGTGATCGGTGGAGCACAATTTACGTGGTGATCTTTACTTTAGTTCATGCTCTTCGGGCTTCACGCCAGGTTTAAACCCATTGAACTTGAAATTCGTCGGCTGATAGTCGCCGACAAGCGCGACGTCGGACTTTGGCGAAATCTTGTCTTCGAGGCCGACGGCCCAGTAGCAGGCGTTGACCAGCAGCCGGCGGGTTCCTTCAGTGGAAAGATCGTTGGCCGCGCCAATCGTCGAGCAGAAGACACGGCCTTTATTGCCGGCGCTGCCGGTGTAAGTCTTGGTCCAAGCGATGGGCATCATCGGGTTGTTCTTGTCGCCTTCGAGCGGCGGGTCGGTGGCGTTCATGCCTGTGAGAACCTGCCCGAGCACGAGCGGCACGCTGTCGCCGGGCAGAGGCAAGCGCACGCCATAGACATCGGATGGGCCCCAGATGTCGCCGTCCTTGATGCCGCGCAGAATCGGATTGTTCTCCTGCCCCTTAGCAATCATGCCGCGCGTGCTTTGAACCGCGTGCTTGCCGTGATGGTTGATCCACGTTTCGCCCAAAATCTGCCGGCCGAAGCCTTGCGAATATGATTCGTCGGTCGCGTTGTAGGAGTACTTCGAGTACGTCTTTCCCGGCTTGATGTTAAAGGCATGCGTCGCGGTGCGGATGCCGACGATCGGTTTTCCAGCGTCGAGATAATCGACAATGTGTTTCATCTGCTCGTCGGGCAGATCGCGGAACCGTGTAAAAATCACCATTAGATCGGCTTTGTCCAGGGCTTCGAGGCCGGGAATGTTGCTCACGTTGGGGTTGATCGTTCCGTCCTGGGGGTCGATGGCGAAGAGGACCGTGCAACGAAAGCCGTGGCGCTTCGCCAGAATTTTTGCCAGTTGCGGCAGGGCTTCCTCAGAGCGGTACTCTTCGTCGCCGCTGACGAGGACGACGCGCTTCCCTTTGCCGGGACCGTCGCCGCCTTCGTAGGTAACTCCCGCGGCCCTTGCCGGCACAGGAATCGTCATCACGAGAAACATCAGAGCCGTGGCGGAAAGTTTCATTGAAGTACCTGCGGATTCAGCACGTATGTTGAAAGGCTGTGAATATCGTACAAAATTGGACGAGGAAAGTGGCTGTAGCGCGGAGTAGAAGGGACAGGGCTGACTACCGCTTAACGATGGTTAGCAAAAAGGATTCCCAGTCGCGAACTGCCGATTCGTCTTCGAACAGCTTACTTTGATTCGCCAGAATCTGCTGACGTGTTTGGTCTCCGAAGGGTCGATCGGTGGCCAAGCGGACGGCGATATCAACATAATCCTGCACGCTAGAGGCGATGCAATGATCGATTGCCAGCCGGCGGCAGAAAGCTTGAGTAATGCGGCCGCGAAGGAATTCAGTCGGCAGCGTAACGACGGGCACCCCGAACGAAAATCCTTCCAGGCTGCTGTTCCCGCCGCCGTAGGGGAACGGGTCGAGCAGCACATCGACCAGCGTGAGAAAATTCATGAATTGCGGCTGCTGCATCCGGCGAATAAAAACGATGCGATCGGCCACATCGGGCATCACGCGGGCGAAGCGGTGTTTGAGCAGCTCGTCGGCGTGGCGATAGGCCCAATCGATGAGTACGACCTGCCCCTGCGGATCGCGGCGCAGAATGCCGGCTAGCGCGGCGTCGAAAGCCGGATGAAATTTGTAAATCGACTGGGGGCAGGCATACAAGCGTGCCTGCGGATCGAGTCCAAAAGCTTCGCGCGGCAGCATCTGGGGCGGAAGCTGCGAGCGGTGAAAATAGAACGTAAGCGACGGCAAGCGCACGAGGCGCTCAGAATAATGGCTATCGGCGTCGGGCATTTCCATCTCGGAGCTGGAGACGAAATAGTCGATCGTTTCCAGGCCGGTTGTTTCGGGATGTCCCCAGGTCACGCATTGCAGGGGCGCGAGGCGCGAAAAGGCCAGCGAATAGGTCGTCGTGTCCATGCCGATATCGGTGTAAACCAGCACATCGACGGGGTTACTGAGAATTGTCTTGCGTGCGGCGGCGACTTCTCGCGGCAAGACGACATAGTGATCGGCAGAAGTCGCAATATCGCGAGCCACAGCGTCGTTGTATTGGCCGATCGAGAAGACGGTGACGTGAAATTGTTCGCGCGATAGCCGGCGGATCAGCCCGCGCGTTAGTTTGCCGATCGTATGGGAGTCGAAAAACTTGGAAATGAATCCAACGCGTGTTTTGTCGCCCGAAACTCGCGAAATTCCTGGCGGTGATGGCGAGTCAGCAACGCAATAAAGTTTTGCCAGCTTGCGCTGAATCTCAAGATCATTCAGCCCCTGATGGGCCAAATCGAATACCGGTCTGGCCGCCCGCTGGTCTAAATCTTGCACGACACCGGCGGGTAAGAGAGCATTGACTTCCGCCACCAGCCGCTGACGCCACTGCAGCACATCGGCTTCTGATTCATAAACCAGTGGCAACTGCGTCGCCGCCAGAATTCGATAGCGCGAATCGGGCGAGACTTGGCTCGCGCGGCGATAGATTTCGATTGCTTCGCTAGCCCGACCCAGCTCGCTGTAGCTCAGTGCGAGTCCATTCAACGCATCCAGATTATTGGCGTCTAAGGACAAGACCCGCTGAAAAACCTCGACCGCCTCGTCGCATTGATCCGCGTCGCACAACGCGTAGGCCAGCTTCAGCCAATCTTTGGCCTGCGGCGGCTCGATCTCCATCATTCGCTTCAGCGCCGCCACCGCCTTCGCTCGCTGCCCCACCGCCGCCGCGACTATCGCGAGATTCGAATAGAAGACGGCCCTCTGCGGCTCCAGACCGATTGCCCGCTCGATGTACTCGATTGCTGTGATCGAATCGCCGCGCTGATGCCGCAGCACGCCGAGCAAATGCCACGCCCGAGCGAATGTTGGCTGCTGGGCGAGTATCTGCCCATACATCGGCTCCGCCACATCCAACCGACCCGCCTGATGCTCGGTCATGGCGGTTTGATAAGCGGCTTCGAGATCGTCCATGGAAGCGTTGGGTTAAGGATTTGACCGCATTTAGGTCGGCTGCTGGCTGGTCACGCACAGCTCCGGTCCATTCGACCCAGTTTCTGGTGCCGCGAATGGATTTCCTCAAGCGTACCGTTAATTTTTCCCCTGCGCTTGATTGCACACCGCCGTTCCACTCGCCATAATCTGCGGCGCTGGGTTGGATGATTTTGCAATACTTTGGGGCAAGCTGGCAGCTTGCCTTACGCCCTATGGCAGGCTGGAAGCCTGCCCCACGAAGAGGAATCAAAGCATGGCACAACGTACTTTAGCGCCGGACCCGCACTCCGGGTTCACGCGCCGCGACTTCCTGCGGGGAAGCGGTGCGGCAGCCGCGGCGGCTGGAATAGCGCAGCAGACAACGGCAGCCCTCGCTCAGGAAAAAGGTAAACAGGTCGCTAGCGGTCAGCAGACGATCACGTTGAACGTCAACGGCAGCGACCGGCAAGTGAAGGTCGAGCCGCGGACGACGCTGCTCGAAGTGCTGCGCTATCAGCTCGATCTGACCGGGGCTAAGCCGGTGTGCACCGATGGCTCCAGCGGCGCGGCGACGGTGCTCGTCGATGGCAAGCCAATGCAAGCCAACACGATGCTGGCGATGCAGGCGACGGGCAAGAAGATCGCCACGGTCGAAAGCCTGTCGAACGACGCAGTGCCCAAAGCGTTCACCGAGTGCGACGCCCAGCAGTGCGGGTTTTGCACGCCGGGGTTCGTCGTCGGCGTGCGGGCATTTTTGAATATGAAACCCAAGGCGACGGAAGAGGAAATTCGCAAGGGGCTCAACGGCAATCTCTGCCGCTGCGGCACATACGCGAACGTTATTCAAGCGGCCCTCAAGGTCGTGAAAGGAGGCGCCTAATGGCTGTCGAATACTCCTGGCCGAGCAAAGACAAATCGCAAGCGATCGGCAAGCGCGTCAAGCGGCTGGACGGCATGGAGAAATCCACCGGCAAGGCCAAATATACGTATGACGTGAATTTGAAGAATCAGCTCATCGCCAAGGCACTGGGCTGCCCGCACGCGAGCTGCACGATCAAGTCGATCGATATCAGCGCCGCACAGAAAATTCCGGGCGTGGTTGAAGTCATGCCGCTGAAAAAGGAAGGCGACAAGGTCGAATTTCAAGGCGATTTGATCATCGTCGTGGCGGCCGAAAGCGAAGGAGCGGGTCGTGAAGGCGTCGCCGCTTGCAAGGTCGAATACGAGCAGCAGCCGGTGTTTGTGAAGGACTCGGATTTGGCAGCCGCGAAGGCGGCGGGCCGGACGAGCCCCGGCGGCGGCAAGGTGCAGACCGAAAAAGAGCCCGGCAAGGACGAAAATGCCGATGATTTCGCTGTCAAAGAGATTGAACGGCTGCTGAAAGAGTCGGCCCACGTCGTCGAGGCCGAATATGGCATCGACGCAATCACGCATTGCTGCCTGGAGCCGCACGGCTCGACGGTCGAATGGAACGGCAACAAGCTGACGGCATATCTTTCGACACAAAACGTCAGTGGCACCGACGAGGGCTTTGCCAACGATCTGAAAATCGCGGCGAGCGACGTCGAGGTCATCTGCAACTACATCGGCGGCGGGTTCGGCGGCAAGTTCGCGCCGGACTATTGGAGTACCGCCGCCGCTCGCATCAGCCAGAAGACCGGTCGCCCAGTAAAATTCCTGCTCGATCGCGATCAGGAGCTGAAGATCGCCGGCGCGCGGCCGAGCGGATACATCAAGGTCCGCCTCGGGGCTGACAAGGACGGCAAGATTACGGTGTGGGATTCGGAGCACTGGGGAACGGCCGGCGCGACCGGCGGCGCGGTCAACCAGACCGTGATTCCCTATGTATTCGCGCCCAAAAACTATCGGCGGAACGCGATCAACATCAAGACCAATAATGGTCTATCGCGTGCCTGGCGAGCGCCGAATCATCCGCAGGCGTGTGCGATCACGCAGACGGCGGTTGATGACCTGGCGATGAGGATGGGGGCCGATAGCCTTGAAATCTTCATGAAGAACTTGGGCACCGACGACAAGCCGCTCGTCGCAGGCGCAAAGCCGTCGGTTTATAAGGCCGAAATGGAGCGGGCGGCGGCGCTCATGGATTGGAAGGCCAAGTGGCATCCGCACGGCAAAGGCCAGGCGAAGGGTTCCATTGTGGACGGTCTGGGTATGGCGATCCACACCTGGGGCGGCGGCGCGGGTCAGTCGAGCTGCACGATCAAGATTCATCCCAACGGGGATGTCGAAGCGACGTGCGGCACACAAGACCTCGGCACCGGCACGCGCACGGTGATCGCCATCGTCTTGGCCGAAACGTTCGGCCTGCCGTATGAGTCGATTCGCCTCAACATTGGCAGCTCCAAGATGCCTGTCAGCGGAGCAAGCGGCGGCAGCACAACCGTCGGCGGCATTTCCGAATCGCATCGCCGTGCGGCTCAGGACGCGTTTGCCAAAATCGCGGAACTCGTCGGCAAAAAGCTCGATGTCGATCCGGCCAAGCTGGAAGCGATCAACGGTCGCGTCCAATCGACCGACGATGCGAAGAAGAGCGTGAGCTGGAAAGAAGCTTGCTCGCTCCTGGGCATGTCGCCGCTGGAAGTGAAGGGCGAATATGCCCGCGGCACGAAGAGCCCGCTGTCCAGCAGCCAGGTTGGCGGCGTACAAATGGCTCACGTCGAGGTCGATAAAGAGACCGGCGTGATCAAGATGAAGAAGTTCGTCGCCGTTCAGGACATCGGCCTCATCATCAGCCCAACCCAGGCCGAAAGCCAGATCAACGGCGCGCTTATCATGGGCATTGCCTATGCGTTGTTCGAACAGCGGATCAACGATCCGAGCACCGGTGCGTTCGTGAACGCGGACCTGGCCAATTACAAGCTATGCCGCCTTGGTGACATCGGCGAATTCGTGGTCGAGTTCTACGAACCCGAAACCGAGCGGAAACGTGGCGTGATCGGTCTCGGCGAGCCGCCCGTCATCGCGCCCGGCGCCGCGATCAGCAATGCGGTGGCCAACGCACTTGGCGTTCGCGTTAGTCCCCTGCCGCTGACGCCGCAGAGAGTCCTGGCGGCGCTGAAGAAAGCGAAAGCGTAGTGATCAAAGCACGAAGCGCTTCGGATTTCGAATTTCAAACGAAGAATTCTCCTTTGGGAGCTAATCATGAAGAATTTTGAATACGCCTCTCCTACAACGGAAGCCGAGGTCCTCGACCACCTCCGCGATTTCCCCGGCGAAACGGAACTGATCGCCGGCGGGACCGACCTCGTCGGCCTGATGCAAAAAATGGTCATCACGCCCAAGCGCGTGGTGAATCTACTCGATGTGCCGAGCTTTCGCGATGTCGAAGAGCTCGACGGCGGCGTCATGTCGATTGGCGCGACCGTGACGCTCGACACGCTGCTCGTTCATCCTTATCTGAATCCGTATTCGGCCCTTCGCGATGCTATCGACGGCATCGCCAGCCTGCAGATTCAGTGTCAGGGCACGCTCGGCGGCGAAATTCTCCAGCGGCCGCAATGCTGGTTCTTCCGCGACAACCGCGGTTTACTTGCCGGCGGCGGCAAGCTGCCCGAGCAAGGCGACAATCGTTTTCACGCGATTTTTGGGAACCAAGGCGCCGCAAAATTCGTCTCCGCCTCCCGGCTCGCCCCCGCGCTCATCGCTTACGGTGCACAGGCTCGCGTCATCGGCCCCGAAACGACCGATGAAACGTTCGTCCCGGTCGAAAGCCTGTTCAGAATCCCGCGGCATGAAGGCGAGCGCGAAAACACGCTTCAGCTGGGCCAACTCGTGACGCATATCCTGCTGCCGCCGGTGGACGGCATTGCCAGTGCCACCTACGAAGTCCGCCACGGCGAAGGTCCCGATTATCCGCTCGCCGTCGCGGCTGCCGCGCTGAAAATCGTGGACGGCATCGTTCGCGAAGCCAAAATTGTCCTCGGCCACGTCGCGCCGACGCCGTGGACGACCAACGCCGCCGCCGCCGCGATTGTGGGCCGCTCGGTCACCGCCGAAACAGCCGAAGCGGCTGGCGAAGCCGCGGTCGCCAGCGCCACTCCGCTTTCCAATAACGAATACAAGGTCCAACTGGCGAAAGTCGCCGTCAAACGCGCGATTTTGAAGGCCGCCGGCGTGAAAACCGGGGGCTTTTAACTTGTAGGGTGGGACCAGCGAGCCCAGAAGCGCGCCGGCCCACCATGATTCACCGCACAAATCGGTGGGCCGTCGGCCGCTTCGCGTCCTTGTCCCACTCTACGGAGAACAAAAATGCCATTTAGCAAAGAATATCCAGCTCACGAAGCGGTCACGACACCGCCGTGCATCTATCTGCGCAATAAGGCGATGTACCTCCGCGACGCTATCGGCCATCCGGAGAATTTCCCGGAAGAGACCAACGCGCCGCAGTGCTGGTGCAACCAGACGCAGAACTATCTCGGCCCCGACAGCCAATATGTCAACCGGCAAGAGTGCATCCCCAGCCGGGAATGCTACCGCGAGACGTATTAGTAGCGGCGCGCTGTTAGCCGAGTATCTGTTTGATGGGCGTGCCGTCCGCAATTCGGATAGGCCGGCCCTGTTCCGAGATGTTTTTCTCGTCTGGATCGACGCCCAGTGCCGCACTAAGCGTGGCCAGAATGTCCGGAATATCTGTCTTGCCTTCGACAACTTCGTTCCCGCTCTCGCTCGTCTTGCCGTAAGCCTGGCCGCCTTTGATTCCGCCGCCGCCAAAGACGCACGTCCACGCCGCTGGAAAATGATCCCGTCCGCCCTGCGGGTTGATTGTCGGCGTCCGGCCAAACTCGCCAATCCACAGGATCGTTGTCGTTTCCAAAAGCTCCCGGTCAGCAAGCTCGTGCATTAACGTTCCCCAGCCCGCATCCAGCTCGCCCGACAGCCGCTTCACCGCAGTGAAATTATTTTGATGTGTATCCCAGCCAAACGTGTTTTCGGAAAGCGATCCCAGCGTGACTTCGACGAACGACACACCCGCCTCGATAAGCCGCCGCGCCATCAGGCAGCCTTGTCCAAAGCGGCCGCGGCCGTACGCATCGCGAACCGTTGTCGATTCCTGCGAAAGATCAAACGCCTTCGCAGCCGACGAATCCATGAGCTGCAGCGCCCGCTCATAGACCGTCTGATGAGCCGCCGGCGATGGCCCACGATGCTTGGCGACAAATTCGGTTTCAAATTGCCGCCACAGATCGATGCGGCCCGCAAACTGCGATAGGTCCACGACCGGCGCCAGATCATCGACCTTTAGCTCGGCATACCCGCCGGCCGCCGCCGGCGTTTGGGCCGCCGGACCATCCGTGGCGCCCACGGTCAGCGCCGCGTACCGCGGCCCCAAAAAACCGGGCGAATACGCGGCTTGATTGAACGTCCGAAATGGCGAAATGCTCACGTAATGCGGCACGGCGTCGTCGCCGCTCCCCAAAGCTTTCGACAGCGACGCCCCAATCGCCGGGTACTGAATCGGCCCCTGCGGCTTTTGGCCCGTGCGCACGACATAGGTTCCGCGGCCGTGATCGCCTTCCTTCGTGCTCAAGCTGCGCACGACGCAAAGTTGATCCGCCATCGTGCCGAGCTTCGGCAAATGCTCGCTGAATCGCAGCCCCGGTGCCTTCGTCGCCACCTCTTTGAACTGCCCGCCGTTTGCGTGCCCCGGCTTCATATCAAACGTATCGGTCTGCGTCGGCCCTCCCGTCATCCACAACAAAATGCACTGCCGCCGCCGCTGCTTATTGTTCGCCAACTGATCAGCCAAAACCGGAAACCAGCCGCTGGCGCTGGTGCCGAGGAGGCCCAGCGAGGCAGCTTGAAGGAAATTGCGGCGTATTAGACGGGGCATAGAACAGACTCCTGCCCGAGGCGGTCAACGAGAAGTCACCCCATTGTCACCGGCTTACAGCCTTCACGCAACAAAACCGACGACAATTTAAGCCGCCATCTTGGCCAAACACTCCTGCATGTACTCGATGCTCTCAGTCGCCAGCGCTTCAACGCCCGGCGCGTAATCAAAAACCTCGACCGAGACCCAGCCGCGATAATCGACATCCGCCAGCGCCTGGAAGATAGGAATAAAATCGAGCTCGCCCATTCCCGGGCCGCGCATATTGGGATCGTTGGCATGAAAATGGGCCATGACGCGGGCGTTCTCGCGGATGATTTGCGGAATCGGCTTCGCTTCCGTCGCCATCGCTTTGCAGTCCAGATGCAATCGGCAATGGGGCGAACCGACCATCTCGCAAAGCTGCCGACCTGCGTCTGCGGTTAAGAGAAAGTTGCCGTCTTTGGGCCCGAGCGGCTCAACGGCTAGTGTCACGCCGCATTCCTCCAGCGTCGGCATCGCCCGCTTCAGACAATCTGCGGCCAAATCCATCGCCTGGTCGTGGGTCACGCCCGGCAGCAAATTCCGCTGCACCGGCGAGCCCAACACCATCAAGTGTCCACCCAGATCGCGACAAATACGGGCCAACTCGGCGATGTAATCCGCCGTCTTGTTGCGAACGCCATCATCGGGCGTCGTCAGATAGTAGCCGGTCGATTTTGCCAGCAGCCAATGCAGCCCAATGATCTCCAGGCCCGCGTCGTCCGCCTGCCGCCGGACTTCGGCCCGTTTCTGTGGCGAGATCTCATAGGCATTGGTGTTAATCGTGAACGGGGCGATCTCCACTCCCGTGTAACCAAGATCCGCGGCGAAAGCGAACGCTTTTTCAAACGGCCAATCCTGAAATGTCTCGTTACAGATGGCGAAGCGCATGGTATTTTCCTTGTGGAAACATTGTTCCGCGCCGGCGCGGCCAGACAAGACCCGTTGTGAGGTGGGGCATGACTCCTATACTTTCTTGTGGGCATCGTCCTGTTCCGAAATAAACAAGGCCAGAGGCGTGAACGAACCAACTTTAGCGGCACCATCAGGCACCTTTTGGGAACGCAATGAATTTCTCCTCCGCCGACTGCATTCCCTGTCGGGCATCGTGCCAGTCGGCGCCTACATGGTCGTGCATTTGCTGACCAATGCCAGTGTGCTCGACGGCCCCGCCGCGTTTCAGCGAAATGTCTATCAGATTCACAGCCTCGGGGCCGTGCTGCCGCTGGTCGAGTGGACGTTCATCTTTCTGCCGCTACTCTATCACGCGATTTACGGCATCCTGATCGTTCGCGGGGCACTACCGAATTCGAGCACGTATAAAACGTCAAGCAACATTCGCTATACGTTGCAGCGGGCGACGGGAATGATCGCCTTCGTGTTCATTATGTGGCACGTATTTCACATGCACGGCTGGTTCCATTTCGAGGCGTGGGAGAAGGGCGTGGCCGAGCCTCTGTCTGGAGCTCAGTTCAAGCCCTTTAATGCGGCCAGCACGGCGGCCAAAGCGATGCAGCTTTCGCTGATTGTGCCGATCTTGTACGCAATCGGCGTTCTCTCCTGCGTCTTCCATCTGGCCAACGGCATCTGGACCTTTGGCATCACCTGGGGAATTTGGGTTACGCCGCGGGCCCAGCAATGGGCGACGACGGCGTGCCTCGTGTTCGGCCTCTTGCTCGGCGCGGTCAGCATGGGCGCCCTCGGCGGATTTGCTTTCGGTGTCGATGTCAAAAAAGCCCAGGAAATTGAAAAGGCGATGTACGACGCCAAAGTTGCATCGAAAGAAATCGCCCCGAACGAACACAAACTAGCGCATCCACAGTCGGGTGACTCCGACAAGCCAAAAGAAACGGCGGCGGTGCACGGGCGTGGCGGGAATGCGGAGTAAGGAAGTAGTGAGCGAATAAAGAAATGGCAAAACAACGCGTACTGATTGTCGGCGGCGGTCTGGCTGGTCTCGCGGCTGCAATGAACCTCGCCGAGCTCGGCATCGACGTCGATCTCGTGAGCCTCGTGCCAGTCAAACGTTCGCACAGCGTTTGTGCTCAGGGTGGCATCAACAGCGTCAACGATCTGACGCGGCAGCAGGGCGACGAAGAGTGGCTGCATTTCGACGACACGGTCTATGGCGGCGATTTCCTGCAGCATCAGCCGCCGGTGAAGGAAATGGCCTTCTGGGGTCCGAAAATCATCGACCTCATGGACCGCCTCGGCGTCACGTTCAACCGCACGCCCGAAGGTTTTCTCGATCGCCGTCGTTTCGGCGGCACGCTGTTCAAGCGAACGGCCTTCGCCGGCGCGACCACCGGTCAGCAACTCTTGTATTCTCTTGACGAGCAAGTCCGCCGCTGGACCAGCGAAGGCAAAATCCGCAAGTTTGAGTTCTGGGACTTCCTCGCCCCGATCCTCGACGACAACGGAGTCTGCCGTGGCGCCGTCGGACAAGACCTCGTTTCGATGGAAATTCGGGCTTTCCCGGCTGACGCGGTAATCGTCGCCAGTGGCGGTCCCGGTGTAATCTATGGCCGCTCGACGATGTCGATGGCCTGCAACGGCGCGGCCGCCAGCCGTTGTTTTCAAGTCGGCGCCAAATACGGTAACGCCGAGTTCATTCAAGTCCATCCGACGGCCATTCCCGGCGCCGATAAGCTCCGCCTGATGAGCGAATCGGCCCGCGGTGAGGGCGGCCGTGTGTGGGTGCCGCGAAAGCCGCAAGACGCTCGCGATCCGTTGACCATTCCGGAAGCCGAACGCTATTACTTCCTCGAAGAGCGCTATCCGAAATACAAGAATCTCGTCCCGCGCGACATCGCGACCCGCGAAATTTTCGATATCTGCGTGAACGAAGGTCTCAGCGTCGAGAAAGACCGTCAATGCGTCTATCTCGATCTGACACACATCCCGCGGCATGAGCTGGATCGCAAGCTCGGCGGCATCTTGGAGATCTACGAAAAATTTCAAGGCGTCGATCCCCGCTCGACGCCGATGAAGATTTTTCCCGCCGTCCATTATTCGATGGGCGGGCTCTGGTGCGACTATGCGAAGAGCGCCGACGGCGGCCTGCAAATCGGCTCGCCGAAGAACCAGGTCACGAGCATCCCGAATCTGTATGCGATCGGCGAATGCGATTATCAATATCACGGCGCCAATCGCCTCGGCGCGAACTCGCTCCTGTCGTGCATCTTCAGTGGTCTGATTACCGCGCCGGGGATCGAAACGTTGTTCAAGGGGCAAAAGCAGGCGGCCAGCGAATTGCCGTCGAGTTTGTTCGAGCAAGCGCGAAAGCAACATCAATCGCGCCACGACGCCCTGCTCAAGCGGTCTGGCGGCGGCGAAAACCCCTATTTAATCCACCAAGAGCTTGGCGACTTAATGACGAAGGTCGCGACTGTCGTCCGTCGCAACGATCAGCTGCAGCAGGGACTCGATACTGTTCACGAGCTGTACGACCGGGCCAAAAAATGCTCGCTGTCCGACTCTGGCAACTGGACTAACCAGAACGTCGTCTTCACCAAGGCCTTGCTCGACATGTTCCCCCTGGCGCTGACGATTCTCAAAGGCGCGCTGCAGCGTGACGAATGCCGCGGCGCCCACTACAAGCCCGCCTTTGCCTTCAGTTCGCTCAAATCGCCCGACGCCGCTTCCCGCCGCAAGGAAGCCGAGGAATGGTGCGACCGCTTCGAGGCCAACAATGCCAAGTGGCTCAAATCGACCATTGGACAGTGGACCGGCGACGATGTCGAAATCACCTATGAAGACGTCGATACGACGCTGATTCCCCCGCGCCCCCGGCTCTACGGACTCGTCGGCGCTGAAGACATCGAAAAAGTCTGGAACGAGCGTGCCGCCGCAAAAAAAGCGGCCGAACCTAACGGCAACGGCCAGCCTGCCACCGGCAAGCTCGCCGCAACCGCGCACTAACGTACGGTGGGACAAGCTCGCGCAGCGAGCGCCGGCCCACCAATTTGAATTCACGATTATTGGTGGGCCGTCGCGGCTGTCGCAGCCTTGCCCCACATTACATGTCCAAAACCTAAGACCTCAATGACCGCCACTCACCACGACGATCCTTCCCATAACGGCCATGACGGCCCCCCTTCCCACCCGACTTCCTTCGAAGTCCGCATTCTCCGCCAAAACGGCCCGGGGCAGGAAAGTTATTGGGAGCGGCACGTCGTGGCGTATGAGACGGAGATGAACGTCATCAGCGTCCTTCAACGGATCGCCGCCAGAGCGACCACGGCTGATGGCCACAAAGTTGCCCCCGTCGCCTGGGACTGTAACTGCCTGGAAGAAGTGTGCGGCGCGTGCACGATGGTGATCAACGGCAAGGTCCGTCAGTCCTGCTCCGCTTTGGTCGATCGTCTGCTCGCTGAGCATCCCGGCGAAATCGAGCTGCAACCGATGACCAAGTTTCCCGTGGTTCGCGATCTGGTCGTCGATCGCTCGCGCCTCTTCCGCGCTCTGGAAAAAGTCAAAGCTTGGATCCCCGCCGACGGCTATTACGACCAAGGCGCCGGCCCGCGCATTTCGCAGGCAGCCCAAGAGGCCATGTACCCGCTCTCGGAGTGCATGAGCTGCGGCTGCTGCCTCGAGGCCTGCCCGCAGTATCTCAAAATCGAGCTGCAGCGCCTGGAAGGTGAAACCGACGAAGCCTTCGCCCAGCGCAAGACCGCCGCCTACGATCGCGGCTTCATCGGGGCTCATGCCATCAGCCAGGTCATGCTCTTCAACCGCAATCCCACCGGCCACAACAACGCCGGCGAGCGGCTCGACGCCCTCATGGCCGAAGGCGGCATCCAAGACTGCGGCAACGCCCAAAACTGCGTCGCCGTCTGCCCCAAAAAGATCCCCCTCACCACCTCCATCGGCCGCGCCGGCCGTTCTACCACCCTTCGCATGCTCCAAAAGTGGTTTGGCGCGTAGAATTGCGCCATGCAGGACGCAATTTCGATTTCTATCGCCGCCTTTGACGATCTGCAGCGCGAGCAGCTCCAAGCGATCGAGGTGCTGACCCAGACGATCGGCCGCGAAATCTTTGCCAATCTCGAGCACGACAAACCGCATATCTGGCAGCGCAAGTGGTGGGACGACCGTCTCTTGGCCTGGTCGATGCACGACGAGCAGCTCAAGGTGCAATTGTTCCGCTTCGTCGATGTCTTGCCGATGCTCAAATCATCCGACGCGGTCATGCGGCACCTGCACGAATATCTCGACCTCGTCCGCGACAAGCTGCCCGAAAGCTTGAATGTCTCGCTCGGCGTCGCCCGGCGTTTGCCGTTCACGCGGGCGGCTGTTGCTCGGGCGGCCCGCATTGGCGCGACCGACTTCGCAAAAAAATTCATTGCCGGCGAAAATGTCCCGCAGGTTCTGGCTGCCGCCCGTCGCGAGCGCGAGCGGCATCGCGCCTTCACGCTCGATATTCTCGGCGAGGCGGTTATTGCTGAAGTCGAAGCCGAGCAGCATTTTCGAGCCTATATCGAGCTGCTCGAATCGATCGCGCCGCAAGTCAAAAAGTGGCCGGCCGATGCTCAAATCGATGCCGACGACCGCGGTCCAATCCCGCGCCTCAATCTTTCGATCAAATTATCGGCTCTCGACAGCCAGTTCGATTGCCTAGATGCGGAAGGCACCGCGCGCCGCGTCGGCTACCGTCTGCGCGAGCTTTTCCGCACTGCCCAGGGACTGCAAGCATTCATCAACGTCGATATGGAATCATACGACAAAAAGGCTCTCACCCTGGAAATCTTCAAATCCATTCTCAGCGAGCCCGAATTCCGCGACTGGGCCGATGTGGGCATCGTCTTGCAGTGTTACTTGCGCGACACCGAGCGCGATGTCGTCGCGCTTCGCGATTGGGCGCAAGCTCGTGGCACGCCCGTCTGGGTTCGCCTCGTCAAAGGGGCCTATTGGGATTACGAGACGATCAAGGCCCGCGCCAACGGCTGGCCCGTTCCCGTCTTCCAGCAAAAGTGGCAGAGCGACGCCAATTTCGAGCGCTGCACGCGATTTTTGCTGCGCAACACGGCTCATCTGCGTCCCGCGCTCGGCTCGCATAACATCCGCTCGCTCGCCCACGGCATTGCCACCGCCCAAATCCTGCAGTTGCCGCCAGCCGCGCTTGAGCTGCAAATGCTCTATGGCATGGCCGACGCCGAAAAGGACGCCCTCGTCCGCCGCGGCCAGCGGCTCCGCGTCTATATGCCTTACGGCGAGCTCATTCCCGGCATGGCCTACCTCGTCCGCCGCCTCCTCGAAAACACCTCCAACGACTCCTTCCTCCGCGCCGGTTTCATCGAAAATGTGTCGGCGGAAAAGCTGCTGCAAAATCCCGCCGATACCGCACCACCCGCTATCAGCCGGGAGCAAACCTGCTCCCGGAGTCCCGCCAACGACGCCACCATCTCGAAACGCGCCGTAGGGAACGCTCTCCGTGGTGTTCCGTCCGCCGCGATTGCGTCATTAACTGTACGCTCTCCGCTCGAAGAACTGTCGCCGGTAAAAATAATGCCCACTTTCACCAATCAACCCCCCATCGACTTTGCTATTCCCGAAAACCGCACTGCGATGCAATCCGCCCTGGCCGACGTCCGCTGTCAATTCGGCCGCCATTTCCCGCTCTTCCTCGGCGGACAAAAGATCGACACTCCAGAGCGCGGCGAATCCACCGACCCCGCCGACAAAACCCAAATCGTCGGCACTTTCTCCCTGGCCGAGCCAGAACACGTCAGCCGCGCCGTCGCCGCCGCCAAAGCCGCTTTGTCCGATTGGCATTCCCTCGGCGCCGCCGGCCGGGGCCGTTACCTCCGCAAAGCCGCCGCCCTGATGCGCGAGCGCCTCTTCGAGCTCGCCGCCTGGGAAGTCTACGAATGCGGCAAACAGTGGCGCGAAGCGACGGCCGACATCGATGAGGCTATCGATTTTTGCGAGTTCTATGCGACGGAAGCCTTTCGGATGCAGGGCGAACAAGGAGTCGATGCCCCCGGCGAGGAAAATCGCTTCGAATATCTGCCCCGCGGCGTCGTTGCCGTCATCGCCCCCTGGAATTTTCCGCTCGCGATTCTCACCGGCATGTCCGTCGCTGCTCTGGCGACCGGCAACACCGTCGTCATGAAGCCGGCCGAGCAATCGTCCGTCATTGCCGCTCACCTCATGGAGATCTTCCGCGAAGTTGGCCTGCCCGCGGGCGTTCTCAACTACCTCCCCGGCCGCGGCGAAGTCGCCGGCGCTGGGCTCGTGGAGCATCCGGACGTTGCCCTCATCGCCTTCACCGGCTCCCGCGCCGTCGGCCTGGCCATCAACGCCAAAGCCGCCGAAGTCTCAAAGGGAAAAGGCGTCGTCAACGTCAAACGCGTCATTGCCGAGATGGGCGGCAAGAACGCCATCATCGTCGATAGCGATGCCGACCTGGATGAGGCGGTTTCCGGCGTGGTCAAAAGCGCCTTCGGCTATCAAGGCCAAAAATGCTCGGCCGCGAGCCGGGCGATCGTCGTTGGCGATGTCTATGAACAGTTTTTGAATCGCTTGGTCGAGGCCACCAAGAGTCTCAAGATTGGTCCAGCCGAGGACCCTTCCACGAGTGTCGGCCCCGTCATCGACCGCGAGTCTTACGAGCGCATCAAACGCTACCTCGACATCGGCAAAACCGAAGGCCGCGTCGTGCTCGCGATGGATCCCGGCCCGCTGGCCGAAAAAGGCTGGTACATCGGCCCTCACATCTTCGCCGACATTCAACCAACCGCCCGCATCGCTCAAGAAGAGATTTTTGGCCCCGTCCTCGCCGTCATTCGAGCGGCCGACTTGACCGAAGCCTTGAATATCGCCAACGGAACCGACTACGCCCTCACCGGTGGCATCTACAGCCGCAGTCCCGCCGCCCTCGACCGCGCCCGCCGCGAATTCCTCGTCGGCAATCTCTATCTCAACCGCCCCATCACTGGCGCGCTCGTCAACCGCCAGCCCTTCGGCGGCTTCAAAATGTCCGGCATCGGCAGTAAAGCCGGCTCCCGCGACTACCTGCTCCAATTCGTCATTCCTCGCACCATCACCGAGCACACCGTCCGCCGTGGATTTGCCCCTCCGGCGGAATTGGGTGAGTAGGGGATTGCAGAATCGACTCAAGTGCTGTGGTGCTAATTGTTTAAGTGCAATCGGTCACCGCTGCAGAAACGTTGCGGTTTATGCCGATAATACCGATTGTTGACTTTGATTACTAACATATGTAAGATTCGCGAACTCAGATTCAAGCAATCGAAGGTCCACGGAAATGAGCCGAGCTGCTGCCATGCTGATTCCGCCTGCCAGGCCCGTCGGACGCGAATTGCCACTACTCCGGCTCGTCGTTCCGCCCAGTGAACCGATCCAGCAAACGAACAATTTCAGCGGCCCCTCGCAAAAACTCGTGCTGACCGACGATCTGAAGTCCGAAATCAGCCGGGAAAACGAGCGGCTGGAAACGGCTGAGCCGCAGGAGATCTTGCGCTGGGCTGCCGAGCGATTCGGCCAGAAATTCACGATGGCGACCGCCTTCGGCCCGGAAGGCATGGTCTTGATTCACATGCTGGCCGAAGTTGCACCGCAAACGCCCATTTTCAACCTCGACACCGGCTATCAATTCAAAGAAACGCTCGAATTACGTGAGGAAGTGAAGCGGCGGTACGG
>JADMIO011227273.1_pt1 | contig 22486 bp, 21 predicted proteins | sample 8958161 | NCBI WGS metagenome assembly JADMIO01 (sample SAMN16585339, study PRJNA669376) | soil metagenome | isolation source: Crop rotation soil | place: USA: Cullars Rotation, Alabama | collected 2011 | reverse complement strand
GATCGGCTCATATAAATCATGTTGGAGACGATACAATTCCTCTGTTTTTACCTCCATTCAGAAGAAGGACTGGAGGAACACAATCAACTGATATTGATTACACTTTCCGTAAACTGGAAGAACATCTTTCAAGTCATTGAATTACTGATCAGATTTTATCTGAAGAGGCAATATAATTAGAAATATGACTTTATTTTCTCCTACCCTCAACACTCCTATTCTGACGGTTATTCGTAGTGAAGATTATCAAGACTTTATGTCCGGTAAAGTTGCAAGTTGTATGCCGATAGCTGCTCTCAAACAAGCAAATGCTCGTGCTGGATGATTATTTTGAATACAAGAAACAATACGGTCAGCATGGAATGAGATAGTACTTTGGAGACCAAATTTCTGTGGCAAGAAACACGAACAACCAAATCCAACATCGATACCAGGAAGATGTCCAAGACAAAACAATCCCTGCTGCGGTCATGCAGATGTTTCAAAACTTTTCCATACTTTCGGAACTTGTGGTCAATTAGCTCAGCATCGTGACGCCTGACTCAAACATCCATGAGAGATTTTGCGTGCTTCTATAGATGTAGATTATACGGCAGCGTATATGTATGGAACAGAAAGCGATGAAGAGGGGTATTCTACTCCACCTCCTGAACTTATTGCTACTCTGGAGGTTGATATTAAGAAAGAGGAAGAGAGAGTTTATCATGAAATCACCAGACCTTGGATGATGAGAGTTTCTGAGATTTTGAAGGCCGCATAAGAATTTATTTTTCATTTTGCCTTTGAGGAATATACTCACTGACATGAAAAAACTCATCACTACCGCCATTCCCTATATGAATGGTGTGCCTCATATCGGTCACGCATTAGAAATCATTCTCACCGACGTTATTGCTCGTGGTTATCGCCTCTTGTGAGAAGATGTCTTCTTCCTAACCGGTGCAGATGAGCACGGAAGCAAGGTTTCAAAAGCGGCTGAAGCTCAGAAAATCCATGTTATGGCGATGCTAGATGAAAATATCTCACGATTTAAGGAAATGAATACCTCTCTCTCTATTTCCAATGATGGTTACATCCGTACAACAGATCGTGAGAGACACTGGCCAATTGTTCAAGCACTCTGGATGCGACTCGTCGAGCAAGGTGATATTTATAAGAAAACATATGCCGGTTGGTATTGCGATCGTGAAGAGCGTTTCGTGGTCGAGGAAGAACTTGATGAGAATAAGAATGTCAAAGAAAGCTGAGCTCCAACTCGCTGGACAGAAGATGAGAATTATTTTTTCCGGCTTAGTAAGTACAGTGATGCGATCAAAGAGAAGCTCTCAAGCGGAGAAGTACGAGTGATCCCGGATTTCCGGAAAAATGAAGTCCTCGCCCTGATCGGTGATGGCCTCGAAGATGTCAGCTTCTCACGCACGAAGAAACAACTCACTTGGTGAATTCCTGTTCCCAATGATCCAGAGCATGTCATGTATGTCTGGTGTGATGCACTCACGAATTATATTTCCGGAACTATCCCGCCTGAGAAGAAAAATCTCACAGCAAAAGAAATCGATGAAGTGCTCGATAATTGGACGTGTGATCTCCATGTGATAGGCAAGGATATTTCACGCTTCCATTGTCTCACCTGGATTGGTATGCTCCTCTCAGCGAAGATTAATCTCCCAAAGAATATCCTCGTCCACGGATTCGTCAATGACAAAGACGGTACAAAGATGAGTAAATCCGTTGGCAACGTCATCGACCCCCAAATTATGGTCGACGAATACGGCTCAGATACTGTCCGTCTCTACATGACGAGCGAAGTGGGCGTCGGACAAGATCTCAATTTCTCAGATGAGAGAATTAAGTCTATTCATAACGATGTTCTCGCGAATAACTATGGAAACCTTGTCAATCGTGTGCTTTCTCTCTGGATTGCTTATCGAGATGCTGATGGAGAAATCCCTGAAATGCCTGATCTCACAGATACCGGAAAAAGTATTCTTGAAGGATATAAAGTAAATATTAAAAATTTTGATACTAAAATGTCTTTTTCTGAAGCTGCTACACTTCTTCATGAAGCCAATCTCATGCTCAATACCGAAGAACCTTGGAAGAAATCAGGAATAGAAAAAGGTAACCTTCTAGTTCAAGGAGTTGTATACGTCTATTATGCAACCCTTCTTCTCTCTCCATTTATCCCAACAGCAACCGCAAAAGTTATGAAAGCAATGTGAATCGAATGAAAAATCCTTTCAGACAAGCCTGAAATCGACCTTATGAAGATCACAAAACCGGAAATACTATTTGTGAAGAAGTAAGTTTATAAGATATTTTTATTGACAAATAATAATTTTGTATATTTTATATAGGAAATTTTATGAATTCCTCCCCTTCTTTTGTACCTGAATATAGATCTGACGAAGTTCTCGTGAGAAATTTACAAACTAATGGATTTGAATCCACTGATCCAAGAGATTATGAAGCCTTGGTAGCACCTCCAGCATTTGCTGCGGGTTGGTGAATGCAAGCATTAGAGCATGATCCTGCCGCAAGTATTCTTACAGCAAGCATAAACTCGTCAGATTGATGTCCAATCTGAGAGAACCGATTATGTGGTAGATATTGTTTTGCCTGGAATGCAGGAAGTAAGTGAAAAACCCCTTATCCTAACTTAGATGCTAAGTACTTACGGGATATGAGAAAGTTAGCTGAAAGAGGCGCAAATGTTGGAATATTTTACTCTTATGATGTTGAGCCATTTGCAGGCGCAGCAATAATAGAAACAACTAAAGCTGTCCTGCGTGCTGTTATGGAGATGCCACCCACTGCACTTCTGGTTCACACACGAACAGCTCATGCAATTGATCCTGACCTCAGAGCATTATTAAAAGATACTTCTCAGGCCGTTGGTAATTTCATTGTGGGTGTGGGAGTAGAAACTGATGTCGAAGAATTATGACCTCATAGGCATTATCATAGTGTTGATGATCGACTTAGGTCAATCGAACTTATGTCAAATGATGGTATACAGACACAATGAACCACAACCCCAATGATTTGATACAGGGATTATCCTGGACTTATAAAGAGACTTAGAGAGATATGAGCTGGGAGAATTATGCTCGGCAGACTCAAATATACATTGCCAGGATGAGGTGCAGAAGCTGCAAGAGAATTAGATAACAATTATTGACTTCATATACCAACTGAAGAAGAAGCCCTTGCAATATGTGCAGCACACAAATTTCCTCATTGAGCAAACACTCGTGAAAGGTTTTATGTCTCTATGTGAAATGGTTAACTTTTGGCATTTACTTCTTCTCCGCTACAAACGTAAAGGTGAGATCGACGTTATCCTCAACACTTGCTACCATAGGGACTTTTGGAATAGAGATTCAGAAATCCTTGTACATAATAGTGGCTTTTGCGACTCATGAGATTTCGCTTGTTGAAGCTGCTTTTGCAGTGATATCAAAGGTAACATCCTTGGAGACTCCAGCGATAGTCAGCTTCCCCATTGTTTTGAACTTGTAGTCTGTATTCAACGCAAGCTCTTCTGGAAGACCAGTAGTACTGATGGGAGTGAATGTAATAAATTCATTGTCTTCTGATTTGAGGATCGAACGGCTGATCATACCATTACGCTTATCAGAGTCAGTCTTGAGTGTACGAGCATTGATGGTAATAGTTCCTACATGACTTGATACTGGCTTCCTGGAGCTAATCCCTATTTGACCACTTACATCTTGTGTCACACCGACAACATGAAAAGGCTTCCCAGTTAAGACTTCATTGACTTCAAACTTTGCCTCAGATTTTTCAGCATTGATCACAAATATCTCAGACTGAGTAGGCTGTTCTGATGGTGGAGTCGTAATAATGGGCATATTCCCAGAAGGAGCTGGTCCAGAACGAGTGATATAGAGATAAGCGCCTCCTCCAATAATGGCCAGAATAAGAAGAGTGAGAAGAGTTTTTTTCATAAAACAGTGAATTATAAAATAATAATACCTCGTAATGGTATAGAAATTTAACGAAAGAAAAATTCTTTCACCTCAACAGAGATAGGAATTGAGGTATAATCACTTATACGTACAAACCTATGATTTCTTTCGTGCGAGTTTGAGAATCTTCTTGAAGTGCACCTCTGAAACAGGCTGGATCGAAAGTCTCGAACCGCGTTGCGCAACGATCATTTTACTGAGTTCCGGATCAGACTTTATGAAGCTCAAAGTGATCGGATTTGGAAACTTCTCTACGAATTGCATCATTCTCGTTACCCAGATCGGATTTGCGAGGGTGGATTTCGGATCGTAGTGGTCATCATGAATATCGAGAGCTGTCATATCCGGAAGCGCTTCACTCGCTACTCGCATCAGACCAACTATTCCCGGCTCATCACAACTGCTGTGATAGAAGAAAGAGAGATCGCCGACATTCATCAAATCACGAAGTGTATTCCTCGCTTGGAAATTGCGCACACCTGTCCATGATTCCTCGTCTTTGCGCTCGAGATCATCAATACCGAAACAATCAGGTTCTGACTTGAGGAGGAAATGGTTCATGGGGTTATTATATAAAAAATCTTCAATTAATTGAAGATTTTTCAGTATTCAGGAATGGTGGACCTGGTTGGAATCGAACCAACGACCAACAGGTTATGAGCCCGCTGCTCTAACCCCTGAGCTACAGGTCCGTATTTTCGACCACAGTATCTAAAAACTCTCTTCATTTTCAAGTTTTTAAAAACTTTTCTCTTTTTATGGCCTCAGATCTCGTAGTATATTGTTCCTGATAAATTATTTTCCAATTAGTTCATCTAGATGTCCAAACAGACATTCCTGAATTATGGTCTCAGAGGCGTTTTTGTATATCTTCAGTCTGACCAATATATCTTAATCGCTCAACACTTCTAATAACATAGACTGAATACATAATTAATATTATTAATCAGGGATCCGCCTAGGCGGATTATGAGCCCGCTGCTCTAACCGCTGAGCTATGGGTCCTTATTAGGCCTAAGAATGAAGAAAAAAGAGCTAAGAAAGGAATTTATAATAATCCTTTGTTATTTCTTCTGCCTTTAATTTTTTATCTTATTCGCCAAAGGCGAATATGGCGGCGAGTGAGGGATTCGAACCCGCCCCTTCAGCCTCTTGGGTAACTCGCCACGTGCAGGGATTGTAGGGAATTTTTAGTAAATGCAAAATCGAAAAAGAAGCAAAAATAGCTTAATCACGCTCATCCTCTCTTTCTTCCTCCATATCATCAAATTCTTCTTCATCAACTGCTTCATCAGATTTTGTTTTTTTAAGTACAGAATCCTCTTCCCCATCTTCATCGAAGCCCATTTCCACCATATTCTCGTCTTCGAGTTTTTTGCCTTCGAGAAAATATATGAGTGCAACAAGATCGCTGTTATTGAGATCAGGAGAAAATAAATCCGCATAGTCTCGGATTTCATTTGGTGCTCGACGGAAGATATTCCAGTACATCATTCCTGGTTCTTCAAATCGATTGATCAGAAGGCTATTCAAAAGAAGAAGTCGACGTCTATCTTCTCCATCGCAGTCATCATAGTAGGGAATCATCGATGTGAGATGAGACTGTACTTCAAGTTCGTGGATTTTGTGAGCCTTTTGTGCCTCTTCGGCTATTCGTTTTTTCTCAGCAGCATAAAAATCATCATCTTCAAATGAAGCTGTCATCGCATTCTGAGATTTTTTCTTCTGAGGACTCATGGTGTGGGAGATTTGAGACAATTTTACCAAGGTCAGAGGAGTTTTCAAACAAGAAGGGATTTTAGTGCTTGAATTTCGAGGGGAATAGTTTTTAAAAATAAAACACTTTTTCTCCCCGCCGTTAAACTTGTTAAACCCGTCAAACCTGTTAAACTTTTTTGGATGAAACTCACCAAAACTCTCCTCCGAACGACAGAGAGCTATATCGGACGACTGGCGAAGGCTGGAATTGAGACAGTAGAGGATTTGCTGCTTTTTTATCCAAAAGGCATAGAGGATACCACTGATGTTCTTGACTCTTTTGCATACGTAAATATCAAAGAGAAAAATACGATCAAAGTCACACTACTCAATATCATCCAAGAACGCACTCGATTTCAGAAACAACTCACGAGATTTCTCATTGCAGACAAGAACGGCATGTCTTCTGAATGTGTGTTTTTTCATACTCCTTTTTTCAAACAACCGCTCAAGGCTGGTGACACGATTATCATCCACGGGAAGCCAAAATACGAATACGGAAAGCTCTCTTTCCCACAGCCGGATATCGAAATCTTTGACGAGTGACGTCGTGCTTTTTTACCGATCTATACAGAATTACAAGGCATTCATACAAAATGGTTCCGTGAAAAAATCCCGCTTCTCTTTCCCTATTTCCACCTTATTCCTGAAGTGTTGCCAAAGGAAATCATAGAAGAAAAAAAGCACAAACCTCGCATAGAAAATATTCAGACTCTGCACGCGCCCAAAACACTCGAAGGCTTCGAAGCGGCAAAACAAGAGCTTGCCTATGAAGAGCTCTGGGAACTACAATACCGGGCACTCCAACGAAAGAAAATTATCCAAGACGCGAGTATCGGACATACACAAGGAATTGCGCTCAATGCAGAATTTATGAAGGAAGCGATTGCACAACTCCCTTTCGCGCTGACTAATCACCAGAAGATTACACTGTTTGAGATTTTGAAGGATATGGAGCGCGATATCTGTATGCAGCGACTCCTCCAGGGTGATGTCTGAACGGGGAAAACGGTGGTAGCTTTCCTGTCAATGCTCCATTGGGTCAAGTCTGGAGGTGGTCAAGTCGCTTACATGGCTCCGACAACGCTTCTTGCGATCCAAGTAGCCAGTAAACTTAAAGCATTTCTCGAGCTATACAATATCACATCGACTCTCCTCCTCGGAAGCGTGCCTGCAAAAGAGAAAAAAGCCATTAAAACAGCATTAGCCAACGGTGAGCTCCATATCGTCGTTGGAACGCACGCACTTATTCAGGAAGATGTGAAATTTCAGAAACTCAGTTACGTGATCATCGATGAACAACATCGTTTCGGCGTAGAACAACGTGAAAAGCTCACAGAATATAGCTCTTCAACCGAAGTTAACAGTTTACAGTTTACAGTTTACAGCGATGAAGAAATGAAAAATGCTCCTATTTCTGAAAACTGAAAACCTGCCTACCGGACAGGCAGGCTAAAAACTGAAAACTCTCGAATACAAAAAATCGTTCCTCATGTCCTTATGATGACAGCGACACCGATACCGCGGACACTCTCTATGGCTATGTATGGAAATCAAGATATTTCCATTATCCGCGAATATCCTGCCAACAGGAAATCTATTATCACAAAAATTGTCACTCCTGCTCATGCACACGAAGCGTACCGATGGATTGATACACAAATTGAAAATGGCCATCAGGCGTATTGGGTTTCTCCTCTCGTCTTCGAGAGTGAAAAAGTGGAAGCCGTTTCCGTGCATGAAACATTTGAAAAACTCCATACCATCTTTCCAAATCGCAGGATTGGTATGCTCCATGGGAAGATGAAACCGGATGAAAAAGAAGCTATCATGGCTGATTTTGTCGCAGGAAACTATGATATTCTCTCAGCGACTTCGGTGATAGAGGTCTGAGTTGATAATCCCAATGCAACGGTCATGTGCGTAGAAAATGCTGACCAGTTCGGACTTTCTCAGCTTCATCAATTCCGTGGACGTGTTGGTCGGGGCGATGCACAGTCCTATTGTTATCTCATGTCCGATAACACCCATACTCAGCGTCTTAAAGCACTTGAGAGAACCAATGATGGATTTGAAATCTCGGAAATAGATATGGAACTCCGCTGACCTGGTGAAGTTTATGGCGTCCGTCAATCAGGTATTCCAGACCTAAAACTCGCTTCTATCAGGGATTTGGAGAAGATATATGAGATTCGGAAGGATATTGAGAAATACCTCGGTAATACCGATCAGTAAGGGTTTGAACGAAATATTTCTAATTTATATATTATTTCACATATTTTCACTATTTGGCAAGTTATTTTAGTGCCAGAAAATGTCCGAAGCCTTGGAAAGAGGCCAAAAAGTATAGTAGAGTACTTGTGTTTGATAACCATTTCGTATGAAAAAAACACTTGTTACCGCTGCTATTCTCCTCCTCAGTGCGAGCACTTTCGCTCAAGATGCACTCTTTGATATCGGTAATTCCGATGACGGCATCATGTCAGGCGAGATCAATATCAATCTCCCCTACGATCCATCTGAAGCAGAAGATCCAGCAAATGATTTTGGAGATGAAATCGTCATTGGTGATGACTTCAATCTCAACGCAGCCTATGAAGTCCAAACAGGACCAGAATCAATGATCATCCTCCTCATGGCACTCGCTCTCTCAGCAGGTATCTATACAGCCTACACTCGTACACAAAAGAGCTAAAACATATCTCAAGAAAAAAGAGTAACTTCGGTTGCTCTTTTTTTGTATTCTGTATTCTTGATTGAAGCTCTTTAATCCAAAAATATGTCTCTCTGACTTATCGGTCTCGGTACTATGGGTGAAAATCTCGTGGAAAATCTGATTTCCCATGGAGAAACTCTCGTCGTCTGGAATCGTACTGCCCAAAAATCCCACGAACTCGCACAAAAATTGGGAAATAAAGTTATTGCAGCAGATACGCTCGAAGAGTTCATCAAAAAACTCGGAAATGAGAAAAAAAATGTCTTCCTCCTTGTTCCCGCAGGAAAAGTGACCAATGAAATAGCAGAAAAACTTTTCACGCTCCTCTCCCCTGGTGATGCTATCTGGGATCTCGGAAATGCTCATTGGGACACAACTATTGCCAATCAGGCTGAAGCTCAGAAACATGGAATTCATTGGATCTGATGTGGGATTTCCGGTGGATCAGAATGAGCACGTCTCTGACCTTCTCTCATGCCTGGAGGTGATGAAAATACAATACGAGATATGCTTCCCGTTTTAGAGAAAATTGCCGCGAAAGATTTCAATGGAAAGCCCTGTGTGACCTATGTTGGTCGTGAAGCTGCAGGAAACTTCGTCAAAATGGTACATAACGGAATCGAATACGCGATCATGCAAGGAATCTCAGAAATCTACGATATGCTCCGCGATGCCCAGATGCAACAAGAGAATATTCAAACCGTTTTTCGTGAGCTCAATACCGGTTATTTGAAAAGTTTTCTTCTTGATATCACTGTAGATATCCTGTGAACTCATGATCCCAAAGCAAGTGAGGAATTTCTACTGGAGAAAATCACTGGGAAAGCTGGAAGTAAAGGAACTGGAGGATGGACTGTAGAAGCCGCTCTTAAACTCGGTGTACCAGTACCAACTATCGCCGAATCTCTCTTCGCGCGTTGGATGTCCGGAAGAACTGAGAAAGTCACGAAAGAACATTGGCTTGTAGCTGATTTAGAAGATAAAAATGTGCCAACTTCAGATATGCTCGGATCACTTTTGACACTTATCTACCTCGCCTCATATATTCAGGGACTTGAACTGATTCTCAAAGCAGAATCAGAATGGAACTGGTGAATCAATCTCGATGAAGTCATCCGTATTTGGCAATGAGGTTGCATCATTCGCAGTAGGATGTTGGAAGTCTTACCAGATTTTTACCATGGGAAAATATGAGAGAAAACTCGTGAATTTATGGAGAAAATCGCTCCCTACCGAATCATGGCTGATGAAGTCCTCGATATGGTTTATACGCCAACACCCGTCGCGAGCAGCGCAATTCAATATATCAGAACTTTTGCCTCTCAACTTCTCCCAACAAATCTTATCCAAGCCATGCGAGATAGTTTCGGTGCACACGGCGTCAAGCGTATCGGAAGTGAAGAAAGTGAAAATTTTAGATGGAAATAACTTCTGCGTTGGCATCGAAATACACATCATATATACTTGTCAACCACTTGACTATAATTCACCAAAAACTCACACCCCATACTTGAAACAAGTTCAATAAGGCCTAAACTAAGAATTCTTATTTCCTAATTATTTATTATGAAAAAAATACTCACGCTCGCAGCTCTTATTGCATTTGCCACTATCGGTAATGCCTGGGCTCACACTACAACTGAGGCTCATGTAGAAACAGATTCGGTCAATGTAAACGGCTCCGTAGAAGTAAATCATGAAGGAAAGAATGATGAAAGAAAAGGAGTAAAACTCAATATCTCAGAACGCCTTAAGGGACTACGGGATGCAAAAGCTTGTAGAGAAAAAGCTGCTGCAGCTACTACTGAAGAAGAGAAGAATACTATCTGGGCGTCTTGCAAACCAAAACCTTCAAAAGAAGTAAAAAAAGATATCCGAGAAGCAGAGAAGACAAATCGTACTGAAACACGTGAACTCTTGAAGACCCAAAGAACAGAAATGAAAGCTCTCAAGACAGAATGTCATGCTCTCGTAGAAGCAGCATCGGATGCTGACGAGGCAAGTGTGAAGGCAAGCTGTAAAACAAGAATAGAAGCACTACAGACAACTCACAAAGCTGCCCTCAAGGCACAAATGGCGGACAACGATTACGATGTCCTTGTTGAGGTGAGAGATCATATCACAGCAAATCTAGAAACTATCAAAGCATTTAGTGATGAGAAAAAAGCCCAGTTCGAAAAATTCATCAATCAGAAACTCACAAGACTCAAAGAAAGAGCTACAAAAGATAACAATACTGTTGCACTCAGCGTCGTTGCTGAAATAGAAGTATTACTCGGTCAGTTCTAATTGAATCGGATTAACGCAAAACCCTTCCCGATATATCGGGAAGGGTTTTTTAAATACTATCTTCTTGATATCTCCTAAACCACGTCAGTTGCCGCTTGGCATAGTGACGACTATTCTGCTGTACGAGCTCAATTGTTTGAGGAAGAGATGCTTCTCAGGCAAGATAAGGAAATATCTCTCGGTAACCAATAGCATTGAGTCATGGGAATCGATCAAGAATATCCGGTCATTCGTATTCTTGGAGAAGTCACTTCACTTCATCAACGAGTCATGCTGCAAACATTTTCTCCACTCGCAGATTTATTCGTTCGTAGAGCTTCTCGCGGTCGCCATCAAATGGAGTGATACGAAGGAAATCGTATGGACTCTCAGTTTTCTGTCAGAGAAACTTCTTTGACTGTCCAGTGGATTTCCAAATCTCAAGTCAACGAATCACATAACGGAAATTCCTCGGATCAAGTTCTGCCGCATACTCAGGATCAACTTCATTGAGCTTTTCCCAGAGTGCATCATTGCCTTCTTCGAGTCGAAATTTCTCCAATTCATCACGATATTCCCAGTCAGCTTTTACTTCCGGAATGGTAAAGTTTCAAACAACAGCATCGATGAAAAGTCCGGTTCAGCCAGAAAGAATTGGCAGCTTCCCACGAGCATGAATTTCGTCAATAATTCTGCGAGCCTCTGGTGCGAATTCTCCGACTCCATACATTTCGGTGATATCTCGGATATCGAGCATATGATGAGGGATTTCCTGCATTTCAAGAGGAGTCACTTTTCCAGTACCAATATTCATCCCTCGATAAATCTGACGAGAATCTGCGATCACTACTTCCCCATTATATTTCTTTGCCATTTCTATCGTAAGTTCGGTTTTTCCACAAGCTGTAGGCCCATAAATAACCAGGAGTTTGGGCTTTTCGGAGAGCTTTGAGATCCAAGAAGAAGTATCATGTATCATAGAAATAATTGTGTTGATTTTGCAAAGAAACACAAGATAATTGGGACATGAAAAAACGAACAAAAATCTGATTGGGGATATTGATTGTTGTCTTTCTCCTCTTATCTATGGTTACTGGTTGGCCAGTAATTAGTACATACAACAACTATCTAACCACCAGATTTCTGAATGATCTCAAAGAAATAACATCTTCCGATACAGTTAAGGTCGTCAATAGTTACAAGCATTTCGGTATATTGAGTGGCAATAGCAATCACTGTGATAGTGAAGTAGCTGTTATGATTGAGACAGGCGTGGCTAGAGAACATATCGATGGTTTTGTTAGAGACCTTATCGCTCTGCGAAGTCCTTTTGGTAATAAAACAATAGGATATTTTGGAATATATCGTGTTCAGGGACAACAATTATTTTATGAGGCCCAATGAAGCACTGAAAAAGAGCTTACCGATGAATTTGATGATTACAAAAGGCTCAAAGACTTGCTCACCAAGGTCGAGCAAAAAGGTGGCCTGTCTTATTATATCATTTCTGTTTTTGACCAAACTTATACTGGGTTGAGCATGCATGATATCCGCTGTCACTAGAAAGGTCATAAGCTCAATATCTTTACATGTAAGGCTTGCTTATTGTGCACCTAAATAATACCTCGCCGTATAAAGAACATCCTCATCGGTAAAGTCAGATTTATTTACGACCCAGTCCAGATAATCACGAGGTACTTCGCTCCAGAGTGTTCCTTTGTGTTTGCCAAACTTGCACATATAGAGAATCGATGGATGAGAAGAAATCTCGATCATCATATTCCTGAGTTCCAACTCATCTTTTCCTGGATTTTGCTCCTTGAGTATCTCATGAAGTTTGTAGAAAACTTTTTCAAGAACAAGTACATCTCCGAGTGCATCATGCGTTTGTGGCTTCTCAGCAAACTCAATACCAAAATAGTACCGTAAATATTGGAGCTTATGTTGCTCAAGCTCGGGAAGAAGATGTCTCGCAAGTCGAAGTGTACAGATTGGTGCAGAAACTTCTATTCCGGCGTTTTCCAAAACATTCACATCATAAGCAGTATTGTGTGCCACGAGCGTATAGGTTTCGAGCAATTTTTGCAGTATTTCTTTATCAGGAGAATCCTTGAACATCGGCTTCCCTGCTATTTCTGATTCTGTAATGTGATGCACAGACATCGAGCTGATCTCAATCGGTACACCTCCTGTCCCATAGAGCGAGCTGAAATATTCCAGACGATCAGAAGGCTTATAGGCCAATTGGATCAAAATGGGATTTTCGTTGTGGTGTGTTTCTGTATCGAGGAATAAGTACATAAATTGCAGATTTAGTCCGTTTAATAGGTTTTATGCGTTTTATTCGCATAAACAATGGAAGGATTTTATAATAATCCCGCTGAAAGGAAAGGAATTCGAGAAAATAACTTCTCTATGTTCATCAAATCTGTCAACCTATTAAACCTATTAAACGAATGAAACCAATTAAACTGGCTCAATGCAACTCCTCTGAATCAATTTTTACGCGTGAACATATCAGGAATGCTTGAGAGAGCTAGAGAATAAAGCTCAGGATGGGACAAAAACTCTTATCGTCACACCAAATCCTGAGATTCTTAGTGATGCGAAAAAAGATCCAGAATTATTGAATGTTCTCCAAAATGCAGACATAGCGACACCTGATGGAGCTGGTGTATTTGTAGGATTTCAGATAAGTGAAAAGAATTTCCCGAAGTGGAAAAAATGGATGTATTTTCCTCTCTGGTGTGTGAAATCTGTGATACATAGTAACGATTTCAAGAAGAAATATGGCGAGCGAATTACTGGCTCTCGATTGACAAGCGATTTGGTACCTTTTGCAGCACAGAATAATATCTCTGTTATTATCCTCGACCCAGTTGTGAACGGAAATAATCCTGGCGATATTGCGAAAAGGAAGTCACAGGAAACTATGAAGCAAGTACTTGAGAAGAAATTCTCATGACTGAACTGTACAGTTATTGTAGCTGATACGAGTGAATCAATTGTAGGTCAACTCAATTCGCTTGAGCTTGGTTCAAAGAAAGCAATCGTGTTTGCAACACACGGAGGAGGAAAACAAGAAAAAATCCTCGCAGAAATTGTAAAAAATACTGATAAAATTTCTCTCGCACTAGGAATCGGTGGATCGATTGATATTCTGACAGGTTTTCGAGCACCGGCTCCAGCGATTTTTAGACGACTCGGCTGCGAATGGCTTTATCGATTGATAAAACATCCAAAGAAACACTGGAAGCGCATGAGGAAAGTGATGGGATTTCTTTCTACAATTTAAGAAATTCTTTTTTTAAGCGTTGTCTTTTGAATTAAAATCAATCGTCCACTCAATACCATACTTGTCCCTAAACATGGCAAAATATGAACCCTCAGGGCTGTCGTCAGGAGAACATTCAACATTCCCACCTGCCGAAAGTTCTCTGAATATCCTATCTGCTTCTTCTTTGCTTTCTGCAGTAATTGCGATCTTGGATCTATTTTCGTTCTCGTTTACTCGTCCCATGCTTTCCGGAACGTCATTGGCGATCAAAACATTATTGCCAATAGGCAGAGCAATACGCATTATCCTATTTGCCTCTTTTTCGGGCACTGGGAAATCAGCACTTGCGATGTCTTTGAAACGAGTAATACTAGCAAATTCTCCACCGAAAACAGATTTATAAAACGTAAACGCTTCTTCGGCATTTCCGTTGAAATTGATGTAAGGGTTTATTGTTGTCATATTTTAGTATTAATTATGGTGTAATTCTATTCGCATATCGTGGGAATGGGATCGTCTCGCGGATGTGATGAAGTCCGCACAACCAACGAACGATTCTCTCAAGTCCATAACCAAATCCTGCATGTGGAACTCCACCATATTTTCGGAGATCAAGATACCATTCGAATTGATCAACGGGGAGTTTATGATCCTTGATTCGTTGAAGGAGTTTGTCATAACTATCTTCACGTGTTGCACCTCCGATTATTTCACCACAACCCTCTGGAGCGAGGAGGTCGGCACACAGTGCGAATCCTGATTTGTTTGGATCTTCTTTGGTGTAGAAAGCCTTGATGCCCATTGGGAAATGTGTGACAAAAATCGGCTGTGTGACTTTTTCCATATACTGCATCTCAATATCAGAGCCGATATCGTCTCCCTGTTTCACGTCGAAACCTTTTGCAATGAGATCATCGATCCATTCAGCATGAGTCATACGCACAAATGGGAGCTTGATTGCTTCAAGCGGTGCTATGTCACGTCCGAGAAGTGTGAGCTCTCTTCGATTTTTCTCTAAAACTCTTTGAATAATGAAATACATAAGCTCTTCCTGATACTGCATATTCTCGTCTTGTTGGATAAAGGCAAACTCCGCATCCATCATCCAGAATTCATTGAGGTGTCGGCGAGTTTTACTCTTCTCAGCACGAAACACAGGACCAAAGTCAAAGACTCGTCCGTGAGCAGCAATTGCCGCCTCGATGTAGAGCTGACCGGACTGGCTGAGATACATTTTCTCACCGTTCACATGTTCTACTTCGTAGAGCTCTGTTGTTCCTTCACAGGCACTTGGAGTAAAAATCGGCGCATCTATTTTCATCACATCATGATCGCGCATCCAATCATACGTCGCATAAATAATCGTATCACGGATTCGCTGGATTGACCACTGAGACTGAGAACGAAGATACAAATGACGCTTATCGAAGAGAAAATCGGGACCATGATCTTCTTTTGTGCCAAGAGGATAATCATTGGTTTGTGTGTAGATGTGAAATGAACGAACCTGGAGTTCGTATTCTTCTTTTTTTGGATGCTTAGAAATCTCACCCGTGAGACTGAGAGAAGATTCGATACCGAGAGCGGTGATTTGGGCAAATGCAGCTTCTCAGACGAATTTTTCTTCGATGACACACTGAATAAATTCACTTCCATCACGGAGTGAAATAAAGGCGATTTTTCCAGAAGATCTGATCTTATCGACCCAGCCTGAGAGTGTCACGGTCTGACCGACGTTGTCGGTTTTGATATGTTTGATGAGCATAATGCATACAGCATAATTAAAAATACAAAATTAAAAGTCAAAAGTGTTTTGCCGTCATTCCGGACGAGTGAATCCTCCAAAGGAGGAGAACGAAGATCCGGAATCCAGGATACTACTACACGAAGTGTTCTTCTATATAATTCATAAAAGGACTTTATTATTCACCTGGATTCCGGATCGAACATTTCCCTGCTTTCGCAATGAAAATATTCGTCCGGAATGACGAGGCAGTTTTATACCTTTAGCTTTTTTATTTTACTGCATCAATATATTCTCCGTAGCCAGCTTTTTCCATATCAGCTAATGGGATAAATTTCATTGCAGCCGAATTCATACAAAACCTCTGACCAGTTGTCGCCGGACCGTCATCGAAGACGTGCCCGAGATGAGAGTCTCAATATTTTGATCGCACTTCTGTACGAGGTATTCAGAGCTTGTAATCAGTTTTTTCTGTGATGAAGTGAGGATTGATTGGACGATCAAAGCTTGGCCAGCCTGTACCAGAATCATATTTGTTTCGAGAGCTAAAGAGTGGCTCACCAGTCACTACATCAACATAAATTCCCGCTTCGTGATTATCCCAATACTCATTGTCAAAAGGCGGCTCCGTTCCCTCGTGCTGAGTCACATCACATTGTTCTTTGGTGAGAGTACTGCAGATCGTCGAAGAATCCGGTTTGTGATATTTTTTCGCAAATTCTGCATCCTTGCCTTGAATAGCGACCTTTTCTTCATCTGTCCAATTCTCATGAATGAAATCCTCTCTTCCCGATCATTTCTTGTAGAGATTATAATGAAACGCTGACTTCTGATAATATTTCTGATGATAATCTTCTGCGGGATAGAAATTGGTAAATGGCAGCACTTTTGTCGCAACAGGCTTATCAAATTTTTTGGAATCATTGATTTCCTTGATTACTTCTTCGGCAATTTTTTTCTCTTCGTCATTTCGATACCAGATGGCTGTCGTATAGCTCTCTCCGCGATCAGCAAATTGTCCAATAGCATTAGTCGGATCGATCTGATGGAAAAAGAGCTCCACCAGTCTTTTATAGGTTACTTTCGCAGGATCGTACGTAATCTGAATTGCTTCTCGATGTCCAGTTTTCTCGGTCAAGACATCTTCATAGCTCGGATTAGCCATATGTCCGCCGGCATAACCGACTACTGTTACTGAAACGCCAGCCTCTGCGTCAAATGACGGTTGCATACACCAGAAACATCCACCAGCAAAAGTAGCCAGCGCCTGACCTGCAGGAGGAGTTTCAGTGGTCAGAGGAATTGTAGTTGAGTCATTCATAGATTGAGTATTAGGAAGTGAAGAAGTACAACTTGCCAAGAATAAACAAGCGAGTATTGGAATAGTCAGAGAGGTAAAGTATTTCATAAATTTAATTTCAAAAAGTAAAAGCATGGAGTCGAAGTCATGGACTTACGGTAATGAGGATGGTAGCGTCAGACTGAAATGTATCGCTTTCAAAAACGGTATAGAGCTCATCGCCAGTGATGGGAATTGTTTTGCGATTAGAAATCTTACTATCAATTCCAACAGTCTCCACAAGGAGACTTCCCTTTTTAGATTCTGAAGATACGACGAGAAATACTTTTTTCGCAGCAAAACGAAGTGACAGCATATTCGGAGTAACAGATCAATTCGTTGCGAGCGATTCGATGTATTCCGGTTTAGTATCCCAGCTTCATACAATTGACCAATCATTTATCTTTTCGATTTTTGTTACTCTATTTTTCGCCCTGCTAGAGCCTAGATACGTTTCGGGTGTGAGCTTGGGCTGAACAATGGAATTATCTGCCTCAATTTTTACAGGTTGAACATTTTTTCATAGTAATTCTGCGATTTTCATCTCAGTTTCAGCGTACGCTCCTTCTCAGAAATGCTTGTATACAATATTTCACTTCTGATCGATCAGATATTTCGCTGGCCAATATCGATTATTGTAGGCATTCCATGTTTTGAAATCATTATCGAGGGCAATAGGATATTTGATACCTTCACGAAGAACTGCCTCAGAGACATTGCGCGGGAGCTTCTCAAATGAAAACTCAGGAGCATGGACTCAGATAATAACGAATCCATCTCAACTATATTTATCATACCACGAATTCAGATATGGTTGTGTACGTTGGCAATTGATACACGAATATGTCCAGAAATCGATAAGAACGACTTTTCAACGGAGTGATTCAAGAGTGAGTGCGTCAGAACCTGCCTGTCCGGCAGGCAGGTTGATCCATTCTTTGATTCCTGCGAGTTCAGGAGCAACGAATATATCTACAGGGGCTTCTGCCGTATCGCTGTGACATTTCCCTCCAGCACACATTGCCGGTCTCAAGGAGGAAGTATCTATTTTATCATTGATAAATTCTTCAAAGTTCGCAAAAAATCCTGTATCTCCTCTCTCTACGAGCCATGTCTGTATATTTTTGATCGTACCAAAACTAATGAGGAGTCCAACAAGAAGAATGACAAAACCAAGTAATCGACGAAAAATCCCATTTGGATTGACGAAAAAAGAAAACTTTCCCAATATTTTCCTCCCAAAAATAGTTACTAAGAGAAGAATAATTCCAAGACCAAGAAAATAAGCCACAAGGCCAATAAGACCAGAAACCGGATCGAGCGGAAGAACAGTCGCAAGAAGCAAAGCATATGTCGGATTACAACTGGTGAAGACAGGTCAAAGCGCCGCACCGATTCCGATTGGTCACCAGATTCCTTCTTTGTGACTCGCCTGTTCGAGAGAATTCTGCGACCAGTTTTCTATTCCTATCGCTCAAGCGAACCATGTCCAGATTTTTGGAAAGAGCAGTGAAACACCAAAAATGATAAGAAGTCCGCCGGAAAGATAATCCCAAAACCCTGGACTAACTTCAATAAAAAGTGTAGAAACCTTCAAGATCATCGTAAAAATGATCAATGAGATAATCAAGGAAGTGATAATTATATAAGGTCGTCTCTTATCTGCTCAAGCAAGACCACCTCCGAGAATTACTGGAAGAATTGGGAGGACACAGGGTGCTAAAACGGTAAGTACCCCGGCCAGAAATGAGATGAGAATAAGCATAGTCATAATTAGGATTATGAGAGAGTGGATTTAAGTATGGGAAGGAGTTTTTTCACAATCGCTGAATCGTAGTTCAGAGAATAATAAATATTCAGCCATTCACGCCGTGTCTCGACCATTCGCGTTCTGCGCATCATGGCAAGCGCTTGAGAAACCTGTGAAGGGCTACAATTCGTCACATGAGCAATATCTCCAGAATTTAATTCTCCGGCTTCCATCAGGGCAAGCACCATCTCCAGACGGCATTCATTACCGAGAATCGCAAATACTTCAGCATTATCACGAATGTTTGTATCGTGTGCGAAGAGATGTTTCTGAATGAGTCGTAAATCTATCATATTAGTATTTTATAAATTTCTAAAATAATAGCAAGAAGAAATTTATCCGGATGATGGAAATAACTATTTTATTTCTTTTTTTTCTTCTTTCTTTTTTTCTTGAAATCTTCGAAAGTAAGGCCTGTTTCCTTTAACACACTTGTTCCTTCACTCGGTCAGAATCCAGGTACTAGCTTGCGAAAACTATTTCATTTTCATTTTTTAAAGTGAAGAAGCTGTACTCCGGGATAATCTTTTGGGTTTGCCTGAATTTCCTCTGCAGCTTCGGTACTGTGTGTGACGATAATGGTTGGTTTCCTGATAAGTCCTGAAACTATTTTTACTATTTCAATAATCGCGGCTTTGTGAGACCTGCTATCAGTACCTGATGTTGATTCGTCGAGCATAAGAAAGTTCTGTCAGCCCTCGTCGTGAGCTTCTAAGGTTTTCCTTGCTCAATCAGCTTGAGCTACAAAAGTAGATTGTCATCGCGGTATATTTTCCCGAATAATCAGTTGATGGCTCACAGTTTCAAAGTATGGAATTTCTGCGTATTCAGCAGGCACGTAAAAACCTCAATTATGGAGATCTGTTATGACTCAGAGTGCGTGAAGTAATGAACTTTTACCGGCAGCATTGAGACCTGTAATCAGGGCTATTGGATTTTTTGGATCAAGTTTTATTGAGTTTGTTACATATTTGCTTGGCGAAAGACCACAATGCAGAGGATAGAAACCTCTCACGTCCAAGGTTCCTCTTCTTGAAGGAGTAGTAAGGCAGACAGGAAGCCGGTCTTTGTTTAGCTTATCGTACATTCCCATGCTTTTCTGGTAGATCTCCATATGGTCCCATATTTCTGCTGTATCCCGGATAACACTTCTAGCATTGGCAAATAAGTCGAAATCTAGGTATCGTTTTGGCTTTCTCTCTGCCTCATATACTGGTACTCAAAGCGGGTCTGGAACATCTGAGAATTGAAGTTCGAGAGTTTCATCTCCAATTCGGATGGTCATTGTTTTTTGTCAGCTCTTTAGACCTCTCCTTATAAAATCAGTTAACCTAAGAATCTCGTTCTGAGCCAAAAATCCTATTGGATGAACTCAGTGGATTTCATGTGTCCATGCATCTTGTTTAATGAGTCATAGAAATGGCTGCCCTGAAGCTGCAAGTACCTTTCTTTCATGATCCCAATTCTGTGTCACTTCGGAATCATCAACAAATTGAGTTAAGTGGGATCGAATGAGATCAAAAGTAGGAGAAGTGGCTCCAGATATATCACCCAATACATTTCGACACGCTGACTGAAAGCGTGTAACACAGTCTGCGAGAGCAACATGATCATATACCAGCGGCTCAGGGTAAGAATATCCACCAGGTCATCTTTTCACTTCATGCCATACTTTAACCATTTTTTTTGAAGATACTTCTTCCGATAAACTCCTCATTTTAATCTCATGTTTAAAGAAACTTCTCGCAGAGCGCTCAGTTAGATCCCGCAGAGTTTCTTGTCGAGCCAGAATAGCTCCCGCTCTGTGCTGAATCTGTGTTAAGTAGCTGAAGACGCTTTCATGACTTTTTCATTCAAAAAATCTTTTGTAAATACTTCACAAAGCTTCACCGGGAAAATGCACACGATCTACATTAGTTCCACCCGGTATATGATATAACTGATTTCTATTCATATAATATATTTTACACAAAATATTATTGTGTAAAGTATCATAGTGGATTCTGTGCTACTTCTTTCTGCAAAAGAAACTCACTATTTTACTCCCATCTCTACGGCCCATTGTCTCAAATTCAGTTGAGTTCTCCGGACTTGGACGTTTGTCTGGATCTTCATCGGATGTTTTCTGAAATGTAAAATACGGCGAGCGAAGAAGATGCTCTTCTATCCAGGTCGCATATGATGCTTCGTCAGTTTTGATCAGAAATGTACCATCTTGAGCGAGAACTGATGCCGCGTCTCACAGGAAATCATCTTGGATGACACGATTTTTATGATGTCATTTCTTGGGCCAAGGATCAGAGAAGAGCAAATACAACTCATCAACTTCTCAGGAAGCAAAGATTTCTACGATTTTCTGACCAAAGACTTTCAGAAGAATTACGTCTTTTCTCCCTTTTGTAGCACTTTTTTCATACGTACGATAGAGTCGCTTGAATTTAAGTTCAATTCCTACACAACCTATGTCTGAATGAGCTGCAGCATAGTTACAGAAAAAATTCCCCATTCCGGTACCAATTTCAAGCATGAGTTTTTCTTTCTTAAAAAATTCCTTCCATTTTCCTTTCATGGACTGCATTTTGGCCTCATCAGACCAAATATTTGTATGATTTTCTATTTTCTCGATGTAGAGATTCGTGTAGGGCATAAGTGACATCGTAGGTGGAAAACGAAATATTCAACCTATATAATTATCGGAAATGTCTTTTGACAAGAAGTTTCTGCATCTATAATCATTATAACTATGGACACAGTTCGTTTAAAAACAGAGGAAGCCGTTCTCACAACAACTCTTGCAGTAGAGCTCTTACAAAGCAGGGTTGCAGTAAAAATACAGCCGCTTCTGGATATGCGCTACACGGCGCTTAGTGATGGAAGAGAGGACATAATTTATGCATCTGAGTTAGAACTTCCGGTATATAATAGACAACAAAGTGTCTTGCTGGTACCGAGGTTTTCAGCACCATCAAGATGAAATGATATTGAGTATATAGGAGAAGTGACCTCCGTATCTCGTTTGGTTTATGAAGCAGCTCGCCAAGTAATAAGTAAACGTAGACCCTGAATAGGTAACTTTAAAATAGATGAAGAGCAATTAGGAGAGATTCTTGCTGAGACAGTAGAAGGCGTCAACCAATCATTAAAAAAAGAACCCATTGTACCGGATGGGAAAATGTCTGAGTGTCTAGAGGGAAACATGATAAGCATTAGCGGACAAATAAATGATCTGCGAGAAAGTCTCTTGTGAGAGTGCCTCAATTGTATGTGCTCTTCTGATTTCGAAGCGCAAGATTGATTAGCGGATAGTATAGATGAGAGTCTCTCTCTCTACAATGCATTGCTCAGTGAAAATGCTGATATTGAAGAAAAATATGATGTTGAGGCAGGTTGGATGGCGAATGAAAATAACCAATATATGGAGAATAGTGATGGAGAAGATACGAATTATCATCTACGACAAGATTTCAGCGCTCAGGGCGATACAAATGTTGGTGGACTTCACGACGATAACCTGGCAGATATGAATGCTTTCCAGCACAGTGGGATCCGAAGCTTGGAATTCACGTGACTTGAAGTCGCGGC
>JADMIO011411907.1_pt1 | contig 22490 bp, 19 predicted proteins | sample 8958161 | NCBI WGS metagenome assembly JADMIO01 (sample SAMN16585339, study PRJNA669376) | soil metagenome | isolation source: Crop rotation soil | place: USA: Cullars Rotation, Alabama | collected 2011 | reverse complement strand
CGCGACAACTTGTCCACGTGGAATTCTAAGCTTAGGATCCCAATGTGCTGGAAAATCGGCTTGATGGCGCTGGTGCTGATTTTGATTGCCGGTCTGTTTGGACGAGTCATTATTTATGCAGCGACCGGCCGATGGCTACAACGAAAATTTGTAAACAACAGTAAAAACTCGGAAACCGTGGCCCTCTTAATCGGCACCACGGTCTGGATATTATTGTCCTCGCTACCTTACGTCTGGCCCTTTGTGGTTGCCATGATTTGGGTGCTGAGCATTGGTTTGGCCCTGACCGCGCGGTACCGGGTCGGCTGGAAAAACCGCACGCAAACCTAAGAAAATCCCCACCGCAAACGAAAATACTCTAACGCCACTACCGATTACTGCATCAAACACCGCTGTCGCTGAAATCCACTGGCGAAGCCGGGGATTTTGTGCAACTTTTTCGAACACAGGGCGTGAATACCGGAGTATTCCTGCGCCCGGTCTAAGAGCAATTGCCGCGCAACTTAACTAGAACATTCGTTGCGCCAGGTGCGTAACAAATTGAGGTCAGCTGACGTCTACTTTAGTAGTCCCGTTTTTTGGTTACCGCAGTTTTCTCTCTCAACTTAATAGGAGGAGTAATGAAGGCGCTGTTTTTTTCATTCGCGCTTGTATTGTTCGGAGTCTTCGCCTTGTCGCCCGCGACGGCGCAAACCACTACGCCCGCCACGCCTGCCACTCAGGCTGGCGATCCTGCCATCACTCCCAATCGGGCAATGGGCGAGGTTAAGGTGATCGATGCTGCCACGAAACAGATGATTCTCAAGACTGAGGCGGGTTCACTCGTTACCGTCGTCCTCAGCGATGCCACCAGCTACATGCGCGTGGCTCCCGGTGAGACAACTTTGACCAACGCCACCAAGACGACACTTGCCGAGGTCGCTGAAGGTGATCGTGTTTTGGCGCTGGGCAAACTCGCGGATGACCATAAGACGATTCCCGCGCGAACAGTCGTGGTAATGACTAAGGCCGATATCGCCAAGAAGCAGGAAGCAGACCGAGCTGAATGGAAACGGCGTGGTGTAGTCGGCATCATCTCCGCGCTTAAACCTGAGAGCAAAGAAATTACCATTACCAGTCGCACGATGGCTGGTCCGCAGACGTTGATTATTCCCGTTTCGGAAAAAGTTGAGCTGCGCCGTTACGCGCCTGACTCAATCAAGTTTGCGGACGCTAAGGCGGCCACGTTCGACGAATTGAAAGTCGGTGATCAGCTGCGCGCGTTGGGTACTCGGGATCCTGCTGGGACTTCTTTTGCAGCAGAGAAGGTTGTGACTGGTTCGTTCAAGACTGTCGCTGGAGTGATTACTGCTCTTGATGCGGCGACGGGCGAGTTAAAAATAAATGACATGCTGACGAAACAGCCGCTTACGATCGTCGTCAAGCAGGATGCAGTACTACGGAAGTTTCCGGCGATGGGTGAAGGCGGCGGCATGATGATGATGCGACCAGGTGGTGGCGGTGGTGCCGGCGCGGGTGGACCAGCACCTGCCGCGCAAGGCGGTGCGCCTGGTAGTCAGGGCCCCGGAGGCGGTGGAGGAATGCGCATGGGCGGCGGTGGCGGCATGAATATTCAGGACATGCTGGAGCGCTTGCCGACTATCTCGCTCGCGGACGTAAAAGTTGGCGACACAATTATTGTTTCAAGCACGAAGGGCAACGATCCCACGCGTTTGACAGCAATCAGTCTTATCTCGGGCGCGGATACGTTGCTGAACATGTTGGCCGCGAGACAACCCGCAGGTCAGTCAACGCCAAATCCGGCTTCCGGTCTGGGCAGTGGTATTCAATTCGGAATCGGTTTGCCGTAACCGAAATCATAAGCTTATTGGTTCGATATCAGGTCTAAATCATGAACGTTTCTAAAAGACTACTCCGCAGCATGTTGGGAATCAGCCTGGCGCTGTTGTTATTCGCGACGGCAGGTTTTGCCCAGCAGACGCGTGGGACGCTTCGCGGTGTGATCAAGGACGAGTTAGGCGCCACGATCGTGGGCGCTACCGTCACTCTTACTGACGCAAGTGGTACGGAAAAGACAACCACAACTAACGGTGAAGGCGCCTACGTTTTCAGTGGACTTACCCCCGGTAAATACTTGTTGCGGGCAAAGGCGACAGGTTTCGCAGACTCGGATGAAAGCGAGGTTGAGTTAACCTCCGGAGCCCGACAAGCTCTGGATCTGACTCTGAAAGTCACCATCGAAGAGCAGAAGGTGACCATCGCAGCGGAAACTCCATTGAGCACCGAGGCGACAAATAACGCCAATCAAACTGTGATTACAGGAAAAGATCTGGACGCGCTGCCCGACGATCCAGATGAGCTGGCCGCGGCGTTGCAGGCATTAGCCGGCCCGTCGATGGGACCCAATGGCGGCCAAATTTTTGTTGATGGATTTTCCGGCGGTCGTTTGCCATCGAAGGATTCCATCCGCGAGATCCGTATTAATCAAAATCCATTCGCGGCTGAGAATGACCAGCCATCCGGACGCATCGATATTCTGACTCGCCCGGGAACCGACAAGATTCGCGGCAGCGCTTACATGAACTTTCAGGACGAAAGCCTGAATTCGCGAAACCCGTTTGCCACTACTTTTCCCAAGCGCGCTCCGTTTCAGATGCGACAGTACGGCGGCAATCTGGGCGGGCCCATAGTGAAAAAGAAAGCGTCCTACTTCATCGATTTTGAGCGACGAGAAATCGACGACAACGAGCTGGTTAAGGCGACGATCCTTGACACAAATCTGAACCGTGTCGATTTGGGCGTGGGTGTTTTGGTTCCCAGACGCAACATCTCATTCAGTCCGCGTCTTGACATTCAACTCAATCCAAACAACACGCTGATTAGTCGCTATAGTTACAACCATTCCAGCGTACAGAACAGCGGCGTTGGCGGATTCTCTTTGCCGGAACGCGGCTACGACACGGCTTCAACTCAGCACAGTATTCAGCTTACGGAAACCGCAGTGCTGAATGCGACGATGATTAACGAGGTGAAATTTCAGTTTAACTACCAGCGATCGGAGAGCTTTGCTGGCAACACCATACCGGCGCTGAACGTTAGCAGTTCGTTTATCGGCGGCGGTTCGCAGGTTGGCCATGTCGAAAACGTCCGCAAGAATTGGGAGCTTTCAGATTTTCTGGCCTGGGCCAAGGGCACGCACGCCTTCAAGTTCGGAGGACGAATTCGCGGAGTAAAGATTAGCGACGTCAATCCCAACAACTTCGGCGGGACTTACACGTTCACCGGCGCACTGGTCCCGACGCTGGATGCGAACAATCACCCCCTTACCGACCAACCGATTCTCGTCGACAGTCTGGAACGATATCGCCGTACCTTGTTGGGTCAGCAGCTCGGTCTTACGCCAACAGAGATTCGCGCGCTAGGCGGTGAGCCGTCGCAGTTCAGTCTCGCTTCAGGGAACCCCAAAGCTAGTGTTTCCCAAATTGATTTCGGCTTGTTTGCGCAGGACGACTGGCGCATCCGGCCCAACCTGACGTTCAGTTACGGGTTGCGTTATGAAGGCCAATCAAACATCAAAAGCATTTTGAATTTTGCGCCGCGCCTGGCAGTGGCGTGGTCACCCGGCGCCGCCAATAGTGCCAAACCGCCGAAGATGATCCTTCGCGCCGGCGGCGGCGTTTTCTATAACCGCTTTGGCGAAGGCAACACACTGCAGGCCAATCGTTTCAACGGTTCCAATCAGCTCCAGTTCTCCTTGCGTGAGACAGCGTTGTATGAGTGCCTTGACGGAGCACCGCCAGTTGGCATGTCACAGTTGAACTGTACCAACAACCCAAGTGGCGGCTCGGGTCATTTGGTGTACATACCTCCAGTCGCCTCGCCGCTGGATGTTTTCCCGGCCGTTCCGCCAGTCAGCAGTTTCTCCACGCAGCAGATTACCTGGCGCGTGGCCGATGACCTGCAAGCGCCGGTGGTATACCTGTTGGGAACACAGATGGAGCGTCAGTTACCGAAACGCTTCACAATGTTCGCCGGATTGTTCATGGTGCGGATCCAACATGCGATTCGCGCGCGGGACATAAACGCTCCGCTGCCCGGTTCCATAACCGCGGCGAATCCGCAGGGCACGCGTCCTCTTGGGAATATTGGTGAGATTTATCAGTATGAATCCAGCGGCCGCTTCAACCAGCGCAACCTCTTCATCGGATTCAATAACAGGTTCAGCCGGGCCCTGACTTTTTTCTCGAGTTATACGCTTAGCAAGACGACGAATGACACGGATGGTCAGGGTGGCGGGTTATTCCCGGCTAACTCTTATGATCTTCACGGGGAATTCGGCCGCGCGGCATTTGACGTAAGGCACCGTTTCACGTTCGCCGGCACACTCAATTTGCCGTGGTGGCAGATCAGCTTGAATCCGTTCATCGTGGCTAGCAGCGGCGCTCCGTTTAATATCACGACCGGCGCAGACACCAATGGCGATCGGTTGTTCACTGAGCGCCCGTCGTTCGCTCCGGCTGGTACTGATTGCAGCAACCCGCCGGCTAACATCATCTGCACGCCTTTTGGAAACTTTAACCTGCGGCCTACGGAGGGCGAGGAACTGATTCCGCGCAACTTCGGTCATAGTCCGGGATTCCTGTCAGTCAACATGAGGGTTTCCAAGACCTGGAGCTTTGGCACAATCCACGGTTCTTCCGCTGCTAACCAAAACCAAAGAGAGGGTCAAGGTGGCGGAGGGCGAGGCGGCCGCGGCGGCAGCGCAGGCGTACCGCGAATACCCGGCGGTGGCGGCGGTGGTGGATCAAGAGGCGGTGGTGGTGGCCGCGGCGGCGGTGGTGGCGGACTGGCCGGTCTTGGCGGTCCTCCGACCAGCGGCGGTTCCGAAGCCAAGCGCTACACGATGCAGTTCTCGTTGAATTTCCAAAACATCTTCAACAAGGTCAACCTCGCGCCGCCCGTAGGCAACTTGTCCTCGCCTTTCTTTGGACAAAGCCTGGCGCTAAACGGAGGCTTTGGTGGCTTTGGCGGATTTGGCGGCGGCGGCGGTGGCGGAGCGGGTGGCGGTAGCGGCGCGGGCAACCGGCGTGTGACCGCTCAGGTTCGCTTTAACTTCTAATGCAATTTAATGCGGCGAGCGGCTTTTGCAAGTTAGCTCGCCGCAACCGGATCTTTTCATCCCGAGGACACCCATGAAGAAAACTATTTTCCGTTCGCTGTTCATCATGACGCTTGCTCTCTCGTTCGTTACCGTGAGTCAAGCGCAAACTGATACCACTAAGACAAACGATAGCAAGGCTAAAGCGACGACGAATGGCGTGAAAGATCCAACGCCCGCCACAGCCATCACCGCCAGTACGACGCCGATTGAGTTAGCGCGCGCGGCACTGACGGCGCAGGGCGGAGACAAGTACAAGACAATGAAGAGCATGGTGCTGCGAGGTTCAGTGGACCTGTATGCGCCAAACTCGACGTTTGCGCTTCCGGGTGGCTTTATCTGGGTCGAGGCTGGCGACAAAGTTCGATTGGAAGTTTCCGCGCCACCACAGGTCAGTTTCAAACAAATCTACGACGGCCAGCGTTCCTACAGTTCGTTACCGGGCGTTGAGCTTCCGCCGGCCAGCAAATTTGGCTTGCCGGTGCTCGCCAAATTCGATCAGCCTGGCTACGTCGTTTCCGCAATTCCGGATAAAAAGAAATTGCGAGGATTCCGTATTGTTGATGCAGACGGCAATGCCACCGACTTTTTCCTGGACCCGGCAACTGGCCGCGTCATGACTTTTCTAATTTCCTACAACGGCTACACGTTTGGTACGGAAAATAAGAAGTTCAAAGAGGTCGAGGGCGTTCTGATCCCGGTGAGTTTCAGCCAGCGGTTGGAGATGCAGGCTGGCGCCTTCTTCGCGGAATACAACGTGAAAGAGGTCAAGCTCAATCAGCAATTGGGCGACGACGTTTTCCAAATACCGAACTAAGCCTTACCCCCAAGCTGCTAAGAATGAAGGCCGCCCTCGAGGCGGCCTTGGTTTTTTGATTGGTTATTTGTCGCGCAAGGGCCGCGCGGAGATATCAGTTAGACGCTGGTGATCTCGTGCTCTTTCGACTTTGAAAGCTCATCGACCTTGCCAATGTAGGTGTTAGTTAGCTTCTGCACTTCCTCGAGTCCGTCACGCTCATTGTCTTCAGAAATCTGCTTGTCCTTGAGCATCTTCTTGAGACGCTCGTTGGCGTCGCGTCGAATGTTGCGCACTGCGGTGCGGTGATCTTCGGCGATGTCGTGGACTTGCTTGGCCAGTTGTTTGCGGCGTTCTTCGGTCAAAGGCGGAATAGGAATCCTGACAAGCTTGCCGTCGTTTGAGGGATTGAGGCCGAGGTCAGCGGCGCGTATCGCCTTTTCTATTGCTCCTACCTGTGTCTGGTCCCAGGGTTGAACGGTCAGCAACGCGGGCTCCGGCGCGTGGACTGAAGCCATCTGGTTGATCGGCGTGGCGGTGCCGTAATAGTCGACCATCACGGAATCGAGCAAACTCACAGCGGCGCGTCCGGTTCGCACGGTAGCCAACTTGCGGCGGAAGTCTTCAATGACGGCTTCCATGCGGGGCTTGGTGTCTTTGATAACGTCCTTCTCGCTCATAGGTCTCCTCGGAAGTGTCGAGTCACGAGTTTCGGGTTTCGAGTTTGGGGTTTTCGAGTTTGAGCTGGCTCAAGTAGTTTAGAGTTCAAGCTTCAGCTTGCGTTTGTTCCCAGCTAGCAACCTAAAGGTTGGACTCTGAACTGCGTGTCCGAACCCAACTCGGAACTCGGAACTCGAAACTATTTTCCGACCCAAACTCTGGTGCCAACGCCGGGTTCGCCTTTTACAACACGCGTGATGTTGCCACCCTGGCGCATGTTGAAAACAACGATCGGCAGGTTGTTGTCCATGCACAGCGATATTGCTGAGGCGTCCATTACTTTCAACTGCCGTTCGAGCACCTGCTGGTAAGTTATTGAATCGTAGCGCTCGGCCGATGAATCCTCCATCGGGTCGGCGGAATAAACGCCTTCTACCTTGGTAGCTTTGAGAATGATGTCGGCTTTGATCTCGAGTGCGCGCAACGCGGCTGCGGAGTCTGTCGTGAAGTACGGATTTCCGGTGCCGGCTGCAAAGATAACTATGCGACCTTTTTCGAGGTGCCGAACGGCGCGACGGCGAATGAAAGGTTCGGCCAGTTGGGGAATGTCGATGGCCGACATCACTCGCGTCTGCACATTTAGCTTTTCCAGTGCGTCCTGCAGCACGACGGCGTTCATCACCGTCGCCAACATGCCGATGTAATCTGCTGCCGAGCGATCCATGTTGCCGGCACTCTTGGAAACGCCGCGAAAAATATTTCCGCCCCCAACGACAACTGCGACCTGCACGCCCAACTCATGGACCGCTTTCAGTTCTTCGCCAACCATGCGTGCCACATCGACGTCGATGCCGTAGTTTTGCTCGCCCATCAGGGCTTCGCCTGAAATCTTCAGCAGAACGCGACGGTACGCGAGTTTAGCTTTGTCGGTATTGGCGTTTGCAGAAGACATTCTCGGTGGAATTTTTTCAGTTTTTGCCCTCTCCATTTGGGAGCGGGCTCACCAACAAAACTAACTTATCAGCGAGGCGACTTCGCCCCCGAAGTCGTCGCCGCGTTTTTCCAGGCCTTCGCCCATCTTATAGCGCTGAAAGCGTCGAATCGTAATTTTCTCGCGCGTTTTGAGCGCCTTGTCGTTCACCAGCTCAGCCACTGTCTTGCTCGGGTCTTTAACAAAGGGCTGGTCGAGCAGAACTGTCTCTTCATAAAACTTGTTCAGCCGGCCTTCGACGATCTTGTCAATTACCTGATCGGGCTTGTTCGCGTTCTTCGGATCGTTCTTCGCCTGCGCCCGGGCAATTTCCCTCTCCTTTTCGAGATCGGTTGCCGGCACTTCGTCCCGTGAAACAAACCGCGGTTCAGCTGCCGCCACATGCATGGCTACGTCTTTCACCAATTGCTGAAACTCTTCGCCACGCGCGACGAAGTCAGTTTCACAGTTTACTTCGACCAACACGCCGACCTTGCCGCCCATATGAATGTATGAGCCGACAATGCCTTCAGCTGCGATGCGTCCTTCGCGCTTCTTTGCTGAGGCCAGGCCGCGTTTCCGTAGAATCTCGACCGCTTGCTCTTCGTTGCCGCCGCTCTCGACGAGGGCGTTCTTGCACTCCATCATGCCGGCGCCAGTCTTCTCGCGAAGTTGTTTGACCGCCGTTGCTGTTACGTCTGCCATCTATGAAACTCCCTAAATTAAACTCATGTAACGCAAAACTGTAGGTTTGCGGTTCTTATGATGATCAGGAAACACTAACTAACGGCTTGCGTTTCCTCATAAAAAACGCAGCCCGGCGGAAGTCCCCGCTTAAAGGCTGCGCTCGCCGGTAATAAAAATCTAAGACTGGAAAACTAGCTCGCCGCGACCACCGATTCAGCGCCTTCGTCCACGCCCGTCTCAGTTGTTGACGGTTCCGTAGCGGCCGCTGAACTGGTTTCCTGAGATCCGTTTGACTCAGCCGCCGAGATGTTTGCGGTTCGGTCCGTCGACTCAACACCGGTGGACGATTCGCCTTCGGCTATGGCAGTTTCTGCGGCGCCCTCGGTTTCGCCCTCGGCTGTCTCGCCCTCAGTCTGAGAAACGACTCCGCCTTCAGTGGCTATTTGCTGGCCCTCAAGAATCGAATCTGCGATGCGCGAGGCAAAAAGCCTGACGGCTCGCAGCGCGTCATCGTTTCCAGGGATTACGTAATCAATTCCTTCGGGCGAGCAGTTAGTATCAACCACCGCGACAATGGGGATTCCCAGCCGATTTGCTTCGGCGACGGCAATTTCCTCTTTCCTGACGTCGATAATGAAAACGATGTCGGGCAAGCGATTCATCGACTTGATGCCTGAGAGGTTCTTGTTCAGCCCCTCGCGCTCGCGGTCAAGTTTGATGCGCTCCTTCTTGGTTAGCTTCTCGTAGCGACCGTCAGTCTGCATCGCTTCCAGGTCTTTCAATCGCTTGATCGACTTTTGCACAGTCTGGAAGTTGGTAAGTAGGCCGCCGAGCCAGCGCTGGTTCACGTAATACTGACCCGCACGCTCGGCCTCTTCGCGAACCGCGTCCTGCGCCTGCCGCTTGGTACCGACGAACAGAACGGTCTTGCCTCTGTCTTCCGCAATTGCGCCCGAGACAAAGCCCAGCGCATCGCGAAACATCCGCTGAGTTTTCTGCAGATCGATAATGTAAATGCCGTTGCGCTCGCCAAAGATGTATTCCTTCATCTTCGGGTTCCAGCGCCTGACCTGGTGGCCGAAGTGCACGCCGGCTTCCAGGAGTTCTTTCATCGTAACCGAGACCAAAACTAAATCTCCTTTTCAGTGAATTGGTTTAATGTACTCGCCTTAACTCTCGGGCCCTTCGCAAAGAGCAACCAATCCGAATCAAGGCAATGGGTTGTCAAATTTCGGAATTCGGATTGCGGATTTCGAATCTCTTCAAAAGAAACTCGAAGGTAGCAATCTGGTAGCTTTTCAAATTCGAATTCCGAAATTCGAAATTCGAAATTTTACCTCTTGGAGAACTGGAAGCGTTTGCGGGCGCCTTTTTGTCCGTACTTCTTCCGTTCTTTGATACGCGGATCGCGCGTAATCAGTCCTGCTTGTTTCAAAGTCGGGCGCAGATCGCCGTTGTACTCAAGCAGCGCGCGCGTGATGCCGTGACGAATCGCGCCAGCCTGTCCGGCTGGGCCGCCGCCCCGCACATTTATCAAAACATCAAACTTGCTGACCGTCTCCGTCAACTGCAGTGGCTGCCGAATAATCATTCGCAGAGTTTCATTGGGGAAGTACTTGTCGAACGCCTTGCGATTAATCATGAAATCCCCGCTACCAGCGCGCATGTAGACTCGGGCAGTCGAGCTTTTTCTTCGACCCGTTCCGTAATATTGAATTTCAGCCACAGCTATTTCGTCCTCTTTAACTCTGCTTCGTTAGTTTTGTTTGGTTTGCTTGGGGTGTCGCGGGGTGAGGGTGTGGCCTTGAGGTCGTTGGCCTGCATGCGGATGTTCGCCATCCGCGTAGACCTTCAGTTTTTTAGCCATCGCCTTGCCCAGCTTGGTCTTCGGCAACATCCCCTGAATTGCCAGCGAAATCACCCGTTCGGGTCGCTTGGCAAACATTTCAGCGGCGCTAACTTCGCGCATCCCGCCGGGATAAAGCGTGTGCCGCCGATACATCTTCTGCTCAACCTTCGACCCTTTTAATACCGCCTGGCGGGCGTTAATCACGATTACGTGATCGCCCATATCCATAAATGGAGTCCACGCCGGATTGCGTTTTCCACTCAGGATCGAGGCCACTTCTGAGGCCAGATGACCGACCGTTTGACCGGCGGCATCCACTACGTACCATTTGCGTTTTCCAGCGAGGTCCTTGCCGCTGGGAAAGTATGTTGACATGGTTAACTATCTCTATTTTCAGCTAATAAAAAGCGAACGGGTAGGATACAGTTCGCCTGAAAAGGTTGTCAAGTTGAGGACTTATAGAGGTTGTGCTCCGTTAGCAGAGGGCTACCAGTTAGAGTCCACGTGTGGAAGTGACAACTAATTGATTCGGGTAGTTTCGGGTGCTAGAATGCGTGTGAATAGGAGATTCGAAATGCGACTTACGAAGCCACTGAAACCAGGCAAGCCACTCAGGTAAGCGTAGCGCTGTACTCAGTAATTTTTAGCTGACAGAGTTCGCTAAACTGCCTCTCAAAATCAGGATCGCTCGAGTCCCTCAACCACTCATCATCTTTCTGATCAAGCCACAGTTTGCTCGCCGGAATCGCTCGTAATTTATTAAGCGATTCAGCCTTCTTGTTTTGTTTCTTCAGCGCACAGGCAATATTCCAGTCAGCCAAGTCAACCAGCGATTGGGACATCGCGCGGCAGCGAGTCATAAGCTCGATACCTTTTTCAAAGTTACCCAGAGAAAGCGCCGCCAGCCCCCAGTGGTAGGGAATCTTTGCGGCGCTGCTATTTTTCTTGCTAGCGGATTCGAAATAGGCCCCGGAAGTTTCCCAATAACCCCGGCGCGCGTTCTCAGTCGGCAACTTGTCTGCGGCAGTAAGATAAGCGTGGCCCAACAGGAACTCTTCGTCCCAGGTTAAATCCCTGAAAGACTGAAAGTGCATCACTATTCGTAAGTACTTCGTTTGATGATCCTTCAGAAAGGCAGCGCGACCAACATAATCGATCATCTTGCGGTAGTTATTCCGACTTTCGAAGTCCAGGGTTTGCGGATCCTTAACTTGATCAAATATGCGATAAAGCTTTAAAGAGAGTCGCTCATAGTTGTACTTCTGCGAATCAGTCAGTCCCTCCCCTTCAAAATCAGGAGACTCTTCGGGACCTTCGAAGGCACTTAGTAGATCATCGAGTGCCTTTTCTGATTGCGCCAGCACCACCTTCACGCCACCGAAACTAACTTCACCAATGCGCGATGAAATTCTCGGCAGCAGGATTTCCAAGGTCGCCGCCAGCATGATTCCCACGAGGAAATAGTGAACCGGTACGCTTGATGGTTTGCCAATGATCGCTTTCAGGAGAAGGGCTACAAAACACGCAATAACGACAGCCCACATCGTGACCCGAAAGACCAACAGCTCGACATTGCGAGCGTTCTCAGAAAGAAACTGTTTTGCGGTTCGCGTTTGAGTCATGTGGGGTGGTTAACGGCCGGTATCATAGGAGAACGGTAGTTACCAGGCAACAAAAAGGCGCGGTCCGAACTATTCAAATAAAAAGGCTCCCAAGCCACTCGGCAAGGAAGCCTTTTGTTTTGAGTTGAATTAGTTTCTAGGGTTTCTGAGGCTGCGAGCCATCGTTCTTTTTCAGCTTCGGCGGCTCCGCCGGCTTAACTTCGGTTCCGTCCGTCGTGGTAGTTGAATCGTCCGGAGTCGGTTGTCTACGTTTGAGTGTGGGTCGTCCCGGCGGACCTTCCTGAGCTCCGGGAATCGCGCCGGCACTAGTCGCTCGGGCGTTTGAAAGTCGTAGCAGTTTCGCTTTCACACGCTGGAATTCCGAAGTGCTGATTACATATTCCTCATGTTCCGGAAAACGGGCCGCCAGAGCGAGCGCTGAAGCGCGGCGATCTGGTGGTGCCGGGTGTGACGCAAAAGCTCTGGAAATGAATCCCGGCTTTTTCTTGTTCTTCGCTTCGAGCTTTTCAAACATCGTGGCCATTGCGCTCGGATCGTAGCCGGCGGCATACATGTATTGGACACCGAGTTTGTCAGCTTCTTCCTCAGCGCCGCGGCTGAACTTCATGAACATTCCCAGCATGCCCAGTCCCGCCGTATTCTGAAACACCATTCCCGGAATTCCACCCAGGAAGATCGAGGTGCCCATCGCCACGTACTCCAGCAGTGACATCTTGGCTTGATTTTCAACCGCGTGACGCGCTGCCACGTGTGCAATCTCGTGGGCCATCACGCCTGCGACTTCTGCTTCATTGTCTGCCGCCAGGATCAACCCTTTATTGACGTAAAAGAAACCGCCCGGCAGTGCAAACGCATTTACCTCATCTGAGTCGATGACTTTGATCGTGAACGGGATTTTGGTGTCGGAGTGCAAAACGATGTTCTGTCCGACGCGGTTGATGTACTCCGTGATTACGGGGTCATCGACGAATTTTGCCTGCCGATCAACCTCTGCCGCCAGCTCCCGACCGAGTCGCACTTCCTTTTCGGTAGAGCCACTCATTTTCGCGATGATGCCTTTATTGATATTGCGTTTCCCGATCATTGCCGGGTCTTCGTTGACCGAGAGTGGCTTGGTCGACTTCGCGACAGCTGTGTTCGAGGTTGCCGACGGACTGTTGTCCTTCTTGATGTTGGACGCTTGGGTGTCCTGTGGTTTCGACTTTGCGGTATCAGACGTTTGGCCAAGGCTAGCCACCGAGCCTGCCAGCAGGGAAGAAACCAGCAGCAACGCGGTTACGAGGCGGGAGAAGTTATTCATTGAAATCCTCCAACTTTCAAACGGGCTTAGCGGAAAGCGTTTCAAACCTTTCCAGGAATTCGTATTGAGGGTTGCTGCGCAGGCGAAAGATCTACTGAGAGCCCAGACTGACAGAAGGGTTTCGCTTTCAACGCGCTGTCTATGATGCCCACCACCGGCTGCATGGTTGCGCGTACAAGTTTGATAACCGGGGGGCTTTGCCCGGCAAAATCGAATGCCTTGGCGATTGCGTGATGGCGACCATTATAATGCAACGCCTTCGGAAAAACCCAGAAAATCAAGGGTTTGCAATTGTGCAACTTCCGATATCTGGGAGTAGCCTGACCGTAAGGAAGGGCGTCAAGAGAAATGTTCAACCGCGCCCTTCCTAACGATGGGGGCTGCTGCCAAAGGACAAAGAGCTTGAGCCCACGACAAAAGCCTACAATTTCCATCGTTGGTGCCGGCCGGCTGGGTCAGGCATTCGCTGTCGCGCTCCAGCAATGCGGCTACCCTATCTCTGCCTTAGTCGCGCGACACCAGCAGAAAGCCGAAAAAGCCGCCAGAAACTTGACGAACCCAACATTGGCGCTGAGTGCCAACCGGCTTGCCGAACTCCCAGCAACCGAGCTGGTTCTGATTTCGACACCTGATGACGTAATTGAGGAACTTGCCGTCACGCTCGCCGATCTCAACCGCAGCGGCAAGGGGCGCGTAGTGCTTCATACGAGCGGCGCGCTCTCGTCACAGGTTCTGGCACCGCTCGCGAAAAAAGGTTTTCAGACCGGCTCACTGCATCCCCTTGTATCGGTCAGCGAACCGCTCACGGGTGCGAGAGCATTGCATCGCGCGTTCTTCTGCGTTGAGGGCTCGTTGCGAGCGAAAGGTTTGGCGAAGGCCATTGTCCTTGACCTAGGGGGACGGAGTTTCACTATTGCGACAGAAAAGAAAACGCTCTACCACACTGCTGCGCTGACGGCGTCACCACAGCTAACGGCACTATTCGATATAGCCGTCGAGTTGTTGTCGTCTTGCGGCCTAACGAAGAAGCAGGCGCAGCGGGTATTCATGCCGCTGCTTGAGAGCACAGTAAACAATCTGAAAACCTCGACACCACAAGCAGCGTTGACCGGAACCTTTGCGCGTGGCGATGTGGAAACGGTACGACGCCATATCAAGGCTTTATCCGGCAACGACCTCGCTGAGGTTTTGCAGATCTACAAACTACTCGGCAAACATTCCCTCGAGCTCGCAAAAAAGAATGGCCTCGACCCCGCGCGCGTGAAACAAATTGAAAACCTGCTTGGGTAGCAAACATAATCCGCAGATTACACAGATTACGCAGAAAGTGATAACGTCCCGCGCGGCTCGTTTGATCTCCCTCGCTCACTGCTTGAGACTTTGTATCGCGTAGTTTGCAGAAAACTACATTAATGTTTCTGGGTATATATCAAGCGACGTGTCTCCAACTTTCTTCCACCAAAATTCAGAAGTAATCCGATCTCATGGCCCGTAGCCTTCAAATAATTGATTACCTGCGCCTCTTCTATGCCACCCATCCGGTTTAGAGCCTTCAGTTCCACAACCACTGAATCAAAACAAATGAAGTCAGGTTTATAGTGGGCTTCCAGGCGTTGACCTTTGTACTCAAGGCTCAACTTGATCTGGTTAACAAAAGGAATATTTCGATTCCCTAGTTCAATAGCCATGGCTTCCTCATAAACCGGCTCGAGGAAGCCGCATCCCAAATGACGATGAACCTCCATCGCCGCGCCGATGATTGCGTAGGTACGCGGATCGTCAGTAGTTAACAGGTTCTCGAGCACAAAGAAATTCTAGCGCGCTTCATGTCTAAGTCTGTGTAATCTGCGTAATCTGCGGATATTCTCTTCTTACCAAGTCTCTTGCATCCGTCCAGTTTGTCTATTCACAATTCACGATTTACGATTCACTATCCATGGAACGTTCACCCAGCGACAGTTACAGCCTAACTCTGCGCGTCAAACTCTCTGCGCGCGCCGGCACACTCGGCGAAGTTGCTACCGCCATCGGCAAAGCCGGCGGTGACATTGGCGCTATCGATATTGTCAGTGTCGCTCGCGATCACATCATTCGCGACATCACGGTCAATACTGTCTCCAGCGAACACGAAGACACAATCGTCGCCGCCGTGGAAGCGATCGACGGCATCGAAGTCCTGCACGTTTCCGATCGCACTTTCCTAATGCACCTGGGCGGCAAGATCGAAGTAGTTTCAAAAATGCCGTTGAAGACACGCGCCGATCTCTCGATGGCTTACACGCCCGGCGTTGCCCGCGTGTGCGAAGCCATCCATGAAGACCCGGAAAAAGTTTTCACTTTGACGATCAAGAAAAACACGGTGGCGGTGGTGACGGACGGTACAGCCGTGCTGGGCCTCGGCGACATTGGTCCGGCGGCGGCCCTTCCGGTCATGGAAGGGAAGGCGATGCTGTTCAAGGAATTTGCCGGCGTCGATGCATTCCCGATTTGTCTCGACACAAAAGACCCGGACGAAATCGTGCGCACTGTGAAAGCAATCGCGCCCGCGTTTGGCGGAATAAATCTTGAAGACATTTCCGCCCCACGCTGCTTTGAGATTGAAGACCGGCTCAAGCAAGAACTCGACATTCCTGTCTTTCACGACGACCAACATGGCACTGCTGTGGTCGTGCTGGCGGCTTTGATTAATGCGCTGAAGATCGTGGGCAAGGAAATGGGCGAGATCAAACTGGTCGTCAACGGCGTAGGCGCAGCGGGTGTCGCCTGCTCAAAGATCGTGATGGCCGCAGGCGTGCGAAACATCATTGGCTGCGATCAAAAGGGAGCGCTGTACCGCGGTCGGACTGAAAGCATGAATGCGATCAAAGAGTGGTACGCAGAAAACACGAACCCCGGCTTAGAGAAAGGAACTCTGCACGACGTGATTAAAGGTGCTGATGTGTTCTTTGGTTTGTCAGTGCCCGGAGTTCTAATTGAGGCAGACGTGAAAGCGATGGCGGAGAAGCCGATTGTTTTTGCGATGGCAAACCCGACGCCCGAGATCATGCCCGAAGACGCCGCGCCGTATGTTGCCGTGATGGCCACCGGACGTTCCGACTATCCCAACCAGATTAATAACGTGCTTTGTTTCCCCGGAATCTTTCGCGGCGCCCTCGCCTGTCGCGCCGCCAGGATAAATGAAGAAATGAAACTCGCTGCCGCTCACGCCATTGCCGGCATCATCAGCGAACACGAACTCCATCCTGAATACATCGTCCCCTCAGTCTTCGACAAAAGGGTCGCCGAGACGGTAGCGGATGCTGTCGAGGAAGCGGCATATCAAACGCGCGTAGCGCGACGCGATCGAGGTGAGATAGAACCGGGAGCGTAGCACCCGGCTTCCAAACTTTCTCAAAAAACCAAGCCTGAGGTTTTAGTCCCTCAGGCTTGCATTTTAGGAATTGCGTTGACGTCGCGAGTTACAACTTCAACACGCCGTTCTCTACCACCGGCTTACCGTCCAGCGTGACGGTACTTCCTGGCAAATAGGCTGTCAGGCCATAGGAAACTTTGTTGTCGCCGCCGGCCCAGGTGTTGTTGCCAATCCCAACCGTGACCATTCCTGCCTTAATCCAGTTTCCCAGTTTGCCGGCGGACGAAACATGCAGATTCGGATTGATGCCGAAATCTACAAAGCCAAAGAGCTCTTTGCCTTCACCGTTGGCGTCGTAGGAGGCCTTCAAGTCTCCGAAGCCTGGACCCGACCCAGTCATTTCCGTCAACTTCCCGGCTGCGAAGGTCAAGGTGAGATTGGTGACCTCTTTGCCGCGAAAGAAAGTTTGGGACTCAACAACTTTGCCAGTCGCAGTTCCGGGGACGACTGAACAAAAAACTTCTCCAGCGGGCAGGTAAACGGCAACCGCTGGTCCACCTTTCTTGACGTCGTCGGCAGAAATGATTCCGTCGCTGACAAAAAACTCCCGGCCTTCGATCTTTACCGTCAGGTCGGTGCCGTTAGGGTTGGTTATGTGCACTTCCTTGCCGGTCGAAAGTTGGCTCTTCACTTTCTCGCCGGTGGTCTGGATGGCTGAGTAGTCAGAATTGACCGCCTCCCAGAAAGTTTTCGCGAGTTCGTCCTGCGACATCCCAAATTGCTTGGCGCGATAAGCGGTCGGATAAAGATTGTTTCCAATGCTGACTTGTCTGACGCTGCGCTTTAGAAAGAGGTCCGCTACCGGTGCTCCTGCTTTCCCGACGGCGGCAAGGCGCGCCGGCGAGATGCCGTTGGCCACCTCGTTCGACTCATTCGAGTCGATATTGATTGCGACGGCTGGAAGCGTGGCTAATTTGAGATCCAGGTCAGGTGATTGGGAGTCATATTTCTCAGGCACTTCTTCGTAATACTTCTTGAACATGCGATCACTGCTGATGGTGAGCAGTGGAAATGCGCCAACCTTGCGCGTGTCGGTATTGAGATCTTCGAGTAATTCGAGATCGCGAACACCGCCATTGATGAAAACAATTTCGCCTTCTTTGATCCCGGCAACCTGAGTCACCAGTCGATCAGATAGCGCATCGAGATCTGTCGCGGCGACCTTCTTCGCTGTTTCCGTTGGGGCGGGAGTTGTTTTGTTTTCAACGGTGCTCGTGGGAGCGGGCGCCTGTTGACATGACATTAGGAACAAACAAACCGTGATTGAAACTAACAGCGAACAAAATTTGGGAGACATTTGCGGCTCCTTCTGGGGTTTTAATTGGGAATTGCAGGCCGCTTCTACGCCAGCCATGGGCAATTGTCAATGTTTCGAATGCTTAGGCAGTGGATAGAGTGATGTCCGGTGAGCGTGAGCTTGGGGTAACGCCGCGACAAACTGAAGTTTATCGAACAATGGAAAGCAATAACGATAAGAGCCAGGAACGGTTGCCCGTCCTGGCTCTCTTTATTAGAGGCTCTTCGCGAGGTCTAACTTAATCGTGAGATGGGCTTGACCGGTGTCGCCGCCGGAGACGGTGTTGGTGTCGCTGCCGGAGGCGGTGCGGTCAAAAGAACCGGCAAGTCGGGTACCGGTGTGGTCAGGACCTTCGCCAGCAGATCGTTGAGTCCGTCCTCTGACTTGTGCCGATCCTTGTACAGACCTGTTAGCAACTCCATGAGTTGTTTCTTGCCGGTCGGATTGGTGGTGAGCGCTGCAGCACGCGCCACGGCATCAATCTGCCGGTCGATGTTTTGGTTAATATTCTCTAGCAACGTTTTGCTTTCGGGCGTTTCATTTTGATTTAGGTACTTGGTTCTGTATTCGTCCGAAAACTTTGCGATTGGTCCTTCACCGTATGCGTTAGCCAGATCAACATACAGCTGCGGGTTCTTGTTCAGTTCACTCTGGGCCCTTGCAGCTTTTATGAAGTAGGGAATGGCGTCGGCTGGCGCACTCTTGACCAAAGATTTTCCAACTGTGTAATTCAAGTAGGCCAGGGCCTGGTCTTTCGAGGTCATGGGAGCAAACGGCTTCCCGGCTTCGACCATCTCGATCGCTTTCTTGGCAAACTGACTGGATTCGTTCAGCACTGTGGCATCGCCCAAACCGGCGTTGCCCAGGATGATGTAGGCTGCGACAGAATTGTCAGGATCGGCGGCGATGATCTGTTTGCCCAGTCGCATCTGCTCGGCATAATTCTTTTTTAGATAGGCATCTTCAAACTGTTTTCTGACCTGCGTTGCCCCGGTCATCTCTTTGTAGGCGGTGTGAAACTTTTTGATTGCTACGGCATACGGACTGGTATCGTCCGGGCAGGTTGCGATCCACTCTTCGGCCGCCTGAAACGCTACTTCCTGTTTGTCTTTGCGGTTGTCGTAATACTTCTTGTACGTCGCCCCTTTAAACTCGTCGTTGCATTCCTTGGCCTGGCCAAGAGCCGGTACAACTCCGATGGCGCACAGCGCGGCGAGCGCGAGTAAGTTGATGATTCGTCTCATTGTTAACAAGGGCCTTCCGCTTGGATTTTTGACTTTCAATATCTCACTAAGTGGGGGAGTTGCGACAGCATACAATCGATTACCCGCCAATGCCAATTGGAACGGAGGTACCAGGACAGTTATGTCCGATAAGCTTTTAGCTCGTAGCCGGCGCTCCGACAAACTGAAGGATACTCTGATCAAGATTACCCAGCTGGCGTGAAAATAATACATGCAAGGCCACATCAGACGGCCAGAGACGAATTCCCGGCCCTGAAAACCTTAGCGTTATCCACGGCTACGGATCGCATACTGAAAGGCGTCAACTTTTGCCACACAAATTCAGAACTGAGGAGCGCAGCGACCAGCCAAAGACTCAACGACCTTCAGCGGGTTTTAAGTCCTTTGCCTTTTCTGACTACATTGCGCCAGTTGACGCCTTGGCTGGTCGCTGCGCTCCTCAGTTCTGAATTTGTCTTGCGTGAGTCGATGGCTTTCTCTCATACGCCTTAGCTTGTCGCGGCGTTCCGACAAACTAAAAGTTTATCGGACATGACATGAGCGATCGGAGGGGCTTTCGACTAAGTCCGCGCGCCAAAGAGTTGAGTGGCGCGCCAGCGACGCGAAATCTTTTGCATTAGTTCGCGTCTGCGGCGCCTTACCTCTTTTTGATCGCTGGCAAGCATGAACGAAAGCGAGTGTCCGTTGGCGGTCCAGCCGTCGTTCGAAAAGGCGATCGGCAGGTCAACTTCCGTTTCAGCGTCGTCCTCCGCAGCCCAAACACCAGACACTTGTTCGCAGTGGAAGAGATAGTGTTCTACACCGGTGAACACGCTGCGCCAGTAACCGCCATAAAGCGTCTTGTAAACAACGCCCCCCGCTTCAATATAGACTTGTTTGCCCTTGATGATGCGGTAGTTTATCCGGCCGAGTAATTCCAGAACTCTCGTTTGTTCGCGCACGCTTGGTTGCGTCGCTAGCTGCGCGCGATTGAAGCTGTAACCGGCAAAGCTCCGTTCTTCCGCAGTGACGCCCTGGTCGAGTGAGGACAGGGAATCATCAGCCCGCCAGGCTTCAGATTGATATCGAGGAATTTTCTGAGAACGCTTTTTGGATTTCATCCGCGCCTCACGACCACCGTTTACTCCTTAGGAAGTTTCGCTAGTTTATGCCTGACGATGATAGAACGCCAGACTTTTTCGGTGATACTCAGGCTGAGGCCAATACAAAAATTTGGAACCGTACAGTTCTTTAATGAATCGCGCGTCGGTAGACGCGACCAGAAGGTAGCCAGAGGTGAAACCTCTGGATAGCTCAATTAATTGATTCGCGCACTGAAGGTGCGCGCAGAATCTGGGCGCGTCTTCAACGCGCAAAGAAATTCTTCAATTGGTTCCAGACGTTTCACGTCTGGCTACCTTCTCATTGCCGCCGCCGCGGCGAAGACCCGGAAAGCACTAATTCCACTTCTTGATGGACGGCCACAGGGTGTGCAGATCTTGATTCAACCCGCGGCACAGAAGTATTGGATAGTGTTCATCCCGGCGTAAGTAAGGATGGGAGGTGCGTCCGACCTCCTCGACACTCGCAAAGTGTTCCCGATCACCTTCTCCGTCGCTGCCTAAGACGATCACGATTGAGCCGTCGTATTCACGTGGTCCCCAGAACCAATAGTTCTGGTGATTGCTGATCGCTTTGGGCAAACCATATTTAGCGCCGAAGAAATCAATTGCGCCGGCCTGGCCGTAGCTGTTCGCGAAGATGGCAGTGCGCGCCCGCTCCTCCGCCGGAAGACTGTTGTAGACCTGCGCTACTTCGCGAACCATGTCTTCCCAACCAAACTCGTCGGCAAAGTGCTGCGGAAGTGGGCCAGTGCGTTGGTTTTCAGATTTCGGCGGTTCGAAACCGAGCGCGTTTTGGTAACGAATGTAGGCTTCCGGCGAAAGCACCGGGATCGTCAGCGGCGCGAGAGCGACTCCCGCGACGACTATCAACGCTACGTAAACAACACGGCTTGCACGGAACAAAAGGAAACGGTGGGAGAGTAACGCCCGCTTCTGACTTTGGACATTGGACATTGGACTTTGGACTGATGTACTCAGTCGTTCAAAGGCGATGCCGCCTGCTGCGAAGAGAACCGGATAGATTGGAGCAAGGTAATAATTCTTGCCCTTCAGCACGATGAAGCTGACGAGCATAACCACGTATGCCCAGCCAAGAATCGCATAGCGCCCGCGTTCTTCTTTGCCACTTCCCCTTTCCCCTTGAACCTCGCTCCTACCGAAGAACAGCCATGCCAATCCACCAACCCATAAAGGAAAAAGAATCGGATTAGTCAGCATCGCCTGATCGATGACAAAGCCGACTGGTCCACGCGCGACGTCGCGGCCGCTGTGACGAATGTTGCGCATCAACTCCAGAAAAGGGAAGTTGTGCTTAATCAGCCACAACAGGTTCGGCAGAAAGATTAGCAAGGCGACCACTGCACCGATCCAGATCCATTTGCTCTTAAGAAAGCGACGCTCTTTCGTGAGCAGCAATCCGACGACGATGCCGAAGGCAAAGAATACGACTGAGTATTTCGTTTGTATTCCCAGGCCGACGAGTATTCCAAACCAGACCCAATAGGTCGCCCTGCCTGTGTTGATGGCGCGAACCACGCACAGCGAAGCGCCGACCCAAATGAGCGGCTCTAAGGCATTCATCGTCAGCCAATGATGAAAAAGTAGAAAGACCGGAGCGGCTAATACTGCGAGCGCTGCAAATCCTTGCGCGAACCGACCACCGCCCATCTCCTGAGCCAGCTTGCCAGTCAACCAAACCAACATCGCGCCGGCCAACGCCGGCAAGAGCCTCAAGCCCAGCAGGGAGCTACCAAAGAGATGGCGCGCGATCCACGCAACTACCGCGATGAGGGGCGGTTGGTCGACGTAACCCCAACCAAGGTGTTCTGAGCAGGCGAGGTAGTAGAGTTCGTCACGAAAGATGCCGTAGCGTCCCGCTACGAGGAGTTGAATCAATAGTTTCGCGGCCGCGAGATACAGAACAATCGCCGAACCGCTCGTTAGTTTCTTTAAGGATGGGTTCACGGGGGTGTGGCTTGCCAGCGGCCGGATTAGGGACACCGTAACGTTCGTGTCGGCTCACTCTTTCAAACGGCGGTAGCTTATGCCGCTTGCCTGGCAAACGCCAAGGGTTCTCTTTGCCCAAATCAAAGGATTATCCGCCCAACTTTCCTGAGTGAAAGAATTTTTTGAAATGTTTCAACTGCAGACGACATTCCAATTGACGAATCAGTTCGATGCCAACAAGCCTTCGCGCCTCGACGGTGCTGCATGGCTTCGCTCATCGACGCTGTTTCAAACCCAATCGTAATTCAAGAGGGAACCAAATGACTTCACCATATTATCCAACGCAAAAGCTATTGGCGTTGATTCTCCTTGCCTCGCTCGCGGCGCCGACTTTCCAGCACAGTGGGATCCGAAGCTTGGAATTCACGTGACTTGAAGTCGCGGC
>JADMIO011135837.1_pt1 | contig 22490 bp, 22 predicted proteins | sample 8958161 | NCBI WGS metagenome assembly JADMIO01 (sample SAMN16585339, study PRJNA669376) | soil metagenome | isolation source: Crop rotation soil | place: USA: Cullars Rotation, Alabama | collected 2011 | reverse complement strand
GCCGCGACTTCAAGTCACGTGAATTCCAAGCTTCGGATCCCACTGTGCTGGAAAGCCAATCTGCAGCCGTTCGGTTCGCCACTCGGTGGGATGGATATGCCGGCCACAGAATTGGTCGTGATAACGTACAGCGTTTTTCGCTTGGCGGCGCGCGGGCGTCGACCGGTCCTGGCGACGTCAAAGCTGGGATCGGCGCCGGTGAGCGAAAAACGCTGTTGCGCTAAACTGCTGCCCCGACCGCCTACCTTATGGGCGTTGAACGTCGCCAGACCACTTGGCGGTGTGCCGTCGGGGTAGTCCGGGCGGTGATTTGGGTCCAGCCGTCATGCTGGCGGCCCCCTTTGATCTGCGAAGATGGCCAGATTTGTAATTCTTGATCGCCGGTCGGTCGCGTCATTGGCCGAGTGGACAAAGCACCTCGACCCCAATCTGGCGGGCGGTTCGGTAGCACGCGGGGCAACCGGGTTTTGGGTCATGAGGTGTCCATGACCGAACGGCAGCCCCTGGGCGGGGTGACGCAGTCGATCACCACCATGACGCCGGTGTGGCAGTACGGGCACTGGCGCAACGACTGTCCCGTAAGGACCTCGTAGCGGTCGCGGTAGTTAGCTGCGGCATCGGCTGTCGATGTAGCCGAAGCCATTCCCAGCAGATCTCGGCATAGTGTGCGTTTCTGTGCCCGATGGCCGTTGCTGAGGAAGCCGTAATAGCGGATGCGGTGGAACCCGTCCGGCAACACGTGGATCAGGAAACGGCGGATGAACTCTCCGCCCTCCAGCGTCATCGTCTTCTGCCGATTGCTGTCCCGATAATCCTTCCAGCGGAAGCGGACGTTGGCGTGGTCCATAGACAGCAAGCGGTTGTTGGAGATGGCGACGCGGTGGGTATACCGCCCGACATAGTCGAGGACCTGCGCCGGTCCGGCGAAAGGCCGCTTCGCGTAGACGACCCACTCAGCTTTGCGTGCCGGAACTAGATGGCGCAGGAAAGCCGCGGGCTCATGCAGGTGGCGGTATGCGGAGAAAAAGTTCAGCACACCGTCGATGAACGCCTTCTCCAGGTAATGCAGAAACAGGCCCCGGAACAGCCGTGACAGCACCCTGACCGGCAGGAAGAACTCCGGCCGACATGGGATCCAACGCGTGCCGTCCGGCGCGATCCCCCCACCGGGCACCAGGCAATGAAGATGTGGGTGGTGCGCCAGATTTTGGCCCCATGTATGCAGCACGGCCAGGAAGCCGATCTCGGCGCCCAGATGCTGCGGATCGGCGGCGATGGTGCGCAACGTCTCCGAGGCTGCCCGGAACAGGATGTCGTAGACCACGGTCTGGTTCTGGAACGCGATGGCGGCGATCACCTCGGGGACGGTGAACACCACGTGGAAGTACGGAACCTCGAGCAGTTCCGCTCGCCGGTCCTCGAGCCACTTGGCTCGGGCGAGGCCCTGGCACTTCGGGCAGTTTCTGTTGCGGCACGAATTGTACGAGATGCGCTGATAACCGCAGTCGCCGCAACGCTCGACGTGACCACCCAGTGCTGCAGTCCGGCAGCATTCGATCGCGGTCATGGCGCGGCGCTGCGCGGAAGACAGCGACGTGCTCGGCTGATCGCGAAATGCCGGACCGAACCGGCGGAACACCTCTGCCAGCTCTAGCCCCGCACGGGCCATGGGATCCGCCAGCTCAGGCCGGCACGAGATCCGGCGAGGCGGATGGAATGACGGGGAGAGACTCCAGCGGACTGACAGTGGCGCAGACCCTGCTGGTAGCGATCAGCAGATAGCGCGCCGTGGTGGTTAGGTTGCGATGACCGAGCAGCAACTGGATGGTGCGCAGATCAGTGCCTGCCTCTAGCAGGTGGACGGCGAAGGCGTGACGCAGAGAATGTGGTGCGACCGGTTTGCTGATCCCGCACTGCGACCGCACCTTCCGACAGGTCCGGTTGATGGAGAGAGGGGAGATTGGTCGGTCAGGGCGCTCACCAGGAAACAACCACGCGCCTGGGCGGGCACACTTCCAATAATCCCTGAGCAACTCGAGCAGTCGAGGCGGCAGCATGACATAGCGGTCTTTGCGGCCCTTACCCTGCTCGACCCGGATGACCATACGTTGGCTGTCGATGGCCGCAGGTGTGAGGCGGACGGCTTCGGAGATCCGCAGACCAGCTGCGTAGCAGACGGTCAGAGCCATGCGGTGTTTCAGGTTTTCGACGGCTGCCAGTGCCTTCTCAGCCTCGTTAGCTCTGGAGTGGGCGTCTGCAAGCTGCGCCAGGGTGCGCTCGGCTAGGGCGACGGCAACGTCTGCCCGCTTGTTCGCCTCGTCGGCGCGCCGATTGGCCTGATCCAGTTCCCCACGGAGCACTGTAACAGCTTCGTCCAAGGGTTGGCTGTCGCGGGACATGTCGCGAGGCACGTCATGCTTCACGTCCCGAGATGCGTCGCGAGACAGCTCCTGCCAGTCAGCCGGGACAAAGACCCGGACAGTTCCGTGATTGTCCCTCTGGCGTCGCCAGTGTCGCCGAAATGTCAACCGTGCCGCTGATTGCTTGTCGATCCCCCGGAGCTGGCCTAGCTCAGCATAGGTCATCCATGACCCGTCCTGGCTATCGTCTCGCGATACATCCCGCGACGAATCTCGCGATATGTCCGGCATTGCGGTGTGTCCTCTGCACGAGGCAACAGCGGCTACAACACCGCATCGAGCCGTATCAATCTGTCGCGGGATACGTCCCGTGAAGTCTCGCGCGACGCTCCAGAGACATCTTGTCGAAATTGCTTTTCGACCATGCTGGCCGCGGGGGAGTGCGCGACCGATCCGTCCCCAGGCCAAGCCATTGAACGCGCAGCAAAGCCGCTGTCGCAGAACTGACGTCATGTTATCTCGATTGCTGAGGTGAGACAGCGGGACAGCAGCGCTGAACAGACGCCAGTGGCACCCACTGCGTCGGGAAGTATTCGCGCTGCCACGCGCTTCGCTACTGCCGTGTCCCGTTTTCGCGGCGGGAGTGCGGCTCGCGGGCCCCGTGCACCGCGATTAAGCTGCTCCCCGAAAGAAGGCGGAGAAAATGTCGGCGAACCTGTCACCTCCGGAGACCTGGGCCTGGGAGCGGATTCGCGAAGGCCAGGTGGCGGACTTCAACGAGCATCTCGGGGAGACGCTGGACCCCAAACAGCCGGAGAGCTGGGGAGATGATCGCAAGATTGGAAGCCGCTTCTTGCGAACACTCTTCTTTGAGAAGCCCTACTGTGACGAGATCCCGCCCGAGGGTGTGCGCATCGCCGGCGCTTACCTGCCTGATGGGCAGGTATTGCCATTTGCACGGGTGCCCCGGCAAGTTTGGCTCGTGCGATGCCGGTCAGAAGCCTTGATAGACTTTGGTGGTTCAACGATCTCGGGCTGGCTACTGCTCAAAGAATCGTTTCTCGGCAAGCCTCAATCATTAAGTCTGAACGTTGCCCAAATTGAGGGGCTCGTCGACTTGGACAGTCTGTTAGCTGAAGGCGAGGTCGACCTCGCGGGCGCCAAGATCGGCGACTTGCTCACCGCAATTGGTTCGATCTTCGCGCAGACCGTCAAAGTCAATAACGTGCACGCGATCGCGACAAGCTACGCTATCCGAGCGACCTCACGGATGCCGAGTGGCAGCTGATCAAACCGCTGATCCCGCCAGCCAAGCGCGGTGGCGGCAAGCGCACGGTGAACATGCGCGAGGTGGTTAACGGTGTGATGTATGTGCTGAGCACCGGCTGCCAGTGGCGCTACATCCCCAAAGACCTGCCACCGCGCAGCACGGTGAACGGCTACTTCTGCTTGTGGGGTTGGGACGGCACGTTGGAGAAGATCCATCACATGCTCTACATGAAATGCCGCGAACAGGCCGAACGGGAGGCGAGCCCAACTGCCTGCGTGATCGACAGCCAAAGCTTGAAAAGCGCAGAAAAGGGGGCTCTTCCATCGACCCACACGGCTTTGATGCCGGCAAGCTGATCAAGGGGAAGAAGCGTCACGTCCTGGTCGACACGATGGGCCTCGTGCTGCACGTGCTGGTGACTGCCGCCAATGTTCAGGATCGCGACGGCGGCGTACTCTTGTTGTCCACTCTGTTCGGACAGTTCCCGTTCCTGCGCAAGCTGTTTGCTGACAGCGCCTATGCAGGCCCCATCTTCCACGACGGTGCCGCCACAGCGATGCGCAATCTGATGGTCGAGATTGTCAAACGCGCTGATGGCGCCAAGGGCTTTGTCATCGAACCCAAGCGTTGGATCGCACTCGCCTTCCTCCGCCTCGCCTCCATCCGCCTCATGCTCAGACGGCTCTGTAATCCTTCATGAAGTCTTCGGACGGACATTGCTTAATTATGGAGAACTCGAGGTTCAATGAGAGGGTGGATCTCGGCAACGCAACATCAAAGGCGATATTATAATGAATGGTTCGACCTTCGCGCAGAAGGTGAATGCGAACGGCCTGGGGGTAGGTGGACGCTTTTTCATACAGGACAAGGCGAGGTTCGACAAAGAGTTGAACCTAGATACAGCCAAGATCGGCGACCAGCTAAATATGATCGGTTCGACCTTCGCGAAGGTGAGTGCCAACGGCTTACGGGTGGACCAAAGCCTGCTGATGAGAAATTCGAAATTCAATGGCGAGGTAAATCTCTCCGGAGCTGATATTCAAGGTAATCTCGAGATGGACGCCTCCATTTTCACGCAGGCAGTAAGTGGCGATTCCTTACAAGTGCGTGGGGACCTATTCATAAGACGCGCTAACTTCAAAGAAGCCACTTTACTTATAAATGCCCGGCTTTCCGAGAGCCTTGACTTGCGTGGCTCGGCGCTTGTCAGCCTCGATCTGTTAGGAGCCCGCATCGCAGGCGATTTGCGTCTCGCAGGCGAAGGACTCACTACAACCTGGCAATCATCAGCTCAAAACGAGCCTGGCCTCATCCTTTCTAACGCGCAAGTCGGGGCCCTGCAGGACACGTTAGAAGCGTGGCCGAGACTCATCGATTTGGAGGGCTTTCGCTATTCTCGGCTCGGCGGACTCATCGCGACTAATCAATCAAACGATGCTCGCAACCGCCCCCTCGACGACTGGATCAAATGGCTGAAAAAGGACCGCGCGAACAGCAATCGATACAGCCCTCAGCCTTATACCCAGCTCGCAAGCGTTCTTGTCGCAGCAGGCCGCCGCGATCAGGCGAACGACATCCTCTTTGCAGGACGGGAGCGGGAGCGGAGGTCAGCACGAAAGCAGGGCCGCTGGGGGCAATGGCTTTGGTTGACGATTCTCGCTAAGGTGTGCGGCTACGGAATTGGCAGTTACACTTTTCATGTCCTGCGTTGGATTGTAGGATCTACAGCGGTTGGGACTGCGGTTCTCTGGCACTTTGTACCTGCCGCCCAGGTCCCGTCGCGAAAGTGGTTGAAATTGAGGGTGGTGTAATCTCCGGCTTGTGCAACGAGCCAGACTCGGCGGTGAGACGCCGATGGAGATTACACCATGACGAAGGATAGCAGAGATCTGCCAGGTACGTTGCCGGCATTTCCGGAAGCAGCGTGGTTTGACCCGATTGAGGAGATGATTCGGGACCGGGTGCGGGGGTTCATCGAGAACCTGGTGGAGGCGGAATTGGACGATGCCCTGGGACGCTCGCGCTATCAGCGTCCTGGAACCGCGAATGTGGCGAGCAGTACGGCCGGCTATCGGCATGGACGGCGAGCACGCCAACTGCTCGGTTCGTTTGGCGCAGTGACGATCGAGGTGCCGCGCGCGCGGCTGAACGACGCTGAAGGGACGAGCCGGGAATGGCGCAGCGAAGTGTTGCCACGATATGCGCGAATGACGCGGCAGGTGGAGGCGTTGATCGCCGGCACCTATCTGTCCGGCACCAACACGCGTCGGGTACGGCGGGCGCTGGGGGCGCTGTTCAAGGGAGCGGTCGGCAAAGATGTTGTCAGCCGCACCTGGCGGAAGGTGCAGACGGATTGGCAGGCATGGTGTCATCGTCCGCTGGCTGACGAGGATGTTGTCCGTCTCATCCTGGATGGCACGGTGGTCAGGGTGCGGCTCGACGGCAAAGCGACGTCGATTTCGTTGCTGGTGGCGCTGGGCATACGGCGTGATGGCCAGAAGGTGCTGCTGGCGGTGGGCAACATGGGCGGTGAAAGCGAGGCTGCCTGGCGCGGTCTGCTTGACGATCTGGTCTCGCGCGGTTTGCAGCCGCCGAGCTTCGTCATCATCGATGGCGCGGCGGGACTGGAGAAGGCCGTTGGCTTGGTGTGGCCCGAGGCACTGGTCCAGCGGTGCACCGTACACAAACACCGCAACCTCCTGGCTCATGCTCCAGAACGACTGCATGAGGAAATCTCGACCGACTACAACGACATGATCTACGCCGGCACAGCGAAGGAGGTCGAGGCGCGTCGCAAGTCGTTCATCCGCAAATGGCGGCTGAAATGTCGCGCGGTCGCCGACAGCCTCGAACAAGCCGGAGATCGGTTGTTCACCTTCACCCGATTGCCCGACAGCCAGTGGCGATCGGCACGCACGACGAACGCGGTGGAAAGGCTGCATGAGGAGTTCAAACGTCGTATAAAGACGCAGACCGTGCTGCCTTCAGCGGAGACGGCAGCCATGCTGTTCTGGGCGCTGCTTGCTTCTGGTCAGATCACCATGCGCAAAGTGGACGGATGGCAAACGTTGGCAGAGGAGCCAACCCTTCAATGCATTGACCTTGCTGCCTGAAGCGATAACCTCGCTCCGCTGGAGATGCCGCTACACCAATTTCTACCAACTCCGCGACACGGCCCTCTGCGGTGGAGCTAACCTATGGATCTGCTTTACGTAGTTAACACGGGGTCACAAAGCCTTGTATGGGGGCCTTCCAGCAATCTCACACAAAACCTTGGACTTGGATTTGACTGCCACCGCCTAGCGGTTATGCCGGGCAACCGGTTTCTCTACGTCACGGGCAATAAGACTTTTTCTAGTCGCGATGTGCACGCTTGGCTAGCGGTCGTCGACACGTGTGACAACTCTGTCGTATCACAACTTGATATGGGCCCGGGTTTCGCCGGACAGTGCGCTGTCCCCGTGGCGCCTGGTGGACCTAACGCCTTCGTCGCGATTTCTCAGGCTGTGGGCGATATCGACACAGGCAATGCGGACGGAGGAGGCAATCGAATTGCTCAAATTAACGTATTGTCTCCGCACTCACCGACGCTAGCTGCAAGCCATTTCGTGGGCGGACGACCATACGGAACTCTCAACCTGGTCCGATCTGATGCACTCGACCGTGTTTACACCTGTCATCGTCAAGATGGCACGATCTATCAACTCGATTTAAACGCCACACCGCAAGTAACCCTGCTTCACAGTCCGTCCGGGCAGCCGATGGCGCTGGGCATATCTGGGGACGGTTATCGCCTGTTCGTGGGACGCCGCGACCAGGGCGATCTGATCGAGATCGGGCTGGCGCCTTTTAACCCGCTTCCATCCGTTCATTTGACAAGGGCGTCTACAGCATCGAGCATGTATATTGTCGTCGCTCCTGGCGATCGTGTCCTTATCACCGCACAGCGCCCCTCCGGTAGCAACTTTCCGTCCGATGGCACGGTAAACATCTATGAACGTCCCCAGGGAGGCGCTGCGCAGGTGACCCCCGTCGACCTCTTGGGTTACTCATTGGGACAGCCTGCTGTGAGTCCGGATGGTGTTACTGCGTACATACCTGAAGGGAGTAGGAATGATGTTGTGGCTGTGGACCTTGCAACCAAGACATTGCTTCGCGGGTACAATACAGCAGGCAGCATCCCGGTTGATGTCTTAGCGTTGGACCATGACGCCTCCATCGCACTCAATGTCACGCCCGATCGTCTTGCTGTCGCCTGCGACACTCCCACCCGTATCACAGTCAGCGCCCGTGACGCGTGCGGAAGCGAAATCTCAGGATTCAGCGTCGCCGCGTTCGCCACTGGCCCCATAGGTATCACGCCACTGAATCCGCAGCCTATTCCTGCGAATTTCATCGTGACCTGTCACAACGGGGGGCCGGCGACGGTCGTATTCTCCTCGACTACCCCTCCGTTCCCGAGCGTTAACCTGCCCGTACAGTGCCAGTGTTTGATACCGCACTGTTTCAATTTCCAAACACTCCCAAATGGGTTAGTGCCTCCAGGCACCACGATCACTGTCGGCGGCGTAGCGATTGCAGTCAGTACCGTGGCCACGAGCCCTCCTGGTTCGCCTATGATCCTCAGCCCCAGGCCAGGATGGCTACAGCTACACCGCGGCAGCGTGCGCTTCCAAGTCCAGTCCCCGCATTCGGTCGACAACCTTATGGTCCACATTAGGCGCTCTGATCGGCAGTCCCCCGCCGATACTGTGACTGTCGCCCTTGAAAGCGGCCAGACCGCCACATTCCAAAGTCCTGGCGGGTTCGTGCAAGGGACTTGGCAAATTTTTTGTCCACTTACAAGGATTAAGGAGTGGACCGTCAAAGGCGGTCCGGAGAGCTACATACTTGAGATCTGCTTTTACGCCAGTTTCTAAAGTTGGGTCTCCGATGCTCAGCTACTCAGGTGGTTGCGAGGATATGGAGAACAATCGCTGTCTTCTACATATGTTGCCAGCGCCGCGTCGCAGGAGGAACGTGTTGATACATCTGGGACCGGCAACGAAGGAAGTTGTTTGGCAGGCCGATCGAAAGTCTGCCTTGGCGGCCGCCAAGTCGCGGTGCTCGCTCAGCTCGACATCGACCAGGGGCCGTCGCGATCGATCGCGCGATACAGATACCGCCATTGGCCCCGAATACGGAAGTACCTTTCATCGGTATACCAGCTGCGGCCCACCCGGCCCTGAAGATATCACTTCGCGCTTGATGACGATCCCAGGCATCGGCCCGATCACAGCAACCGCTCTAGCTGCGCTTGCACCTCCACCTGAGACCTTCAGAAAGCGAGCAGCCTGGATAGGACTAACGCCCTCACAGAGATCCACAGGTGGCAAACAGAAGCTCGGCGCCGTCTCGAAGATGGGTGAGCGGACCCTCCGTCGACTGCTGGTTATTGGCGCCAGCGCGCTGGTACATCAAGCTACCCGCCGAGAGCTGCCCGCTGGGTCCTGGCTGGCACGCATGCTTGCAACGAAGCCGCGTATGCTCGTCATTGTTGCTTTGGCCAACAAGATGGCGCGAACCGCGTGGGCACTGCTCGCGAAGAAAGAAATCTATCGGGCTCCCGCCGTTGTCAGACGAATCGACAAACGGTGTGAGGGTGTCGAAGGCGTAGGAAGGGGGGAACGGAGAGTACGGCGCAACGGTCAATGAGACGGGGTCGGCAGAATCAGATAGGGTCAATGTGCCTCGAGCACGTAGTCCTGATATGGAGCCGATCCGCGAACTCCCATACGGGCCTGCGGCATTTGCGGCCGCATCCGAGGCCGGACAGATGTCAGCACCCGACCGGGCGTGTCGTGCTCAAATTCCCTCTTGCTTCGCCGGGGGCGTCCACAGATGACCCGCCACGGTCGAGTACGTCTCTCAACACACTGCACATTCTACTTGCCGCACGCACTTACTATAGTGCACCCTTAATTTCGCTTTGCAGATCCACCGTAAGGCTTCGGACGCGAAAGCCATCGCGGTGCTATGATTTCCGTGGCTTTTCAAGAGGCGCGAAATGAACGAGCTCGTTCCGGCAATTCTGGGTATGGTGCTCGGCGCGATCACCTGGCGCAGCTCGGGAGGCGTCACCCGAACCGTGCTGAGACGTGCTTGCCGTGACGGTTTGCGGTGCGGCGGCCACCATTATCAGCGGTGAGTATCATCAGAGTTGGATGTATCTGTGCTTGACCTGGGTGAAGCGGCGCTGGGCCTAGCCGTGGGTTTCGGACTTGCGCACTGGCTGCTTCCTTCCGCACGCAGGATTGCGTCATCGTCGGCACAGCGGTAGCTGAGGAGAGGGCGTAACATTGAAGTGGCTTACGCGAGAGCGCATACGGATGGATCGTGCCGCCAGCGCCTGGTTGATCTTGCGCTTTGTCGATAAAGAGGCTCAGTTCGAATTCGTGCCCACAAAGGGGGCTCTAGAAATTGCGAACGCGAAGCATGCCATTCCCTTCGTAATCCCAGGCGCTGAGCTCTCCAGGAAGGGAGACAAAGTCACATTCGACGCTATACTCGCGAAGTATGGACTGATAGATCCGGCCCTTCACAAGCTCGCAATTATTGTCCGCGAGGCTGACATTCGCGGTGACGCCTCAATCAGTCCGGAGGCGCCGGGATTTAGGGCGATCTTGCATGGGTTTTTCCTCCTTCATATGCCCGATGCTGAAACCTTGAGGTTGGAGCTTCCTATTTTTGACGCACTGTATCGCTTTTGTCAGGGCCATGATACCGATAAATAGCTTGCCCGTCGGCCTGACCCACGTTCCTCTCAAACACCCAAGTTGCGTATGTAAGGTTTTTGGAGCGGTTCAGACGGCGAAGGCAGATAGTATCCAGTTCACTCGCTGATCGAGCGCCTGCGACGTTGTCAATCGCGAGCTGCGCGATGCAGTGAGTTGTGCTCAGCTATTCGCGTGACCGACGGAGCACATCGAGCATCGTGACGTGGCAATTCTTGGGTCGTTGCCCGGCATAGGCAGGATCAATCTTGCCATGCCACTTTCCGAGGCCTCGGGACCTCCTCAGCCGTTTGACTATTAAGCTGCTGGGGACATGGTCGCGTAGCGCCTGTGATTGTGATGCGCTATGCGTCGCGCGTACGATTGCGCAACACTGTCTATTATTAGGCGCGGGTTGCTACTCAGCGCGATGGCAAGAGCCGCGCTCGCTACGCCGCACTGCGTCGACGCGGGCAATCGCATGGATGTGCTTTCTGCGGCGTTGCAGATAGACTACTTGCAGTGGCATGCGTCCTCCTCCTGCAACGACAGACTATGTTTGATCCCTACTTCGGCAAGGCCACCGGCTTATAAAGCGGCCCTTTCTGGTCCGGCAGGACAGCTCACGTTGCGCGGTTTGACCTGAGAGCTGTTTCTCCGTCCCGACCTGGCGCGCAACGCTGGTGCGCGGCGCGAACCTCAAATCAGGTCGGGTAGCGCCACGAATCCCGAGCAGGCACACGACGTCAGAGCGGTTACCGCGCCGTGGGGTTACCGCGCCGCTGCCTTTTTCCGCTTGCCAGAATGGTAGGAAGTCCCATCAAGATTATTTCGTTGACGATTAGGTAAAATTATGGGCAGGATAAGTTGAAAATCTGAGGCGACATGTGACGCCTAAATTGAGCAGGCAGACTGAAACCCTGCTAAAGAGGTGAAGTCGGTTTTCCGTTGACGGGCCTACTGAGCCAAAGTCGAGACATGATGGGGCCGAATTTGCGGGCGGCCGCGGGGACCCTTTTCCGCGGCTCCTCGAGCATCGGAAGCAACTCTGACGTCAGCAGAGGGAGAAGCAATGATGATAAACCTTCTCGGCACGCCCAAGTGGACCAACGAGGGCCCCAATCCAATTCTGGTAAACGGTAGTTCGGAAACAGGGGCCGTTCAATGCTTCGCCGGCCGCGGAATTGGATCCGGCGCTTACGTGCTCTATGCGGGCGCTGTGAATGGCGGCGTTTGGCGCGCGACTAATTTCACAAGCGCCATGCTCACGCCAGGAAGCTCGATACCGCCTGCCATTCAATGGTATCCGCTGTCCGACCAACAGCCATCACTATCAGTGAGTTCCTTAGCTCTCGACCCCCGTGATACAAGCGGTAACACGCTCTGGGTCGGGACGGGCTCGCAGAGCTCAACTGGCTACGCCTGGTGCGGGCCTACAGACGGCGGCGACTCTGTAGGGCTTCTCAAGACTTCTAACGCCCAAACTTCCTCGCCCTCGTGGAAGTTACTGGGCGCTCAACTCACGGGCCAAAGGATCGTAAGCATCATCCCGACGATGATCGGACAGGGCGCTACTCAAGTAATTTTAGTCGCTGGAAATAGGAGTACTGGGATTGATAGTATGGGGATCCGACGCAGCAAGGACGGGGGCAATACATTTCAAGCGGCACTTGTTGCTAATTCAACGGACACGCTTTCTGGCTATGCCACCGACTTGATTTCGGATCCGAATGATCCAAACACATTTTACGCTGCCTTGCGTGGGACTAGCGGTGGTAGTTGCCTCGATTGGACTAATGCGATGGGCGGAGTGTGGCGCACCACAAACGGTGGCGATAGCTGGCATCGCATCGACGCGGGGATTCCGGGGGCGCACAGTTCCGTAAACCTGCAGCTTGCAACCTTTGATAATAGGGCGAGACAGGCACCTGGTAGCTCGACGTTACTATACGTTGGCATGTCAGATACCACCGGGAATGCAAACCGCACAAACCACCTCATTGGCCTCTACCGAACGACAAATCCACGCGACAGCAATCCCAATTGGGACCAGCTCTTTTACCAACCGAACGGTAGTATCCCGGGGCATCCTAACGACTCTGCGAGTTTTATCCATCCTTACGCCCCCATGGCAGTCAACCCTAACGACTGGAATGTGATTTTCCTTGCCTCCAATAGTGGGCCGTTGTATCGCATTCAAGTCAGCAGCAATCCGACTGTCTGGACGAATATCGATGTACGAAACGCTGATCATCGCTCGCTGACATTTCTCACCGACGATATCCTAATCATCACCGGAGATCAGGGTGTCTTTGGATTGCAGAACCCAACAAACTCGCAGGAATCGATCTCGTTGAACAATTTCCTATGCGTGACGGAGCTTTATTCTAGTGCCTTTGACCCAACGACGGGGTTTCTTGCGGGTAGTGCACAGGATGTAGGTTGCTCTGCCACCGACAGGACGGGTGCCTGGCGGCAACTTTGCGGCGCCGATGGAGCTAAACAGATTAAAATAGGTCCTGATGGTACATATTTTTATGGGAATTCATCTGGCGGCCCTGCAACTTGGTTCAGGAAACGGAACGGTGTCATCGACACCCCCGCGCAGCTGCCAGTTGGGGCCTGGATAGCGGTGAGCCCCGTGACTCCTGGCCGACTCTTGATACGGCAAGACGGGAGACTCAAGGAAAGCCTTGATTGGGGCAACAACGCGGTCGACGTGAGCCCTCCAGGATACCAAGGCGAAGCTTGGGGGCTCGCTTACGGCGCGGATAAGGCAGACGCCGCCTATGCCGGCACCAATGCTGGTTTGCTTTTTGTAAGGGCTCCAGGCGTAAATGTCTTTGAGCGCGCTGCTAGCTATCCGGGGGCTAATCCCGGTCCCATCGCGGTTGACCTTACCGATTGGCGACGGGCAGCAATCATCGACCAACACAATAAAGTGCTCTACACTATAGATGGCGGAACGTACTTCGCCGACATCACGGGTAACGCATTCAATGCTTTACAAGATCAACAGCTCAGAACGATAGAAATAGTCACCACCGCAGCTGCAGTGGTTATCTTGGTGGGGGGAAGGCCACGCCCAGGTCATGGCGGCGTCATCCGAATGATTATCGCTGATCCAACCAACCGAAATCCAGCCTCGGGCTGGGACGAATGCACGACAGGTCTGCCTTTCACCCCAATCTCCGACCTTCGCTATTACGCTTCGACGGCGCTCCCGAATGGCAGCACGAATGGAGATATTCTCGTCGCCGCGAGCCTCGGTCGGGGAATCTGGACGATTCGGAAAGCTACAGCTGACATCCGGGGCATGACCTCGGCACCACACGCGATCGTTTATAATGATGGCACATCGACCAATATATACGTATTCGTAGCCACCAACACTGGTGATCTTTGTGTTCGCTTTTGGAATGGGGCTTGGCAGTGGGCGAATCTGGGTAAGCCGCCCAATGGAAAGAGGGTAGGGGGGGCCCCGTTCGCACTTGTTTCCACCCAGCGATTCCCAAATCCCAATGTACCCGGAGAGCTCATCTATGTTTACGTCAGGGATGAGGATGGGGCCTTGCGATGCTGCCATTGGACTCGCCAGAATTGGACATGGGACGACCTTGCTTGCGATCCCCCGGTTTCGGTAGCTTCAGCCATTTCGACGCGAATAGCACCAGGTGCGCTGCATGCAGTCGATGACACGATGGAGGTCTTTGTTTTAGCCGGCGCATGGCATCTGGGCCGGAGTAAAGTTACTCAATCTTCTAATTGGCAAACACAATGGCAAATAATTAGCCGTCCGGGAGATCCTGACATATTAGATGTGCCAGGAGTAGCCTACTTTCCTGGCCGTGACTGGAGGGTGGTCGCATCCAACGTTGGCGGTGGGCGTGTCTGGCTTTTTACTTCCGCCGACTCACAACAGCAGGAGCGCAGAGATTTCAGCTGGCCTCCGATTTTGGAACCCATCGGAAGACCGGCAGCAATCACTTACAACGACCGCGCATACATGTTTTTCAGAGGCAAGGGACAATATGGATCGCTGAGACACATCCCAGTTTGGTATTGGGATCCCAGGAATGGTTTCGACGCCTCCGGACAATGGGCCGATCTGTTTGCAATTGCTCGAGGAACAGCGCCGGCAACAGGGTTGGCCAGCGACCCGGCAGCGGTAGAATACCAAGGGCTACTCTATGTCTTCTATGTGGATGATAGAGGCGAGTTGCAAGAGGTTTTCTGGGACGGTGCCAGTTGGGAATGGTGGTCTCTGCAACCACATATGAGGCCCCCGAACGGAAGGGCGCTGGCCCATGCACGACCGTCGGCGATTTCTTATGGCGGCGCTGTCAAGAACTTGTATGTCTATGTCATCGATGAGGACGGAGCCTTATGGGAGCGCGAACTTGATCGAAATTCGGGCAAGTGGGTCTGGGGACGACCCCATGGTCTGCCTCCGTAGTCAGGCCGGTCGCAAAACGGGATCATCGTTGCCACTTGGCGGGCGGTGCGTGTCAAGGTAGTTGCCGCTCAGTTTCCGTAATGAGCGAATGATTAGCTGTCGGCTGGTATGGCGCCTCCTTTGTGGTGTGAGTGTGCCACGGGGTTCACTGCGGTGAAGGTCTGGTGCTCACCATCCTCGCCATGCTCGCTACGCTGCGCGTGGCTGCGGGTGGTTCCGCTCCTCCCATCACCTACGTTGCACGCCGTGGCATCAGTATCCCCAGGTCGGGACGGAGAAGCAGATCCGCCGATCGAACCGAGAAGCCGGGTCGGCGATGTCAACGACGGACAAAGCTGTCGCGCTCTGGGTTGAGTGTGACGACAGTGATCGGTGTCCAGTTGCGGGTCTGCCCACTCCAGCGCCGCGGATTGCGCTCACGGGCTCGCTGATAGATTGCGTGCCGCTCCGCAAGCAGCGCTCGATCGTGCCCAGCATGACGCTGAGCCGGTGTGACATGGCGGATCCCGCTATGCCGGTGCTCATGATTGTACCAGTGCACGAAGCAACTGGCCCATTGCCGCGCGGCAGTGAGATCTGTGAACCCCTTCTGCGGGAAGACCGGCCGATACTTCGCGGTGCGGAACAACGCCTCGACGAAGGCGTTGTCGTCGCTCACTCGAGGACGAGAGTACGACGGCATGATGCCGAGCCAGTGCAGCATCGCCAGCACCGTCGTGGCCTTCAGCGTCGCGCCGTTGTCACCATGCAGCACCGGTCGCCTCGGCATCGAATAGATGCCTTCCGTCAGTGCCGTACGTCTCGCCAGATGCGCGGCGTGCTCGGCGTTGTCCGTATCATGTACCTCGAAGCCGACGATCTTGCGGCTATACAGGTCGAGGATCAGATACAGATAGAACCAACGCCCCTGCACCTGCGACGGTAGGAACGTCACATCCCAGCACCAGACCTGGCCAGGGCACGTGGCGATGTGAGTGCGCGGCGGCCCTGACTTTCGCGGCGGCTGGGCACGCCCACGCCGATGCATCTGGCCATGCGCACGCAGCACCCGGTGGAAGCTTGCCTCGCTGGCAAGGTAGGTGCCTTCATCGGCGAGCATCGGCACGATCCGAGCCGGTGGCGTATCGGCAAAACGCGGCTCGTTGGCTACTGCGATGATCCGAGCCCGTTCAGCCTCGTTCAGGGCGTGTGATGGCACAGGCCGGACGGCATCAACGCGGTGATCCCCGTGCGACAAACCATCGCCGGCCTTCCAACGCTGCAACGTGCGAGCATCGATGCCGGACACGGCGCAGGCCGGAGCCAGCCGAGCACCGTCACTGCAAGCCTGCCCAATATCGCGCTCCAGGATCTGGCGGTCTTCCAGACGGGTCATGCGTCCTCGTCCGTGCGGAAGACCGCCGAGAGCTTTTTTGCCAGCACCAGCAAGGCGGCCGTTTCAGCCAGTGCCTTGTCCTTGCGGTGCAGTTCGCGTTCCAGTTCCTTCACCCGACGCCGATCCTCACGCGCCTCCGCCGCGCTCGCCGCACGCGGCTCGCCTAGACCCGCTATCGCATCCTGTTTCCAGGCTTCCAACTCTGCCGGATACAGACCCTGCTCACGGCACCAGCCGCTTCGCGTTGCATCGTCCATCGTGGCCGTCGCAATCACCGCCTGCAGACGAGCCGCCGGTGTCCACCGTTGAGGGCCGGCACCAGGCCCGTTGGCCAGGGCGTCCGCCCGCCACCGCTCCAGCGTTGCCACGCCGACCCCAACCTCACGTGATACATGCTCTACAGAAGAACTCTCCGGCGGCAGCAACCGCGCCACTATCCGGTCCTTATACGCTTGTCCGTATCGAGCCACTTGCCGTCATCCATGCCCCCGATCCCAATCCTATCCAGGCGGCAACTTGTCTGACACGGGGGGGAATGGAGAGGGAGCAGATAAGCGGAGGGTATTCGAGTATCTCGAAATCGAGCATCGGGTCTTTAAAGACTATCCATGTCCTCGAGCCATGTGTATCGTTGACAATACCGTCTACACGGGCATGTATGAATGGACACATTCAAGCGGAACTCCAAACCCCGCTTTTCGTCTCTGTAACGGAGCGGGAGAAAGTGGAGAGTGGACAAAAGTCTTTCTGGATGAAGCGGGAAGAATAGACCAATATTATTCAGAAAGGGTGGCAAGCGCAGTGGAAGATCCCGTATATTTCGGCATTTGTTGATTTCCGCGGCGCCGCTTTCTGGGTTTGTCTTCAGAAATCCAGTGTTTATTTGCGCTTATGCGTCGCAAAAGAGAGCCCTATAAAGGGTCCGTCCGGAGACATTATGAGGATTGCAGAGCCTTCTGAGCATGAGGCGGATGGAGGCGAGGCGTAACCGGTGTGGCGGCGACGTATTGTGGTGTGCGGCTTGATTATGATCGAAGGCCGCCATGGAGGCACTGTCGCCCGAGGTCCCGGACGCTGATGTTGAGGACGTCCGTACGATAGGTCGTAAGGGTACAGGGCGTGGCGTGGAGATTTTGGCACGCGAGCGCCGCCGAACTTGGACGCCGGAGCAAAAGCGCGCGATCGTAGCGGAGAGCCTGGGTTCGGAGGTGACGCCGACCGAGGTCGCGCGCAAATACGCGATCAGCAGCGGGCTGCTTTATACGTGGCGACAGCAAGTTCTGGGAGGCCAGATCAGTGTCGTCACCGGATCGACGCCGAGTTTTGCGCGGGTCGAATTGCCACCTGCGCTGCAGCCGCCAGAGAGCAGCGAGCCTGTGTCACCGACGGTTCCGTCCCCACCACCGCAATCGTCACGTCCGGATGGACTGATCGAGATCGTGCTGCCGAGTGGCGTCTTGGTGCGCGTCGATGCCGAAGTGGATAGTAGGGCCTTGCGCCGCGTTCTCGGTATCCTGGACGACCGATGATCGCGCTGTCGCCGGGTGGGCGCGTTTATCTGGCTTGCGGCGTCACCGACATGCGCAAAGGTGCGGTTGGATTGGCGATGCTGGTGCAGCAGGGCCTGTCGGAGGATCCTTTCGATGGTTCGCTGTATGCCTTCCGTGGGCGTCGCTCCGGACTGATCAAACTGATCTGGCACGACGGGATTGGTCTGTGCATGCTGACGAAGCGGCTCGAGCGAGGTCAATTCCACTGGCCATCCGCCAGCACGACAGGCGGATCGCATTATCATCGGCACAGTTGGCAGCGTTGCTTGATGGCTGCGAGTGGCGCGCCCCTGCAGTGCGCCAGCGACCCGAACTGGCAGGATAGAGAGCTGCGCTGATCCAGGTGGAAATGCTGGCGCCGACGCGACGAGGTCGATCATCATTGCCACGTGCAGATCGATCTCGACCGGTTGCCAGACGACCCGGCTTTGCTGCAGCAGATGCTGCGGGATGTGGTGATCACGGCGGCGCACCAGCACGGGGAACTGCACGCCGAGAACGACAAACTCCGCATGCTGATCCAGCGCCTGCTGCGTCATCGGTTCGGCCGCCGCTCTGAGCAGTTGGATGCCGATCAGCTGCAGTTCGGGTTGGAAGATCTGGAGCAAACGGTCGCTGCGAACCAGGCCAGTCAGGATGCTGTCGATGACGCTGCGGGTAGACGGCGCAGGCGACACGATGGCCGCCCCAATCGCAATCATGGCGCATTGCCAATGCACCTGCCGCGCGACGAGGTGGTGATCGACATCGAAGACCGTGACTGCCCGTGCTGTGGCGGTTCACTACAAGCGATCGGTGAACTGCGCACCGAACAGCTCGACATCGCGCCGGCACAGCTGCGGGTGCGTGTCACACGCCGGCCTCGATATGTGTGCCGAAGCTGCGACGATGTCATCGCGGTGGCGCCGGCGCCCGAGCGGCCGGTCGATGCCGGCATGGCAACCGAGGCACTGATCGTGCATGTGGTCGTCAGCAAGTTCTGCGATGGACTTCCCCTGTATCGCCAAACTCAGATGTTGGCACGCCAAGGAGTGACGCTGGATCGGTCCACATTGAGCAACTGGGTGGGCCGCGCCTGCTGGTGGCTGACGCCGCTCTATGACCTGATCGTCGCGACCGTGCTGGCCTCGAACAAGCTGTTCGCCGACGATACGACGCTGCCGGTGCTCGATCCCGGTCGCGGTCGGACCAAGACGGGGCGGTTATGGTGCTATGCGGTCGATGATCGGCCATGGCGAGGCGAAAGCCATCCCGCGGCAGCATATGTTTATTCCGAGGATCACAGGGTCGTTCGCCCGGCAGGGCACCTGGCGAGATTCCAGGGCGTGCTGCAGGTTGATGGCTATAATGGCTTCAAGCGGCTGGCCGGGGATCGCGCTGACGCCTCGGTGCGTCTGGCGTTCTGCTGGGCGCATATGCGCCGCGGCTTCTATGACTTCCACGTCTCCACCAAGTCACCGCTTGCTGCCGAGGTGCTGACACGCATCCGCACGCTATACGCGATCGAGGCGGAGATCAGGGGTCATCCGGCCGAGCATCGACGACGCGTGCGGCAGGAGCGAAGTCGTCCGATCGTGGAGACTCTGCACACCTGGCTGGAAGATCATCTGCCGCGCATATCAGGTGCATCCGATCTCGCTCAGGCCATGCGCTACGCGTTGCGACACTGGTCCGGACTGATCGTGTTCCTCGACGACGGCCGCGTAGAGATGGACACGAACGTGGTGGAGCGCGCCATCCGGCCGATACCAATGACCAGAAAGGCGGCGCTCTTTGCCGGTTCCGATGGTGGAGCCCGTCATTGGGCGATCGCGATGACGCTCATCCAGAGCGCCAAACTCAACGGCGTCGAGCCAATGGCATATCTCACCGACGTGCTCGAACGCATCGTCTCCGGGCGTACCAAAGCACACGAACTGCAAAGCCTGCTGCCGTGGAATTGGCGCGAGCCGAGCAGGTCCGACGTGGCCTTGGCGGCATGACGATGATCGACCACCCCGAGCAAGTTGAACGTTTGATGGAGCGGCTCGGCGCAGCCTTGCCGATCCCGGCACGCCTGACCCCCGAAGTACAAATGACGCTTCGCCAACAACGCGGCGTCACTATGCCGGCAAACTGTAGCGTGACTTGGATCAGCTACGCCGGCGACGATGGCGGCATCGTCTGCCGGCTCGAGGCTGCAGCCGAAACGGCTGAGGCGGTGTTCGCCTCCATCACCCACCTCCGCTTCGACCCGCGTCTACCGGTTACCCGAGAAATCGTCGCCTACCAGAAGCACCGAGTGAAGCGCCTGCGCCTCCAGCCGCAATAGCGCCGGCCTCGCCTCCACGGCCACAGTCAAGAGGTCTCTCCCGCGCCGCTTACGGCGAGGCGGAGGAAGGCGAGTGCATTGTGGTTGCGGTTTTCCCAGTCCTTGGCGAGCCGGCGGCAGCGGTTGAGCCAGGCGATGGAGCGCTCAACGATCCAGCGCTTGGGTTCGACGACAAAGCCCCCGCCATCAGCGCGTTTGACAATCTCGACTACCAGACTGCGCATCGCTTTCGCGGCGCCCTCTCCGAAGATCGGTCCCGCATAGGCTGTCAGCGAACAGCTTGCGCAGGAACGCAGGAACGGGAACTGTCCAAACAGAGTGGACAGCAAGAGAATGCCACCGTCGCGATCCTGAACATTGGCCGCAGTCAAGCGCGTGCAGCACCAGGCCCAACGTCGACCAGGACGTGACGCTTCTTACCTTTGTGGACTTACCCCGGTTTCGTGGAGAGTTGCGAGCTTGGGATCAGAGTAGCTGTTGGGGTGTCATCCTGTCCTCCAGTTTCGTGGCATTCTTTGGTTCGGCCCCTAGGGGAGCCATTCTTCCGTCCCGACCCGCATATAGTGCGGCCGTCGCGCGCAGCGGCGGTCAAGGACGGCCCATTTTGGGGCCGCCCGGAGGGCGTGTCCTTGACGGTCGTGAGCACGACGGCAGGCTGGTCTGCGTCGGGAGCGACCTTCAGACCTTGATACCGGCACTCATAGTCGATCGGTGAGAGATATCCGATCGAGGAATGGCGGCGCCGCTTATTATAGAAGCCTTCGATGAAGGCGAACGTCGCATTGCGCGCATCGGCCTGTGTCTTGAACCGGCAGCGAGCGAGAAGTTCGCATTCGAGCGTGGCGAAGAAGCTCTCGCACATGGCATTGTCGTATGCGTCACCGACCGAACCCATCGAGGGGCGCACGCCAGCGTCACGGCAGCGGTGGCCGAACTCGATCGAACTGTATTGCGAACCCTGGTCGGAGTGATGGATCACGCCAGTGGGCCGCCGCGTCGTCAACGCCATGTTCAGGGCATCGAGCACCAGTTGTTTGGCGAGTGTCGTGCCCATCGACCAGCCAACGATACGGCGACTGCACGCATCGAGCACGACGGCCAGATAAAGAAAGCCGGCCCATGTCGGAATATAGGTGATATCGGCGACCCACAGCAGATCAGGCGCCGCCGCCGCGAAGTTACGTTGGACCAGGTCTGGTGCCTGACAGTTGTCGCCCTTGACCGTGGTGACGACGAACTTGCGTCGGCACACACCGGCAAGACCGGCTCGCGACATCAACCGCGCGATGCGCTTGCGGCCAACTTGGATGCCCTTGGCCGTCAGTTCGGCATGGACGCGCGGCGCACCGTAAACACCGCGCGAGGCTCCGTGCGCTGCGCGGATCTCCGCGATCAGTGTCGCGTCCGTCTCGGCCCGCCGCGATGGGCGCCGTTGCACCCATGCATAGTAGCCACTGGAGGAGACACCCAGCAGCTTGCACATGGTGGCGATCGGGTAACTCGCCTGGTGATCGCTCACGAACCGGAACCCTTCGCAGGGATCGCGTTCGTCTCCCGAGCGAACCAGGCCGCCGCCTTTGAGAGGATCTCACGCTCGACCCGCAGCTGGCGGTTCTCTCTTCTCAGCCTATTAAGTTCCTCGCGCTCCGCGGTCGTCAGCCCGCCGTCGCCACGGCCGTCGTTACGATTAGACTGGGCAACCCAGTTCCTGATCGACTGCGCCGTCGGTTCAAACTCCGTAGCCAGTTCCTCTGGCGTACGGCCGGCGCGCACTAGTTCCACCATCTGGCGACGGAACTCGGCTGCGTAGGGCAATCTTGTCTTGGCCATCGTGGACTCCTTGGACCCAAACGGTCCGGCGTCCACGAAACCGGGTCAACTTCAGGTCGACCACTGACGCAGGTGGCGAGGGAGTTGGGTATTCAACCTTCGATGCTGCGTCACTGGCGCGATGACCAGCAAACAAATGGCACTGTGACGAGAACTGCCAGAAGCCCCTCTTCCGATAGCATGTCGGCGGAGCATGCTGAGATCCGGCGTCTAGAGAAGGAGCTAGCACGGGCTCAGATGGAGCGCGACATCTTAAAAAGGCCATCGGCATCTTCTCGGGTCCACCGAAATGAGATTTTGCTTTATCCATGATCAGCGAGCGACGTTCCCAGTTCGTGTGATGTGCAAAATGCTGGACGTCAGTGCCAGCGGCTACTACGCGTGGAGGGACCGACCGGAAAGCATGCGAGCGTCCGCCAATCGCCAGTTGCTTGATGAAATCCGTCGCGTGCATGGCGATAGCAGAGGTCGCTACGGCAGCCCGCGTGTGCATGCCGCACTCCGCGCGGAGGGACGGCAGATCGGACGCAATCGGGTGGCGAGGTTGATGCACCACCATGGCGTTCGTGCCCGCCAGAAGCGGCGG
>JADMIO011121710.1_pt1 | contig 22490 bp, 27 predicted proteins | sample 8958161 | NCBI WGS metagenome assembly JADMIO01 (sample SAMN16585339, study PRJNA669376) | soil metagenome | isolation source: Crop rotation soil | place: USA: Cullars Rotation, Alabama | collected 2011 | reverse complement strand
GTTGATGACGGCAATTTCTTATTGACTTTTTTAAAAACCAATAAGGTTAGGATTTTCAGTGTAAAAGGAGAAATAAATCTACAAGATGAGAACCAAGAAATGTTCAGTCGAATAAGTAATGTTTTTGCAGATTTCGAAAGAAAGAAAATAAGGAGCAGGATATTACGAGCCTTGGAAACAAGTGCATTAAAGGGAATAGCATCAGGTGGGCCCTTTCAGCCATATGGATATAAGAAGGATAGAAATAAAATGTTGGTTATTCTCGAACACGAAGCCGAAATTGTAAAAGAAATTTATCGGTTGAGCTTGGAAGAAAATAAGGGTACAGGAGTAATTGCCTTTGAGTTAAATGAAAGAAAAGTTCCTACAAAACGGGCAAATAATGCCAATGGTAAAATGATAGTAAGGGGTGAAAATAAAACTCAATTTAAATGGCGTGATGCTGTTGTTTATAATATACTTACCAATTCAATATACAAGGGTGAGCGAAAATGGAAGAATCACATTATTGATGCTCCCGTAATTATTGAGCCTGACTATTTTGACATGGTGCAAAAAAACCTCGCAGAGAAGAACAAATTTAAAGAAATAAAGGAGGGCTATTTTTATTTGTTGAAAGGACTTATTAAATGCGGCGTATGTAATGGTACTTTTTATGGTAAAAAAAGGGCTGATTTAAAGGACAAGGCGTACACCTGTATCAGTCAAAGATATAAAACTGAATGGTGTGGAAATAGGGGTATTGATATTGAATATCTGGATGGTATAATATGGATGTCCGTTCGAGCCTTACCTATGCACATAAGTCAATATTTTGAGTCGTTAGAGAAAACTGACCATATTCAAATGTGTATGAAAAACGCACAGCAAGCACTGGCAAGAGAAAGAGAGTACAATAAGAAGATAGATGATTTACTTGATTACATTGGCGAAATACCGAAGAACAAATTCAAAGAGAGAATGGATTTGTACAATACTGAAATGGAACAAGCTCGAAAAGAAAAAAACAAATACGCTTACGAAATAGGACTTTTGGGACAGCGAAATAATATACTGGAATATGTAAATAAAAGTATAGAAGGTGCCACTAAATCCACACCGGACCTTGCAAAGCAAAAAATAATTAGGGCATTCGTCCAATCAGTCCATATCACTTGGAACGCAGATATGCAGAAACATACGATAGTAGTGGACTATAAAATTGATAAACTCTCACAAACTAAGTTATCAAACAATATAGAAGTTTCATACGACAAAAAAGGATTTAGACTTGATAAGTTTAAGTATATTAAAACTCAATTATCGGCAAAAGCAATTTTTGGAGATAAGGAGGTCGAGAATATTTTTAAACCAACATCTTTTGAATTCAAGGTCGATTAAGCAGATTGAAGAAAACTTATTGTTGCTCTAAAAATTGTTTCAAACGTTCTTTGGTTAGATTTTCAATTTTGTATTTATCTATTAGAAAGTCTGCCGGATCTTTTGCCCCTGCTTTTCTTTGAGCTTTAAACTCCTCTAATAGTAATTGAGTAAATATTTGGTTTTCGATAAGAATTAACTCTTCTACTTTCATCGGGCAAAGGTGAGAAAAGCGCATGAATTCACAATCACAGTAATAGAAGTAATATTAGGTCATGTCTCAGTTTGAAATTTAGGTTACTTCGTGCGAAAATATTGGTCATAGCACTTTTCAAACCATTCTGGGACATCTCCTTTATCTACCATAACAAAATAAGCAGCATCTACTGCTTTTTTTAGCGATTTTGAGTCCTCTTGTGAAAAAACTATTTCAGCACCAATGGACTTCTGAAAGAAATCGATATACTTAAAGGGGACCGTCTTGAAATCACCATCAAAGGCAAGTATTTCTTCCTCAGCCTTTTTTACAACCCTAATTTTCTTCTCCCCAACTGGTAAGTATTCTGACGATGTTGCGTCACCAACGTTCCCCATGACGTTTATAAAAAATTTATTTAAATCATTGTTTCTCGGTAAAATTATATGTTGTTCTGGGTTAGAAATATCACATTCGCCAAACATTGCTGACTGGTCGACAGAAGTCATTAAGCCGTCCTTAGTAGTAAAGGCAAATATAGCTTTACCACCCTCAACCCATTTCTTGTAATCATCTAAGGAAACTTCATCGGGTAAGAATAGTTGATATATTTCATAGCTATTCCTATGAGTAAAGATGTATCGCATATTATCGGTTTTCTAATCTTTAAGTCATGGGGATTTTGCCATAGCACTAAGGTAACTCCCTTTTTGCTTATTCGGTTAAGTATCAAATTTCAAACTGAGCCATGACCTAATATTAAAGTTCTACAACTATTAAAATTCAAAAAGCTCACTTAACCTAACGTCTAAGATTTCAGCTATTTTTCGCAGTAGCAAAATAGAAGGATTAGTATTGCCTGCCTCAATTCTACTCATGCTTTGCTTTTCTATCTCGCATGAATATGCTAATTCTACTTGTTTTATACCTTTCTCTTTGCGTAATGTCTTAATACGCTTCCCCAGTTGTTTCAAATAAACTGCTTCTTCCTTTTCTCTCTTATTCATTGAGGGAAAAGTCAAAAAATTAAATCGCAAATAAGTAAACATTAATGTTTACTTTCATTATCTTAGCCTTATTGTCTAATTAATAAAAAAAATTTTTCTATGGCAACATGTAATTGGTGCGGAAACAATGTAGCAACAATCGATACAATTAAAGTCGGTTGGGGACTTAAAATGAGATTTTATTGCAGCAACAGGTGTAAAACTTACGGTGAAGAGGCAAAGGAGAAATCACAAGGCAGTAGCAGTAAGTCAGGTGGTTTTTTAAGTAGTCTTTTCAATAGTGATAATAAGGCGGATGAAAGACCTAGCGAATCGGAAGAGAAGGACGATAGATTTGAGTTTTAATAATGGCAAGTAGTCAATCATAATTACCATTTTTAGAGTATAGCCGAAATTGTGAAAAATAATTTCGGCTTTTTCATGCTTTTTTCATGGTTAAACCGACCATTATTCCTATTTTTAGGATGTAAAGCACACCAAACTAAAATTGTGAATTATGAAAGTATTGTACGTTCGTTGCTCGTCCTTAGAACAAAAGACAGATAGACAAAGAGTTTCCGAAAAAGACTATGATTTAGTAATAGAAGATAAATGTTCCGGCACTGTTCCCTTTTTTCAAAGAGAAGGTGGCAAAGAAGTATTGAAATATATTGAAATTGGCGTTTTGAAATCATTGTCTGTTTGGCAGATTGACAGGCTGGGACGAGATTTAAGAGATATTATCAATACCATTCATTTCTTCAATGAAAAGGGTATCGCCATAAACTTCGTTTCTCAGGGGCTAACTACATTGGGTCCAGACGGCAAAGAAAATCCAATTTCGAAAATGATGATTAGTATTTTAGGTATTGTTGGAGAAATGGAAAGGACACAAATAAAAGAAAGGCAGCACGAGGGAATACGCATAGCAAAATTAAAGGGTGTTTACAAGGGGCGTGTTCAGGGGAGCAAGGAAGATATATTGGCATTCCTATCAAAAGAAAAAAATAAAAAGGCATTAGAATATTTAAAGAAAGGATACAAAGCTGTTGAGATTTCTAAAATAACAGGAATTCATATCAATACAATCACGAAGATTAAAAAATATGGCTTAACTCCTGAATTGAATTAAGACAATCAAAATTGATTGTTAAAGAATTGAAAAGAACCGTGGTTTTTGCCATGGTTCTTTTTATGCCCTTTTATGAATAAAGTCTATTTTGTGGCAAAATACCATCAACATGAAAAGCAGCATAACTACAATAAAAATTGGGGACTTATTGGATCTGCGGAAGAATGGAATGCTCAAAGTAAATGCAGAATATCAAAGGGGGGAGGTTTGGAATATCACGCAACAGAAAAAACTGATTGATTCTGTGTTAAGAGGTTATCCGCTTCCCATGATTTATTTGCATCACAAAAAAAAGGTGGTTGCCAATATGTCAAGAGAAGATTTTGAAATAATCGACGGTCAACAAAGATTACTTGCATTGGAGCAATTTAAAGAGGGAGGGATTAATCTGTTTCATCCGATAGAGGATGATAAAGTTGCTAGATTTCCGAAATTTGTCAAGGAACAGCCATGCCCTTGGGCTGGTCAAAATTATGATGGGTTATCACCAGAATTTCAAGAGCAATTTTCCTCAACTGAAATTTCGGTAGCTCAAATAGAAACGGATAGCGATGACGAAGCAAGGGATTTATTTATTAGACTTCAGGCAGGTCTTCCTCTCAACGCACAAGAAAAAAGGGATGCATGGCCCGGAGGTTATACCGAGTTTGTTTTAAAACTTGGTGGCAAACCCAATAACATAAAATACCCTGGGCACAACTTCTTTAAAGAACTCGTTGCAAAGACCGCTATTGACCGAGGGCAAATTAGGCAATTAAGTGCCCAGATTGGCATGTTATTCTTGGAGAAAGCAGCTAATAACAATTGGTGCGAAATAAAATCATCCGCTCTTGACGACTACTATTATAGGCATTTAGATTTCAACAATTCAAGTCCAGAAGTTATTAGGTTTAGAAGTGTTATTGACAAAATATATAGCCTATTAGGAAACAGGGGAATTAAAAAACTCAAAGGTCATGAGGCGATACATTTAATATTGTTAGTGGATACTTTGATGAATGATTATACACCAAGTTGGGAAGGAAAATTGCTGAGTGCATTTGAAGATTTTAGAAAGGAAAGTATTGTTGCGAAAAGGAATAAGGAGGGAGAATATTGGACTGAATATGTCCAATGGATTATGACGAGTTCAGATACTAAACCTGCATTGATGAGACGCCACAACTTCTTTTCTCAAAAGATGTATACTCTTATCAAACCTCAATTGCTAGATTCAACACGAGGCTATGGAAGTGTTGAAAGACAAATAATTTATTATAGAGACAACAAAATATGTGCTGTATGTAAATCTGAAATAGTGTGGGATGACTTAGAAATCCACCATGTTGACGAACATCAACACGGTGGATTAACTACCCTTGAAAATGGTGTTCCCGTTCATAAAAAGTGTCATCCGAAAGGAAATGGAGCCATAGAATTTGCCAAGACCTACTATGCACAAAAAGAGGTTGTTTAAATTTAAACAACCTCTCTTCCAAAATGTTCGCTATTTCTACCACCACATATCAACGGTGTCTGGATTTTTAATTTTATAGTCAGCCAAAACCTTCTTTGCATTATCTACTTCAGTTTTCTCAATCGACAACTTACCAGTATAGCCTATCTCATCTTTCACAAAACGGAAACTATTTATTTTTCCCTCCGTTAAGATAAAGCGTACCCAGTGGCGATACCTGTGATAAGTGGTTGTAAATATATTAACCATCGTTTTTTTAGTAGGAGCTGGCTCAACTACTTTCTTTTTTGAACTTGACATTTGCGTATAATTTATACACCAAATATCAACCGGATTGTTGAGCATTCCCCATTGATCCTAACTAGCGTACCATAGGTCAAGGTTATTAATCAGCCTCTATTTAAGCGCCTTGAAGACAGCTTGCTCCAAATGCTATGTGCTAATTTAATCTCCCTTTGAGTTAAACCAAAATTCTCTTTTAATATTACTTGGTTTGTTATTTTCAGCACGTCCTCAATAGGGGTTTTTTTGCGGATTAAGCAATCAATCTCGTTAAGTAATTGGCTATTTTTCAAGTCGTAAGGAAGTAGTACACTTTCTGCCTCATTAGGCATTAATTCTAACACTCCACCCCCATGACTTCTTCCACAGACTTCAGTAAATGCAAGTGAAAGTGAGTTATAGTAGCTCGCTGTAAACGCTTGTAAATTAGTATCAGGTTTCAAAAAAACGCGGTGCATAGTATCTGTTGTGTATGCTTGTGCATCATTTATTATTAACCGTGGATAGAGATTATTCCGTCTAATGAATAGGGCATCGGAAATTTTTAAAGAAGGAACCACAAACCAATCATTACGAATACCCGTTTTATATCCTTTATGAATATCAACGCTTTCACCATAGGCAATATATTTCATGGCTCCTTTCTGACTCTTAATTTCACTTAGCTCTGGGAAAACCAATAGGTGAGCCTTAGCTTTTGAAAGCCTATTTTTTTCCCAGTCGTCTTCAGTAAAAACTATACTATTTACTTGAACACTTCTTCCGACCATAGGCTTTGCATACTTATGTAAATTATATTCTTCTACGGTAGTAAGCGGGACAGTAAAGAAGTCATTTGAACCGGTTGTAATACCGACTTCTACGTTAGCAAAATCTCCAATTGTCGGTATGTTTCTACTTTCTGCAATTCCTTCTAAAAAGTCAATTTCATCTTGTTCGAGAAAATAAAACGTCCATTTGTTAGACTTAAAATCAATTCGCTTTTTGGGACTTTTAAGTATAGCTACATCTAAATTTTCAAGTTGGCTAGCATCTCGTAATTCGATATGCTCAATGTTATGTTTATTGGTTTTGTTTTTCTCACATAACAATAAGACAACTTCCTGTTGAATATTCGGGAAAACTAGTTTTTCAAAAGAAATAATGTTGATTTTGTTATAGTAATGTGCTATGAAATTTCTTAGCTGCTTTGCGAAAGAAACTTGCAAAATTTCGGCAGGCAATACAAATCCTATTTTTCCTTCCTCTTTTAATAAAAGCGAAGAACCAACCACGAACGATACCCACGCATTAGTCAGCTTGGAGTAAGTCAAATCAGCCCTATCAAAAATTGTCGCTGCCTCAGCTTGCTGTTCCTTATTAAAAAACTGAAAGCGTATATAAGGAGGATTTCCTACAATTAAATTAAAACGCTTTAAAGTGTTATTGCAATAAGTATGGAAATCAGTATTGATTATTTGCTTGTTTTTTAACGCAATTTTCTCTGCCTTTTCCGCTTCATTCGTATCCAATTCGATTGCCGTAATTGACTTATACTTTAAGCTATGTTCTTTTATTTGTTGTAAAAAAACACCATCACCACAACTCGGTTCTAAAATATCGTAATCGTCAGACCCATTTATTCCCCAACGCAAAATAAATTCTGCAATGGCGGATGGAGTATAGAAACCACCTCTCAATTTTTCCGCTGATGCTTCTGTTATTAATTTCATAGACTATGACCCAATTGGAGATTGTAAATAATGAACTTTTTTTTGTGCTACTCTTAAAACTTCTACTGCATAGTCTTTTTCATTCATGACTTGGGACGCTACCTCATCGCTTAAAAAAGCAATCATTAAATCTCTATCACTCACATTAAAAAACTTGGAAAATTTTTCAATCAAATTTTTAGTAGGTTTTCTGTTATTTTTTTCAATTTTTCCTAACATCGAAGTATCAATTTCTAACACGCAAGCAACTTCTCTTAGAGGAAGGTTTTTTTCTTCTCTAAGAGTCTTTACTGTTTCACCGAAAGATTTATTGAATTTCATTTTGGACTGAAGTAGTCCAAAAGTATGGTATATTTTTAAACCAACCAAATACGACTTCTACTTAATACAAGGGCATTTTTATTCAATCACAAGTGTATATTGATTCGAATTGGTGTTAGGGTATTTATACAAACTGGCAGATTTCCCTATCAATTCTTCTTTGGCTACAATATCTTTGGCTCTTCCCCAACTTACTTGTGTCATCGAATTATTTTGCTCATATGTAGGTGTATCAGTCCTTGAATTATGGGTTAGTATTAGAGGGAACTCACCACAATCTACTCCATCAATAATGATATGAAAAAAAGCAGTAGCTCTTTCCAAATGAGCCGTTCTAGGTTCTGTATCATTCACCCAAGGCAGACTAGCAAAAACGACATCTCGGAAATAGTGCCTCTGGTCAATGTCGGTAAGCTGTCCTTTTTTAAATAACATTGAGCCAGTAGGATTAGTATTTGTGCTAACTCTTATATTTAAGTCCCGTTTAGTTAACGGGCCACTTCGCCAAAATAATACTCGTGGCTCTGGTTGTGCTGACCCTGATGAAATTGGCGTTAATTGTGCTTCGCTTTGCGTTGATGGAGCAGTAGTCGAGCTTGCAGGAGTTATAACATCGGAGCTTTTTTTAACCGGTTGAAATGACTGAGGGATTGAATTCGTGGCTCTTTTAGGAATTGTGAATTTCGGTGATGATGGTACTTCATTAGATGTAATGCCCTCCACATTTCTTTTACTATATATCCGTTTAACTGTGGCTTCGTCGGGAACAATACCTTCTGCTGTGAGGTAATCGATTAATTCATTATCTAACTTAAATAGGTTTGGGTCTTTTAAAGAAAGTATATTTTGGTAGTACGCCTTTAATTCATCGAGTAAAGAACATCCTTCTTTGTCGGTTGTATCAAATTCAATTAGCAAAGAGTTTTCAACATTGACAAAAAGACCTCTACCTGTCAAGTTTGAAGATCCAATTATTAGCTTTACGGTTTTTTCTCCTTCAAATAAATAAATCTTAGGGTGAAATATTGCGTTAGGTTCGGGCTGGTAGAATACATAACTCTCAATATTGAGGTTTAAGATTTCGATTAATGCTTCCTTAGAAGTACCTTGATAGTCTACGCCAACTATTAACGTCATTTTTTCAAATCCCTTTCTGACATTTTCTATGTGTCTTGCTAAACCGGCAATACCTGATTTACTAGCGAACGCAGAAATTCCAGTAAATGAATGAAAAGAACCATCGTTTAAGAAGGTCATTAGGTGGTTCCCAATAGCATTAACGGACTTGCTTTCAAGCCCTTGACCTAAAAATGTCGTTTTCATCTTTTAGTGGTTTGCTACAAATCTAGGAAAAATAGATTTGCAGAACCAGCATTAGCTGTAATATAAAATCGCCATTTCGTCGTGTTATTAATTAGACAGTAGTCTTTATAATAAATGCTGCTTCTATTAAGTGTGTCAAATGTATTTATTGCTATTCCTTTAACGCTTGGAGCGTTTTAAAGCGCATTTTGACACATTCTATCACAATTGAGTAAAGCACGCTCATTTTAGCCCGCATTTAGCCCAATTAACGAACGCTCGTTAATGCTGATTTTATAGTTATAACTGTCGTCAGTCAAAAAGTAATTTTTTTCACCTTGCTTTATTAAGTAGCCTGATAAATTAAATCTGTCAGTTCGATTTGTAATGTCCTTAATATGCTTGTATACCTTTGGTGAAAAGGCTCTGATTATATAGTTCTCAATTATCGTCTGAGCCAGGGAAGTATTCACTACTATATGAGTATGAACCTTACAATTACTTGGAATGTGTTTGCCTTTGGAAATTACTTCGGGATATTCAATCACAAAAATATAATTAGTATGTTCTTCGCTGTTTTTATAATCATTTTTGATAGTGTTGAATAGGCGTGTAGTTATTACATGGTTCAAATCCTTTTCATGTTTACAACCAGTATCAGTAAGTGTTATTGATAATATAGTATTTCTACTTGTCATAAAATCTTTTTGACTAACCAAATAATCACAGGCATTTTTGATATCAGCACTTGTCATTTCTGTCGTTTTATATCCTCTTTTTTTATTAAAATGTTTCATAGGTATAGTAGGGGTATAGTTCAAACACTGGGCTATTTAAATAGCCCATGCTTGTAGTTCAATAAATCCGTAATTGCTTTCAATGCTGTAATTCGCTTTTATTCCAGAGTGCGATAACTCAATTTTGCCTTAATTCTTTAATTTTATTATTGCCATTTTTATATCCAAAATCTTAATCTTAAATTGTAATACCCGTTTTTTTAGATTATCCTTTTCTTTCCACATTTGGGTATATAAGTTCTCCCTCTTTTGTTTTAGACAATTCATTTTTTCATAGTCATATCCCATATCATAGATTATTTTTTAATAGCCTCTTGTATCTGCTGATTTCCCTTTTTAAATATTTTTCAGCCATGTAATCAATAAACATTATCACCGATTTCTCCTTAATTAAAAACCTGTTATTGTAAGTAAGGTAGTCGTCTTGTTGAAAGTCAAATAACAGCATCTCCATTTTTAGTTTTGACTTACTAATCCTTAAAATATTTTGAAGCATTGTAGTATCATAATAGTTTTCTTGCGTTTTAAGGTCTGTGTAAATAATCATATTCTTGCTGGATTTTATTGAACTCTCTAACCATTTCCGCCATGTATTCTCTACTGCCGAACTTTGGCCCAGCTTGTTTATTAGGTTTTATTTCGTCATCTCCCTCATTCGCTTCGGCTTTTTCGTTATCATCTGTTTCATCTTTCTTTGGTTGTTCATGGATCTGTTCCGATTTAACAATTTCATTAAGTTTATACTTTACAAAAGAGGTAAAAGAAGTATCTACATATTTTCTACTCATTTTTTTTGGTTGCATTTTATTTCCAGTTTTTAACCGAACTGGTTAACTATATATTAAAAAATGCCGCTCCCTTTTATATTTTCAAAAAAAGCCCCGTGATATTTTAAATCACGGGGCAACAAGTAAGTAATATGTATGCTAATTTTTGAATTTACCTTTGAATGGTTTTTTTACCTCCATACCTCGCCTTTTTAATTCTTCTGCTTGCCCTATGGTTAATCTTGGGCTAGTCGATAATTTCGTTTTTAGGGTTTCTGCAAACTTTTCTTTTCGCTGCCTTTCAGCCTCCTTATATTTATTTCTAAATGCTTTTGGTATAGTGCGTAAGTCAATTGTGCCGCCTGTGAATTTAATGTTGATTTTAGGAAAATTCACAAATATAGTTTTGCAATAGGAGCTTAGGCGTGTTTTTATATCTGCTTGTGTGGTGTTCGGTTGATTCAATGCATCATAAAAAGCGGATAGTAATTTTCCGTATTCATCATTAAGGTTCTGTTTAATTATGTTTCTTGTTGCTTTATCAAAATGAGTGAGCTTGTATGTTCCTGTTTTGGTAAGACGCTTGTCCTTGTTTGGCTGTTCCATTTCTCCATTTAATAGCTCATCAATTGGATTAAGAGAAGTTTTCTTTTTCGCAGTGTCTTTTTTAATTACGCTGCCAATTGTTTCATCGGAAATAGCATAAGGTCTCTTTTTGCTATTTGCAGTCTTTTTCGCCATAGGGGCTGTTCCTATTTCAGTTTTGCTTACAGTTTCAGCCTTTTTAGTGTTCGCCATTTGTAATTTATTTTATTGGTTATGGCACAAAATTAATGGTATCTTTATGACACATTATAAAAAATCGCTGATATGATAACACAACAAGCCGAAGTATTTTTATTCAGTAAAATAGCACTGATACGTTAATTTAACAAGGGACGCAGCCTTAGTGGGCGGTGGTGGTATACCACAGCCCGGTGAAATATCGCTGGCGCACAATGGGGTGCTGTTCCTGGACGAGCTGCCGGAATTTAAACGGTCGGCACTGGAAGTAATGCGACAGCCTATGGAGGAGCGCAGAGTATCTATATCGCGCGCCAAGCTGAGTATAGATTTTCCGGCATCGTTCATGCTTATTGCCTCTATGAATCCGTGAGGTTGCGTTGGGAATCGGGGGTATTTAGGAAAAAGGATGGGTTGTAGCTGAACTTGAATTTGATCTCGTCTCCTCCGATGGTTATGCGGTCTGTAATCTGCTCCACTATCTGCCGCTTGCCCTCGGGTTCCAAGGTCTGCCATCTCTCATACAAGTTTTGGGCCTCGTGAATGATCGCGTCGCTGTTGAGGTACTCCATCTTCAAAAAGTCCCGCTCGGCCTCCAATTCCGGTATTGAGCCCTCTATCTGCTTGAACTGCTGGTCCAAGGGGTTGAAGTAGGTCCCGAAGTTGTCCTTGGCTATCTGTCCGTCCAGATACAGCCGCATGGTCTTGTCCATTTCCTGTTGCAGGCGCTTTTTCTCTTGGTTTAAGGTTTGCAATTGCAGTTCCTTTTCGGCGATGGTTAGATCGGCCTTTTCCAGGAATTTCCCGATATGCTCGTCTGTCAGGAGGAACGATTTGAGGTTGTCGTAATAGATTTCCTCGATGTCGTCCATCGCAATCCTGTTCTTGCGGCATTTGTAGCACACGTACTTTTTGCCGTCTGACGGCACGTACATGCGGTTGCCGCATTCGCAATACAGGATTCCGGTGAAGAGGTGCACCGCCTTCTTGCTCGGCCGCTTGTTCTTCTTCTCCTGCTGATCGAGTATGCGATTGCATTCGTTCCACAGGTCTTCGGCCACTATGGCGGGGCACGGTATCTGCACCCATTCGCTCTCGGGCTTTATGACCCATTTCTTGCCGTCTCCGAGGCTCTTGGTGTAGTTGGCTAGGCGTATGCCCTTGGCGGTGGGGTCGCGCAACAGGCGGCCAATGGTGGTGTCGGAGAATTCGGAGCCGTTTCGGGTGCGGTAGCCCCTCTCGTTGAGCGTCTTGGCTACGGTGCCTTTCCGCAGGTGCTCGGTGAAGAGCTCATATACCAGCTTCCTGACCGGCGCCTCGTGCTCGTCTACTTGTAATTCCTTGCCCACCCATTTGTAGCCATAGGATGCCTGACCGCCCAAGGGCTTGCCCATCTTGGCCCTGATCGGGACGGATGCGGCCACCCTGTCGGCAATCTCTGCCCGCTCCCATTCCGCCATTGCGGCAATGATGGTGAAGAACAGCCTGCCGGAGGGACTGCTCGTGTCTATGTTCTCGGCCAGCGAGATCATGTCGGCGTTTGCCTTCCTGAAGAGCTCGGAGAATTCCAGCAGTTCCTTGGTGTTACGCGCTAGGCGGGCAAGTTTAGAGAATACCAGGGCGGTAATGCGGCCGGTCTGGATGTCCCGAAGCATCTTCTTGGCTTCGGGGAGCTCCATGACGGTCTTGCCGGACACCGCCTCTAATCTATATACCTCTATAACTTCCCACCCTTTTGCTTCTGCGTAATACCTGGCTCTCTGCTCGTGATGCTCGGGGCTGTCGTCCTTGACTTGGAAGTCGGTCGAGACCCTGACCCAAATGCCGACCCTTTTTTTCTGCTCCATGTGTGAAATTTTTAAGTGATTTTTCTTTCAGCTTAAAAGGTTTCTCGGTGAAAAATAGATAGAGGGTGTTTCTAGTTATAGTAAATTTACAAATTATGGACACACTAAAATTGGCAGGGGTGATAATTGGCGGTGTTGCGCTTCTGTTTGCCGCCAAGACATACTCGAAAAACTTCGTGAAAAAGCCGAACGAGGAACGGCAACACCTGCTCTTGCAATTCAAGGCAAACCAAACACTAGCGCGACAGGTGAAAGACAGCCTCATTGAATACGCGCAAAGCCGCAATGCTTTCGATGCATTCATGTTCCAAGGGGTTACCTATCGGACGTATATTGCCGAATTGGAAACATGCCTTACCGAAACGAACTTGGCCGACAAGTATTACGATAGCCTGAAAACGCTAGACCTAACCTCAAGCAATATCCAAGCGATGCTAAGAAGCTTGGAAGCCCAATTTGAAAGCCTTTCGCAACTTCAGACCAATACACGGCTGCTTTCGAGATAGCTAAAATATTGCTCGTAATTTAATTCACCATCTGCTCAATGAGTTCTAGTTATTGGAATTGTGAGAGGCAGTTTCGTTACACTTGTCTTTTATAAGTTTTAGTTTCTCCAGATCAATTGGTTTCATGTACAAATCAAATCGGTTTGGTGGAATGTAAGAATGAAGATCAAAGACAAAACCGGCCTTAATGTTCATAAGCTTGTCGGTGTACCGAATATTGTAATAATCGCGTCCATAATAGACTTGAGCAAAAAGACCCAAGGTTCGCATATTGGAAGGATAATACGCAACTGTAAACTTAAAATTACCCCTTAGCTTTTCCTGTGACGGATTTTTGAAAGTAGGGTAATTACTCATGTCGCCAAAAATATACTCTGTCTCAGCACGGAATAGCCACGTTGCGTATCTCCGAACCCGACCCTTAAATGTATGCAATACGTATTTTCCTGGCTCGTTACACGCCCGATATTTGGCGCGGCGATAGGTGTAATGCCCAATTTTTGCGTCTTTAGTCCTCAACTGCAGGAAGAATCCAACTCTGTCTCGGCCATAGCTGTGGTATAACCCTTCTTCCATGCCTAACAAGTCTCCGATGCCGAAATCGCGACGATAGTGCATTTTAGCGGTAAGGAGATTATCATTAAAATAGCGGGACCAACTTACATCGGTACGAACAAAGTTGGTAGAAAAATTGCCGTCAATTTTATTCGAACTGCTACTATCGAAATTATAGAAATTACTGCTTTGGCCATTACTGAAATGAGACACCTGAATACGCAAAGTGAAATAATTTTTGATTTCTTTGTCATCCGGCATGGGCCTACCAAAAAATGAGGGGATATGATTCAAAAAATAATCTACGGACAGCCCTGGTACCATGAAATTAATAGGCAATACGGGATAAGAACTATATAAATCACCTTGATACATTCGGAGGTTAAGCCCCAAATTGAAGTTAATTGCCAGTGCGCGTTTCCACGGCCTCTGATCGTACCTGCCACGCATCAACAAGAAATCTTGCCGTATTTGTCCTTCAAAAAGTGGCGGCACTTCCTTTTTGTCATTTACCAGCCAGGGTCCAAGTCCCACAGTATTTAGTTCTTTGGCCCCTTGTCCGATGTTATACCATTTGCTAAATACACGTTCGTCTTTTTCTGTTGGCATTATGTCCAACGGTCTTATCTGTCCCATTGAAGTGTTGTGTACTAAAATAGCGACGAGTAAAGCATGTAGTTTGTTCATAAAATCGTATTTACAATTATTAGCTGGGTCAAGGTAGAATATTTGTTTTAATCTAGGTACGGGTAAAAGACGGTAAACTATATGGTTAAAATCACGTGATATAGCTATTAATCATCAAAAATGATTAAAGCGATGGTATTATCGCTTTTCGATGTTGAATTTTTTAAAAAACGGTATAGGTAAGGTCTGCGGATATTCCCTTTATACTAAACGTCGACTGCCTTCTCTATATATTAATCGCCTAGTGCTTACCCTCTTAACAAGCCCATGAAAAGATGGTAGTATGCCGGAGTTAAACAATCGTCTGGTCGATTTTGAGCTGTCAGAATGCGAGAAGGAGCTGAGAAATATGGGCTTTTCTGACGACGAACTACAGAAGTTGTACGGCCAAATTGACGGTATAATCGAGAGAACTTTTGATAAATATTTGTCTGATTTTTTCGATATATGACCAAGCTTATAGAGTATAGAAATAATGGCATAAATCCCTACGAAGGTCGGGAGGGCTTGGTATATGTGCGAGTATCAAGTAAAAAGCAAGAGACGGAAGGGTCAGGGCGAAAGAGCCAAGAGGAACGGTGCCTGCATGATCTGAACTCGCTTGGTATCGTTCACGCTAAAACATTTCCAGATACTTACACGGGCGGCGGTGACTTTATGAAACGCCCCGCCATGAGAGAACTCCTTGCCCACATAGACGCAAATCCCCACAAGAAATTTGTTGTTGTTTTTGACGATCTAAAGCGCTTTGCCCGCGATGTCGAATTTCATCTTAAGTTGAGAGCCGTCTTTCGGGCTCGTAATGTCATATTGCGCTGTTTGAACTACAACTTTGACGAAAGTCCCGAAGGTCGCTTTGCAGAGGTGGTTATGGCCGGACAGGCGGAACTTGAAAGGGAGCAGAATAAGCGGCAAGTGATACAGAAGCAAAAGGCGCGGCTAGAAAATGGCTATTGGGCCTTTTCCGCTCCACAGGGTTACTTTATGAAGCGTAAAGACCCGCTCCACGGTACGATCCTAGCGCACGAGAACGAGAACACACTGAAACTTATCAGGGAGGCCTTAGAGGGATTTGCAAATGACCGCTTCAATACCATAACCGATGTAAAAAAATTCCTGGAGGCTAACAAATATCTAGGCAAGAATCACGTTGCCAATACATCGGTCAAGAATTTGCTTACCAACATTGTGTATGCTGGATATGTTGAATACAAAAAATGGGATATTGCTCGACGGGTTGGGCATCACAAGGGAATTGTAAGTATAGAGACATACGACAAGAATCTTGAGAAGCTAGCGGGTAAAGCCAAAATTTATACCAGAAAAGACATGCGGGAGGATTTCCCGCTCCGTGGTTTCGTGGCATGTGCCGACTGCAATCATCCTCATACGGCTAGCTGGTCTACATCAAGAAACAAGGAAAAACACCCTTATTACCTCTGTATGAAAAAAGGATGCCCTGCCTACGGCAAGAGCGTCAAACGCAAAGAGATTGAGGACGCCTACGGCAAGCTATTGCAAAAATTTAGACCTAAACCCGTTGCCATTAAACTGTTTATACTTCGTGCCTCCATGATGTGGAACAAGAAAATCCAAGGGCTTGCACAGAGAAAACTCAACCTGCAAAATACTATCGCGCAAAATGAAGAGCGAATTGCGGCACTTGCTGAAAAGTCTGGGCAAAGCACCATTCAAAGCGTTACTACTGCATACGAGAAACAAATAGATAAACTTGATAAAGAGAATAAGGAATATCAAGCGAAACTTGCTCGCATTGACAATACTAAAGCAGATTTTAGAACCGCCCTCAATGAGGTTGTAGGGTTCATTAAAAGCCCTTATAACACATGGCAAAATGGCACTTTGAGCACAAGGCAGATCATTTCAAATATGGTTTTTCAGACAAGACCTCTGTATGACCGAAATACGGGGTTTAGAACCGCGAAATTTGAAGTAATTGTAAGGCTTTTTGAGCAATTGGGTAACCCCAATTGCAAGGATGTCCACATCACTACTAAATCTTGGAACATGTTAGAAACATATGTTTTCAAATGGTTTCCAACAGTCCAACAATCCAAGAGTAGCAAACAATCAGATAAACCGCCATACTGCTCCTGAAACCTAGGTTATTCACAGCCAAAATAATTCAGTGCGTGGTAAGCTCGAATAGTGATAACAGAACATGACAATGTCGCATATATCGACGGGGCAAACCTGTATAACGCTATGGGTACTCTTGGGTGGAAATTAGATTACAAGCGTTTCCGCGTTTGGCTTTCCGAGAAGTACGGCGTAAGAACAGCCTACTTATTCATAGGCATGATGCCCAAAAATTCCGATCTATACAAGAATTTGCAGGAGAGCGGCTATACTTTGGTATTTAAGGAAGTCGTGTACCAGAACGGAAAACCAAAGGGTAACTGCGATGCGGACCTTGTAGTGAACGCAATGAAAGACGCATATGAGAGCAATTTTAACAAAATCGTCTTGATTTCAAGCGATGGCGACTATGCCAGCCTGGTTTCCTTTTTAAAGGATAAGGACAAATTTCACACCATAATCTCTCCCGCAAGGGAAGAGCGTTGTTCTGTGTTGTTGAAGCGAACTGACGCCCCTATTGTGTATATAAGTGATAAGCGTTCAACGCTTGAATATACCCGTATAGCCCATAAATAGCCTATATAAAGAAAAAGCCCCCGATGCCGACGGAACAGCATAAGGGTCTTTTTCGTAGTGATACAGTAACTATAACGTACGAGAATCCATTTTGCAACAACATGGGATTTTCCACTTGTAGGGCGATGAAACTGCTATAAATAGAAAAGTGTCCCCCCAACGATTTCATCGTCGAACCACTCAACCATACCAAATGAGATATACTTGGGCAACCTAGCTAAAGAAATCTGTTATCTAGCCTCAATCATTGAGGAAATCAGGGCCAATACCGGCTAACGATTTTTCTCAATTTACCTATGTTGCCTCCGTTCTGCCAGAAAAAAGCTATTTTTTCTTTGCCGCGGCCTTTTTGGGACCTGCATTCTTTTTGAAAGCTTTCTTAGGTGCCGCGGCTCTTTTGGCTGGCGCTCTGCGAGGAGCCGCGCCACCTGGACGTCCTCCTGAATATGGAGGGTGTCCTCCAAGATTATGCGGCTTTTCCGGATCGTAGTCAGTGTTTTCTGGTATCATAAAATGAAAATAAACCCTTTTTAAGTTGTGAAATTACTTCGGCATGTAAACTGTTATTCAGGGCATTAAAATAGGACAATTGCTCCAAATAACAAACGATTAATTCTTCTCTTTCCACCTGGTATTGCTTTTTGCATTCAGGATACTCCGACGCCACAATTAGACTTGCGTCCTTAAACTTCAGTTCATTTATCTTAGCTTTAATGTCATCGCGCTTTATACTCAGCTCCCTGAGCACATAGAACTTCATTACGCTAGCATAGTATTCCGAGAACTTTCGCCCTATTTTCTGCTCACAGTCTATGGCGCTCTTGGAGCTAGCCTTCGAGTCGCTGGTATATCGGTCTACGAGCATGGTGACATTTTCCTTATCCGCAATTGTTGCATAGCACCACCAAAATTCAGTTAAGTATTTGTCGGTTGCAAGCTTTGCGAACAACGAGCGTAATTGGTACAGCATCGATTCGCATTCATAGTAGGCAGTCATCATTTGATTGTTAAAATCCTGCTTCTTTCTGAACCTCCTTTCAATGAATTGAACAAGCAATAGGAAACTGCCGGTTATAAAAGCCACTATAATTGTTGTCCAGTCAGGCTTGCCCTTCACTTCCTGTATCGATTTGGACATCCCTGTCAATTGAGCGAGTATCGTTGAATCCAACGTAGCATTCCTGACAACCGGAGGAACAGCTTGGGGCAGGGTCACCGAATCGCGATGCGTATTCGGGGGTTGGCAATAGGCATTTGGAGCGGTCAATATGGAAATGAAGCAAACTGCGCAGACTACAACATTTCGCAGTATATGATTTTGAAGCCCTTTCGAGATAAATCCCGTTGTATCAGCGTCTTTAACCATCTAGTGATATTGATTTCTTGAATTAAATATAGTTTATTGTTTTCAGAATGGGTGCCATTTTCTTGCAAAATACTTTGACTGCCTAAGAATTACTTACTTGAAACTGCGCGACTCACTTGTCATCGTCGTTAGTTGTTTTGTCACCTTCCAACTCGTCAATTATTTTCCTTGCTTTCTTCTCCAGTAACTTTGCCTTCGCCAATCTAACCTGCTTATTCTTTTCGATTAGCCTTGCTATCGCCCATTTTTCCAGCACATGATGTAGTGGAACGAGAATAGAACCAATGCATGCCATTGCAAGCAACATTAAAAGCGGGTTGTGGTTCGTCGCTTTCTCGAGGCGCGGATGTAACCACAAATACAGATACTCAAAAGCGATCAGCAAATTCAGTACGCCCAAAAACCGGATAACTTTTTCGTTGGTTATTATGCTTCGACTTAGCACCAAGAATAGGATAATTGACGTTACAATTCCGAGGGCGATCAAACCCAGCCATAGCCTATCCCTTCTTGCGTCGCTTTCCAAGCGCGCTGTCTCGTTTTCGTCCATGGAGCGTAACTGCTCCTGAATGGACAAGAAAAGCACCGTGTTCAACTTCTGCAAATTGAATAGCGAGTCGTTCATCGCCAATTCGATTTGCGAATAGAAGAACGCACTGTCAATGTCTTTTTGTTTTTTATAGATGCTTTTTAAAAGTCCTGCTGTCAAATGGACAATCTCCTTGTAGTTATTCTCCGAACCCATGCGATAACCTTGCAGTGCCATGATCTTAGCTTGGTCAATCCTATCTTCGTTGAATAGGAAAGAAGCGTAATCATACGATATCATGCAAAACTGGTGGGAACTGCTATCGGAGATAGTCTGAGATACCGCCTTTTTAAAATAATAGCTTGCCAGGGCCGTGTCTCCCGACTGCATATATGTCGAGCCAAGCATATCGAGTACCGCCGACTCACACAGTCGGCTATTGTATATGTTGTTGATGTCAATTATAGCCTGCAAATAATGCAAGGCGGAGTCTTTTCTGTTAATCAAGTAGCAGTAGTTCGCATAGCATCCAAGCACCTGTATCGAAACGAAGCTATATTCAGGCGAGCTTTTTTCCGGCAAGGACGAGTCTGCTTTTCGGGCATATTTCAATACTTCCGTCGGGTTCTTAAGGAAATAATATGTGCCGGATATGTCGGCATACAAACTTGTAAGGCAGGCCTTGTCGTTTGCTTTTTTTGCAAGAGGTAGCCCCTTGAAGAAAAAATCGAGGGCTGTTGAATAGTCGGAAGCAAAAATCTGATAGTACACACCAAGGACATCGTAGCTGATAGCTCTAAGCGAGTCGTTCTCCAATTGCCGAGCTATCCGTACCATCTCCATTACATGGGAGGAGTCCATCCCCCCGTCTCCGCTAACCCAATAGTCTTTCTCGATCGTATTGATAATGGCAAACCGCTCCATCGGCGCTGTGGACCGTCTTAAAGCCGTTTTTAAACTATCCACATACCTATTTTGGGCAGAGGCAATTGCCACAACAGCAATAAAAAGATTCAGAAGAATGACCTTTTTCATTGGCCCCAATTTAACCAGTACGCAAAAAAACTATCAGCAATTTAGGTGGATTCATTTTCCGCAAGGGGATCTACTTCCCCTTGCAAACGCTACAGGAGCCGCCCTGCTTGGCGCAATGCTTGCAGTATTTACAGTTCTTACAGGCTGTGCAGTTCTTACCGCCACTGCATGTGCCTTCGCAAGCTACCGCAGGCGTAGCCTCGACCTTTTTCGCCTGATGGCTGTCGCAAGAACCGGCGAATGCGGCGATGAGGCACATGCCTACTAAAATTATTTTTGCTTTCATAAGAACCCGTTTCCATAAAAGTAGTCGTTTGCCAGTTCTTAAAATACCGTTTTATTCCCGTATCATATTTCGGTATTTTTTCGTATAACCATTTTGGAAAAAACCAGTTTTCTTTATTTTCCCTTTATATTATTTTCATAGTTCTTAAATCCCACGCATGGAATGCTTACAGTAAATTCATGAAGCGAGCGGGAAATTTCACACCCAACAATCTGCGAATGTATCGTCTGCTCATGGGATATCAGCAAAAGGAAGTCGCCTTTTTGCTCGGACTGAACGGGGCTGGCCGCATCTCCGAATGGGAGAACGGCATATCGAAGCCGAGCATGGACAACCTCATGCAGTTGAGCATAATCTATCGGACACTGCCCGATGAACTGTATTCTGATCTTAGGCTGGAATTCGTAAAGGACATGAAAAAACGGATGCAGGCTTTAGAGGCTAAACGAGACCAGGGCGGCTAGTGAGAATCCAAATTATCTAGTGAAAAAAGCATAACGTACGACGTAACGACGCAACGACGTTTTTATTATAAATAAAAAAACGAACGACGTGTTATCCTCTTATCCATCTAATCTCCTATAAATCGAACATGGAACAAACCAGAGAAGTAAAACTTGCATACGAAATCGCAACTGCATTGAATGATCTGAAATCAATCGACTGGCATATCCGTCTTGCAAAGAGGTGGCCCGAAGCCGTGTTAAAAGAACAGCTTGCAGACACCCTTGCAAGAACATATCTCAACAATCCTGCGGCACATTTTAATGACGCTATGCAACGCTATGGCAAACATCCTCGGAATTAGCATCGGCACTCGAAACGTGGGCCTCGCGGTTATCCGCCTCCGCAAGCTCACCGACTACCGCATACGGACATTCGAGGGCAAATGGACACCCACGAAATGCGACAGCATTTGGACGGTCGTAGAAACGCTCATCAAGCAGAACGGCATTACCGACATAACCGTCAAGATGCCTCCGCCGTCCCATTGCTCGGAAGGCATAGACGAGCTCATAGGAGGCATACAGGAGCTCGCTCGGTGGTTTCATATCGAAGTGCATCAGTGCACGATACAGGACATAAAGCTACCGTATGCGGATTCGAAGAAGTGCAATAAGAAAGTCATGGTTGCCGCCCTCATTGAGAAGTACCCCCAGCTCAAAACCAAGCTGAACAACGGCAAACGGGTACAGCCATATAACGCCAAACTATTCGAGGCCGTGGCATGCGCTGAACTGGCATTGAGAGCGGGACATTAATTTGTCCTGCTCTTTTGCATCTACGGTATATCGAATATCCTTAGTTCTTTTTTCCTTCGCTCCGAAAATATATCCTTCATAAGTATGAAGGAATATGAAAACGATCAGATCACCACCATAGGCATAACCAACTTCCAAAGCGTCAATAAGAAGTTCGGCATCAAGGACAAGGATCGTTTGGGCCACATCTACTGCGTGGGCAAGACCGGCGTGGGCAAAAGCACCCTGTTGCAGAACATGGCGATGTCAGACATGGAGAAAGGCAAGGGATTGGCGATCATAGACCCCCATGGGGACGTTGCCGAGACCCTCATGAAAAATATACCCAAACACCGGCTTTCAGACCTGATATATTTCAACCCCTCCGACCTTGAGAATCCTCTTGCCTTCAATCCGCTCCATGGCGTGCATCCGAACTATCACCATCTTGTAGCCGCAGGCCTCGTCTCCGTATTCAAAAAGCTCTTTGCCGACTTTTGGGGGCCTCGCATGGAGCACATACTGCGCTTCTCATTCCTCGCCCTGCTTGAATATCCCGATGCCACGCTCCTAGACATTCAGCCCCTGCTGACCGATACCTTGTTCAGGGATTCCGTGCTGTCATACGTCAAGGATGAGCACACCATAGCCTTTTGGCAGAATGAATTT
>JADMIO010960098.1_pt1 | contig 22490 bp, 44 predicted proteins | sample 8958161 | NCBI WGS metagenome assembly JADMIO01 (sample SAMN16585339, study PRJNA669376) | soil metagenome | isolation source: Crop rotation soil | place: USA: Cullars Rotation, Alabama | collected 2011 | reverse complement strand
GCGCGGAGATCGCCAGGGCCGAGATGCTCTCCGGTCGAAGCGTCGACCGGAAGGTCATCGGGCAGGGCACTCACTCTCACGACGGGGGCCGCACATGGCACGCGAAGGGATGAGGGTTCACGTCGTTACGGGGGCGGCGCTGACCGACGATTGCTTCACCATCACGCTCCGGACCGGCGAGACCGTGACATGGAACGTCACGAAGCTCAACCGGGCCGCGAAGGCTGGCGAGTTCGGGCCGCCCGTCTTCGCGCCGACCCGTGACCTCCCGCCGGCCCGCTGGGACGACTGGACGGACGTCGACCGCGCGACGGTCGAATGGATCAAGCAGAACCCCGAGGTCTTGAACGAACCGGCCATCGGGATAGCGTCGCCGAACCCCGATTATTTCATCAACTGCTTCGCGGACGGGCAACACCGGATCACGGCGCGTCAGGAACTCGGCCTTCCTGAGATTTCGTTCTACGTCGTCCCGCTCTCGAAGGAGCGGCGTTATCGGATCGAAGACTTGGTCGCGGACCCGAAGGAGGCGCGCTGATGCCGCTCTCGAAGGACGAGATCGAGCGCCTTGCTGGTGTAGTCCGGAGCGGCGGCATCCCGGACGCGTTCAACCGGTTCCTGACGATGACCCCTGAACAGATCGGAGAAGCTATGACGAAGATCGGCCCGAAGGGACAACAACTGCGCGACATGCGGCTCCGACGCGCCGCGGCAGACGACAACCAACGACGGAAGATCGACGCGAAAGCGGCGACAGATGCGGCTCCGGCCGCGACCAAGCCGGACGCATCCGCTCCGGCGATCCACGAAGACGCCGTCCTCGAAGTCATCGGGGAGGTGCAACAGGAGAAGACCATGAAGACCAAGCCAAAGACGGAATCGAAGACGCTCAAGGCCTTCGGCAAAATCCCGAAGAGGAACGCCAAGACCGCAAAGGTCGCCAAGGCGAAGGCGACGACCAACGCGCGGACGCCCGTCAAGGACGGTGCACGGCTAGACGGACTCCGTCCGGACTCGAAGCAGTCGATCATGCTCGACCTCGCGCTCCGCGACGAAGGCGCGACCGAGCAGGCCATCTGCCAGAAGCTCGGATGGAAGAAATGCCGCGTGACGCTCAAGCGCGTCTGCGACAAGGTCGGCGCGAAGCTCCGCTCCGAGAAGAACGTCAAGGGCGAGACCGTCTGGTTCGCTACGATGGCGAAGGCCGCGTCGTGAACTGGAACGATCCCGTCGAGCGCGCCGCGCTCATCACGCGCGTTGGGGCCGAAGAGTATGCTCGGCTCCAACGTCGCCATCACGAGGCGACGACCGTCGCGGTCATCAACGGCTATCCGATCCGGCCGGTCTCAAGCCGGTTCGGTCGGTTGTTCTCCGTCGACGGTACAGGAAAGGCGTTTACTGACCGTACCCACGCCGAGCGATACGCGACGTCGCTGCCGGACCGGAGGACCGCATGAGAGCCTTCGCACCGAACGGCTCCCCGATCCTCGGCACCCTGGAGAGGCTCTCCGGGCGTGCCGAGGTCAGCGAGGACTCCTGGACGAAGAACCAGGATGGGACTGTCGACTTCGAGTATCAGGGCGGGACGGAAATCTTCTACGACGACCAGGAGACCCGCCAGACGAACGACGACGTCGCAACCTATCCCGTTCTCAAGACGGCGCTCGAAGCGATCGTGGCCCGGATCAAAGGGGAATGGGATCACCCCGCGCTCAAGGCTACGGGTCCGCTCCGGACTCCGACGACCGACGACGTTCTCGCGTTCGCAGAGAACGCGCTGGCGACGGCGAGCGGTCCTACGGTCCGACTCTTTTTGTCTGAAGACGGAAACGAGTGGCCGGAGGACCAGATCGTCCTCATCGAGGATGACGACGAGGAGGTGCCCTGATGCGGACCTACAAGGTAACGGCGACGTTGCTCGCCAAGTTCGAGGTCGAGGCCTCAAGCCGGGAGGAGGCGGAGCGCATCCTCCGGCCGATCCTGGAGGGCGGGCAGATAGCCGTGACCGAAGACGCGGACAACGAGGAGACGGTCACCGGGACCTGCGACGTCGAAGGCGAGCTTGAGTTCGGATGAGGCCGCTGATCATCGGAGCGGCTCCGTCGCGCCGCTCGAACCCCGAGGAGCCGCTGTCCGGCCGGTCCGGACGGCGGCTCGCGGCCCTCTGCGGGCTTCCGATAGAGGCCTTCCTCGAAGCCTTCGAGCGCCGGAACCTGATCGACGAGTGGCCCGGCCCGAAACAAGACGCCGACGGGGACGCCTTCGTGACCGCGAGAGAAGCCCGTAGGTTCGCTGAATCGTTCCGGCCGGTAGTCCGGGGCCGCCGGGTCGTTATCCTGGGCCTATCGGTCGCCGCCGGGTTCGGGCTGACCCATCCGGCGATGACCTTTGCCCCGCATTGGGGCGGGGAGTTCGCGTTTTGCCCGCACCCGTCCGGCGTGAGCCGGTGGTGGAACGACCCGGCGAACGAGGAGCGGGCGCGGAACTTCTGGTCCGGGCTCGCAGCAACGCTGCGCTGACCTCCTTCGCGATCGCGAACATCATCAACGGCGGGACCGCCCGTCCGAGACGCTCCCACTGCTGCGCGTAGGACCCGGAGAGCGCGAAGTCGTCCGGGAAGGCACAGATGCGCTTGAGTTCGGCGATCGAGAACTTCCGCTTCTCGGTAGGATGGATGACCGACGCGATCGAGTTGCCGCTCTCATGGCCGCCGCCGGCCGCCGTAACTGTCGGGCTGGGCCCATCGAGCGGAGCGCGGACAAGTGAAAAATATTTGTCAGACTGTTGTCCTGGAGAGAGTCGATCCGACTCCCGCCCGATAGCGAACCGTGAGATGTCGGTCTCAGCCTCTACATGAACCATGAACTGCGCGCGGTTCGTGTTGCGGCCTCCGTCAGCCATGACAGCCGTCAGCGGTTCGTCGAGCGCGTGCGCCTTTCCGCTCTCGCGGCGCCGGCGGTTGCCCCGGTCCCCAGGAACGATCCGGACGTCCTCGACGAGGTGGTGCGTCGCGTTCTTCGCGCCAGCCGTGATCGAGTGAGCCGGGTCGTCCGGGCCGAGGTCGGGGTCGCGCGCCTGCTTCTGCCCGCCGGTCGAGAACGACGTCCGGCCGATCCACGGGAGCGCATCGCGGACGCTGTAGCGGTACGGAAGCGGCGCGGGGAACGACGGCTCGATGTCGAGGTCGGCGCGGACGCCCTGGAAGATGATCCGCTGGCGCGCCTGCGGTACGCCGAGCCATTGAGCGTCGAGCAGCCTCGCCTCAACGCGGTAGCCGCAGGCCTTCATCGCCGCGAGGATCTGGAGGAAGTACCCCTTCGCGGTCCCCTTGACGAGCCCGGAGACGTTCTCCGCGACGAACGCGCGGGGTTGCATCGCCTTCAAGAACCGGACGTACTCGAAGAACAGGTCGTCGGTCCGCTGAACCTTGTCGCTGTATTTCTTCTCTTCGCCCCAGTGCTGCTCCCGCTTACCGGCGGTCGAGAACGACGCGCACGGCGGCGAGCCGTCGAGGACGTCGAGTTCGCCGGGCTTCATCTTCAGTAGGCGGAGGACGTCGAGTGGGTCGACCTCGCGGATGTCTCGACCGTCGACGATGGTCCCCGGCGCGGCGTTCTCCTCGTAGACCTTGCGCGCGGCGTCGACGAACTCCGAGGCCCAGACGACCTTGAAGCCAGCCATCCGGTACCCGAGCGACGAGCCGCCGCATCCTGCGAACGTCGAGATGACCTTCAAGCCGTTCGGCCGGACCGCGGCGATCTCCGCCATCGGCGGGACACGGTAGGGAGGCTTCTGCGCCTCCGTCACGTTTTTTTCTTTCTTGGCTTCTCCGGCGCCGGATCGTCCGGCTGCGGCGCAGACTTTCCGCTCCAGCGATAGTGGCATTGCGGACATTCATGCTCCGTCGCGATGTCCTCCCCGAACGCCGGGAACTGACCGGGCGGCCCAGGCGTCGTCGTGAACGAGACGAGTTGCGCGTCCCCGAAGCCGAGGAGACCGACGTCGTAGCCGTCGCGCTTCAAGCTCTCGATCTCGAACTTCATCAACTCGCCGTCCCAGCCCGACATAAGCGCGGACTGGTTGTCGGCGATCCGCATCCCGCGTTTGTCCTGCGCGGAAAGCCCGGTGCGCTGAACGACCGGGAAGGTCTTCATCTCGGCCTCGAGCGCGGCGAGGCGTCGGCCGTGACCTTTCAGGATGATGCCGTCCTCGTCGACGACGATCGGCTGGTCCGGGCCGAAGCGCGTGAGAAGCCCCGCGAGGAAGGTAACCTGCGCCGGCGGATGTGTCCGCGGGTTGTGCGGGTACGGCTTGATGTCGTCGAGCTTCCAGAGCGTCGCTCCGGGCCACTTGGTCGTCGCCTTCGCCATCAGACCGGCTCCCATCGAATCAGCACACCGCTGAAATCTGTAACGCCTGGATGATTTTCCCGCCAGAACTCCCGAAGCGCGGCCCAGTCCTCGAACCCGTCAGAGACAGCGAAGGCGTCGAGATCCCGCGCCAAGACGATTCCGTTGCCTGGAAGCCGAACCGTGCTGTGCGGGCGGTATGGTTTCGGAAACCGGATCGTGATCGACAAGACCGCCGTGCATCGAGCCTCGCCGATTTTGAAGCATTGCCTTGTCCGCATTCCACAATAAAGCTGAAGCACATCACCCTCACGGGCATGCCCACGTTTGCCGTTGGCCCGGATGGTCTGCCGCTTTGGTCGATACCCTGCCGCCCCTTCGATCTTTTGTTGCTGTCCCAACCCGACTTGAATCGGAGTGACGAACCTTCGGTTGAAGCTGTAGGCGACCATCACGTGCACTCCTTCGGAGGCGTCTTCGGTGGGACGTACGGCGGCGGCTCTCGGAGCCTCTTGCCGATGTGTGTCTCCTCGATCGTCCATCCGATCTTGAGAAGCAGCGAGAGCGAACACGTCGGCACGCCGTTGGCGTCGAGCTTCACCGGCTGGACTCCGGCGGCATCGTATTCCGACCACAGCGATCGGGCCGAGGTCTCCTTCCCGAACCGAGCGACCCGCGCGGCCATGGCGGCGTCCTCGGCGGCGCGATCCTTGGCCTGCTGTTCGGCGACCGCGCGACGCTCCGCGCGCTCAGCCTTGCGGTCCTCGACCTCCCGCTGATCGAGAAACTCTTCGTCGTCAAGGTCGCGGCGGAAACGCGTCGCCATCAGTACAACCCACCATATCCGAGGCGACGCTGACCTGGGCCTTGCCGGCGTTGCTGCTCGATGAGCTTCGTCTCGATCGTGGCGAAGTCGATCCCCGTCATCGACTCTTCGATCGGCGCCAAGCTTTCGAGGAACATCTGCGCCTCGGCCGTGAGCAGACCCATCGAGACGACCTGGGTACGCAGGTCCAAGCCCTGCTTGCGGATCTTCGTCATAGCCGACGACTTCATCGCCTCGATCTCAGACTTTGCGACGCGGCGAAGTTCGGCCCGCCGAGCCTCCGTCTTCATCTGACCGCGTCCCTCCCAACTCAAGACAAGCCGCGGCGAAAGATCGTCAGGGATACCCATCTTTCGGCAGCGCGCGTTGATTTTCTCCTGCGCCCTCTCGACCTCTTTCATCGCCTCCTCGGTCGCCGCCTTCCAGACTTCGTCCTGGTCGTACTTGTAGATCGCCGAGAGTTTCTTCTCGAAGTCGGCCATGCAGGCTGCGGCCTGCTCCTCCGCGTGGGCCTCGAGCACCTTGGTCCGCTCCTTGATGATCATGCCCAGATCGTGCGTTTCCTGGCGAAGGAGTTTCCGCGGAGCGGGCTCGTTCTTCTCGTCTCGCATCACATCCTCCGGAGCGAAGCTACGGCCGTGGACGGACGCGCGGTCGGGTCCATCGCCGCCTCGACCGGCTCGGCCGCCAGCAGGTTCGTCAGAAGCTTCGCGTCCCGGCGAGCGTCGGACGTCTCAAGCAACGCCAACGCGCGCAGCGTCGCCGGCGCCGGCGGGAAGGCGAACTTCGGCCGCTCCTCGATGTCCGGCGGGCAAGCCCCGCGGGCCCACCGCCTGATCGCCCGGTCGATCGCCCAGGCCGGAACGTCCTGGATCGCGTCGGCGTACATCTCGATCTTCGATGCCGCCGCGACCTCGGACGGTGCCGCCGGTCCAGCAAGCCCGTTGATGAGCTTCGTCAGCAGCGCGCCCTTCGCCATCAGACCGGGCTCGAACCGTCCAGGCTCGACCTCGAACGGCGCGTCAGGGTCCAGGCTTGAGGTCAAGGATGACAGCGTCCGCTCGGCCTCCGCGCGCTCCTTGGCGCTCATGCCCCATCCCTGCGGCAGGTTGTACCGGAGACGCTGTCCCGGGTGCTGGACCGTGCCGACCGCCGTGGCCAAAACGACGAGCCGCGGCGAGAGCGATGGCGTCGCCGGACGCTGGCCGACCGTTGTGACGATGTTCCTTCCCATTCGATCCTCCGTTTGTGTAGTCGCCTTGCCACCGGTGCCCGCGCAGCCAAGGAAGCGGGGCCTTTGCGTACTCGCCGGGGTTCGTCGCGATGTACCGGTCGAGACCGCCCATCAACGTGGCCCACGTGAGACGCTCGCGCTTCTTCTCCGCGTTGACGAAGCCCTCCGCCCGCAAACGAGCGAGCAACGCGAAGACCTGTTTCTTGTCGTACCGACGGCCGGGCGGGTACCGATCCCAGAACTGAGCCGCGAAATCCGCCGGCCAGTCGTCCCCTGGTGTCCCCGGGGACACGGGGACATGTGAGTCTTTCTTACTTTCTTTCTTCAACCTAGTCTGAATCTTAGAACTACCAGAAGAGTCTATATGTACCGGGGACTGTCCCCCGTTTTGTCCCCTCTTCGCCTTTCGCTGGCGAGCCTTCTTGAGCCGCCACTTCTCGCGCCTCTCCTCGATCGAACCGCTACCCCTTGCGCTTGCGGCCTCGACCAAGCGGGCCGCCGCGATCGTGTCCCCGGGGGACGTCCCCCGGGACAACAGGAGTTCGATCAGATCGCAGATCGGCGTCGAGGACGTCACGTTGTCCCCCGGCGCTTTGCGAGGGCCTCTTCGATCAAACGCCGGTCCTCCGGGTCGTCGGCCTTGAGCGGAGCGGACGTCGGCCCGGCTGCGGACACGCGCGGGACCGACGGCTCGTTGAACTCGATCCGGGAAAGCGCGAAGTCGCGGCGAGCCCGGGCGCGCTTGTCGACCTCGGCGCGTCTCATATTTCGTGGCATCTCGACCTCAAAACTTACCGACCTCGTCCCCTCGAACAGTCCAGTTCGGACGTTCTTGTCGACCGAAAAGTTCAAGGTATGGACCAGCTACCAACCTCATGATGCGATCGTGAACACAGTCCGGCTTTCGAGAGTGCTCGCGACGTGGCTCGATGATGCCCTGGCGAACGTCAGCATGCAGCCGCTTCGGCTTCCCGCGCGTAGCAAGAAGGCATGGTTCACTGTTGGATCTCGTCCAATATCCCATGCCCATCAACGCGTCGGCGTCTTCGCGAAACATCTCGATCTGACCGTTGTGAGCCTTCATCCAATCGAAGGCGCAGGTCTTGTAGGTGAACCCCCAAGCTCCGATGAGACTCATCGCGTCTTCGAGCGTAGGCCAACACGTCCATAGAAAAAGCGCGCAGTTTTCAGCCGCAACATCGGCGACCGGGAGGGCCGAAAGTTCTTCGATCGGCATCGTGTTGTAGTGAACAGAAGCGGATACGTTCGTGCCGGTTCCACCTCGACGTTGTACCGCTGTCGCTTTGTTCCAGGTCCGAAAACGCCAGGGCGGATCAGCCAGGATGACCCCGAAATGCTTAAATGGAAGCCCGTCTAAAAGCATTGGCTTCAACGGAAGTGGGCGTCTTGGGACGCTCGGCACGAGGCGGTCTCCGGGGAAAGTTCTCCCGCCGCTTTAGCCCGAGTCGCGGCGGACAGTCTACACGGGCTCCGGCTAATCCCGGATTTCCCCAGGGGCCGCGTTCTGTTCGTACTCGGCGATCTTGCGGTAGAGGGTACCGCGGCTGATCCCGAGCCGCTTTGCGACGTCGGTCCGGCTCTTGCTGATCGAGAGCGCGAGCATGATGACCTCTCGCTCGATCTCGTGAAGCTGTCGAAACTCGCCGGCCTCGTCGAGGACCTCGATCACCAGGAGCCGCATCTTCACTCCTCCGGCGGCGGGGTTTTCGCCGCGGTGTTGCGGACCGCCTGGGCGAGGTCCTCCTCCATCTGCCGCTTGCCGGTCGGCAAGGACCACCGCGGCGGACGCGAGTCGGCGAGCGAGCCGCGGTCGAACACCGGACGATCATCGGCGTCGTCCTCGAGCACCTTGCGGATCGCGTCTGAGGCTGGGCGGAGGCCGCCGCGGTCTATCCGCATCGCGAGCGGCTTGGGCGGCGGCAGAGGACCGTGCTTGTAGGGCGCGACGGTGGTGGCGACCGCGACCTCGACGCGGCTGACGTTGGCCGGCGGCGTATAGAGGACCTCCTGCGTCGGCTCCGGCTCGCACGCCATCACGGCGTCGACGACCCGCTTGAACGCTTCATCGTCCCACCACGACAGGGGGCGTGCGTCCAGCGACGAAAAGAACGAAAACCAACTCGGCTTGTTCGCGCCGACCATGCGGGCGATCGATGGTCGCTGGACCCCGCGCTCGACGCGGTTGAAAACCTTGTCGATCGCCCGGCCGGCGTAGGCTCGCGCCCGCGTGATGGCTTGCAACTTCTGGGCCTGCACGCCGTTGCGGCGCTCGCCGCCGGTGGCGACCTCGATGGGGTCGGCGCCCGTCTCCCGGCATGCAGCGACGATGGCGACGGCGACATCTTTAGACGTTGGCATCATCTGACGACCTGATCGGCTATGAACTCCCGGACCTCGATGCGAAGCCCGGGCCTGTCCGAATACCGCTTGATGACGCGCCCGTCGACGACTTGGCTGTCGTCGAGCCAGACGATCCCGTTGAGCGCGTCCGTGATCTTGCCGAAGTTGTCCCAGTCGGGCCTTCCCGTCGGAAGGATGCCGCCCATCAGCGCCGCGCGCTGGTCGCGCTTCGTCCAACTCGGCGGGATGGCCTTGAAGACGTGGACCATCAGTGCGACCGGGTTCGACGTCGGCGGCTTGCTTTTCATGAAAAGACGCCCGGCGTAGCCGAGCGTCTCCTCGTAGGCCGCGGTGTTGGGGTCCGGGTAGTTCTGGATGAAGAGCTTCCGGACGCTGTCCTTCGTGATGACGGCCGTCCCCTGGAACCACGTCCAGGCGTCCTTCGGGATGACGATCCGCGACCGGTGGCGGGCCTTGTGCCCGGGATGTCCCTCAAGTTCGAAGCAGACAAAGACCGGCCCGGCCGCGAGGACCGGGCCGTCTAACGTCGGGAGGATGCCCTGCTCCTCCATCGCGGGTATCAGTCGCCGGAGGGCTGGGCACCGGCCTCTTCGATGACCCGGCGCGCCGCGGCGCCGATCCTGGTCACCTTGCCGCCGTCAGCCTTTCCCTCGCCCTCGTCTTCCTCGTCTTCGTTCTCAGCCTCCCGCTGGAAGAGTTCGGCCTGCTTGGTCGCGCGCTGCTCGAGCCCGAGGTCGTCGATGTAGCGCAGCAGGTGCGGGAGCGTGATCGCGAGCTTCTCGTCGGGCATGTCGTCGAGCGAGAGCGCGATCCCGAGGGCCTTCTTGTCGACGTGCTTCTTCTCGACAGCCTCCGAGACCTGCTGGCCGTACGTCGAGGTCGCGTTGCGCGACGTCTTGAGCGCCTTCGCGCGCTCGGCCCGCAGGCTCTTGATCGTCGTGGTGGGCGGCATCAGCATGAGGTCCGACGCCTTGACCTTGTCGTCATCCTTCGCCGGCTGCTTCGGTTTGCGTGCCATGGTGGCTCCTGGTTGGGGTTTCAGTTCAGTGCGTCGGTGCCGCCGACCACGCGCAGAGACGGTGGTGGCGGAAGGTGCTGGTCCTCATCGTCCTCACGGACGTCGCGGAGTATCGCTGCCGCGACGATCTGCGGTTCGACGTGGTGCATGTCCGCCAGTTCGCAAAGCCACGCCGTCGTCCGGTCGTCGACCGGGACGAGGAGGGCATGCGTGCCGTCCGGAAGCTTGGTGAAGCGCGAGGACATGATCCCGCCTTCTAGGCGATTCGAAATTCGCGCACTAGAGTCCGGGCTGGCCGGTCCACAAGAAAACGGGGAAACTTCTCCCCAGCCGCCTACATCCAGATCGGGTTCTGGGCTGGCCATTTGACGTCCTTCGGCCACGCCGCGCGGAGCGTCTCGATCATCTCCTCGGCCTTGTCGATGGTGACCGAGACGCGGCGGCTCTCGTCGTCGGCGAAAAATCCCTTCAAGAACGCTTGGTTACCGTGGAATTTACGGCTCACGGTCCCGAGCGAGAGCCCGGTCGCCTTCATGTACGCCGTTACGATTGCGTGAAGGTTCTTGCGGTAAGCTTCGGCTATCCCCATGCCCGTTCCTTTAGCACCCGATGCCGTCCGGGCACAATCCCGGCCCGAAACGCGAGTGGACTTCGGGGAGGACTTTCCCTAACCTGCCCGGGCGGTCGCAACCGATTCCAAAAGGGGCGAGCGGAAACATGAACCCACAACTCCGACGCAAGCTTGGCTTCCACGTTCCCGAGGACCGCCGGTTCGGCGACGCCCTCGAATCCTTCCTCCTCACCGCCGTCGTGCTTCTGTCCGCAGCCCTCGGGCTCGCGGTCGCCGGCGTTGCGCTGGGTTAACCAACGGAGATCATCCCATGAGCCTGACCGACAACCCGCGCGAACGCATCGGCGGCAACCTCAGCAACGACGCTCCGGACTATGCCCGGCTGGAGGTCGAGCGCCTCTCGAACGAGTACGCGATCCTCCAGACCGAGACGGTCCCGAACCTGCTGGCCGAGTTCGGCGAGATCCCGGAGACGATCCCCGACGACGACGTCAAGGGGCGGGTCACGTCGCTGATCAAGCGGATGCGCGACGCCACGCGGCGGATCGATTCCTTCCGCGAGGTCGAGAAGCAGCCGCACTACCGGCGCGGCCAGGGCGTCGACCAGTTCTTCTTCGCGCTGTGGGACAAGATCGCCAAGCGCGACCGGACCGGGCGCGACGGCGCGGCGGACATCCTGCAGCGTCGGCTGACCGACTACGACACGCGCAAGCTCGCCGAGGAGCAGGAGCGCCGCCGCAAGGCCGCCGCCGAGGCGGAGCGGATCGCCCGCGAGGCCCGGGAGGCGCAGGAGAAGCGCGAGCGCGAGGAACGCGAGGCCCGGGAGGCCGCCGAGCGCGCCCGCAAGCCGGCCAAGGTCGAGGAGAAGACCGCGGTAGCCGACGTCGCCGCTCAGCAGGCGTCGACCGCCAGGGTCGAGGCTACGGTGGCCTCGGCGGCGGCCGAGGAGGCGCGGATCGCGACGCTCGCGCGGCCGGCCGACATCATGCGGCGGCGCGGTTTCGACGGCACGCTCTCGACGATGGGGACCGAGAAGTTCGCGGAGATCACCGACCGCTCGGCGCTCGACCTCGAAAAGCTCCGGCCGTACATCCCGATCGCCGCGCTGGAGACGGCGCTCCGCGCCTACGCCAACGGTCACGGCTACAGCGACGACGCGTCGGTTCAGATCTCCGGGGCGCGGTTCGGCAAACGGCCGCGGAGCGTCGTGCGATGATCGCAATGACCGGCGTCGCTAGTGTCTCCCGGTACGTCGGAACCTATGTCCGGCCCGATGGGATGCGAACCTTGATGAGCGCCGCGCAGGGCCGCAATACCTTTGCCTCCAGCGAAGAAGCGCAGGCGTGGGTCGACGCGGTGACTCAAAACAACAGCGCGGAAACGATCCGGCAGGTTTGGGGTCCGGACCCGAAATTCGAGGTCCGTCTCTGTTCCTGTTGGCCCGGTCATTTCGATCCTCAAACGGTCTGGTTCGATTGATGAAGCCCGGATTCCTCGCGCCCGCCGGAACGCTCGACAAGAAGCCGCCGCACGGCCAGCCGTGCAACCGTTGCGGCCTCTGCTGCGTGGCGACCGTCTGCCCGCTCGGTCAGGTCGTCTTTGGTCGCGCGCTGGGTCCGTGCCCGGCGCTCTCCTACGAGCCCGACGGCAAATCCGTCTGTGGGCTCGTGGCGACGCCGCAGCGGTTCGGGCTGATGACCGTGCTGCGTCACGGCGCGAAGGCTGCGGCGGACGCCGCGTCGTATCTGATCGGCTCAGGGACCGGCTGCGACGCTCGCTTCAACGGCGAGCCTCCGGACGTCGGGTTCTACGAGAAGCTCATCGCATGGGATCGCGCGAACAAGGGCGCGATCCGCGCGGCGAAGCGGATATGGGGGATTCGATGAAGTCGCTCCTGACGATCGTCGGTATGAAACACCGGGGGACGGAGGCTTTGGTCGCTGGACTTCCGAAGGGCGAACCGCTGACGTTGGTCCGCGAGCCTGCGAACCAGCACGATCCGAACGCCGTCCAGGTCTGGGCGCGCGAACAGCAAGTCGGCTACGTGAAGGGAACGCAGGCCCGGGTCGTCGCGCAGTTCATGGATCGCGCCGGCTACGGCTCGTTTCCGGCGATCCTTGCTGTCACGGCTGAGCGATGGCCGTGCGCAGAGATCGACGACTCGACCCGAGTCTCAGATCAGAAACCTGACGCGGACGCTCCGGTCGGCGTCGTCATCAAGGAGGGACGCGATGTCTAAGAAAACTGCCGCCGCCGCCGTGAAGGATCAACCCGCGCTGTTCGGCGAGGACCGTGGGCCTGAAGCGGTCGCTGGCGCGGTGGCGGCGTCCAAGGCGACGAAGACGAAGGCCAAGCGCCCCGAGATCGGCGGCGATCCGATGAAGCCGAAGCAGGCGGTCGCGACCATCAGCCCGGCCAATCCGCGCAACATGCTCGCCGTCATCCTGCAGGCGTCCTCCGATCCGAAGGTCGACGTCGCGAAGATGCAGGCGCTGCTGGCGATGCAGAAGGAGATGGTGGCCGAGCAATCTCGCCTCGACTTCATCCAGGCGTTCTTCGAGATGAAGCGAGAACTGCCTCGGATCAACAAGGACGGTCGGATCGAGATCCTTGAAAAGGGCACCGACGGCAAACGCGTCGCGGGACGCGATCGCGTCCAACAGGCGACGCCTTATGCTACCTACGAAAACATCCGCGAGGTCGTCGATCCTATTCTTCATCGCTTCGGCTTCACGATGTGGGACGAGACGGAGCCCAGCCCGGACGGGACGCGCATCCACGTCATCACGCACATCGACCACAACAACGGACACGGGCGCCGCTCGGTCTTCCCGCTGCCGGCCGAAGCGAGCGGAAGCAAAAACAACGTTCAAGGCTGGGGCTCGTCGAACTCGTACGGCAAACGGTATGGCTGCCTCAACCTTTTGAACCTCCGGACCAAGGCTCCGGAGGATCGCGACACCGACGGCAACCGGCCTAAGTTGACCAAGGGCGGCAAGCCGCAAACGACAGACGATGGCGGCGTCGTGGTCGAGGGTGGCGTCGCCGCCGTCGAACTCTGTTCGGAGGAGCAGATCGCCAAGGTCCGCGAGGCGATCGAGGGTTGCGGCGTGAGCGAGAAGACGTTCTGCCAGCACTTCGGCATAGCCAAGGTCTCGGCGCTCCCGCTCGCGAGCCTCGCCGATGCTCTGGAGGCCTGCCGCCGCTACGAGGAGAAGCACAAGTGAAGGCTCGCGCTTTCGCGGTGGCAAAGAAAGCGCCGGCGGTCCCGGTGGTCGAGATCATCGACGACGTCGAGCAGGGTGGCGACGATTGGCTCGCGCTCCGCCTGGGCATCCCGACGGCGTCGAACTTCGCGATGGTCCTCCGCGGATCGGACAGCGCGACTCGCGACGCCTACATGCGGAAGCTTGCCGGCGAGATACTGACCGGCGCGCCGGGCGAGGGGAAGATCGTCACGGCCGCGATGCAGCGCGGCAACGACATGGAGCCGGAGGCGCGCGAGTATTTCGCGCGGACCTACTTCGGCGACGTCGAGCGCGTCGGCTTCATGCGCCGCAAGCTTCCGAGCGGTCGGTACGTCGGCGCGAGCCCTGACGCGCTGATCGCCAAGCGCAGGGGCGCGCTCGAGATCAAGACCCTGGCGCCTCATCTGATGATCGAGCAACTCGTCAAGGGAGCGGCGATGCCGCCGGCGCACCGCGCCCAGGTCTTCGGGACGATGTTCGTCGGCGGTCTCGACTTCGTCGAACTGATGCTGTTCTACCGCGGCATGCCGGTCGCTCCGCGCTTCAAGGTCGGCCGCGACGAGACCATGATCAAGGAGATTTCCGACGCGCTTGAGGTCTTCGACTACGAACTTCACAAGCTCGTGGAGAAGGTCAGGGCGATGGGAGGACATCGATGAGCAAGCCGCGCGTGCTGCTGCCGTTCGCGTTTGCCGCCGCGTTCGCGATCTTCTCTTTTGTGTGCATGTTCCTCCTCTTTGTCGAGCAGGCGGCGACGACGGACCGCGCCATCAAGGCGATGAAGGACTGGAAGAAGATCGCCGACGACTGGATGGAAATCGCATTGAAGAACGAGGCTTCGGCTAAGGACCTTCTCAAGGCCGGGCGGGGATGGAGCGACCTCTACGCGAAGGCGAACGACGACTTCCTGGTCTGCAATTCGATGCTGCCGAAAGAACAGAGGATGCGGTGAGCGCGAGCGCGCTTACGGCGAATAGGGGAACATGGCGATGGCGATGAAAATAATCTTCATCGTGTCTTATTTTTGGGTCGCGATGTGCTGCGCAATTATTGCAGTACGCGAGCCATCAGCACCGACCGATCAAGTTGCGGCCGCGATTGGCAGCATTTTCATCGGCTTCTTCTGGCCAATTACACTACCGGTACATGTATTCGGTGATCCGGCAGCACTCTCCAAAAGGCAACAAGCGATGACCCGATTTAGAATCTGCATGATCGTTATGGCGGGGCTCTCGCCAGTGATTGCTGGCTTACTCCTGGCGCTTTCCCATCACGGGATCGAAATCACGCTATTCCAGCGCGTCTGCGCCGATGGTGCCTGCTTCGTCAGTTTCTTCGGGGGCATGGGGTGGGTGCTGGCTAATCCATTTGCTCATTCTTCTGCTCAATCCTGACCATGACCATGCACTACCACGGAACGCCGATCACTCCGCTGACCGCTCTCTACGAGATGGCCGGCCGGTGCTTCTGTGTTTCGTTTGCTGCGCCGCAAGATGTGAAGCGGTGCCACTCCATCGGCCAGTCCGTGATGCTCGACAACGGTGCGTTTTCACAGTGGAAGCAGGGCAAGCCGACGAACTGGCCGGCCTATTACGAATGGGCCGAGGAATGGCTGTCCTACCCGACAACCTGGGCTGTGATCCCCGATCACATCGACGCTGGTGCCGAGGCGCAGGACGCGCTGCTGATGCAGTGGCCGTTCGGTCAGCGTGGCGCGCCGGTCTGGCACATGGACGAGCCGATCGAGCGCATCGTGAAGCTCTGCGAGACGTGGCCCAAGGTCTGCGTCGGTTCCACGTCAGTTTATGCCGATGTGCTTTCGGACTCTTGGCGGCGCCGGATGGATGCCGCCTTCGATGAGATCGCCAAACGCCATCATCCCCTACCGTGGGTCCACATGCTGCGCGGCATGGCCTGCAGCGGCGAGCGATGGCCGTTCGCCTCAGTCGATAGCACCGACATCGCCCGCAACCACAATCGTCAGCAGAACACGCCTCGCAAGATGGCTGACCGCTGGGACGCCGTGCAGTGCGGCGCGGTCTGGCGCGTCTCGGGGCGGCAGATGGAGTTGATCAAGTGAAAACCGTCGTTCTTCTATCGGGAGGCTTGGATAGCGCCGTCGTGCTGGCAGCCTGCTTAAAGCAGGGCGATGAATGCTTAGCCCTCGGCTTCGACTACGGGCAGCCACACCGCATTGAACTTCAATATGCAACCGAGATTGCCAAGTGGTCGCACACGCCGTTTGAGGTGTTGCTGGTGCCGGCTATGCCCAAAATCAATGATGTGGTGTTTGCGGGCCGCAATTTTGTCTTTGCCTCCCTCGCCATCGCGGCAGCCCAAACGCGCGGTTTCGACCGTATCGCCGTCGGGTGCAACGCTTCGGACTGGTCCCGCTTCCCGGACTGCCGCCCCCCGTTCTGGCATGCCATGGAAACGTGCGCGGAAGCCTATGGCGTCAAGATCGCTACACCCCTGATCTACGCCAGCAAGCGAGAGGTGGTCGAGCAAGCCCGTCGGCTCGGCGTCCACATCGACCTCACATGGTCCTGCTACTCACCACAAAACGGCGAGCCCTGTCGGGAATGTCTCGCCTGCAAAACCCGCCAGGAGGCTTTGGCAATATGAACGCAGTTCTTATCGGCATCTACATCTCGGCCATGGTCATCGCGAACACGCTGGTCTGGTGGCTCGGGCCATGGTTCTCGCCGTTTAACGCCTTCCTGCTGATCGGGCTCGACTTGACCCTGCGCGATGTGATGCAGGAACGGTTCAACCGCTGGCAGCTCGCAGGCGTCATCATCGTCGGCGGCATCATCACTTGGGCCGTGAACCCAGCCGCCAAGCACATCGCGGTTGCTTCTGCGGTCGCCTTCCTTGTGGCCGCGGTCGCTGACTGGGCAGCCTATAGCGCCTTGCGCTCCCGGCCGTGGCTGGTGCGCTCAAACGGATCAAATGTGGTCGGTGCAGCGGTCGATAGCGTGATCTTCCCCACGCTCGCCTTTGGGGCATTCCTGCCGCACATCATCGCGTTGCAGTTCTTGGCGAAGGTGGCCGGCGGCGCAATCTGGTCGCTGGCGATGAAACCGTTTCTGGCTACGCAGCCGCGCTAACCGCTGGAAAGTGAACATGGACGCCGAATTTATCAGACGCCTAGAGGCTGAGAACAAAGCCCTTAATCGCGCCCTCGCATCCTGCGTTGCGGCGATGAAAGAGGTCCAGAATCATTGGGGCGACCCATCATCGTGGATGCACAATCGCCTTGAGACGCCAATGTTAGTCCACGCGGAGACGATCTATCTCGCCAACGCGGCCACGAAACCGCATTACGTTAAGGCGCGCTAACGGCCGGAAAGCCCCGATGATCCGCCCGGTGATGTTTACGTGGACCGACGATGGCGTGATGGCTCCGCTCCCGCGCTTTCGTGCGCTGTGCGACCGCCAGTACGCTGTCGGCGAGGAGTACGCGCTCGGTCCCGTCGAGAACATCCCCGGCAACAGCCGCGCTCCGCTTTTCATCGCCGCCAAAGAAACGTGGAACAGCCTCCCGGAGGACGATGATCGCTTTCCGACACCAGAGCATCTCCGCAAGCGGGCGCTCGTCCGCGCCGGCTGGGCCACGCACGCCCAGTACGTCCTCGACACTCCGAAGGATGCGAAGGCGCTCGCGCTCGCGTTGCGCCAGCACGACGGCTACGCCGTCATCCGCATCAGCGGGAGCACGGTCGAGGTCTGGACAGCGAAGTCGATTGCGGCTGGCCAAATCTCCGCCGAGGAGTGGAAGGTCGTCAAGGAGCGCGCGCTTGCGTTCCTGGCAACGGTCACCGGCGTAACGTCGGGAGAACTTCAACGACACAGCCGATCCGGAGGAGCGCGATGAACTACGACCTCTTCAACTATCCTCGCGGGCCCGGGTTCAAGGAGCCGACGACGTCGAGGGACGCAGCCGTGGCCATCGCTCCGCGCGTGGCAAGCTTGCGAGCGAGGGTCATGCGCGCGATCGCAGATGCCGGTGCCGTCGGCCTGACCGCCGACGAGTGCGCCCGGGTGCTGGGCGAGAGCGTCCTCGCCGTACGACCTCGCCTGACCGAGCTTGGCCCGAGGCATGGAAACCGGATCGAGAAGACCGGCGCGCGGCGCGCCAACGAGTCCGGCCAGATGGCGGCCGCTTGGCGCGTGAGGACCAGATGACCACGAAGGCTTTCACCACCGCCGAGAAACTCGCGGTGATCGAGAACATCATCGAGAACCCGTCCCCGGGCGATGACGTTGATGTGCTCAAGTCGATCGCACGCGACCTGCGCGGGCGGCTCGACGGGACTCCGTCCGTGGCGCTCGCCGAGATGGACCGGGTCGTTGTTGCGGCGCTCCGGTCGCGTGCCGCTCCCGGGCACATGATCGCCTTGGGTCAGGAGACCCTCCGGCGTTGGCCTACCGTGAAACAATCGCTCGAACTGTTCGGAGCCAGCGCTGAAGAGGCCATCAATGGTTGAGCGCCCCGTCGTCGAAGCTTTCCCTTTGTGCTGGCCAGAAGGCTGGCCCAGGACGCCCGCTCATCTGCGGGAGCGAGGCGACAAGTTCGTCACGCGACAGATCGAGGGTCTTAATTCTTGGACGACGTCGAGGCCGATCACGTTCGGCCGAGCCCGGCGGTTGCTTGTCGACGAACTCGGGCGGCTCAAGGCGACCGGCTTCGTCATGTCGAGCAACATCCGTCTTCGGCAGGACGGGATGCCCCACGCCTCCGAGGCCGAGCGTCGCCTCGACGATCCCGGCATCGCGATCTACTTCACCTACAAAGGTCGCCCGATGGTGATGGCGGCCGACCGCTACTCGTCGACCGCCGCGAACGTCCGCTCGCTCGGGCTAGCGATCGAGGCCATGCGCCAGCTTGAACGCCACGGCGGCGGCCAGATGATGGAGCGTGCGTTCGCTGGGTTCACGGCGCTGCCTCCTCCGGAGGGGTCGAGGCCGAAGCGCCCGTGGTGGGACGTGCTGCGCTATCCGGCTGATCCGGCGGAGCGCGGGTTCTTGTCCATCCCGGAGGTCGAGGCGCGCTGGCGCTTCATGGCGAAGAAGCTTCATCCCGACCAAGGCGGGGACGCCGATGCGATGGCCGAACTTAATCAGGCGAAAGAAGACGCTGTCGCGGACCTAGGGAGGTCCCTGTGAAGCGTCGTCGATACGTTCCGCTCTCCGTTCGCGTGAAGGTCGCCGAGCGGCAGATGGAGGCCGCCTTCGGGATGTTGCCGTCTGAGTCTGGCTCGTACGCCGCACGGCTGGCTTCGGCGCTCTGGCATCTCTCGTCAGGTGGCACGAAGAAGCTCGAACTTCACCACCGGCCGGCTCTGGTCAACCGACCGCTGAACTCTCGCGGGACGGATACCGTTCCGCCGGCGAACGACCCGGCCCACCTCGTTTACCTCCTCAAGGACGAGGAGCACCGGATCGAGACCTACGTCCGCGGCGTCGGCGCGCAACGCAGCGACGTCTCGCAGAGGCGGTATCTGAAGAACGTCGAGCGCAACCGCAAGCCGAAGCGGCAGCGTCCTAAGAAACGATGGGCCTCTCGTCGGCTCCGCAGCGCGAACCGCTGGCCCCCGAAGGGGTCGCGCAAGATCCAGAACCGGAGGAAGCGAACGTGACAAAATACACGCCCGACCAACCGAAGGTCCCCGGTGCCGACGTCATCTACCGGCCAGCCGGCGAAGCTGGCGAGTACGCACCGCTCGCGACGAACCCGTACCGCGGCTGCGGTCACTCATGCGCCTACTGCTACGTTCCGCTTGCGACCCATCAAGACCGCGCCGAGTTCAACGCCGGTGCCGTCCCGCGCGAAGGCTTCCTGGCTCGGCTCGAAAAGGACGCGATGCGATACCAGCGCGCCGGCGTGACCGCCCAGGTCATGCTTTCCTTCGCGACCGATCCCTATCATCCCGGCGTTCGCGACCTCACCCGCCCGACGCTCGATATGTTGCTGATGCACGGGCTCGCGTTCTGCACGTTGACCAAGGGCGGAGAGGTCGCGCTCGAGGACATCGACCTCTTTCGTCCCACACGCGATGCCTTCGCGGCGACGCTGACGACGCTCGACGATCGGTTCTCCCGCAAGTGGGAGCCGAACGCTCCGCTTCCGGCGAGCCGGATCGCGGCGCTCCGCAAATTCCGGGAGCGGGGGATCTTCACGTGGGTCTCTCTTGAGCCGACGCTCGACGTCGACGCGAGCCTTGAGCTTATCCGCGCGACGCACAGCTTCGTCGACCTCTACAAGATCGGCAAAGCCAACTATCTGAAAGCCATCACGACGACGACCGACTGGGCCGACTACACGGTCCGCGTCATCGACCTTTGCCAGAAGGTCGGGGCGCGCCATTACATCAAGCGGTCGCTCCAGCCTCATCTTCCGCCGAACTATCCGAACCCGCTGCGGGTCGCGCAGCATCACTGAAAGGATCAACGATGAACTTTGCCAAAGCTGCCATCGTCCTCGTCGCTCTCGCCGGAGGTCCGGTGAGCGCGGAGACCCAGACCACCGCGGAGAAGGACGCGTTGACCGTCGATCAGGCGCTCAAGGTTTCCGCCGGCCTCAAGAAGATCAGCGGCAAGTACGAGACCGCCGACAAGGACAAGCCGGGCTTCTACGAATACGGAGCCGACGTTCGGATGCTGATCGCGGCGAACATCGACATCGGCTCACGCGTCGAGGTTCGCTTCGAGCGCGCCGTCAACGACCTGCGCGCGAAGTACCTTCGGCCTCCGTGCGAAGGTGCCGATGCCGCGTGCAATTCTGAGCGCGACCGTCTGAACATCGAGTTCGTTCGAGAGATCGGCAAGCTCGGCGATACGCCGTCGCTCGTCGGCTACTGGCACATCCCGCTCAAGTCGCTGTGCCTGGAGGCGGCTCCGCCGTGCAAGGCGGCGAACCCGATCCCGCCGACCGACCTCGCGCTGATCATGCCGATCATCGACCGTTGAAAAAGAGGGCGTCGGAGGTGGTTGGCCCCGACGCCCTCAAGTTTTGCCGTCGTCCGTAGTGTAGGGAGGAATCGCCCGCCCGGGCCTGGAAACATCCCCGACGCGCGAGCGATAGTAGAAACCGATTCGCCGTTCCGAACAAGGAGGAAGAACAACATGCCGGACTACAAGCCGAACTCGCATCATATGCCAAGCCTCGAAGAGGTGATGGTCCACGCTCGCGACGAGATCAACCTTCGCCCCACAGCGTCGGCCGCCGCAGCCAACCATCGCGAGCCAGAACAGGTCGTCGGCCTTCCGCGAGACAAACTCTCTGAGCTTCTCGATCTTTTGCAGAAGCCGATGATCGTTCCGACGATCGGCGTCGACGCGGCCTCCGCGATGGAGCAATGCTACGAAGCTGTCGCGAAGGAGATCGACGGGCTCGCTCAAGAGCACGTCAACCGGGCGCTCGCGCTCCAGCAAGAGATCCAGACGTTCGCCGTCATCATCCGCGAATCCGGCAAAACCCTTTGCGCCCGGATCGAGCAGGAGGCGGCGCGCGGGTATCAGATCGCCTCAGTCGTGAAGGCCGCCCGGAGCGCTGTCGACGGAGGCGAGTGATGAACGCCGCGCTTAACGAACAACGAGCGTTCTTGGCGGCGCGCATCGCAGACGCTCCCACAGAGCCCACGATCGAATCCACATCGGCGCGTAACGTCCTCCGGCACGTCGACGACATCCTCGCCGGGAAACGAACGCATCGTATGGCGCTCCTCGCCGTCGATCACGCGCTCGCGGTCTTCCAAGGCAAGAGAGACTGAGGAGCGGACAATGCTGACCAAGAAAGGCATGCCATGAGCGAACTAGGCGCAACCGGAAAATATCCCAAGGGGATGCTCGGCCCCGGCGACGAGGGCGAATTGAGGATCGGCATAACCGCTGATTCCAAGGGCACGGTCATCATCAACTTCGGCAAAGAGTGCTCTTGGATCGGGATGCCGCCAGCCCAGGCCGTCGAGTTCGCAAAGCTGATCCTGCGCCGTGCTGGCGCGAAAAGGTGGAGATCACTATATGAGAACGAAGCCCATCCTCTGCGTCGATTTTGACGGCGTGATCCACAGCTACACGTCGCCGTGGACCAACGCGACTACGATTTCCGACCCGCCCGTGACCGGCGCACTGAAATGGCTATGGCGCGCTACCGAGTGGTTTGACGTTCAAATCTATTCGTCTCGGTCGAAAGACCCGATGGCGCGCGAAGCGATGCGCGATTGGATGATCGAACACTCGCGACAGGAGTTCGGTGACGAACACCCGATGAGTAAGTGGCACCTTGGTGGCCCGGACTATCCGATCACGTTCGCCTACGAGAAGCCTGCGGCGTTTCTCACGATCGACGACCGTGCGCTGACCTTCGATGGCGACTGGTCCGAATTTGATCCGGCTGACCTACTGAGCTTCAAGCCGTGGAACAAGCGCAAGCCCATCGCCGCGTAGGCAGGATTGTTGGCTAGTTTATCGACATGACGATAAAAAACTGCCCGAACTGCGGAGGCGACCATTGGGGGTCTTTCGAGTGCCCCTTCATCAGCCTGCCTTGCGTCGTGTGTGGGGCACCAACAATCTTAGCTTGCTCGGATTGCGCTATCGACGGCGCAGCCGGTGTGCATGTGTGTGAGCGCGAAGCGTGCCGAGCGTCCCATGAAGCAAAGCATAATGTTCAGCCGCCAGCACGTGTGGAAGGTTAGCGCCAATGGACCTGATTGATGAAGTGATCGGATATGCCAAGGCGAACGCCGACGCAGCACGAACCGATGACGAGCGGCAGACGTGGGCGGCTCATCATCGGAATTGCGTCAAGGTAAAAGCCGGGATTGAAGATTTGCGGGCCGAGGTCGCGCTTTGGAA
>JADMIO011485905.1_pt1 | contig 22499 bp, 20 predicted proteins | sample 8958161 | NCBI WGS metagenome assembly JADMIO01 (sample SAMN16585339, study PRJNA669376) | soil metagenome | isolation source: Crop rotation soil | place: USA: Cullars Rotation, Alabama | collected 2011 | reverse complement strand
GCCGCGACTTCAAGTCACGTGAATTCCAAGCTTCGGATCCCACTGTGCTGGAAAGTGACCCACGAATTTCCGAGGTGCCCTTGACGGCGGGCGCCGGGTTGATAGCGTGATCCCGGCAAGCTTCCGAGTCTCGCCGCGCCACGGAGCGCGGCCATGGAGGGTCAGCGGGGCCGGATATCCAGTGCGGTGTGCGTCGCGGTCTTTGCCGCGGCTTTTTTGTGCGCCGGGTGTGCCAAGCCGGGCACCGTCACGATCAGCGAGGGGGCCCAAGAGGTCCAGGCCATCGCGGGGTCGTCAGAGGCACGCTTCGTACGAATCGGCGAGCTGGCGGTAACGACGTCCGTCGATGCGGAACGCGCGGCCGCGACGCGCGCCGCGATCGTCGCCGAGTGCGACGCCGGCGCCGTCGAGCAGCAGCGGATCCATGCCGCGGCGGGGACCGTGCTGAAGGCGCTGCCGAGCGTTGAGGACAAGGCCACCCTCTTCGACAAGATCGTGTCGCTGGTGAAGATGCTCGGGCTGTGGGCGATCGCGATTGTGATCGGCGGCCTGATCGTCGCGGCGCTCACCTACCTCGGCGGCTGGGGCGCGGTGAAGTGGGTGCTGCAGAAGTTCGGGCTGCTCATTCCCCGCTGCATCAGGGCCGCGGCGAAGTTCGACGCCGAGAACCAGGCCCCCGACGTCGAGCGGATCGCGGCGATGCGCACGGCCAACCCGCTCTACGAGCGCGCGTACCTCGCGGAGAAACGCAAGCGCGCCGACCGTCCCCCCACTACTCGCAGCCCCCGGCTCGCGCCGGTTGCCGTGGTCCTGCTCTGTGCGCTGGCGGGTGTGCGCGCGTCGGCGCAGCTGAGTTCCTCCCCGCCGGCGGTGCGGATCCCGGCGCCGACGGCCGAGGAGTACGGGTGGACCTGGCTGGCGCCCAGCGAGGACTCGCAGCTGGTGTACGTGAGCGCCGGGAGCGGGAACGACGCCAACAGCGGGCTGGCGCCGGACGCGCCCAAGCGCACGCTGGCCGCGGCGTACGCGCTCCTCCGCGACGGGTACCCCGACTGGATGCTGCTCAAGAGCGGCGATCGCTTCGACGGCGGTTTCCCGGCGTGGGGCAAGAGCGGGCGCTCGCGCGGGGAGCCGATGGTGGTGTGGGCGTACGGGCCGGGGGCGCGCCCGCTGGTGCGGAGCGGATCGTCGGTCGGGCTCGAGGCGCAGACCCGCGTGCTGCACGACGTGGCGGTGTGCGGGCTGGCGTTCGTCGCCGGCCTCCCCCCCACCGCCACGCCGCGGGCCGGGATCTCCTGGGTGTGCAGCGGGAGCGGGTTCCTCTTCGAGGACCTCGACGTCGAGGGGTACGCGACGAATCTCGTTGTGCAGGGGTGGCCGCGCCTCGATCGAGTGGAGGTGCGGCGCTGTACGTTCTGGAACCCGCGGCGTCCCGACGCCGGCGCCGCCAACGTCTACGTCGACCAGGCCGACGGCCTGCTCTTTGAAGAAAACCTGCTGGTGAACCTGCGCGGCAACGACTCGCTGACTGCGGGTGGGGGCGGCGGCACGAGGATGTCGCACCAGGCGTACCTGCACGAGTCGTGCGGGCCGCTGCGGGTGATCGGGAACCTGGCATACAACGCGCGGACGAATTTCACCTGCCGATCGGGCGGGGTGGTGCGCGACAACCTCTCGCTCCGCGCCGGGCAGGGTTTTCAAGTCGGCTGGGGCTCGGCGCTCAGCACCAGCACCGTTGAAGGCAACGTGTGCGCCGGAACGCGCGACCACTGGAACGGGCAGCCGCTGGGGCAGGGGATCGTGCTGGCCGCCCAGGACGGAACGAGGGTGGCGGGGAACCTCGTCGCCAACAGCAGCGACGGGCGCTATACCGAGGGGTTCCGGGTCGAGGCCGACTGCCGCGGCGTCGAGCTCCGCGTGAACATCGTCTACCGGTGGGAGGGGACGTACGAGAGCCCGTGCGTGTTCTTCAACGGCGCGGCGGTGGGCCCGGTGCTGGTGCGCGAAAACGACTTCCAGCAGCCGACCGCCGGCGTGGGGCTGGAGTTCCTCACCGCGCCCGACGGGTCGGTTGTGTTCGCGGAGAACCGGTACCACTACGTGGACGCGTTGGCGATCGACGCCGACCGCGAGTACTCCATCGCGGAGTGGCGGGCGATCGAGCCGTCGGCGGTCCTGGTGCAGGCGCCGTACGCGGCGCCGCAGCGGACCGTGGGCGATTACCACGCCAGCCTCGGCGGTGAAAACGACGTCGAAGCGTTCCTGATCGAGGCGCGGCGGAACGGCCGCGGGGGTGAGGGTTGGCGCCCGGCGTTCACCGCCGGCGCGGCGATCCGCTTTATCCGGGAGGGGTTCGCGCCATGAGCATGGGCGACGCGATCGGGCTGGCCGGCCTGGTGCTCTCGATGATCACCACCGTGGGCGTGGGCCTGGGGCTGCTGATGCTCCGCGCCAAGCGGGAGCAGAAGGCCGAGGGGGACACGCAGAGCCTCTCGGCGGAACTGGCCGAGCACAAAGAGGCGGTGGCCCGGGAGATCCGCGAGCACAAGGAACACGACCAGCAGGTGCAGGCGCAGATGAGCGCCGACATCCGGTCGCTGCACGACTGCTGCGCCGAACTGCACTCGACGGCGGCGGTGCTCACCGAGCGATCGGTGCGCGACGGGGCCGAGCTGGACCGGCTGCGCGAGAAGCTGCACGAGTGGGCGGGGCTGATCGGGAAATTACGAGCAGAGGGAGTGGGCTGATGCCGACCAGGTTCTATCTGCCGATCAGCGGGGCCGCGGCGCAGAGCCCGGCGGTGGACGCGGCGTGGGAGGGGTCGAGGACCGGGTTTGCCCGCTACCCGGCGCGCACGACGAAATCGAACACGGCGCTCACCGACCTGGCCGGGCAGTTCCCCTCGATCAGCACGCAGCAGATCTGCTGGGGGCAGTGGGTCTCCGACACCCTCGCCGTCGACCAGACGATCTCGGGGACGGTCTCGATCGTGGTGCGGGGCCTGGAGGCGGCGGCGGGCGTCGACGGCCACCTGGCCTATTCGATCCGCGTGATCAAGCCCGACGGCACGGCCCGCGGCACGCTCCTCCTCCATCACACGCAGACCACCGAGTTCACGACCTCGGCCGAGACCCGCATCGGCAACGCCCAGGCGGTCACCACCGTGGCGGCCCTGGCCGGGGACCGGATCGTGATCGAGATCGGCGTGCACGGCGTCACACCGCTGACGGGGACCGACGCCACGCTCCGCTTCGGGGACCCCACGGGCACCGCGGACTTTGCGCTCACCAGCGGGCTCACCACCGACCTGGTGCCGTGGGTCGAGCTCAGCGCCGCGCTCATCCTGGGGACGGTGCCGGTGGTAACGGTCACCGACCCCGCCGACCTCTCGCAGTTCGGCCAGGGCGAAATTATCGGCTTTGCCGGCACCGCCGAGGACTTGGAGGACGGCAGCATCGGCTCGGAGCTGGTGTGGTCCAGCAACCTCGACGGGGCCTTTGGGTCCGGTGATTTCTTCGAGTACTACACCCTGGGCGTCGGGGTGCACACCATCACCGCGAAGGTGACCGATTCCAGCGGTCTGAAGGGGAGCGACTCGATCACGGTGACCGTCAACGCGGCGGTGCTGCCGGTCAGGAACCGGGACACGCGGCCGCGGGTGTACATCTACGGCACGGCGGCCCACTCGGCCAACAACCTCGCGTGGAGTCACCCGGTCTGGAAGAAGCGTGCCGCCGACGGCGGGTTCCTGCTGCACCCGCTGCTGGTGTATGACGTGGGCTTGGTGGACAACACCGGGGTGCGCTACAACCCGCCCGGTACGGGGACGACCTACCCGACGCCAGCGAATTCGCCCGCCGGCTGCGCCCGCCAGTTCATGAACTGGCTCGAGTATTCCTACCGCGATTCGCTCGGGCGCACGCCCGGGAACGACTACTGGGTGAGCATCGAAGGGGTCGGGGCGATCAACCACGACAACCGCACCCTGGACCGCGGGCCCATCAGCCCGCAGTTCGGCGCCTGGCCCGATCGGCTTCCCACGCTCGCCGGCACCAACCAGGCGGCGGGTACCTCGCACTGGTACCACGCGCTGGGCTCGGCGGCGCTCCGCGCCGACCTGGACGCGATGTGGGAGGCGATGTACGACCTGCTCTCGGCGGCGGGCTGGTCGTTCCCGCAGATGTTCATGCAGGACTCCGAGCCCAACACCGGGATCACCACGTGGGGGTTCCTGCCGGGGATCGACAACGCGCTGCCGGCCTCGACGGGCTGGTGGGGCGCGGAGTTCATCGCCGACCCGCGGTACGCCGTGGAGCTGGTGGACTCGGTCGGCGGCCATACGTGCTCGGACATCCTGGCCTCGCCCCTGGACGAGTACGGCGCGCCCTTCACCCCCAACACCGCGGCGGACATCTATTCGCAGGGGGACGGCGGGAAGCTGATCCGCTTTTTCTTCCACTGGACCAAGGCGCTGCAGGCCGGCGCGCTCCACCGGGATTTCACCCAGACGCTGGTGGCGCGGATCGCCGCCGAGAACAACCCCGCCTACCCGAGCGCGCCCCTGGTGTGCAACTACGACTACTTCTCGACCGCGGCGGGGGCCAAGGTGCTGCAGTCGCGCCCCGACGTCTACTTCGATCGCCACTGGGACAACCCGAACGACGCCGAGCACGTGGTCTGCTACGGGCCCTTCGCGTCGATGTTCAGCGGCTACTCGATCGCCACCTGGCTCGCTCAGCCCGAGATCATCGCCTACGGCGGGCTGGCCGGTGCCACCGACGAAGAGAGCGTCGTCAACATCCTGGTTGCCCTGCACAAGCACCGGCTCTTCCGGGCGGCGGAGCGGGCCAGGGCCAATGGGAAGATGCTGATCTGCCAGATCTCCAGCACCGACTACGTCTGGCACGCCGACACCGGAACCGTCACCACGATGACCATGCCCGCCAGCGCGTACAAGCGGATCGTGCAGTTTGCGGTTTCTCAGGGGTGCACCAAGCTAGCGATTTGGTGGTCGCGCGACGCCGGGCTTACGGCCCAGGCCCGCACCGACCTGGTCAACCTGATCGAGTTCTTTGACACGCTCACCAATCAAGCAAGACGAACCACCCGGAGCAAGATCATCATGAAGATCGAGAACGAAAGTTACTCCACGCCGGCCGGCACCGCCAATGTCACCAGCTCCAGCCCCGCGGCGGTCGCGACCCTCTACGACACGATCGAGGCGCTGGTCTCCGCGGTGCCCACCGGGATCTTTATCCCCTTCGCCGAGGCCGCGGGGGAGCGGACGCTCTCGTGCGACCTCTATCCGATCGTCGCCGACGCCAGCCCCGACGGGAAGACGGCGCGGCACGACGTCTACATCGTGAGTAATGCGCAAGTGGACGGTGGAAACAAGGTGAAGGCCGAGAAGCTCGGGCAGCTGGCCTCGACGGGCGGGGCCGAGGCGGTCTCCGGTGGGCGGGCTACCCACGCGTGGTGCAAGAGCGCCGTGTGGACCGGCACCGGGCTGGGCGGCGCCCGCGGCTTTGAGTGCATGGCGTTCCCGGACTCCGGCGGCGGGGCCGGCTCGCCCGCGGGGATGTGCGTGAGGGATGTCGGCAACTACCGCGGTCTGTTCGTGGTTCCGGGCAAGGGCGCGTCGGGCGGGGCGACCGGCGTCAGCCTCCGGCACCGGCGCTGGGGCTGAAGCATGGACTTCGGCCGCTACGCCATCGTCTTCGAGCGGCTGGCCGGCGCGTCAAAGGACGTCGCCGACCAGTGCCGCGCGCTCCGCGGGCGCGAGGATGATCCGCTCAAGCGCGGCAACCCGGAGGCGGAGCGGTTGAAAGTGCTGATGGACCGCGTATGCCGCGCCGTGGGCGACGTCGGGGAATTGCCGGAGATCTCCGGGTGAGCGAAGCGGAATCCAAACCGGCGGCCCCGGTGGTTCGTGCATTGAGCGCGGCAGAGGTCGCCGCGCGCACGGGGTGGAGCAAGCGCGAGGTGCTCGCGTGGCCTGGCCGGGGGTGCCCGCACGACATGACCACGCGGCGGCAGCAACCTTCGCCGAACTTCAACCTCGACGAGGTCCTGGGGTGGCGAGCCAAGATCGGCGCCGACGTCTACAAGCCGGGGAGCGACCAGGATCCCAAGCGGCAGCCGATGCTGGCGGACGCGGCCAAGACACCCCCCACCCCCTCCACGCCCCCACTGCCGTCGCGCGCACGCTCGGACGGGGCAAGTGTCGACGACCTGGGCGACCGCGTGCAGCAGCTGCGGATCAAGCTGGAGGACCTCTGCGTCCAGGATACGTCGCGGATGGACCCGGCGGCCTCGCAGAAGTTCGCTGCGGCCCTGAAGCCGTTGTCGAGCGAGTTGCGCGAGCTTGAGAAGCACGAGATGGAGATGGCCAGCAAGCGCGGGGAGCTGATCGAGCGGCGCACCGCGGCCCGGATCCTGGGCGACCTGGCGACGGTCTTCATTGCGGCGCTGGAAGGGCTGGCGATCGACGTCCCCGATGCGGTGTGGACGGCGGTCAGCCAGGTGCCGGCGGCGCTGAAAGAGCGGGAGGAGTTCAGCCGCGTGTCGGTGATCGCGGTGGGCGAGGCCGTAGGCAAGGCCCGGGTGGCGCTGGCCGACGGGTTGTCCCGCGTGGCCGGCGAGCTCGACGCGGGCCCGAAAGAGCCGGCGTCCCCCGGTAACGCCACCCTGCTGTCGGAGGCCGCCTGATGGTCGCCGTGGGCTTCACCGGTCTCAAGCGGGAGGACGCTGCGCTCCTCCGCGCGGTGGCCGACGTGCTGCGCCCGCCTGCAATCGAGCGTCAGAGCCAGTGGGCGGAGCGTGCCGTGGAGCTTGTGCCCGAGCTCACCGAGCGCCCGGGGAAGTACGACCCCGACTATTGGCCCTTCACCCGCGACATCCTCGACGTGGCGCACCACTTCCCGCACAAGCGCGGGGCGATCATCAAGAAACCCGCGCAGGTGGGCGTGAGCACGCTGGAGCTGGTGGACCTGGCCGGGCAGGCGCGGCACGTCCGCGGCCGGATGCTCTACGTGATCAGCACCAAGACCGACGCCTCGGACTTTGTCGCCGAGAAGTTCAACCCGATCCTGAAGGGGTGCCCCGAGGTGGCCGCGCTCTTCCAGTCGGCGAAGGCCGAGAAGCGCCGGGCGATCCTCCTGAGCAAGCCCTACCGCGGCGGTCGCGTGGATTTCGTCGGCGCCGGCAGCCCCGCCGGCGTGTCGAGCCGCACGTACCAGGAGATCTGGGACGACGAGTACGAACAGTGCATCGGCGTCTTCCCCAAGGAATACGGCGACCTCTTCAAATTCCTCGAGGCGCGGCAGCGGGCGCTCCGCGGCAAGCGCTACCTGAAGGTCTGGAGCCATCCCCGCAAGCGCGGCGAGGGGATCGACAAGCATTTCACCGAGCGGAGCACGATGCACCACTGGGTGTTCACCTGCCCGCACACGCGCGATGACGGCACGCCGTGCGGCGCCACCGTGAAGCCTTGCTGGGCGCTGGTGCACTACACCGGGACCACGCCCGAGGGGAAGAGCGACCCGGAAACCGCCGAGCTGCGGTGCCCGGCCTGCCAGAAGGCGATCACCGACGCGCAGCGCTCGATCGCGGTGTGGGCGCCCGCCAAGGGCGGCACCGGGAGATTCGAGAGCGAGCTCCCGGCCGCGGAGCAGGCCCAGCGGCCGTACGCCGGGCTGGCGGTCAACGGGCTCTGTGATCCGTGGAAGAGCGTGGTGCAGTTCGCCAGGTCCTACGCCGCCTGCACCAGCGATGAAGAGCTGATGACGTTCTTCAACCTGGAGCTGGGCGAGGAGTTCGCGGTGTCGCGCTCCAACCTCACCGTCGAGATGGTGAAGTCGTGCCTGGCCGAGAGCCCGCGGATCGTGCTGCCGGGCGGGAACCTCGGTGTGCGCTACCTGGTGGTCGGCGCCGACGCGCAGTTCCCCCCGGAATTGCCCACGCTCTACGCCACGGCGATGGCGTTCGCGGCCACGGGCATGATGTACATCGTCGCCGCCGAGCGGCTCCAGGGCTTTGCCGCCTTCTACGAGTGGCTGCGGCACTTGGCGTTCCCGGTCGATCACCCGCCCGGGTACAGCGGCGATGTGCCGTCGACGCTGGGAGTTCGCCTGGCCACGGTGGACACCAAGTGGGAGACGGGCGCGATCCTCGACAACCTCCGGGGGGCGACGGTCTACAGCTCCGCCACCAATGCGCGGGTGGACCTCCTGGGAGTGCAGTTCGAGGCGCACCTGAAGCGGGACAACCCCGTGGTCGAGGTGCCGATGGCCAAGCAGCTGCACCCGACCCTCCCGCACATGCCGCCGTTCCAGCGCTTCCAGCTCAACCGCCACGCCTTTGTGGACCGCGTGATGAACCGGTGGGCGACGGGGCGGGTCACCGCGCTGTGCCGGCTGCCGGAAGAGTTCCCGGCGCACGTGACCGCCAACGTCCTGCGTCCGAAGGAAACCCTCCACGGCTGGATGACCGAGGAGAACGAGTGGGAGCTAATCCCCAAGGCCCGCGACGACTGGAACATGGGTCTGGTGTACGGGGAGGCGGGCGCGGCGGTGAAGCTCGGCCTTGACCGGATCCACCTCGAAGCGCTGCTGGAGGCCGAGCGGGAGCGGAGCCAGGCCGACGAGATCCCAGAAGAGAAGAGCTTCTTTGGACGACGCCGCCGGCACGGGTCCGGTGGTTATTGGGGACGCGGAACGTAGGAGTTGAGCATGGACGCGAAGAACGGGACGGCGACGGCGGAGCGAGCGATAGGGCCGGCGCAGCGGATCACGCCTGCCGTGGTGGTCCCGGTGGTGCGTGACTCCCAAGAAAAGCCGGCGCACCGAGTGTCGGCGCACGAAAGCCAGCAGCCGCTTCAGATCAAGTGTCCGCGGTGTGGCCGCTTCGGATGCCCGGCGAATCGCGGCACCCACGTGACCAGCCGCGGGATCGTGCGCTACCGGAGTTGTTCGAATTGCGGACACGTCTTCCAGACGGTGCAGCGTCGCGCCGAGCCAGGGCAGACGCCGTGCGCCGAGGAGATCCGCGGTTGAAAACGTCCCGCGAAGAGGGGGGGTCGGAAATAAATATTTTCCGAGGCGCCAGAATGTCTGATTTTTCCTGTCATTTGAGCCCCCTCGGAAAATTCCGAGGCAAACGCGGGGTATAGCTGATCCGTTCAACGTGCTCGGTGCCAGGACGCACACACGAAAGAGCCGCAGGGATGACGACGCAGGAAGAACTCGACAAGGTCCGCAGCGCCATCGCCAACGTGCTGGATACCGGCGAGCGTTTCAAGACGCCCGATGGTCTCGAAGTGCAGAACAGCCTGGCCGAGCTGCGCAACCGCGAACGCGAGCTGATGACCCGGCTCGAAAATGAAACCGACGGATCGACCCACACGCCGCTGGCGTTCCGGAGGCCCTGCTGATGGGACGCCTGGGGCGTGCATGGCGGGCGTTGACGGGGCGCGAGGATTCGCGCGTCGGTGGCGCGGCCGCGTACGAGGGCGGGCGCGTGAAGCGCACCGACCCCGATTTCATCCCGCCCAACGCCGGCCCCAATCTCCTGGCCGAGCAGTACCTCGACCTCACCCGCCGCCGGCAGCGCCACCTCTTCGACAACCACCCCAACCTCAACGGCGCCCGCGAGACCGCCGTCAACAACGTGGTGGGTTGCGGGCCGTACCCCGAGCCCAACACCGGCCACAAAGAGGTCGACAAACAGATCAAGGAAATCCTCTGGACGTTCTGGGACCACGCCGACGTCGGCCGCGAGACCAGCGTCCCCGAGCTCATGGCCGAGGGGTTCCGCGAAGAGTGCGCCGTCGGCGAGTACCTCAGCTACTTCCCGATGGCGCCCGAGTGGCGCGGTCTGCCCGCGGCGCCCGCGATCGAGATCGTGGACACCGACCGGCTTCCTCTCAACACGGGCTTCGCGGGGATGATGGCCGCGGGAAAGGCCATCACCGGCCGGGCCCGCCAGGGCGTCGAGTTCGATGCGCTCGGGCGCCGCGTCGCCTACCACGTCTACAACGACCACCCGCAGGACGGGTCGTTTGCGGCGATGACGATGGACCTGCGGAAAATCCCCGCCAGCGACGCCTTCCTGGGCTTTGAGCGCCGCCGCGTGAAGCAGATCCGCGGCATTCCCTGGTGCGTTTCGCTCAGCGAAACCACGCGGATGGAGGACGCCTACCACGAGTCCAACATCCTGCTGGGGATGGCGGCGTGCAACACGTCGGTGCTCTTCAAGGGCGTCGAGCCGCCCAAGAAGAGCAAGAGCTACTCCGACGGGCAGCTGGTGGACGGGCGCGGCCGCCCCGTGGTGGACTCCGAGCCTGGGTCCTACCTCTACGCCTCGAATCCCAACGCCGGCGGCGAGGTCCTGGGTGGCAACCTGCCGGGACCGGCGTTCGGCGGCACGATGGAGGTCCTGCTGCGGCGGATGGCCGCCGGCGCCAACATGAGCTACACCGCGTTCACGCGCGACAGCTCGAAGGCGACCTTCGCGGCGCAGCGGGCCGATTCACTCGAGGACCGCAAGGGGTACCGCCGCAAGCAGGAGAAACTCGCCCGCGGGATCCTCCTCCCCTGGTACTACCGGCTGATCGACTGGGGCGTCGCCAACGGCAAGATCAAGCTGAGCGACGAGCAGCTCCGGACCTTCATCGCCGACCGCACCTGGATCCGCCAATGCACCGTGGTGTTCCCCGGCTGGGAGTGGGTGAACCCGGCGCAGGAGGCCGCGGCCGACAAGATCGCGCTGGAGATCGGCGCCGTCTCCCGCCAGGAGATCGCGCAGAACCGCGGGCGCCATTGGCAGGACGTGCTCGACGAGGAATTGGCCGTCGAGGTGTACGAGCGCGACGAACGCACGCGCCTGGGTCTGCCGCCGCGGATGGTCGGCAATACCACGGTGAACGTGGCGCCGGACAACGAGCAGCCCAAAGACGAGCAGAAGGACGAGGACAAGCCCGCCCCCGCCAAACGCCCCGCCAAAAAGGGCCTGGGCGGGCGCTTCGCGGAATTGCTGGAGAGGACGTCATGAGAGACAGCGTGCTGATCCGCGCCATCACCTCGGCCATGTGGGCGATCGTCCCCGAAGTTCTCGACAACCTCGTGGCCGTGGTGTTCCGCCACTCCGAGGGGGACAAGGTGAGCCAGGCCGAGGTGGACGCGATCGTGCAGTCGCGCTCGCAGGGGCCCGACCGCGGCGATCCGCGCGGCTACAGCGTGATCGGATCGACGGCGGTGATCCCGGTGGGCGGTGTGATCGCCAAGCACGCGTCGATGGTGAACGGTTCCAGCCAGCCGCGGGGGACGGCGACCGACGTCCTGCGGCGTGCGCTGGTCGAGACCGAGAACGACGACACCGTGGGCTCGCGGCTCTTCCTGATCGAGTCGCCCGGCGGCACCGTCGACGGCGTGCAGGCCTTGAGCGACGACATCCACGCGGCCGCGGCCGGCGGCGGCAAGCCGGTGTGGGCGTGCTTCGACGACCTGGGCGCGAGCGCCGCCTACTGGATCGGCAGCCAGGCCAGCAAGGTGTTCGCCAGCACCAAGACCACCGAGGTGGGCTCGATCGGCGTCTACTGCGTGGTGCCCGACTACTCGCGGGCTTTCGAGAACAAGGGCGTGAAGGTCAACGTGGTGCGATCGGTGCCCGACAAGGGCGCCGGGATCTACGGCGCGCCGCTCACCGACGCCCAGAAGGCGCTCTTCCAGGAGCGGATCGATTCGCTGCACCGTTCGTTCGTGGAGGCGGTCGCACGCGGCCGCGGCCGCAGCGCCGAGCAGGCCGCGGCATGGGCAACCGGGAAGGTGTGGGACGCGTCCAAGGCCCTGCAGATGGGCCTGGTGGACGGGATCCGGCGGCCCGAGGAGTTGGTGAGCGAGATGAACAGGCTCTATCCGGCGGGCCATCGTGGCGTCGCCGGTGGACGGAACCGTGGGAGCGCCGCGGGCGCTGGCAACCAGGAGACAGTGATGAGACCGAAAGACGTGACGGGCCGCGCCGGGAGCATCCAGGGCGTCGGCGGTTTGGCAGTACTGGCCGCTTCTATGGCCGCTTCTACCGCGATGGGCGCCGAAATCGGCGGCGGCGGCGGCGGGCTCGGCGGCGAGCTGGGGGTCGGCGGACCTGGTGGCGGCGCGCCCCAGGGCTCGATCGACCCGCAGGTGATCATGGGAGCAACCAGCGGGTTGGCCGACGCGATCGTCGGGATCAACGGGAACGCCGCCGGCGGTGCCGCAAACGGATCCACGCCGGTGATTACTGCGGCGCCAACGAACAACGGATCGGCCACGCCCCCCACGGCGCCCCCCACGCCCGCTACCACCGCTGCCCCCGCCAATCCGGGCGCGCAGACCGCGACGTCGGCGCCCGGGGCGGGGGCCGCAACGCAGGGCGGCGATCAGCTCAGCTTCGCCCGCGGCCAGGAGACGGCCCGCCGGCTCCTCCTGGAGATCGAGGCGGCGTGCACGCCGTTCCTCGATACCCCTGGCGTCGCCGAGTACATGGCACGGGCCAAGGCCGACGCGAACGCCTCGATCGACGTGGTTCGCGCGGAGGTCCTGAAGATGGTGGGCGCGGCCAAGCGTCCCACCGGGGACGTCCAGGTCGGCCGCACGGGCTGGGAACGGGCGCGGCCCGCGATCGAGATGTCGCTCCTCGCGCGGGCGCGGCCGGGCGTGGTCGCCACCCTCGAAGCCGGCGGGACCGGCGGTGAGAAGCTGGCCCGCAAGCTCGGGTTCAGCCCGGCGGGAACGCTGGCCGCCGCGGCGGTGGCCATCTCGGCGCTCGCCGACGCCGAAGCCAACGGCCTGCGTTCCATGACGCTGGAGGACCTGGCCCGCGCCAGCGTGCATCACGCCGGGATCCGGGTGCTTGGCGGTGGCTTTGACCGCCAGCGGCTCTTCGAGGCCGCGGTGGGGAACTCGACCAGCGATTTCCCGCTGCTCCTCTCGAACCTTGCCAACAAGACGCTGCTCTCGGCGTTCATGGAGGAGCCGGTCACCTGGCCGCTCTGGTGCCATCGCGACACCAGCAACGACTACAAGCCGCGGGACCTGGCCAGCCGCTCGGAGGCTCCGAACCTCAAGCTGGTGCCCGAGGGTGACACCGCCGACCACATGTCCTTCAACGAGCGGAAGGAAACGATCCAGAACCAGAAGTACGGCCGCAAGTTCAAGATGACCTACGAGATGTTCCGCAACGACGATCTCGGGGCCTTCACCGATATCCCCGCCGCGATCGGGCAGGCGGCCCGCCGGCTCCCCGAGGACCTGGTCTTCCAGCTGCTCACGCAGGCCTCCGGTACCGGCCCGCTCATGTCGGACGGTAAGAGGCTCTTCCACGTCGACCACCTGAACATCGCCAGCCCCGCGGCGGCGCTCGCCTACGACGCGGTCACCGCGGCCTTCACCGCCATGCGCACGCAGCGGGGCTTCGGGGCCGACGCGGCGCACATCACGATCGAGCCCAAGTACATGCTGGTGCCGCCGGCGCTCGAGTTCGTGGCCGCCGGGCTTGCCAAGGACCAGTATGTCCCTGGCAGCAACGGCGACAAGCAGAGCCTGATCGCCGGCCGGTTCACCCCGCTGGTCTGCGGGCGCATCGCCGCGGCCAACGACTGGTACGTGACGGCCGATCCCAACCGCTACCCGCTGATCGTGGTGCAGTTCCTCGACGGCCGCGAGGAACCCACCATCACCCAGCTCGCCCAGAGCTCGGTGTCCTTCCTGGAGTGGGAAGGCATGGTCATGGGCGTGGGCGTCGCCGCGGCGCAGCACGAGGCCGGGTACTTCAGTGCCGGGTCGTAAGTAGTCCCGCCTGACGGCGGGTGTAGATCGAGAAGCAAAGCTGCTGTAGAGAAAAAAAACAGGGAAAACCGGCACCGAGAAGTGGCCGGAAAACACAAGGGATTCTGAATCATGAGCAAGAACGCACTCAAGGATCACCCGCAGGACCAGGTGATCATCGCCAGCAACGCCGGCTCCGCGATCGCGTCCGGCGCCGTCATGCGGCAGGCCTCCCTCCTGGGGATCGCCGCCGTGGGTCTTGCCGCCACCACCGGGACCGGCGCCATGGACACGGCGGGCCGCTTCACGCTCACCGCGCTCAACACCGACGTGTGGCCGATCGGAACGCCGCTGGGCTGGGACTTCACCAACTCCCGGCTCACTCCCACCTTCACCGATCTGCCGGGCGGCGCCGAGTTCGTCGCCACCAAGGCCAAGGCCAACGGCGAGACCACCGCGGAGGTGAACATTGCCAAGAACCACCGGCGGATCGTGACCATCAACCGGCTGGCCAGCGCCGGTGAGGACACCGCCAACGCGGTGGTCTGGGACACGGGGTTCGGCAAAGACCCGTCGTTCTTCTTTGTCTACATCATCAACGCCTCCAACGTGGCGCGGCTGCCGGCGGGAGCGCAGACCCTCGGCACCGGCGGCAACCTCGGCAAGATCACCATCGCCGACACCAACCTGGCCGCCACCGAGAGGGTGGTCGGCATCGCGTTCGAGTAGAGCACGATCGATGAGAGAGGAGCGGGCGCCCCTAGCGGGGCGCCCGTTCTTTGCCGAATGACCCAGAGCACCTTCCAAGCCGCCGTCAACGCCAGGGCCCGCGCGATCTTCGATCGCTACGGGCCGACGGTGGACTGCACGTACCAGTCCGGGGGGACGGGGACGGCGGGCGTGATCAAGCCGCGGTTCCCCAAGATGACCACGCGGGCGGTGCCGATCGATCGCGCCGGGAACGCCACCAAGCCCGTCCGCCGGACCGAGCTCCGGATTTCGGTGCCGGCTTTCTCCAACGGCGAGATCGAATCCCCGGCCGGCTCTGGAGTCGGGAACCTCGGCGGGGTAATTCGGCTGAAGACCGGTGACACCATCGTCGCGCCGGGCCACGTCGCCAATCGCCCCGATCTGCCCACCGTCACGTTGCGGGTTGGCGACGACGTCAACCTGGTCGAGAACGCGTACTGGTCGGCGGGGGTGAGCCTGTGAGCACCGCCACTCTCTCTCCGCCGCCGTCGATGCTCGGACCTGCGGGCAAGTTGCCGCCTTCGATCGAGGTCACGCTCGGTCACCTGGTCAAGCTGATCGACGGTCTCCCGACCGTGGTAGGCCAGCTCCTCCGCGAAGAGATGATCGATCTCCTGGCACACCACCGCCTGCGTGTGCTGAAGGACGCCAACAGCGGGGCAACCAGCTGGCCGGCCGGACGCCTGGCCCAGCAGATGATCGCCGCCAACACCAGCCGCCACACCTTCAAGATGGTGCCCGGGCTGGCAAACCAGGAGATCGCCAGGACCGCGCTACAGACGAATCTGCCGTTCATGGACTCGGGCGGCGGCCGCGAGTTCTGGCCCACGGTCGAGGAGGGCGGCGTGGTCCACGCTCGCTCGCCGATGGCGATCCCGATGCACTTTGGCGCCAAGCGGACCAAGGGCGGCCTGGTCGCCACCAACCGCTTCAAGGCCCTCCTCAAAGAGCGGGCCTTCAGCGTCGATCCCGGCGGCCTGCTCTACGCCTCCCTCGAGCGCGGCAGCAAGAAACTCGGCACCGTCAAGGGGCAGATGGCCGTCTTCGGCGGGCTGATGATGCAGCGGAAGCAGCGGCCGATCCTCGGATGGCACCGCAACTGGACCACCGCCAGCAACAAGAAAATGGCCGTGCTCGACAAGGCCCTGGAGCTTGCCCAGGACGAGGCCGGCCGCGTCGAGCTGGTGAGGCGGGCCGAGAACGCCCGCGCCGCCGAGGCCCGCGCCGAGATCGAGGCGCTCTCCACTTCGATGGGGCGCCGCCGCGCCGACCAGAAACAGTTCATCGACGCCGCCAAGCGGGCGGCCCGGCGCACGGCCTTCACGGCCAGAGGGGAGCGCGCGTAATGCCCGTCCCGACCACCGTCCGCGGCCGCCTCCTGGCGGAGATCAACCGCCGGCTGCTCACCATTCCCAACGCGGTGGTCTTCGAGGCCGCCGGCGAGATCTCGATCGAGGTACGCGAGAACGACATCGGCCAGGTGGTCGCCGCCCAGAAGAAACGGGCGATCGAGTGGGAGGCGACCGACGACCAGGTCGAGGACCGCGGCGGCGACAGCGGCTCTTCGCTGGGTGCGATCGGCCTCGACACCTACCGCTTCCGCGTGGGCGTCCTTATCCACCTGCCCGACGCGCTGCCGGCCGCGGACAACACCTGGGCCGAGGCGGGTGCCGACGCGGTGGGCGACGTCTACGTGCTCTACGCGGGCACCTCCGGGAACGAGGCGGCGGGAGTGTGGAACGAGAACGCCACCGCCGGCGCCGGGTTCAACGACGGAAGCCCGCAGCTCGCGATGACCACCAACACCACCAGCATGGGCGGGGCGATCGGGATCACCGGCCGCGGCACCCGCGCCGTCTACCACGAGTTGGAAATCGTCTACCGCACCCAGGCGGGCCGGCCCGACGTGCTCGGTTCGGGAGGGATCACCCCGTGAGGACTGTCCTGGCCCTGATCGGAGTGTTGTGCATGGCTCTCCCCGCTTCCATCCTCACGGGCCTGGTCGAGTGCTGGTGCTTCAAGGAAGGCGCGGGTACGGTCGCCGAGGGAGATCTCGGGATCCTCGATCTCACGCTCTCGCGCTCCACCCCCTCGGGCGGCGCGGTGTCGCCGGCGGCGGCGGGGTGGACCAACGAGCCCGGTGTGGGCGGGCGCACCACCTACAACGGCGGCGGCGTGAACACCACCGGTATCGCGGCGCTCAACCTCCTGGGGAGCGTCGGCGACGCGATGACGCTGGCGGTGCGGATCTGGCCGCTGGGCGGGCAGAGCCAATCGGGCTGGCCGGGGCCGCTTGGCGTGTGCCAGTACTTCGGGTTCGGCGGGATTTTCACCAATGACTGGTCGGACTCCAGCGGGATGATCTTCCGCGAGCGCGGGGTCACCAGCCCGGCGCTGGTGCTGGAGTTCTCGGCGCTGGACTCCACGCCGACGTTCATCCCCGGCGACTGGCTCTACACCAAGACCGCGGCGACGTTCTTTGTGATGACCCTCGAGCGCACCAGTGGCTCGGGCGGGTTAGACATCGTCGCCACGCTCTACATCAACGGCACCGCCAAGAGCTCGGTGACCTTCGACGTGACCAACATGGACCTCACCAGGCTCTCGGTGGGATGCCCCTACGCCAGCATCGCCAGCGTCTCGGGCGCGGCGCTATGGAGCAAGAAACTCAGCGGCGCCGAGATCACCGCGCTAGGGACGTCGATCGACGAGCTCTGCCAGTTACTCGAGGGCGGGGACGGGCTGATCGGCGACGACGGCAAGAGCCTGCTGTCGTTCGCCTGGCCGGTGACCCGCGAGGACCTCGTGGGGGTGATCGAGACTGATGGGCCGCAGCGGCACACCCGCCAGGTGCACGAGCGGATGCCGCGGTTGTACCGCCTGCCGATGCCGGCGGGGACCCCCGCGGAGATCGCGTTGATTGCCGACGTGCTGGCGGAGAGCTGTGGCGGGGCGCTGCCGACGTTGTGGAGGCACCCCCAGGACGATCCGCCGCCGCCGGCGGCCGCGGTCCGCTACCGGATTGTCAACGCCATCGACGCCGGAGTGCAGCTGTCGCGGGCTCGTGGGGGCCGTGCGGTGAACGTGGTGCTGGAACTCCAAGAGGTTTGAAACCAGGACACAGCAGGAGGCTTGGGTCATGCTGAAAAGAACTGCACAGATCGGGATCAAGGTCGAGGCCTCCGAGGGCGTTGAAGAGACGCTGGTCGCCGCCGACTATTCGGGCAACCGGAAGGACACCTCCAGCGGCGTCGAGGTGAACACCTACGCGCGGGGGATCGAGAAGGCGAGCCTCACCGAACTGGCCGAGCTCAAGGGCCAGCGCACCGGGAAGGTGTCGATCACCGACGAGGTGGTCGGCGGCGGGGCCGCCACCGCGGCGCCGTTCCACACTACGCTGCGGGCGCTGGGGTTCACGCCGACGCAGGTGAAGTCGGTCGCCGCCGGGGCACCCAGCGGCGGCACCTTCCGCTGCGGCCAGGTGGTGGGCAACCACGCCACCCAGGGCTCGGCGACCAAGACCGGCATCTTCATCAAGTACACCAACAGCAAGATCTACTACGTCCCCACGGTGGGAACCTTCGCCAACGCCGAGACCATGTACAACTACGCCAGCCCGCAGGTGAGCTCGCTGCTGGGCGGCACGCCGGCCAACGCGGGGTTCCGCTTCAAGCCCATCAGCGAGACCGACAGCGTGCTCCCCGACTCGGTGACCGTCGAGCGCCGGGTGGGCGGCCAGCGGCACACGCGGATCGGGGCCCGCGGAACCGGCGGGATCTCGATCAAGCTCGGGGAACCGCTCCTGATCCGCGCTGAATTCCAGGGGTGCCCGGTGTTCGACACCAACGGGAAGACCCCGCGGGCCGGCGCCGTGGTCACCAGCGTGCCCGCGGTGGGCGCCTCGCCCAAGGTGGCCAAGGGGACGGCGCTGGTGCTCCGCCAGGGGGCCACCGACTACAGGCCGGTGATGACCGCGCTGGACATCGCGATCAACAACACGCTGGCGCCCCGGCCCACCATCAACGACGACGATACCGCCGGTAGCGGGTACAAGCCCACGCGGATCAGCGGCCGCGAGATCACCGCCTCGATCGACCCCGAGCACGTGCTGCCGGCGGCGTTCGACTTCGACGGGTTTGCGGTGAGCGACGACGTCTTCGAGATCTACCACGAGCTGGGGCTCCCCGCCGACACCAACGGGATGTTCATCACGCACGGGCCGGCGGTGCAGATCACCCAGCACGCCGAGGGTGAGCGCGACGGCGTGATCACGCGGCCGGTGCCGGTGAAGTTCACCGGGTTCGACGACGACGAGATCGTGTTCTACCACCTGAAGGACTGACGCCGGCTTGGGATTGGCGGTCGGAAAGTTTCACAATCGCAGTCGGTTTTTCAAATTTCCACGCACCCCCACGCACCCGAGATCGTGGGACTAACGGACGGTCGGGCAAAAAGAAAAGCATGGAACAGCGCCACTGCGGCAGGAACCGGATGGCCTCGGACATTCGAACCTTTGAGCTGTAGTGGGGAAAGCGAGTTACGGATGAGCGGCGAGATAGCGGTCGGAGCGGGTACGACGAAAGTAACGTTCAAGGATGGGTCGAGCGTGCAAGTGAGGCAGATTCCGCGCCATAAGCGCAATGAGTGCATGGCGCTGGCTGGCCTCCACAACCCGATCGACCAGACCGCGATCGCAAAGACCAATGTCTTCCAGGCGCGGTACGCCATTGTCAGCTGCAGCGGGCTGAAGGACGTGGTGACCGGCGCGGAGCAGCCGTTCAAGACTGAGCACGTGCCGCCGCTGGGGACGATCGCCGCCGTCGAGGTGGTAGACGCCATCAGAGACGACGAGGACCTGGTGCGGGTGTGCCGGGTAGCCAACGGCGAACTCGACGCCGAGCAAGCAAAAAACTAAGAGCCGCCGCGCGGTGGGTCCACGAGTGCCGTGAGATCGCGCGGCGGGAGCTGTCGGGGGAACGGTTCGGCCTGCACCAGGACGACTTCGAGGAGTGCAAGGAATGCACGCAAGGGACCGAGTGCCTGGCCTGCGGCTCGACCGGCCAGGTGCGGCGCCAGGACCCGCGAGAGGTCGGGAAGGACGGCCGGCTGCCCGAAGAGCTGGAGCTCACCCGCGGGTTTGTCGAGGCCTGGGGCGGGATCCAGGAGCACGGCGTGCAGGGGTTCATGCTGCTCACCGGCGTGGAGGCCTTCCACCCGGTGTTCGTCGAGGCGCTGGCGGTGTTCGGGGGCGAGCTGTCGCGGCTTGAGCACGAGGCGGACGTGGAGCGGGCGCAGAAGCGATCGGAGAAGTGATGACCACCAAGGCCCTGCAGATCACGGTGAAGGCCAGCGACCAGGCGACCGGCACCCTGCGGACCATCGGCACGTCGGTGATCGGCGTGGGCCAGTCGGCGATCAAGAGCGAGAAGGACTTCCAGAAGTTCTTCGGATCGATGAGCCGGGGACTGACGTCGCTGAAGGTACTCTCCACCGCGGTGATCGGCGGGCTGCTGGCGGGCAAGGGGATCGCCGCCATCAACCAGACAGCGGAGATGCTCGACAAGCTGGGGAAGGCCGCGGAGCGGTACGGGATCAGCGTGCAGAATCTCTCGCAGATCAAGTATGCCGCCGACCTGGCCAACCTCCCCTTCGAGCCGATGCTTGAAACCCTGGGAACCTTTCAGAAGAACCTGGGGCAGTACGTCTACACCGGCGGCGGGCGGGCCGCCGAGGCGATCAAGCTGCTGGGAGTGAACGTCCGCGCCGCCAACGGTGGCGTACGCGAAATGGCGGAGCTCCTCCCCGACCTGGCCGATGCCTTCGAGCGGCTGAGCGACCCTGCCCAGAAAGAATTTCTGGCACAGAAGCTCTTCGGCGGCAACGGCCCGGACTTTGTCCGGCTGCTCAGCGAGGGCTCTGCCCGGCTGCGGCAGTACGGCGAGGAGGCCCGAAAGCTCGGCGCCGTGTTCACCCCCGAGCAGGCCGCCAACGCCGACGCCTACGGGGACGCGCTCACGCGGGTGCAGACCGCTTGGATGGGGCTCAAGGCAAGGTTCCTGGACACCATCGGGCCGGACCTCACCGGCGTGCTCAACAAGACCGCGAGCCTGATCGCGGCCGGGCCGGAGATGGCGGCCAACCTGATCCGCACCATCCGCGAGGCGATGGGCAGCGGGCCGGGGGCTCAGGCGGCGTCGCAGGCGCTGGTCAAGCTGCTCGACAGCATGACGATGATGGCCGTGGTCGGGGTGAAGACCGGCATCAAGACGGTGGTGCTCACCATCCTCTACGGGATCCCGGCGGCCCTGGAGGTGATCGGCCCCGAATTGAAGGCGGCCCTGGCGCGGTGGTTCTTTCAGACCGCCACCGGCGCCGGCTCCTGGGCGATCGAAGGAATCGGCAAGGTCCTGGGGGCGGTCTACGAGCAGGCGATCCTGCAGGTGATCGGCAGCAGCACGATCTCGAAGGGCATCGCCGCGGGGTTCAAGAGTCAGATGATGCTGGTCACCAAGGAGGTGGCGGCGGCGCTGCGGGGTGCCGGGATCGGGTTCGGCGACGACGTCGCCGATTTCTTCGGGGCCGGCGATCCGGTAGGGAAGCTCAACGCCAGCCTCTCGGACGCTGGGAAGTACACCAAGGACCTGGTCGAGGTATGGTCGATGGCGCGGAAGGAGCTGGTGGCCGCCGGCGGAGACGCCCTCCAGGCCGCGGACGCGATCCTGCACTTCAACCAGGCCCTCCTCGAGCGCGGGGTCGGGAGCCTGCCCGACCGGCCGAAGCTCGACGCCGTTGACATGCAGATTCTCCAGATGTTCGACGACTCCACCAAGTGGACCGAGTTCAAGGCCGGCTGGGCAGACGCGTTCGCCGAATTCAAGCGGGGCGCCGAGGACGCCGCGGCCGCGGGCCGCGAGCTGTTCGTCGGGGTGGCGGGCGCGGCCACCAACAACTTGGGGACGGCGCTCTGGGGAACGATCACCGGCACCTACAAGCTGAAGGACGTCTGGCGCGATGCCATGCGGTCGATGGCCGAGCAGACCGGGCAGCTGATTTCGCGGATGATCGCGCTGCGGATCGTTAACGCGGGGATCGGTCTCTTTGGCGGCGGTGCATCGGCGAACGCTCTTCCGTCGCAGTACTGGACCGGCGCCGACACGCAGATCGCCGGGTTCTTTGCCAACAGCGGCGGCCTGATCGGGCCGCGCGGCGTGCAGCGATTCGGCGGCGGCGGGATGGTTGGCGGGCCGAACGTCAACCGCGACGTGGTGCCTGCGATGCTCACCCCTGGTGAAGGCGTGCTCAACCCTGGGGCGGTGCGGCGCAACGGCGCCGGGATGGTGCACTACATGAACCGCGGCGGGGTGGTGCAGCCGGCGATGAGCGGCGGAGGTGCGGGCACAGTCGTGATCGAGCAGCACAACCACTTCGCCGCCGGAGCGACCGTCTCACCGAGAGACCTGGCGGCGCTCGAACGGGCCAGCGCCGACGGGGTGCTCAAGGCGCTGAGTACCAGGCCCGCCTACCGGGAGTCGATGCGGAAGGAACTCAACTGAAAGGGCTCGACGTGGACAAGTCCAAACGCGCAGATCTCAACGCCGGCGGCGGCGATGCTGCAGGAAGCCGTGCACCTGGTGGCATCGCCGAGTCTGGCGGTGGAGGCCTCGGAGATCCCGCATCGCCGGATCCGTCGGGGGCGGCCGCCGCGGGCCTCGTGCTGGACCATCGCGAGCAGCTGGGGCCGCAGCGACCGTGCCTGGCCTGCGGCGTCGGCACGCTCAACCGCGCGGGCGCGGGCGAGAAGCTCTTCCCGCTCTGCCCGCCCCACGCCACCGAATCCAAGGTCCGCGAGCTGCTCGCCCAGTAGGAGTAGAGGGTGCCCAACGTCGCCGGCGTCAAACTGAAGGACTTCACCAGCGGCCCGGAGCTGGTGGCGGTTCCTGCGCCGGG
>JADMIO012727053.1_pt1 | contig 22503 bp, 14 predicted proteins | sample 8958161 | NCBI WGS metagenome assembly JADMIO01 (sample SAMN16585339, study PRJNA669376) | soil metagenome | isolation source: Crop rotation soil | place: USA: Cullars Rotation, Alabama | collected 2011 | reverse complement strand
CGCGACAACTTGTCCACGTGGAATTCTAAGCTTAGGATCCCAATGTGCTGGAAAGTAAAGCGGGTGGAAAGACCCAAAATTATGGACGATTCAGGCACTTGAGTCAAACCCAGCCCCAGCCCAGCCCCGGGGGCCGCCCTTGAGCCGCCCCAGCCTGCTGCGCTCGACCTTGAGCTTCAGCGCCGGCACCTTCGTCTCGCGCATCCTGGGACTGGTCCGGGAAGTGGTGTTCGCCAGCGTGTTCGGCGCCAACGCCGCCACCGACGCCTTCTGGGTCGCCTTCCGCATCCCCAACTTCATGCGCCGGCTGTTCGCCGAAGGCTCCTTCTCGACCGCCTTCGTGCCGGCCCTGACCGAGGTGAAGGAGAAGGGCACGCCGGAAGAACTGCGCCTGATGATCGCCCGCGTCGCCGGTACCCTGGGCGCGGTGCTGCTGGTGATCACCGCGCTGGGCGTGCTGTTCGCGCCGCAGGTCACAGCGGCATTTGCACCCGGCTCCCAGGATGAGCCGGCCAAGTTCGCGCTGACCGCGAACCTGCTGCGCATCACCTTCCCCTTCCTGCTGTTCATCTCGCTCACCGCGATGGCCGGCGCGGTGCTCAACACCTTCCACCGCTTCGCGATCCCGGCGGTGGTGCCGGTGATCATGAACCTGTGCATGATCGCCGCCGCGCTGTGGTGGGCGCCGTACTTCGACGTGCCGATCACCGCGATGGCCTGGGCGATCCTCATCTCCGGCGTGCTGCAGCTGGCGGTGCAATTGCCGATGCTGGCGAAGCTGGGCCTGCTGTCCTGGCCGCGCTGGGGCTGGCAGGCGCCGGAAGTGCGCAAGGTGATGAAGCTGATGGTGCCGACGCTGTTCGGTTCCTCGGTGGCGCAGGTGAACCTGCTGTTCGACACGCTGATCGCCACCTACCTGATCACCGGCTCGCAGTCCTGGCTGGCGCAGAGCGACCGCCTGCTGGAGTTCCCGCTCGGCGTGTTCGGCGTCGCGCTGGGCACGGTGATCCTGCCTTCGCTCTCGCGCCACCACGTCAACACCGACCACGCCGGTTTCTCCAAGGCGCTGGACTGGGGGCTGCGCACGACGCTGCTGATCTCGGTGCCGGCGATGCTCGGCCTGGTGCTGCTGGCCGAGCCGCTGATCGCGACCATGCTGCAGCACGGCGCCTTCACCCCGCACGATTCGCACATGGCCTCGCTGTCGCTGTCGGCCCTGAGCCTGGGCCTGCCGGCCTTCGCGCTGGTGAAGGTGCTGGCGCCGGCCTTCTTCGCGCGCCAGGACACGCGCACGCCGGTGCGCGCCGGCGTCAGCGCGATGATCGCCAACATGGGCCTGAACGTACTGTTCCTGGCCGTGCTGTTCGCGCTCTGGCACCGGCCCGGCGACCTCGATGCCGGCTGGCTGCAGGCGCTGTCGCGCGTGCCCGGCCTGCACATGGCGCTGGCGCTGGCCAGCGCGCTCGCCAGCTACCTCAACCTGGCGCTGCTGTGGCGCGCGCTGCGCAAGCAGGGCGTGTACGAGCGCGAGCCGGGCTGGGCGCGCTTCGTGCTGCGCCTGCTGCTGTCCTGCGCGCTGATGTCGGCGGTGCTGCTGGCCGGCCGCTGGCTGTGGCCGGACTGGACCGTGGCCTTCTGGCTGCGCGTGGCGCGCATCTCCGTGCTGGTCGGCGCGGGCGCCGCCAGCTACGCGCTGGTGCAGTACGCGATGGGCTTCCGGATCCGCGACCTGCGGGGCGTTTGAAGGGTCCGGGAGCTATACTTTCGCCATGAGCAAGCTGTTCCGGGACGTCGCGGGCGAGAACCTCTGCCCGCAGGGCAGCGTGGTCTGCATCGGAGCTTTCGACGGCCTGCACCGTGGGCATCAGGCGCTGGTCGGCCACGCGCGCCAGCGCGCGCGCGAACTCGGCCTGCCGGCGGTGGCGCTCAGCTTCGAACCGCTGCCGCGCGAGTTCTTCGCGCGCGGCGAATTGCCGGCGCGCCTGACCCTGCCGCGTGCCAAGTTCGAGGGCCTGCGCGCGCTCGGCATGGACCATGTCGGCCTGCTGCGCTTCAACGCCCTGTTGTCCGCGATGTCGCCGGCCGATTTCGTCGAGCGCATCCTGGTGCGGCGGCTGTCCGCGCGCGAGGTCTGGGTCGGTCCCGAATTCCGCTACGGCAAGGCCCGCGCCGGCGACCTGGCGCACCTGCGCACCGCCGGCGAGCGCCACGGCTTCAGCGCCGGCGAGATTGCGCCGGTGATCGTCGACGGCGAACGCGTGTCGAGCTCGCGCCTGCGCGAGCAGCTCGCCGCGGGCGACCTGGACGGCGTCGCCAACGGCCTGGGCCGCCGCTACGCGATCGAGGGCAAGGTGGTGCGCGGCCGCCAGCTCGGCCGGCGCCTGGGATTCCCGACCGCGAACCTGCGCCTGCAGCGCAAGCGCGCCGCGCTCACCGGCATCTTCGCCACCTGGGTGCAGGGCGTCGGGCAGGACGCGCACGCCAGCGTATCGAGCCTGGGCACGCGCCCCACGGTGTTCGGAACCGAGCCATTGCTCGAAGCGCATCTGTTCGACTTCGATGGCGACCTGTACGGGCGCCGGCTGCGCGTGGAGTTCGTCGCGAAATTGCGCGACGAGGAAAAATTCGACGACCTGCCCGCGCTCGTGCGGCAGATGAACATTGATGCGGAGCAGGCGCGCAAGGTCCTGCGGAGCGACCGCACGCCAATCCGGAGCCTTGCGTGAACGACGCAGTTGCCAAGCAGGACTACAAGCACACCATCTCGTTGCCGGAAACCGCCTTCCCGATGAAGGGCGACCTGCCGAAGCGCGAGCCGGGCATCCTCGCCGGCTGGCAGGCCGAAGGCCTGTACCAGAAAGTCCGCGCGGCCTCGAAGGGCCGCCCGGTCTTCATCCTGCACGACGGCCCGCCGTACGCGAACGGCGCAATCCACATCGGCCACGCGGTCAACAAGATCCTCAAGGACGTGGTGGTGAAGTCGCGCCTGGTCGCCGGCTTCGACGCGCCCTACGTGCCCGGCTGGGATTGCCACGGCCTGCCGATCGAACTGGTGGTGGAGAAGAAGTTCGGCAAGGTCGGCGACAAGCTCGACGCCGCCGCCTTCCGGCAGAAGTGCCGCGAATACGCCGCCGAGCAGATCGCGGGGCAAAGCCGCGACTTCCAGCGCCTGGGCGTGCTCGGCGACTGGAACAAGCCCTACCGCACCATGGACTTCGCCTTCGAGGCGGACATGCTGCGTTCGCTGGCGAAGATCGTCGAGCGCGGCCACCTCGCGCGCGGCGTGAAGCCGGTGCACTGGTGCTTCGACTGCGGCTCGGCGCTGGCCGAGGCCGAGATCGAATACCAGGACAAGGTTTCGCCGGCGATCGACGTGGCCTACGACGCGCTGGATGCAAGGGCGCTCGCCTCGAAGTTCGGCGTCGACGCCGGCGACGCGATCGTGTCGGTGCCGATCTGGACGACCACGCCGTGGACGCTGCCCGCCTCGCTGGCGGTCACGCTCGGCCCCGAGCTCGACTATGTGCTGGTCGAAGGTCCGGCGCGCGAAGGCAAGCGCGTGCTGCTGGTGCTGGCCGAGGCGCTGTGGGAAAGCTGCGCCGCGCGCTACGGCGTGCCGGGCGCGCAGGTGCTCGGCCGCGTGCGCGGCGACGCACTCGAGTTCGCCAAGCTGCAGCATCCCTTCTACGCGCGCGTGGTGCCGGTCATCCTTGGCGACCACGTGACCGTCGAGGCCGGTACCGGCGCGGTGCACACCGCGCCCGGCCACGGCCAGGAAGACTTCCAGGTCGGGCAGAAGTACGGCCTGGAAGTGCTCAACCCGGTGGACGGCAAGGGCGTGTTCCTGCCGAGCACGGAGATCTTCGCCGGCCAGTTCATCTGGAAGGCCAACGACGCGATCGTCGCGCTGTTGCGCGAGCGCGGCGTCCTGCTCGCCTCCGAGAAGCTTTCGCACAGCTACCCGCACTGCTGGCGGCACAAGACGCCGGTGGCCTTCCGCGCCACGCCGCAGTGGTTCATCTCGATGGAGCAGGCCAACCTGCGCCGCGACGCGCTCGAGGCGATCAAGGGCGTGCGCTGGATCCCCGACTGGGGCGAAGCGCGCATCCACGGCATGGTCGCGGGCCGGCCGGACTGGTGCATCAGCCGCCAGCGCACCTGGGGCGTGCCGATCGCGCTGTTCGTGCATCGCGAAACCGGCGAGCCGCATCCGCGCAGCGTGGAGCTGATGCGCCAGGTGGCCGATCGCGTGCAGCAGTCCGGTGCCGACGCCTGGTACGCGCTCGATCCGTCCGAGCTGCTCGGCGATGAAGCCCCGAATTACTACAAGACCACCGACATCCTCGATGTCTGGTTCGATTCCGGCGTCACCCACGAAGGCGTGCTGGCCGCGCGTCCGGAAGACGGCCTGCGCAAGCCCGCCGACTTCTACCTGGAAGGATCAGACCAGCACCGCGGCTGGTTCCAGAGCTCCCTGCTCACCGCGGTGGCGATGGACGGCGCGGCGCCCTTCAAGGCGGTGCTCACCCACGGGTTCACCGTGGACGAGCAGGGCAAGAAGATGTCCAAGTCGATCGGCAATACGGTCGAGCCGCAGAAGGTGATCGACAACCTGGGCGCGGACGTGCTGCGCCTGTGGGTCGCCTCGGCCGACTACCGCAACGAGATTTCGGTTTCCGACGGCATCCTCAAGCGCAGCGCCGACGCCTACCGCCGCATCCGCAACACCACGCGCTTCCTGCTCGGCAACCTGCACGGTTTCGAGCCGAAACGGCACCTGCTGGCGCCGGAAGACTGCCTGTGGCTGGACCAGTGGGCGATGGCGCGCACGCGCGCGCTGCACGAGCAGGTGCAGCAGGCCTACGAGGCCTGCGACTTCGCGCGCGTGGTCGCGCTGGTGCAGAACTTCTGCACCAACGACCTGGGCGCGCTGTACCTGGACGTGACCAAGGACCGCCTGTACACGATGCAGGCCGACAGCCGCGGCCGCCGTTCGGCGCAGAGCGCGATGTTCCGCATCGCCGAGGCCTTCGTGCGCTGGATCGCGCCGATCCTGGCCTTCACGGCGGATGAGGTCTGGGGCTTCCTGCCGGGCGAGCGCGTCGCCAACGTGCTGTTCGCCACCACCGCCGACCTCGACGTGCTGCTGCCCGCCGACGGCGCCTACCGCGCCGCCGACGGCGCCGCGATGGACGAGTTGCTGGCGTTGCGCGACGCGGTCGGCAAGGTGCTCGAACCGATGCGCGCGGACGGCAAGATCGGCGCCTCGCTGGCCGCGGAAGTGGACGTGTACGCCGACCTGAAGTCGAAGCTGCCGCCCGCCGCGGTCGGGGAGTTGCGCTTCCTGTTCATCACCTCGCGCCTGGACCTGCACCCGGCCTCGGCGCGTCCCGCCGATGCCAGCGCCGCGGAAGGCCTCGAGGCCGGCATCGTGGCCAAGCCTTCGGCACATACCAAGTGCGTGCGCTGCTGGCACTATCGCCCGGAGGTCGGCTCCTTCGCCGACGATCCAGAGCTGTGCGGCCGTTGCGTGGATAACGTGCGCGGCGCCGGCGAGCAGCGGAGCTGCTTCTGATGTCGACGCTGGTGCTGCCCCGTAACAACGCCTTGCCCTGGCTGTGGCTGTCGGCGCTGCTGATCGGCCTGGACCAGGCGAGCAAGTGGCTGGCGGTCGCCAGCCTGCCGTACCAGGTGCAGGTCAGCTTCGTGCCCGGCTTGTGGAACTGGCACCTCACCCACAATACCGGCGCCGCCTTCAGTTTCCTGGCGAATGCCGGCGGCTGGCAGCACGGCTTCTTCATCGCGCTCGCGACGCTGATCAGCGTGGTGCTGGTGCTGGCCTTGCGGCGCGTGCCGCGCGAGGATTGGCGCAACGCCTTCCCCTTCGCGCTGATCATCGCCGGCGCGCTCGGCAACCTCGTCGACCGCCTGCGCCTGGGCTACGTCGTCGATTTCGTCGAGTGGTACATGGGCAGCTTCTACTGGCCGGTGTTCAACCTGGCCGACAGCTGCATCGTGGTCGGCGCGGTGCTGATGGTGTGGTACAGCCTGCGGCAGCGCGAGCTGCCGCCCGCCTGATGGACATCGTGCTGGCCAACCCGCGCGGCTTCTGCGCCGGCGTCGACCGCGCCATCGAGATCGTCAAGCGCGCGATCGAAACGCTCGGCGCGCCCATCTACGTGCGCCACGAGGTCGTGCACAACCGCTTCGTGGTCGAGGACCTGCGCCAGCGCGGCGCCGTGTTCGTCGAGGAGCTGGACGAAGTGCCCGCCGGCGGCACCGTGATCTTCAGCGCGCACGGCGTCTCGCAGGCGGTGCGCGCGGACGCGGCGAAGCGCGGGCTGAAGGTGTTCGACGCCACCTGCCCGCTCGTGACCAAGGTGCACATCGAAGTCGCGCGCCATTGCCGCGCCGGCCGCGACGTGGTGCTGATCGGGCACGAGGGCCATCCCGAGGTCGAGGGCACGATGGGCCAGTGGCGCGCCGAGGCCGGCCAGGGCCATATCTATCTGGTCGAGGACGTCGCCGACGCGGAAGCGCTGCAGGTCTCGCAGCCCGACAAGCTCGCCTACACCACGCAGACCACGCTGTCCGTGGACGAGACCCGCGACGTGATCGCGACCTTGCAGCGTCGCTTCCCGAGCCTGCAGGGTCCGCGCCACGACGACATCTGCTACGCCACGCAGAACCGCCAGGATGCGGTGCGCGAACTGGCCGCCGACTGCGACCTCGTGCTCGTGGTCGGCTCGGTGAACAGCTCCAACTCCAACCGCCTGCGCGAGCTGGCGGAAAAACAGGGCGCCAGCGCCTACCTGGTCGACGGCGCCGGGCACATCGACCCGGCCTGGCTGCAGGGCAAGACGCGCATCGGCGTCACCGCCGGCGCCTCCGCGCCGGAAGTGCTGGTGCAGGACGTGGTGGCGCGGCTGCGCGAGCTCGGCGGCGGCAACGTGAAAGAGCTGCACGGCGAGCCCGAGGACATGGTGTTCACGCTGCCCAAGGAACTGCGGGTCAAGCTGCTGTAGGACTCAGTCGGTGAGCCAGGCGCCCTGCGTCTTGCCGTGCTGGGTCTGCACGTCGTAGGCATCGCCCATCGCTTCGTACTTCGGTACCAGGCGCGCGCCCTCGTCGCGCGCCTCCGACTGCAGGTCGCCGCAGGTGCGCGCCGGCGGCAGCGCATAGAAATCCTTTTCGAGCTGGCGCGCGGCCTCGCGGCCGATCTCGTAGTGGCCGAGTTCGTGCTCGCGCAGGTGCACCAGGTAGTCGTCGAAGCGCCGCTGCTGCGCGGCACTGCCGCCGACCAGGCGCGGCAAGGTCATTTCGCCATGCAGCGACACGCGCACTTCGCCGACGCGGCAGCGGCCGTCCAGGGTCGTCACCGGTTGCACCTGCCAGTCGAGGTACCAGGCGGTGGCGCTGTGGAAGACCTGGCCGTCGGGACGGAAGGGCGAGGCGTCGTTGACCGCCGCCGCCAGCGAGCGGCCCGGCTGCGCCGGCGCATCGTAGTGGTCGTAGTCGAGCACTTCGTGCACCTCCGCCCACGCGGGCGTGGCGGCAAGCGCGCAGATCAGTGCAGCGAGGAAAGGGCGGGCAGCCATGGCCGGATCATAGCGACGGAAATCCCTGCCGGAGGTGAAGGAATCGTCGCGGGCGCGTGGCCGTTGCGGCAACGTTCAACCAGCGCGGGCGCCTTCCTTCGCTTCCGCGAGCGGCTTTCGCCGCATCGCGAGGGCCTGCCAGTCGTCGAGGATCGGCCGGAACACCAGCTCGTCGGCATAGTTCAGGTACGCGTGGTCGGAGGCGCGCACCCGCCGGCGCAGCCACTCGGCTTCGCTCCAGCCCTGGGTCGCCGCGATCAGTTCGGTCGCGTGTGCGGCGTCGCGGTAGGTGTCGCCGGCGCGGCCGACGTAGTCGGCCAGTTCGGGCAGGTCGCGCACCAGTACGTAGGCGCCGGTAGCCATGGCTTCCGCGATCGAGATCGGCATGCCGATCGGCGTTCCCTGCGGCGCCTCCGGCGGCAGGATCGTGTGCAGGAAGATGCCGGCGCGTCCCATCAGTTCGGCGATCTCCTCGCGCCGCACGTCGAAACGCAACTCCACCGGCGAGTCCATCTCCGCCGCCATGCGCCGCAGTTCGTCGGGGTAGTGCTCCAGATGGTTGCAGGTCACGCCGCAGAACACGAAGCGATGCGAAGGCAGCCGTTTCGCGACTTCGAAGAACAGCGACAGCTCCTTGCTCGGCAGGCAGGCCGAGGTGCGCAGCACCAGCCTGGGATCCTTCGTGGCCGCGGGCGGGAAATAGGAGGTGTCGAAGGCGCCGCACACCACGCGCACGCGCGGATCGGGCGCCTCGAGCAGTCGCAACTGGTGCGGATAGGCATAGACGCGGTGCAGCCAGTCGTTCGCCAGCAGCTTGCGGAAGCCCGCCGCGTCCACGTCGAAACCGTGCATGCGCAGCGTGACCGGCACGCCCAGCCCGGCCAGCCGGTCGCCGTAGCCCAGGGCAAAGCTCAGCCAGTGCACGTGCACCACGTCCGGCCGGAACGCGCGCACCACTTCCTCGAGGTCACCGTCGTGCACCGGCACCTGCGCAGCGTAGGGCGAGGCCGCGCCAATCTCCCGCCAGACCGCCACTTCCGCGCCCCAGCGCCGCAGGCAGCGGATTTCGCCTTCCACGTAGGTTTCGCTCAACTGCGGGTAATGCCAGATGACGTACAACACGCGCGGAGCCGGGGCGCTGGCGGGGACCGGATCGACGCGCCGGCGGATGGCCAGCCAGCTCGGACCGGCCGGCACGGTCTCGCTGATGCGCTGCCGGTCGCAGACGCGGTAGCGCGCGGCCAGCACCGGCATCGCGAGCGCCGGAGCGTCGACGGTGTAGCGCAGCAGCAGGTCCCAGTCCACCAGGCGCGCGAGGCCCTCGTCGAAACCGCCGTGGGTTTCGTACAGCGCACGCCGATGCACGATGATGTTGAGGTCGATGTAGTTGCCGCGCTCCAGGCGCGTGCGGTCGAAGGGCTCGTGCAGCAGCTGCAATCCGTCGCCACCGTGGGCGTCGGTGGCGAGCACGCCATAGGCCAGGTCGCTGGCCGGGTTGCCGGCGAGCGTGGCCACGGCCGCGGCGAGGAAGCCGGGAAACCACAGGTTGTCGCTGTCGAGGTACGCGATGTATTCGCCGCGCGCCGCGCGCAGGGCGCGGTTGCGCGCGGCCGCATGCCCGGAGGGCGGGATGGCTTCGTAGCTGATGCGCGGGTCGGCGAGCAGGGGCTCGACCACCGCGCGCGTCTGGTCGCGGCTGCCGTCGTCGACGATGTGCAGGTGCCAGTTCGCGTAGGTTTGCGCCTGCACGCTGGCGATCGCCTCGGCCAGGCAGGCGGCGCGGTCGCGCGTGGGCATCACGATGCTCACCAGTGGCGCGGGGGCGGGCAGGGTGACGTCTGCCGGGCCCGCCAGCAATTGTTCGAGCAGGTGCAGGCGACGCAAGGCATTGGAGTTGCCCTCGCGCTCCATGCGCTCGTGCAGGTTCTCCAGTTGCCCGCGCAACAATGAGGTTTCTCCGAGCAGCTGCCGGCTCGCGTCTTCCGCGGCTTGCCGCCGCACGCCGACGTCCTGCTGGCGGGCGGCCAGCGCCTCCTGGCGCGCGGTCGTGGCCTCCTGCAGCGCAGCCGCGGCTTCCTGCTGCGCGGCAACGGCTTGTTGCCTCTGCGCTTCCAGTTCGTTGCGCTGCGCCGCCAGTTCCTGCCGTTGCGCGCCCAGTTCCTGGCGCAAGGCTTCGACCTCGCGGCGCGCATCGCCCAGTTCGTGCCGGGCCGGGCGCAGCACGAGGTTGCGCGCGCGCTGGAACACGGGCCCGGGATCCAGGCCTATCCTGGAGAGCCCATGGGCGAAACGGCGCGCCAACGAAGGCTTCCCCGAGCTTTCAGACATGTGGACCGGATCACGGTTTCGAGTGCTCCCGATCATAGCGCACCGACCTCGGCGCGCTTGCGCCCTGTCCTCGGCATTCCGGGATAAAGTCGGCAGGGATCAGGCGCGAGGTGTCCAGGCAGATGCAGGAAAAACCGTCGGACGCAAAGACGCAGGACGCCGCCGAACTGGATCCGAAGATGGCGGCCTTGATTCGCGCGATCCGGGAGCGCAGCAAGGTGGATCCGCGGGTGGGCGCCAAGCTTGGCGGGAAAGAGGTTTTCCAGCGGCTCATTCGCGGCATGAAGGACGAGAAGGGAGTCCACGTCGAGTCGCTGTTGTGCGCCCTTGGCGCCCTTGCCGGCTACTCCTGCCAGGCCAGCCTGCGTGCGCAGGCGGCGGCGAAGGGCTTGCCGGAAACGGCCTGGCTGACGACCGTCGCGACCAGGGACGGCAGGGAATATTTCTTCGGCGACCCGATGAACAGGGCGCTGGCGACCGACCAGTATTCCCTTTGGTCCTTGGCCGGCGGAGCCGCGCAGTACGCCGGAGCGAAGGCGTTGCCCGATCTCAAGGAAATCATTGCGCACACGGCAAGCGCGGTGGGCGATGCCGCGTTCGGAATTCCGCGCTTGCCGGCCGGCCACGCTGTGGGCGATATCCCGATCAACTACCTCAAGGGGATCTGGCCGCTGCTTCTTCCGACGGTAAAGCTCTTCTGTCCGAACCCGGTCGAATGGCCCGTCCTTTTCGCCTGCGCTGCCCACGAAGCCATCGAGACGGCCAAGGGCGCCATCGATCCGGCCCTCGCCGTCAAGATCGTCATGGAAAGCGCCGTCCCGATGTCCAAGGTCGATCTTGCCAACTGCTGAGTTCGCCTTAACAAATTGACCCGACCCGGCCGGGGCCCTAGAATTCGCAGTCCTTCCGATGCCGGAATAGCTCAGTCGGTAGAGCGGCGCATTCGTAATGCGTAGGTCGCAGGTTCGACTCCTGTTTCCGGCACCATGGCTAGAAATGGTTTACCGGGCGCCCACACTGACGGGAACGCCCAGGTAGTTCATGCGCGCCAGCGCCGGGCTTTACCGCCCCTTGGTTCAGCCAGCTATGCTGGTTCCATGGCCGCCGCCGCCCAACTCCTCCTAGCCGAGTCCCTGGGCCTGGCCGTGCTGGTGCTGGCCCTGTTCTGGTCGCGCCGCCGCTTCGGGCTCACCCCCCTCTACGTCTCGCTCGGCGTGTTCCAGCCGGTGCAGGTGCTGCTGTCGTCCTCGGTCTACGTGCAGTTGTGGCCGGGCGTGGACATCAGCCCGGGCGCGGCGGTGTTCGCTGCCGGCCTGCTGGCGATCCTGCTGGTGTTCATCCGCGAGGACGCGCTCGAGGCGCGCAAGCTGATCTACGGCATCGTCGGAGCGAACCTGGTGATGATCCTGGTGCTGGCGATGGTGGCGGCGCAGCTGCGCGCGCAGGGCACCGCCAACTTCCTCGAGGTGCCGGCGGCGATCTTCGACCAGGGCGCGCGCGTGACCGCGGTCGGCACGCTGGTGTTCGTCATCGACGTGGTGCTGCTGGTGGCGGTCTACACCGCGATCCGGCGTGGCTTCCCGCGCTCGCCCTTCCTGCGCGTGCTGCTCACGCTGGGCGGCGTGCTGTGCTTCGACGCGCTCGCCTTCACCACCGGCGCCTTCATCGAGCGTCCCGACTATGGCGAGCTGCTGCGTTCGGCCCTGCTCGCCAAGGCCGTGCTCGGCCTGGGCTTCGGGTTCGCGCTGGGCCTGTACCTGCGCCTGTTCGAGCCTTCCGAACTGCCTACCGCGGCGCCGAACCAGCCGCTGCGCGACTTCTTCAGCGCCGCCGGCTGGGCCGACAAGTTCGAGTGGCAGGCCGACCGTGTCGACGAGATCGAGGCGCGCCTGGCGAAGGCGCAGCAGGTCGCGCGCATGGGCTTCCTGGACTGGAACCTGCACACCGACCTCATCTACTGGTCGGACGAGATGGTGCACCTGTTCGGCTATCCGCGCGGGCACAACCTGCAGACGCTGTCGAAGACCGTGGGGCTGGTCCATCCGGACGACCGCGCGCTGGCGCAGGCCAGCATCGCCGCCGCGGTGGAAGGGCGTGGCGTGCACAGCCTCGACCACCGCGTCCTGCGCGACGACGGCAGCGTGATGTGGGTGCACGCCGAGGGCGAGATGTTGCCACCGCGCGCCGGCGCGCCGCCGCGCTTCCTCGGCACGCTGGTCGACATCACCGCGCGCAAGCGCGCCGAGGAAGAACGCCGCCAGGTCTTCGAGCGCATCACCGACGCCTTCGTCGCGCTCGACCGTGACTGGACCTACACGTTCGTCAACTCCAAGGCCGCGCAGCTGTTCGGGCGCACGCCCGAGTCGCTGGTGGGCAGGCACATCTGGACCGAGTTCCCGGAAGGCATCGGGCAGAAGTTCGACCTTCAGTACCGACAGGCCCTGGCTACCCAGCAGCCGGCCTTCCTCGAGGAGTACTACCCGCCCTACGACAAGTGGTTCGAGAACCGCATCTATCCCTCGCCCGAGGGCCTGACCATCTACTTCCACGACATCAGCGAGCGCAAGCTGGCCGAGCAGCAGGTCCGCCACCTCAACCAGAACCTGGAACTGCTGGTGCGCAAGCGCACGCGCAAGCTGGAAGTGGCGAACAAGGAACTGGAATCGTTCTCCTATTCGGTCTCGCACGACCTGCGCGCGCCCTTGCGCGCTGTCACCGGCTTCGCGCAGATCCTGCAGCGCCGGCATCGCTCCGCGCTGCCGGAGGAAGGTCAGCGCTACCTCGACAACATCGTCTCGGCCAGCGAGCGCATGGGCCGGCTGATCGACGACCTGCTCGAGTACTCGCGCCTCGGTCGCAAGGCGCTGCGCTTCGGCACGGTGTCGCTGGCGGAGGTGATGCGGCACCTGCGGCACGACTTCGCGCACCGGCTGGCGGAGGAGGGCGGCCAGCTGGAAATCGCGCCGGACCTGCCGGAAGTGTGCGGCGAGGCCACGCTGCTCGGCCGCCTGTTCTCCAACCTGGTGGACAACGCGCTCACCTACCGCCGGCCCGGCGAGCCCGCGCAGGTGCGCATCGACTGGCGCGAGGCCGGTGAGCGCATCGAAGTACGTGTCTCCGACCGGGGTATCGGCATTCCGCCCGAGCACCAGGCCAAGGTCTTCGACGTGTTCCAGCGCCTGCACGGCGAGGAGGAATACGCCGGCACCGGCATCGGCCTGGCGGTGGTGAAGAAGGTCGCGGACCTGCTCGACGGCGAGGTGCGGGTGGAGTCCGAACCCGGCAAAGGGAGTACATTCGTGGTCGCGCTGCCTCGGCCGCGAACGGCCGCAGGGAGCACCGACGGGGACGAGGACGCATGAGCCGCGCAGCGCATATCCTGCTGGTCGAAGACCGGCGCATGGACGTCGAACTCACGCTGGACGCCTTTCGCGAGGCGCAGCTCAGCGACACCGTGCACGTGGCCTGGACCGGCGAGCAGGCCCTCGATTACCTGTTCGGCCGCGGCGAGTTCGCCGACCGGCAGCGCTATCCGATGCCCGACCTGGTGCTGCTGGACCTGAAGCTGCCCGGCATCGACGGCCAGGAAGTGCTGCGCCAGGTGAAGGGCACGCCCGAGCTCAAGCGCCTGCCGGTAGTGGTGCTTACTTCCTCGCGCGAGCAGCGCGACCGCCTCGAATGCTACGACCACGGCGTGAACAGCTTCCTGGTCAAGCCGATCAGCTTCGACGGCTTCATGGAAGTGGTGCGCGAGGTGCACGCCTACTGGCTCGGCCTCAACGTGCCGCCGGTCGACTGAAGCCCATGGCCATCCGCGTCCTCTACGTCGACGACAACGCGCACGACCGCGAGCTGGTGCGCGATGCGCTGGTGCACGAGAACGATGGCTTCGTGCTCACCGAGGCCGCCTCGCGCGCCGAGCTGGAGACGGCGCTGGCGCGGGGCGGCTACGACCTGGTGCTCAGCGACTTCAACATCCTCGGCTACACCGGCCTGCAGGTGATCGAGGCGGTGCGCGCGAGGGACCCGAAGGCGGCGGTGGTGATCGTCACCGGCACCGGCTCGGAGGAAACCGGCGTGGAGGCGATGAAGCTCGGCGCCGCCGACTACGTGATCAAGACGCCCAAGCACATCCAGCGCCTGCCGCAGACGATCAGCGCGGTGCTCGAGCGCCGGCGCATGCAGGCCGAGCGCGAACGCATGGACGCGCAACTGAAGGAAAGCGAGGCGCTGTTCCACACGCTCGCCCAGGCCTCGCCGGTCGGCATCTTCCGCACCGACGCCGCCGGCGACCTGACCTACCTCAACGAGCGCTGCGCCGAGATCGCCGGCTACCCGGCGCTGAAGGGCCTGGGCCGCGGCTGGCTCAAGGCGGTGCATCCGGAAGACCGCGAACGCGTCTCCGCCGAATGGTTCGCCGCGGTCGCCGCCGGCAGCGGCTTCTCCTCCGAATTCCGCTACCAGCATGCCAATGGGGACGTGCGCTTCGTGCTTGGGCAGGGCCTGCCGGACATCGCCGACCAGGGCGAGCTGCGCGGCTACGTCGGCACGGTCACCGACCTGACCGACCGCGAGCGCGACCGCCGCGACCTCGAGCGGCAGTCGCGCATCATCGACCAGATCCACGACGCGGTCGCGGAAGTGGATATGGACGGGATCGTGCAGAGCTGGAACAAGGGCTCCGAACGCATGCTCGGCTACACCAAGGAGGAGATGGTCGGCGGCTCGATCGAACGCATCTACCCGCCGGGCATGTTCCAGTGGCGCCTGCGCCACGTGATCGAGCCGGTGCTGCGCAAGGGCCAGCACGAGGTCGAGGTCGAGCACATCACCAAGGACGGGCGCAGCGTGTGGGTGCACCTGTCGCTGTCGCTGCTGCGCGACGAAGGCGGCCAGCCGACCGGCACGCTCGGCTATTCGATCGACATCACCGAGCGCCTGCGCCAGCAGCAGGAGCTGACCTACCGCGCCTACCACGACGAACTGACCGGGCTGGAGAACCGCCGCGCCATGCGCGACGCGCTGGAGGTGGCGCTGCTGGCGGCGCGCGAGCGCCGGCAACGCGTCGGCCTGGTGGTGCTGAACCTGGATCGCCTGCACCACGTCAACGACACGCTCGGCTATGCGGTCGGCGACCAGGTGCTGGTCGAGGCCTCGCGGCGCCTGCGCGGCCTGGCCGCCGACACCGGCGGGCGCGTGGGCCGCATCGCCGGCGACGAATTCCTGCTGCTGACGCGGCCCGGGCTGGAGGTCGAGGACTTCGACGCCGCCGGGCGCGAAGCCGCGCGCCTGCTGGCGCAGCCCTACGCCATCGGCGCGCAGACCGTGTACCTGACCTGCAGCGTCGGCGTGAGCTGGTTTCCGGAGGCGGGGAGCGACGCCGCGCAGCTGCTCGGGCAGGCCGACCTGTCGCTGAACCTGGCCAAGCAGCAGGGGCGCAACCGCGTGGTGCTGTACTCGGCCGAGCGCTCGGCCGACCTGGCGCAGCGCATCGTCGTGGGCGCGGAGATGCGCGAGGCGCTGCAACGCGACGAGATCCGCCTGCACTACCAGCCGCTGGTGGACGCCGCGCAGGGCGGCATCGCCGGCGCCGAGGCGCTGATGCGCTGGACCAACTCGCGCCTGGGCTCGGTTTCGCCGGGCCGCTTCATCCCGGTGGCCGAGGACACCGGCATGATCATTCGCCTGGGGGATTTCGCGCTCCGGACGGCGATCGCGCAGCTGCAGGCCTGGGACGCGGAAGGCCGGCGCGCGGTGCCGGTGTCGGTGAACGTGTCGGCCTGGCAGTTCCAGCGCCCGGAGTTCATCGCCGAGATCGAGGAAGCGCTGCGCGACGCCGGCGTGCGCCCGGGGCTGCTCAAGCTCGAGCTGACCGAAAGCACGGTGATGGACGACGTGCAGGCGGCGGTGCAGAAGATGGCGCGGCTGAAGCAGCTGGGCGTGCGCATTTCGCTCGACGATTTCGGCACCGGCTATTCCAGCCTGGGCTACCTGCGCAACCTGCCGATCGACGAGGTCAAGATCGACCAGAGTTTCGTGCGCGACATCGTTTCCGACAGCTACGCCGCCACGCTGTGCCGCGCGATCATTGCGATGTCCCAGCAACTGGACTTCACCGTGGTGGCGGAGGGCGTGGAGACGCCGGCGCAGGCGGAGCTGCTGCGCGCGGCCGGCTGCCAGCTGCTGCAGGGCTTCCTCTACTCGAAGGCGATCGCCGCCTCCGACTTCGGCGCCTTGCTGGCGCGCGACATGCACTGGACCCCCGACGGCCGCCCGGCGGAAAAATAGGTCAGAGTTATTCAAGCCAGCTTCACCGGCTTAAATAACTCTGACCTATTTTTCCGGTAGCGGGATGAATTCGGTTTCGCCGGGCACGGCGTCGAACTTGCCGTGCGCCCAATCGTGCTTGGCGCGCTCGATGCGTTCGCGCGAACTGGACACGAAGTTCCACCACACGAAGCGCGGCCCGTCCAGCGCCTCGCCGCCGAGCAGCATCACGCGCGCCTTGGTGTCCGCGCGCAGCACCGGCGTGCTGCCGGGATCGAGCACGACCAGGGTCGCGTTCGGCAGCGGCAGCCCGTCGAGCGTGAGGTGGCCCTCGACCGGATACAGCGCGCGCTCTTCGTGTTCGGCCGGCAGGCGCAATTGCGCGCCGGCGTCGAAGGCCAGCGACACGTACAGCGTGTCGGAGAACACGTGCACGGGCGAGCGCTCGCCGAAGGCGTGGCCGGCGACGATGGTGATCTCGACGCCGTCCACCGCGGTCACCGGCAGGGTCGCGGCCGGGTGGTGCTCGAAATTCGGCGCCGCTTCCTCGTGTTCGGCGGGCAGCGCGATCCAGGTCTGCAGGCCGTGGAAACGATGCGGCTTGCCGCGCAGGCGCTCGGGCGTGCGTTCGGAATGGACGATGCCGCGACCGGCGGTCATCCAGTTGACGTCGCCCGGGTTGATCTCCTGCACCGAGCCCAGCGAGTCGCGGTGCATCATCGCGCCCTCCCACAGGAAGGTGACGGTGGCCAGGCCGATGTGCGGGTGCGGGCGCACCGCCACCGGCTGCTCGCCCTCGAGCGTGGCGGGGCCGATGTGGTCGAAGAAGACAAAGGGTCCCACGCTGCGCCGCCGCGCATTGGGCAGCACGCGGGCGACCGTGAAGCCACCCAGGTCATGCGTCTTCGGAGCGTGGAATTCCGGCATGAGACCGGCAGGTTAGCCTGTTTTCAGCACCTGCATCAAACCGCGCGCGGTGCGCAGGCGCGAGGCCGCGTCCGGCAGCTCCATGCGGATCCGGAGCTTGTCCGGCCCGTCCATTGCGTAGACCTTCGGCTGCGACTGGATCAGGCGGATCACCGACATCGGATCCACGTTCGGCTGGGCCTGGAAATGCACGCGCCCGCCGTTGCCGCCCAGGTCCAGCTTGCGCAAGCCCAGGCGCGTCGCCTCCAGGCGCAGCGCCGCGATCGCGAACAGCTGCTTGGCCTGCTCGGGCAGCAGCCCGAAGCGGTCCACCATTTCCACCTGCAGCTCCTGCAGCGCGTCCTCGTCCTTCGCCGTGGCGATGCGCTTGTACAGGGTCAGGCGCGCGTGCACGTCGGGCAGGTAGTCCTCCGGGATCAGCGCCGGCACGTGCAGTTCCACCTCGGCGCCGTGGCGCACGGAAGGATCCAGGTCGGGCAGCTTGCCGCTGCGGATCGACTTCACCGCGCGCTCGAGCAGCTCGGTGTAGAGCGAGAAGCCGATCTCGGCGATCTGGCCGGACTGGTCCTCGCCGAGCAGCTCGCCGGCGCCGCGGATTTCCAGGTCGTGCGTGGCCAGCGTGAAGCCCGCGCCCAGCTCCTCCAGCGAAGCCAGCGCCTCCAGGCGCTTCTCGGCATCGGCGGTCATCGCCTTCCTGTTCGGCACCAGCAGGTAGGCGTAGGCGCGGTGGTGCGAGCGGCCCACGCGCCCGCGCAGCTGGTGCAGCTGGGCAAGGCCGAACTTGTCTGCCCGATTCACGATGATCGTGTTCGCGCTGGGGATGTCGATGCCGGATTCGATGATCGTCGTGCACACCAGCACGTTGAAGCGCTGGCGGTGGAAATCGAGCATGGCCTGCTCCAGCTCGCGTTCGGGCATCTGCCCGTGCGCGATGCGGATGCGCGCCTCCGGCACCAGCTCGGCCAGCTCGCGCGCCTGCTTCTCGATCGTGTCCACCTCGTTGTGCAGGAAGTAGACCTGGCCGCCGCGCGCCAGCTCGCGCTGGAAGGCCTCGCGGATCAGCGCCGGCTCCCACTGCGAGATGAAGGTCTTCACGGCGAGGCGATGCGCCGGCGGCGTGCCGATGATCGACAGCTCGCGCAACCCGCTCATCGCCATGTTCAGCGTGCGCGGGATCGGCGTGGCGGTGAGGGTGAGCAGGTGCACTTCGGCGCGCAGCGCCTTCAGCGCCTCCTTCTGGCGCACGCCGAAGCGCTGTTCCTCGTCCACGATCACCAGGCCGAGGTCCTTGAAGCGCACGTCGCCCTGCAGCAGCTTGTGCGTGCCCACGATCACGTCGATCTGGCCCGCCTCCAGCGCCGCCAGCGCGGCCTTGGTTTCCTTGGCGTTCTTGAAGCGCGACAGCACCTCCACGCGGATCGGCCAGTCGGCGTAGCGGTCGCGGAAATTGCGGTAGTGCTGCTCGGCCAGCAGGGTGGTCGGCACCAGCACCGCCACCTGCTTGCCCGCGGTGGCGGCGACGAAGGCGGCGCGCACCGCCACTTCGGTCTTGCCGAAGCCGACGTCGCCGCAAACCACGCGGTCCATCGGCGTGGGCTTGCCCAGGTCCTCGATCACCGCTTCGATGCTGCTGGCCTGGTCGACCGTTTCCTCGAAGGGGAAGGTGGCCGCGAAGGGTTCGTACATCGCGCGGTCCACGCGCAGCGCCACGCCCTGGCGCGCGTGCCGGCGCGCCTGGATGTCGAGCAGCTCGGCGGCGACGTCGCGCACCTTCTCGGCGGCGCGGCGCTTGGCTTTCTCCCAGGCATCGCCGCCCAGCGAATGCAGCGGCGCCAGCTCGGGCGTCGCGCCGGAATAACGCGACACCAGCTGCAGCTGCGACACCGGCACGTACAGCTTGTCGCCGCGCGCATATTCGATGCACAGGAATTCGCCGGGCACGCCGCCGGTGTCGAGCGGGACCAGGCCCTGGTAGCGCCCGATGCCATGGTCCTCGTGCACGATCGGCGCACCGATCGCGATCTCGGACAGGTCGCGCAGGATCGCTTCCGGATCGCGCGCCGCGCGCTTGCGCCGGCGGCTCTGCTCGGCGCGCTCGGGGAACAGCTGGCGCTCGGTGAGCACCGCGATCGGCGGCTGCGACAGCGCGAAGCCTTCCTCCAGCGGCGCCACCGCCAGCGCGAAGCGCGCCTCGTTGCCGTCGGCGACGAAGGCGTTCCAGCCCGGCAGCACCGCCGGCTTCGACACCGCGCCCTCGAGCAGTTCGAGCAAGGCCTCGCGCCGGCCCGCGGAATCGGCGGCGAGCAGCACGCGGCCGGGATAGTTGGCCAGGAAGGACTGCAGCGCCGCGCCCGGGGCTTCGCCCTTGGCCACCCAGGGCAGCACCGGCGCCGGCAGGTCGCCGATGCCCGTGGCTTCGTCGTGCTGCGGATGTCCGGGCGCGCACACTTCGATGCGCGGCACGCGGTTGATGCGTTCGCGCAGCGCTTCCGGCGGCAGGAAGATTTCCTGCGGCGGCAGGATCGGCCGCTCGACGTCATGGCGGCGCTGCTCGTAGCGGTCGGAGGCCTGCGCCCAGAATGCCGCAGCCGCCTCCGGCACGCCGTCGCCGAGCACGAGCAGCGCATTCGGCGCCAGGTGATCGAACAGCGGCGCGGTCTGCTCGAAGAACAGCGGCAGGTAGTACTCGATGCCGGCGGGCGCGGCGCCTTCCTTCAGGTCCTGGTAGACCGGGCAGCGGCGCGGGTCGAAGTCGAAGCGCTCGGACAGCTTCTCGCGCACGCGTTTCGTCGTGGCCAGGTCGAGCGGGATTTCGCGCGCCGGCAACAGCTTCACTGCCTCGACGGTGTGCTCGGAGCGCTGCGTCTCGGGATCGAAGCTGCGCAGCGTCTCGATCACGTCGTCGAACAGCTCGATGCGATAAGGCACGTCCGAGCCCATCGGGAACAGGTCGAGCAGGGCGCCGCGCACGGCGAAGTCGCCCGGGTCCAGCACTTGCGGCACGTTGCGGTAGCCGGCCGCCTCCAGGCGGCGCTTTTCGGCGTCCATGTCCAGGCGCCCACCCTTCTTCAGGTCGAGCGCATTGCCGGCGATCCAGCTGGGCGGCGGCAGGCGCTGCATCAGCGAGGACACCGGCACCACCAGCACGCCGCGCTGCACCGAGGGCAGGCGGTAGAGCGCGGCCACGCGCTGCGAGACGATGTCCGGGTGCGGGCTGAACAGGTCGTAGGGCAGCGTTTCCCAGTCCGGGAAATGCACGATCGGCAGGTCGCCGGCGAGCACGCGCAGGTCGTTTTCCAGCGCCGAAGCGGCGTGGCTGTCGCGCGCCACCGCCAGCACCAGGCCCGGATGCGCGCGCGCCAGCCCGGCCAGGCCCAGCGCGAGCGCACTGGCGCTGGCCGGCGCGCGCCAGAAGGCGCGCTGCTGGCCGGCGCGCGGTCGCGGCGGGACGGGGAATTCGAAGGCCATGGAGCCGGCGATTTTAGCAGCCTGGCCCGGGCAGACGGCTTCGCCAAGGTGAGCCTTTGCTAAACTGGCCGCTCTCCCTGCTTACCTAGACACGCATGGCCGGCAAAGGCGATTCGCTGCGGACGATCTTCTATGCGCTGGGCGCGAACTTCGCCATCTTCGTGGCGAAGGCCGTCGCCGCCTGGATGACCGGCTCCAGCGCCATGCTGGCCGAAGCCGTGCACTCGCTCGCCGACTGCGGCAACCAGGGCCTGCTGCTGTTCGGCATGAAGCGTGCGTCGCGGCCGCCCTCGCCGAACCATCCGCTCGGCTTCGGCAAGGAAATCTACTTCTGGTCCTTCCTGGTCGCGCTGATGCTGTTCTCGGTCGGCGGCGTGTTCTCGCTGTACGAAGGCTGGCACAAGCTGGAGGCGGAAACGCCGCTGAGTTCGCCGTGGATCGCGATCGGCGTGCTGGCCTTCGGCATCGTCGCCGAGTCGGTGTCGATGCGCGCCTGCATGGTCGAGGTGAACAAGGCGCGCGGCCAGCTGAGCCTGTGGCGCTGGTTCCGCAGCAGTCGCCAGGCCGAGCTGGTGGTGATCTTCGGCGAGGACCTGGCCGCGCTGCTGGGCCTGGTGTTCGCGCTGCTGGCGGTGGGCCTGACCATGCTCACCGGCAACCCGCTGTACGACGCGCTCGGCACGATGATGATCGGCCTGCTGCTGGTCGTGGTGGCCAACGGCATCGCGCGGCAGATCAAGGGCATGCTGATCGGCCAGTCGGTGGAGCCGGGCAAGCGCCAGGACATCCGCGAGTTCCTGCTCGCGCGCCCGGAGATCAAGGACATCTTCAGCCTGATCACCGTGCAGCTCGGCAACGACATCATGGTCGCCGTGCAGGTGGAGATGGTCGATCCGCAGGAATCGCTCGCCACCGCGATCACCCGCATCAACGCCTCCGAGGCGGCGCTCAAGGCCGCTTTCCCGGACGTGAAGTGGATCTTCTTCGAACCCGACGACTCGCCCTGACCTATTCCGAGTCGATGCCGGCGTAGTCGAGCACCCACTGCGGCACCTTCGGCTCGCCGGCGAAGAAATCCTTCGGCTTGCCGGCGCCGATCGCCCAGCGGTGGATCCAGCTCGGCCCCCACTTGCCGGTGTAGGCATCGGGGCGCTGGTAGGCCGGATCCTTCATCGCCGTGTCCAGGTCCACGAAGGCGTAGCCGCGCTGGCGCAGGCCCTCGAGCAGCGCGCCATAGCAGTCGGCGTTGAGCTCGTTGGCGTGCATCAGCAGGATCTGCGGCAGGTTGTAGCCGAGCAGGGCGATCGACTGCTGCTCGTAGTAGTCCACCTTGGCCAGCATGTAGGGCAGGTAGTCGGCGCGCAGCTTCGCCAGCGTCGCCTCGTCCTTCGCGGCGATCGCCTTGCGGTAGGCGGCGGCGTAGACCCAGTCGGAGGTGTCCACCGTCACCGGCGCGATGCGGTAGCCGTGCACGCGCAGGAATTCCGCCAGCGCGGTCTTGTCCTCGGGCGTGCGCCCGGCGCGCAGGTACGGGTGCCGGAACCAGCGCGGTTCCATGCCGCGCTCTTCCAGCAACGGGCGCAGGAAGGTTTCGCCGCGCATGATCTGCGATTCGTATTCGTCCAGGCCGACCGCGTGCAGGTCGGCGTGGTCCTGGGTGTGGTTGCCGAGTTCGGCGCCGGCCGCCAGCCAGTCGCGCAGCAGGTGCACGCGCGCGGTGTCGACCTTGCCGCCGGAGACCAGCTTGCCTTCGTTGACGAATCCGGTCACCGGCGCGCCGCCGGCCTTGAGCGCGGCCACCAGTCTTGCGTGGTACTCAAAAAGAGTCGGAGGAGTCGCGTCGGAGAGTCCCGCGAAGGGAAGGTCATCGATGGTGATGGCGATGCGCCGGTCCACCGCCGCGGCCTTGGGAAAG